>MKWU01001038.1_pt1 | contig 50453 bp, 34 predicted proteins | sample 809101 | NCBI WGS metagenome assembly MKWU01 (sample SAMN05860141, study PRJNA318959) | sponge metagenome | host: Aplysina aerophoba | place: Slovenia: Piran, Adriatic Sea, Gulf of Piran | collected 2013-05-07 | reverse complement strand
GACGGCACCATGCCCGGCCGCACGGGAGGCCAACCCAAAGGCGACGGCACCATGCCCGGCCGCACGGGAGGCCAACCCAAAGGCGACGGCACCATGCCCGGCCGCACGGGAGGCCAACCCAAAGGCGACGGCACCATGCCCGGCCGCATGGGAGGCCAACCCAAAGGCGACGGCACCATGCCCGGCCGCACGGGAGGCCAACCCAAAGGCGACGGCACCATGCCCGGCCGCACGGGAGGCCAATCGAAAGGCGGCGGCACCATGCCCGGCCGCACGGGAGGCCAACCCAAAGGCGACGGCACCATGCCCGGCCGCACGGGAGGCCAACCCAAAGGCGACGGCACCATGCCCGCCCGTATGGAAGACCCATCGAAAGGCGGCGGCACCATGCCCGGCCACAGGGGGAGCCAGACCACAGGCTGCTGCCCCCTTCCTGACGGCAGGGGAGTCCAGACAAAAGGGCGCTGCCCAACGGATGCCGGCGATGGTAGCCACGGCTTTGCAAGCTCGGACGGCACGAAGAACGCTGCTGTGCTTGTGGGGCTGGACCGGGCACGCGGGCTCGGGCTGGCGGATGCTGCCGCTGGGGTCGCCTGCGCCGGATAGCCGAAACCTGGCACATTGGTGTGCGCATCCGGGAGAAGCCGGGGGAACTCTTGCTGCGCCAGCACCAATGTCGCGGAATCAGCCTCCGGGGTTTCCGGCCGCCCTGACAAGCCAGAGTGCCGGGCCCTGTGCCCGGCAATATGGGCATACAAATCCCCCCTGTAGACGAACCGGCTCCCGCAGTCTTCATGGCGACAGGCAAAAGACCGCCCCCGACGGTGGACAAGCAGATGAATCTTCAGGCCTTGCGCGCGTACAAAATGTTTTCCACAGTCTTCCCACGGGCAGGCAAAAGTCTTGACGCCGACATGAACAGCCTGGTGGCGTCTCACGTAACTTTTGAATGTGAAAGCTTTGCTGCATCCTTCAACCGGGCAGACAAAGGGTTTCTCACGGCCGTAGAAGCCCGGTGGCTCGCCAGACCGGCTGTCAGCCCTGGTATACCCGGCCCTGCTGCCTTCCCTCTGGCAGGAAACGTGCCTGGCTCCGTCATGAATCCTCTGGTGGCGTTTCATGTAATTTTTGAGTGGGAAAGCTCTTCGACATCCTTCGACCGGGCAGACAAAGGGTTTGGCACTGCCATGGACGCCACGCTGGTGGGCAGACAGGTTGCCCGAACTGGTGAAACGTGCCCGGCAACCTTCCTGCCGACAGACATGGGGACGCTCTCCGGTGTGGGTGCGCTTGTGCATCCTCAGGCTGGAGGCGCTGGGAAACCACTTGGGGCACCCCTCCTGCGGGCAGGCAAACGGCTTCTCACCGGTGTGACCACGCATGTGCACTCTCAGGCTGCCAGGATCTGCGACCCGCCTTGCGCAGCCCTCCCAGGGACAAACGCAACCGCGCTCACCGGTGTGGCGCTGGACGTGCATGCTCATGACACGGGAATCAACAAACCTCCTTCCACAACCTTCCTGTGGGCAGATCCAGGGTTTTTCGCTGGTGTGACTACGAAGGTGCACTGCCAGGCTACTGGGATACGCAAACTGCTTGCCACAGTTCTCCTCTGGACAGACGCGGGGGCCTGGCTGCCTGTGGCTGGTGTGGCCGGTGTGGCCGGTGTGGCTGCGCCAGTGTCCTCTCAGGGCGTCCAGGGACACAAACATTCTGAGGCAATGTTCTTGCGGACAACGAAAACCGAGATCTTGCACGTGGACAAGCCGCAGATGATTTGTCTGGTCGATGGCTCTCGTGAACCTTTTTCTGCACTTTTGATACGGGCATGGAAAGGGACTTTTTCTGGCAAGAAGGAAGGCTTTTGTTACCCGTTCCTTTTGTTTGACACGCCCTTGCCCATCGCTCGCCCGCGCCCCATAACGATGCCCGGTGCCGACAGGGACTCCCAACCGGAAACCGCCGCCAGCTTCTGTCGAAGTGGCAGCTGGTGTGCTCTGTGACCTTGTAACGGGAAGCATGGCCGTTCATCCTGGGTGTTACCGGTGTCCGGTTGGACATCTCTTCCCGCTTGTTGAACCTGACAGATAACAATGATGTCAACGATCCCCTGTGGCGCGGAACGAACCACCGCGTCCGGCCACCTGCGGCTCGACTCACTGCGCCTGTCGCGGGCTTTCGCCAGCCGTGGAATCCACCAGCCTTTGCCAGAACGCCTTGTCATCATTCGCAGGCGCTACCGGTACAGCCTCCCGGTCCGGCACGTCTGTACCCAATGACGCCGATCTCGACCGGGAGAGAAAGTCGTCGGCCCACCAGGTCAGGAAGTCGGACCTCTTGCGCATTGCGGGCAGCGTTGCGGTCTCGCCGGGCAGCAAGACTTGTGACTGCGCCAAAAAATCCGTCGCCGGTTCTGGCCATTGCTGCCGGGTCACGGCCAATGCTGCCATCCTGGGGCTGTCCCTGTCGCAGCCCCCCTGGGTATCAAGACCTGCCTGCTCGCCCCCGGCAGCTGCGTCCTCCCGTCCCGCACCAGAAGCCGGCTTCCGTACCTGCGCGAATGCGGATGGTCGGCCGCCCGGGCCCTGCGGCGCGTCTGGCTGTACCGGTCGCTGTGTGCCGGTCTGCTGCGGCTGTTTTCCTGCATCAACAGGCAAGGCAAGCAAGGGGATCCCGCCGTGAAAGATCCTGTGACGGTGCAGGTCACCGTAGCGCACAAACCGCGCACCGCAGGCCTCGTGCGGACAGACAAAAGAGCCTTGCTTACCCTGGCCGCGCGAATGCGTCTTCAGACTGACGGCGTCCGCAGGCCGCCAGGTGCAGTCTGCACAGGAACAGGTAGAAGGCGGCTTGCTGGCGTGCGTGTGCAGGTCACTGCCCCATGCGCCGGGACCTGGAAACTGCCTGGTACAGGTGGCCGATGGACAGACGAAGGGTTTCTCACCAGTGTGAACGTAACGGTGAGAAACCAGATGGTGTTTTTGTGTGAAAGCTTTGTTGCACCCTGCATAAGAGCAGACAAACGGTTTTTCTCCCGTATGAATGCGCACATGTACTGTCAGGCTGGATGCGCGTGTAAACCGTTTTCCACAGTTCTTCCACGTACAACAAAAGGACCTTGCTTCGGTATGAACACGCTGGTGTTGCGTCCACTCCTGTTTGTGTACAAAGACCCTGTTGCAGCTGCCATAAGTGCAGGGAAAGTTTTTGCCCTTGGCATGGAGACGCTGGTGCTTTGTCAGACTGCCTTTTTGTGTAAACCGGCTGCCACAGTTCTCCTGCGGACAGACAAAGGGTTTCTCTCCTGAGTGAACACGCAGGTGCTCTGATCGGTGATCTGGTCGGACAAAAGCTTTGTCGCAACCTTCATGCGGGCATGGCAGGGGTCTCCTTACCACCGGAAGGCACGACTGTGTTGTCCGGCTGCGTTGTTGTGTAATCCGCACGGCTCCGCTCTCTGGTGGGCAGTCAGAGGTTGTCTGGCTGACCGGGACCTGCGCCCGGACGCATCGACTGCCGGCCGGCGTATCCAAGTCGTTGCCAGCCACTGTCTGCACGGGGGCCAGGTTGCATTTTCTGTGCGCTGCGGAAACAAAGAGCATGTCGGTGAAAAAAACAGGTTGCCAAACAGTAAGGCTTTGACAACAGAGGAGGTCATGTTGCCAGCTGCCATCGAACAAGCTGGTCAGCGATGCTGGCCGGCAGCAGAGCCTGAGCCCGACCGCGACCCTACGGGCTCCCGACGCGGTGGGGCACTGTCTTGACATAGTCCCCGCCCTGAAGGACGGGGCTGGCCGCGCACCAGGTCAGCGGAGGACAACACCAGCCTCGGTCAGAGGCCCGTATCGTTCCAGGCCTGCAATACCGCCACACCCGCAAGGCCTGACTCAACGGCAGGCAACAACGGTTGCATCGGCAGGGAAAGGACTTCCTCGGCCCACCATGCCAGGAAGTCGGGCCCCCTGATGCGCGTTGCAGACAGCGGTGCCATCTCCCCCGGCGGCAGGGTTGCTTGTGACTCTGGGGAAAAGTCCCGCCTGAAACCCGATGGCAGCAGGGCCAGCCCCGCCAGGGTCGTAAGCCAGGCGGAGGGCTGATCCACAGTGGACGCGGCTGTCATCCTGGTACTGCTATCCCTGCCGGACCTGCCGCGCCCAGGACCTGCCTGCTCCGTCGCCGGGACTGCGTCCGCATCCAGAACGCCACCGGGCGCTCTGGCGCCGCCACGCACGCACTGCCGGGGATGGTCAAGAGTACCCTGCGACCGCAACAATCGGTGTGCCCTGGTTTCCAGCTGCTGTCTTGCTTCACCGGACAAGGAACGCCACGCGTCCTTTTTGTGGACCAGCATATGGCAATGCAGGTCGTGCAGGCGTACAAACCGCTCTGTGCAGGTCTCACGCGGGCACGCAAAAGGTTTTTCCCGCTGATGGGCACGCAGGTGCGCATGCAGACTGAAGGCATCCGCCAGGGGCTTTGCACAGCCCTCATGTGGACAGCGCAAGGGCAGTTTTCTGCTGTGGGAGCGCAGATGCGCCCTGAGGTCAGCCAAACGCAGATACCGTCTGGAGCAACTCTCCTGTGGGCAGCCGAAGGGCCTGTCACCCGTGTGCATACGAAGGTGCACTCTCAGGTTGTCTGATCTGGCAAACCGCCTGTTACAGGCCTCCTGTGGGCAGACGAAGGGGCTCTCACCGGTATGGGCACGGGAGCCTTGATGTGCCCTCAAGTGGTCTTTGCGTGCAAAGCTCTTTGGACAGTCTTCATAAGAGCAAGAGCATAAAAAGATTTTTTCCCCCCCAGGGCGACGCCGCTGCACTGTCAGCCCCGCTTTTTGCACCAACCATTTGCCAGAGTTGGCCGGCGGGCCAGCACAGCGCTTTGCTCCCGCGTGGGTACGCAGGTGTCTGGTCAGCTGGGATTGGCGCAAACAGACTCTTTGACACCCGGCATGAAAACACACAAAGGTTTGTCTTGCGCCATGAGGGCGATACTCTGCTGTCAGACTGCTGCTGCGCGAACCCCGTTCACGGGCAGCCCTTGCCGACATCCGACAGCGTTCCGGTCTGCGCTGTGAACTTGTAACAGGAAGCATGTTCGTCAGCACCCCGATGATCAACGGTGCGACTTCGACAGCCATTTGAGTCTGGTGCCAGCGACAGCCAACCACCCGGTCAGCCATGCCGTTCATCCGCCGACGCCAGGACTTGTGCCTGCCGCGCCCGTTCTGCCACCTCAGCTCTGCCACCCATGCCGATTGCAGGCTTTCATCTTGCCGCAGGGGACATCTTCCAGCAGCCTCTTGCCAGAAGAGTTCCTTATCATCCATGGGCACCACAGCCACAGGAGCCCGGCCGGGACTGGAGATGGAATGGAATACAGAACCCGACGCCCCCCGGCTGATCGTCAGGCTTGTCTGCCTGCCGATGCGACCAGCTCCTGCCAGAACTCATGGTCGTCACCCGCAGGAGGCAATGGTACCGGTTGCCGGTCAACCGCGCCTGCTGCGTGCGCCGGCGGCCAGGGTCGGGAAAGGTACACATCGGCGATCCATGCCAGGGTGTTGGGCATGGCCGGCACTGCCGACAGCGGTTGTCCCGGCCCGTGCCGGACAGCCGCTGGAGACGGCCCCGGGCCTGGCGAGGGCTGTTGGTGGCTTGCAGCCGGTGACGGGGCAGTCCCATTGGCAAACCTGTGCTCTGAGGATGCTGTCGTTGGCAGGGGGAAGGACAGCGCGCTGGCAACATGCGTGCCCGGGTCGGCCATGTCCGCCGCACAGTCTGCAGGACGGCCCTCGTCCACGGCAAACGAGGGAATCCAGGGCTCTTCTTCCACAGGGAAACAGGGCAACGGGCTCGGTACCCGAGGTTCCAGCAGCCGCGAGCCCGACAGGACGCGGCGGGAAGACGATGCGCCTCTCTTGTGGACCTCCAGATGGCGCTCCAGGCTGCGTGGATCGGCAAAACGCGCGGTGCAGTCCTCATGCGGACAGGCAAGGGGTTTCTCTTCGAAGTGGAGACGAAAGTGGTCTGCCAGGTCGCCGGCCCTTGCAAACCGCGCGCCGCAGTGCTGCCGTGGGCAGACAAAGGGGACGTGGACGCGCATATGTTCTGCCAGATCCTTTGAGGTGACGAAACCGACTCCGCAGTCCGGCCATGAGCAGACAAAGGCGTCGTGATCATGCATATGTTTTTTCAGTTGCCCTGGTGTCCTGAAACGCGCGCCGCAGTAGTGCCTTGGGCAGACATGGGGACTATGGCGCCACATATGTTCTTTCAGCTGCCCCGGGGTTCTGAAACGCGCGCCGCAGTGCTGCTGTGGGCAGACATGGGGACTATGGCGCCACATATGTTCTTTCAGCTGCCTCGGGGTTCTGAAACGCGCGCCGCAGTGCTGCTGTGGGCAGACACAGGGGGTGTGGACTTTAATATGTTCTGCCAGATCCTTTGCGGCGATGAAACCGGCTCCGCAGTCCGGCCATGCGCAGGTAAAGGTATCGTGGTCATGCATGTGTCCGGCCAGCTGCCCCGGGGTGGCAAAACGCGCGCTGCAGTACCGCCGTGGGCAGACATGGGGACTGTGGCTCCACATGTGTACTTTCAGCTGGACCGGGGTCCTGAAACGCGTTCCGCAGTCTTGTATCAGGCAGACAAAGGGCGTGTGGCGGTCACAGTGTTGTGTCAGTCTCCTTGATGTGGAGAAAGCTATGCCACAGCCCGGCAGTGGGCAGACAAAAGGCCTGTTTGGGATGCGACGGAGACTGCAGGCTGCCTGGTGGCCGGGGTGTCCAGCCCCTTGTTCACAGCACTGCCCTGGGCTGGGGACGGTTTTTCCCCTGGGCCGGCCAGCTTGCCCAGCCGTCCGGTGACGTTTTGCTGAAGAGACTTTTGATCCGGCTTTTGTGCCGCCTTCGTGCGGGCATGCACGGGCGTTGTTTCCGGCAGGAAGGCCTGCCCCCTGTGTCACCCGTCTGGCCCTGTCCTGGCGTCGGCAAACCCGAAAGGATGCGCCCGGGGGCGCACAAGGCCGGCCGGTCCGCATTGCGCCCTCAGCCCCCCGGAGCCGGCATTCACGGGCAGACTCTGCCGTTGCACACCGGGGCACCGTTTTACTCTGTGGCCTGTTGACAGGAAACATGTTTCTCAAGAATTCGGTGGTGAACGGTAAGCTTCCGACAACAATTCCAGCATGGTGTTGCGTACCAGCAGCTGACCATCTTGTCAGGCAGACTGTCGGATGACGGAACCCAACCCTTGGGCAGCGCGCAGCCTAAGGGCTGTCTCCGGAAGCTGAAGAGCCTCCCCTCAGCCAGAAGAGGGCGTTGTCATCTACAGCGGATGAGGGAAAAGCCTCCTGGCCAGAGACCCTGGCTCCGGACAGCGGCGGCAAGGGGTCACAGAGGTATTCATCGGCAAGCCATGTCAATACGCGGGACATGGCGCAAGCTGTCGCAGACGGTGGTGGACGCTGCCATCCCGGGCACGGCGACACCTGTTGCGCCCTGTCCGCTGGCATGGCAATCCGGTTGGGATACTGATGAACTCTCAATGCTGGTGCTGTTGTGGAGCGGCGCCTGTCGCTGCGGCGATGCGGACGGGTCGCGCCACAGGTCAGCACCCGGGAGCCGGAGCTGACCGCAGGGAGCCTGGCTTGCGTTTCCTCAGGGAGCAAACACTGTGCTGTTGTTTGCTGGCGCGGCCTGCCGCACGCGCGGCTCCCGGATGCAGATGTGCCGCCCTTATGGACGTGCATATGGCGACGCAAAGTGCTCGATTGCACAAACCCCCGGCCGCAATCGGCATGCGGGCAGACAAAAGATTTCTGTGTGGTATGACTGCGACAGTGCACGTTCAAATGCGAAGCGCGTTTGAATCGCCTGCCGCACTTCTCCCACAGGCAGGAAAAGGGTTTTTCTTCTGAGTGGATACGCCGGTGTTCTGCCAGATGGCTTGATTTGACGAACCGCGCTCCACAGGCCTGCACTGGGCAGACAAAGGGCCTTTCTCCGGTGTGACAGCGCAGGTGTTCTGTCAGGTGGGGAGCCTGTCCAAACCGTTTTTCACAGTTCTCCCACGGGCAGGAAAAAGGCTTTTCTCCGGCATGGGTACGCAGGTGTGCCCTCAGGTTATCTTTGCGCGTAAAGGCGTTGGCGCAGCCCTCATGACAACAGACAAAGGACTTCTGTGCCCTGTGGCTGCGCAGATGTCTCTGCAAGCTGCTTTGGTGAGCAAACCGCTGTCCACAGTTGTGCAGCTGGCAGACAAAGGGTCTTTCCCGGGTGTGTTCGCGCCCATGCCGCTTCAGGTTATACGACTGAGAAAAAGTTTTTCCGCAGTCTTCGCGTGGGCAGACAACTTGGCGGGGCAAGACAACGCAAGTCCGGCGGACGAAGACAGCAGACCGGGCGGTTGCCACGGCTGTGCGGCCCCTGTAACAAGGGGCTGAGGCGCCAGGTGCAGGCTGGCATTCCGGGTTGTTATGTGAGGTTCTGGCAGAAAACATGTTCATCGAGAGCGGGTCAACAACAGTGACAGGGGACAACAACGGCATTAGTGTGCGGCCCACCATGAACCGGATCTGGCAGCTGAAGTCTGACAAGCCATGCGGATCGCCTCAGGGCTCTCGTGCCGGCATGCCTTGTTGTCAGCCGTACATGCCGGTATGACATGTCGGTCAGAGACACCCGTACGCTGTAAGGGCAGCAACAGCCAGGCGGGGCGCTCATCGCCGGGCCCGGTCAACCTGCCAGCCATGACAGAATCCATGGGGAACAGCAGTTGCTCTATAAGCCGGGTCTCTTCTGACCGAGGTGGCAAGAGCGTTCCAGACCCTTGCGTCCTGTCTGGCTGAAGCCAGGACAAGCGGCTGATGTACGCCGGGTGCTGCTGCCGCTATGGGGCAGGGCTCAGCGCCACAGGCATGACCGGGCCCTTGTTGGCCTGGCTCCATCGCCTGGACTCTATGCCAGGCCAGACAGCACAGAGGAACCCCGCTGCCAGCGTACCGCGCTCGATGGTGCAAACGGCTTTGTGCCGCTTGCCAGCTGGCATATACAGGTTTTTGATCCGGCAAGTGCCCGGCTGGCCTGTCAAATGGCAGAATCTGGCCAGCCCGGTTGTGCAGCCCTGCCAGGGGCGAGCCACAACGTCCTTTGGCGAGGCCACGACAATGCGCTGCCAGCTGCCCGGCTTGTCCAGACCATTTTTCACCGGCCTCCCACGGCCAGGAAAAGGAGCCTTTCCAGCCGTGTTGACGCAGATGTCGCCGCAGGTTTTGTGCTCTGACAAACCGTGCATGGCAGTCTGGATGTGGGCAGGCAAAGGGGCTGACGCCCCTGTGGATACGCAGATGTTCCTTCAGGCTGTGTGCACTCATAAACCAGGCTTTGCAATCGGGCTCCGGGCAGGTCAGGCCTCTACCGCCGGTGTGAATGAAAAGGTGGTCTTGTCGCAGGCCAGCCTGGAGAAATCGTTTTCCACAGCCCCCCCACGGACACAGGAAACGGCGTTGGCAGGGATGTTTGCCCAGATGCAATTTCAGGCCTCTTGATCTGGCAAACCGCGCTTCGCAATCGGGCTCCGGGCAGGCAAAGGGTCTGGCGCCCGTGTGGATCCGCAGATGCTCCTTCAGGCCATATGATCTGATAAACCGCGCTTCACAGTCGGGCTTTGGGCAGGCAAAGGGCCGCTCGTCAGAGTGGACACGCAGATGTATTCTCAGTTGGCCGGGCGTGATACACCGCATTTTGCAGTCGGGCCTTGGGCAGGCAATGGGTTTGTCTCCTGTGTGAGTGCAAAGATGCGCTTTCAGGTGAGAGGTTTTCTGGAACCCTTTTCCACAGTTCTCCCACGGGCAGGAGAAGCGTCTTGCCAGCAGATGCCTGCGCACAGGCTGTGCCGGTTTTTTTTTGCGTGACAAATCCTTGTCACCGCCTGCATGACGGCAGAGGGGAAACGGGTGCCCAGCAGGGGAAACAAGCGGTGTTGGCGTACGCTTTTTTCGTGCCAACTGTCGTGCGGATTTGCGCAGCGGGCCGGTGTCGATGACAGGGGTCGCCGGGGCACCGGCAGCCGGGCGGGCGCGCGCCTTGCGTGATCCTGGCAGCGCCTTGTTGCCCTCTTCGTGCGGGTATGGCCCGTCTCCGGCAGGACGGCGAGGCTGTTGTGTCAGGCTGCGGCCCCGACTCTCCCCCAGATCGCGGTCTTTGTCCGGGCCGGAAGAAGATTTCGCAGTCACGATAACAGGAACCCGGACAGCCCGTACCGCCCCCTGTAAACCGGGGGCACGGGCACACTGCGTCGGTGCGGGTCTGGCTTTTCTTGTGCTGTATGAAGTTGCAACAGGATGCATGTCCGTCAAAAGCCCGGTGAGCAAGGATGGGACTTGGACTGCATCTGCGCCATGGCGTGCAGTCCTGTTGCTGACAAGCTGGTTGGCCAGACTCTTTGATCGCAGGGCATGGAGCGCGTCTGGCGGCCAGAGCCTGGTTCAACGTTCATCTGATGTCACTGTTCACGGGAAATGCCCTGCCAGAGAAACAACGGCCTGAAGCCCGGTTCCCCGATGGCTTGTGAACAGGGCTCATCCGACCGGCCGCGCCGCACGGCCCGGTTGTGGGCAGGCACAGGGCTTTTCTCCCCTGTGGGTGCCCAGGTGCCGGTTGAGATGACCCAACTGTCTGAACGCTTTTGCACAGTTCTCTCGCGGGCAGGCAAAGGGCTTGACGCCGGCGTGGCAGCGCAGGTGCACATTCAGGCAGTTTGCGCGGGTGAACCGCGCCGGACAGCCCGGCTGCGGACAAGCAAAGGGTCTGGCGCCGGTGTGGCTACGCAGATGTTGCATCAGGTTATCAGATCTGGCGAACCGCGCCTGGCAGTGCACCTCCGGGCAGGCGAAGGGTCGCACGCCCGTGTGGCAGTGCTGGTGCTGTTTCAGGTGGCTGGGCTGTGCAAACCTCTTGCCACAGTCATCCCACGGGCAGGAGAAGGGTTTTTCTCCGGTGTGGCAGCGCTGGTGTATTTTCAGGCTGTGGGCGCGGGTGTACCGCGCCTGGCAGCTCGGCTGCGGACAAGCAAAGGGTCTGGCGCCGGTGTGGCGGCGCAGAGGGTTTGCCAGCTTGCCCTGGCGTGGAAAGGCGTTGGAACAGCCTTCATGAGGACAGACAAAAGACCTGTCGCCAGCGCAGCCTGGCAAACCTGTTATCAGGACGCTCCTGCGCCCATGCTTTTGTGCAGGGTTGGGCACAGGGTCAGCACCAGCCTTGTCGCTCGGGTGAGTACGCCGGTCGCTTTGTTTTGAGCTGGCTGGTTGGCTGCCTTTGTAAGGACCTGACCAGGATGTGTTTGTGGCGGGAGAGGGACGAGACTTTTCTGTCAGACGACTGGCCTGTGCCTCCCCTTGTCTGCCTCCCTTTCTGGAGGAGTGAAAAGATCCGGCATTGATAATGACAGCCTTGCGCAGGCTCCTTGTTGCCCCTTGCGGACGCCGGCATCTGGCAAGCGCTGTCGATGCCAGCCGGGTGTGCTCCTTGCTGTGTGAATGTATAAAAGTAAACCTGTCCATCAAAAGTCTGATGCCCCCTGTGAGCATTGGACAGCAAAAGGCGCAGCCTCTATGCAGCCCGGTCGCTTTGACATCCTCCCCGCCCTGGAGGACGGAGACTCCTGCCGCGCACCAGGTCAAGCCTGTCCGTTATGCTGTCTGGTCGCAGAGCCGTAGGCCCATCACCCGCTCTGCCCGGCGCTGGCGCCATCACCTTCTGCCAGAAGGCCTTGTCATCATTGCAGATCGCCAGTGAAACAAACCCTGGTCAGGCGCGTCTGTGCTGTCCGGTGCCTGCAACAACCGGTCAAGCCACTCATCGATGGGCCATGTTTCCCCATGCGGCGGCACACAATCGGGTGCCGGCATCGGTGCCCCCTCCCCGGGCCCGGCTGGTGACAGCGGAGCCAGGACCTGTCCCGGCCCGGCCCTGGCTGTTGAGTGGATACGCTCATGGCGTCTCAGCTGGCCTGACTGGGTAAACGAACGGCCACAGTCGGCTCTCAAACAGACAAAGGGGCGTTCTTCGGTATGGATACGCAAATGCGCTGTCACACTTCCCGAGTTTGCGAAAAAGCGTCCACAGCCTTCATAGGGACAACCAAAGGGCTTTTCTCCTGTGTGAACGCGCAGGTGTCTTGTCAGGCTGGTCAAGTGTGAAAAGGAACGTTCACAGCCCTCCCAGGAACAGACAAAGGGTTTTTCTCCGGTGTGAACACGGTAATGTGCTTTCATGTGGGAAGATTGCTCAGCCATAAAGCCACAGCCTTCCCAGGGACAGACAGCGCGCTGTCTCCGGGAGTGCAGACCCAGGTGCACTCTCAGCCTGCCTGAGTGCGCAGTCGCATATCCACAGCCCTTGTAGAGACAGACAAAGGGATTTGCTCCGGTGTGAACACGGGAATGTACTCTCATCTGGCGAGGGTGCACAGTCACAAAGCCACAGCCTTCCCAGGGACAGACAGCGCGCTTTTTCTGGGCGTGGACATCCAGGTGCTTTTTCAGACTGCCTGATTGCGCAGCCGCATATCGACAGCCCTTGTAGGGACAGACAAAGGGCCTTTCTCCGGTGTGAATGCGCACGTGGGTCCTCAGGCTGCTGTTGTCGCCGAACCTGCGGCCACAGCCCTCGCAGGGGCAGGCGAAAGGTTTGGGACGAACAGAGCCAGGACGCCGGACCGCTCTTGTTGCTGGCGCGTGGCCAGGATCTGGGCCAGCCTCTGCCGGCGTGCAGGAAGGGCCCGGTTGTTGGCAGGGCGTTGTGCCAGGAAGTCTGTTCATGGAAAGGCTCGGGTGATGGATCGCAGGGACTGGGACAACGAGCACTGTCAGGTGACGCCCGGCTACTGACAAGGCTGTCAGCCATGCCGTCCCGCCGCCGAACGCGCGCGCTGGCCCTGTAGCCGGGGGCAATCCATACGCAGCTCACCTGATTTCATCAGCCAGTGAAGAATACAACGCCCGCCAGAACAGCATGTCATCCTCAGTAAGCAGTGGTGGATCGCCATCCGTGGCAAACGCGCCATCGGGAAGGAGCTGCTGCCAGGAGAGATTGGCATCGGTGAGGCCTGTCAACCAGTCGGAGACAAGCTCCTCGGTCACTGGCGATGGCGCCGGCTCTGGCGAGGCGACTTGCAAGAAAGATGAAGCAGACTGCTGCGGCCCTGAGGACGCGGCCCTGTCGGGCGGCATGCTGTTCTCGCCGGGAAGCTGGCGCCCCGCACAGGACGCTGTCATTGTGGGGCGGAGGTTGTTGCCAACAGCCCAGGTTCCCTGGTGCCCCGGCCACTGCCCGGGGGCTGCGGCGCTGCGCGAGACACAGGGGTTTGCCCCCCCCACGGGACTCGGCAGCCCTGGCGGTGTGCCCAGTGTCAGCGGCAGCCGTTTGCCACCTGCAGCGCGCTGGGAGCGCAGCAGCCTTTCCCGGCGGGCACACAGCTTTCCAGACCAGCGGCCTGATGGCACCGACAGGCTTGTGCGCTTCTTGCGCACACTGCCCCGGGACTGGGCTCGCGAGTGAACACGCCTGTGTTTTTCCAGCTGGCTTGCGTGTACGAATGCACGTCTGCTGCTGTCATCGCGACAGACGACTTTTTCTCCTCCTGCGTGAACACGCAAGTGTCGTCCCAGATCCCTGCCATATCCGTATAAATAGACGCAGCCTTCATAGGGGCAGGCAGAAAATTTTCCTCCGAGGTGGTCACGCAAGTGGCTTTTGAGGCGACCTTTTTGTGAGACCGAATATCCGCAGCCTTCATGCCAGCAAACAAAGGGGCCCGCCCGTGAGTGGACGCGCTGCGAATGCCTTGCCAGCTCGTATGCTTGAGCAAACTCTTTTCCACAGTCTTCATGCGGACAGGGCCAGGCTCTTACGTTGCTGTGAATGGACACCCCATGGCGTGCCAGCTGACCTGCTTGCGCGAACGCACGCCCACAGCCTTTCCGGGAACAGACAAAGGGTTTTTCTCCCGTGTGGGTGCGCAAGTGGTTTTTCAGGGTTCCAGATTCACTGAACGCACCTTCACAGCCTGCGTAGGGACAGACAAAGGGGGCCTCTCCTGAGTGACTGCGAAAGTGTCTTGTCAGCATGCTTGAGGCTACGAACGCATAGCCACAACCTTCCCGGGGACAGGAAAAGATCTTTTTCCCTGCATGGGCGCGCAGGTGGACTGTCAGCTGGCCTGATTGTGCAAACGCGCGTCCGCAATTTTCATATGAGCAGACAAAGGGTTTTTCTCCGGTGTGAACGCGCAAGTGTTTGTGCAGTTTGTCTCGTTGTACGTTCAGGTAGACACAGCCTTCATAAGGACAAGCAAACAGCTTGCCTCCGGTGTGGATGCGCAGGTGCACCTGCAGGGCACTTTTGTTTTTGAGCCATTGTTCACAGCCGTTGCGCGGGCAGGCAACAGCTTTCACCCGGGCGCCGCCAGCCAGCCTGGTGGGTTTTCCGGTTGGCAGGGGGCAGCCGCTGGCCGCCACGGCCGGCAGCAGCAAAGGTACCGGTGTCAGTAACCCTGTAGCAGGAAGCGCGTTCATCGCACACCAGAGCAATCAACAGTAAAGCCTGCGCCAGCATTGCACTTTTGTACGCCTGGTTGTTGACCAGACGGTCAGTCATGACGTTCATCCGCCCGGTCATGCGCGCTCCCCGGCAGTCAGGGGAGCAGACAAGGGGCTGATGTCAACTTTGGGAATGCCAGGCCAGAACCAGGACGATTGTGTGCGCTTCGGTAGCCAACCACCTGGTCTGGCTGCCATAGCCGCGCCCGGCCACTACAATCCGGGTTCCCCGGCACATGGCCCGGTTTCACTCGCCATAGCAGACATCAATGCCTGCCAGAATACTCTGTCTTCATCAGCAATTGCGGACGAGCTGACATCCGGGGCTGGTGCGTTTGCACAGGGCGCTGGCTGCCATGACCGGGCAGGCCAGTTATCAGTCAGCAAGGTGACAAAATCGGGCACAGCCAGGCACCCTGCCGGCGTCGGCTGTACCAACCCACGAGAGACCCTTTCCAGCCGGGGCGACACGCAAGGCTCTGCCGGCGGTAACCTGCCTGCCAGACTGGGGGCCCGCTGTCGGGCAACTGATACGCCAGGCAGGCTGGTGTCGCTGTGGAGCCAGGGCTGCTGAACACGGGTGCTCCTGTTGTGCCTGTCAACCGCAGGTTGCGCAGCTTGCCGCACGCAAGGACTGAGCGCGACGGCACTGACTGCGGGCCAGAAGGATGCTGTATGCACAGGAAACCAGAAAGATACCTGTCCGCCGGGTGTGGCCAGCTGCTGTTTTTCAGCGCCGTCAGCTGGCACGCCGCCTTGCCCTTCCCCACGGACAAGCCGCTGGCACCCCGGGATGCTTGATGGCACCGACAGCCCGGTGTTGGCATCCCGCCGCACGACAAAGGGATTCTCGCGCGTGTGCGTAAGCAGATGTCTTCGCACATCACGGCGTCTGGAAAAATCTTTGTTGCAGCCCTCCTGGAGACAGGCAAAGCGTTTCGTGCCCTGGTGCGTGAACAGGTGTTCTTGTCGATGGCCAGATTGTCCGAACCGTTTTCCGCAGCCTTCATAGGAACAGGCAAAAGGTTTTTCTTTGGCATGAGCAGTCCGCCAGTGGCTTTTCAGGCCGCCTGATTGTATGAACGAACGTCCGCAGCCTTCATGGCAACAGACAAAAGGTGCCTTTTTGGTGTGGAGACGCCGGTGTATTGCCAGATTTCCGGAAGACCTGAACGAACGTCCACAGCCTCCGAAGCGGCAGACAAAGGGTCGCTTTCCGGAGTGAGTGCGCCAGTGTCTTGTCAGATCTGATGATCGTGCGGACGCATATCTACAGCCTTCATGGGGACAGACAAAGGCTTTGTGTTCGGCATGAAAAGTTTGCAGGTGGTATATCAGACGGCTTGTATAGGGAAACGAACGCCCACAGCCTTCATGATCACAGACAAAGGGCGCCTCTTTGGTGTGGAGATGCACGTTCACTGTCAAATTCCTTGTCCGTGATTGTGTTACCTGGTGCGCTATCCTTCCCCGTCCTTCAGGGCGGGGAGAATGTCACAGTCAGCTTTCACCATCCCCGGAAAACACCAACGCCTGCCAGAAAGCCCGGTCAGCATCTGTGAGAGGAATGGGCGTGGCACCGTCAGGCTCGTCTGTGCCAAAGACCCCGAAGGGCAGGGAGGCAAGCCAGAACCCATCATCACGGCTGACCGAACTGCGTGCCGAGTGTGCCCCCCGCAGCTCGCCTGGCAGCGGCGGAGGATAGCTCACGAATCCCAACTCCATCTGTTCTGCCGGCTTGTGTTCCTCAAAGTATGTGCCACAACCCTCACACCGCTGAACCCGGGGGAATTGGCTGGCATAGTGGACACGCAGGTGCCCTGCCAGGGCACTTGAACTGTCGAAAACCTTGCCACAGCTTTCATGGGGACAGACAAGAGTTTGTTCCCGGGTGTGCTGGGCTATCCAGTGCTGTTTGAGAGTCTGTGAGCTGGGAAACGAAAGTCCACAGCCGTCCCGGGGACAGTCAAATATTTTGCCGGGGGACCTGGCACGCCCAGGCGCAAGCGCAACACTGCGCTGCCCACATCTTTGTGCATCACTTTCAACGGGGCTGACACCGGATCTTTCTCCCGAGTGGACACGCTGGTGTCCTGTCAGGGCACTGGACTTGTCGAAAACCTGTCCACAGCTTTCATGGGAACCGACAAGCGTTTCTCCTGGGGTGTGCTGGGCTATCCAGTGCTGTTTGAGAGTGCGGTAGCTTGCAAACGAACGTTCACAGCCGTCCCTGGGACAGTCAAAGATTTTGCTGGGGGACCTGGTACGCCCAGGTGCAAGCGCAACGCTGCGCTGCGCAACCCTTTGTGCGTCACTTTCAACGGGGCTGACACCGGATTTTCCCCCGGCACCGGATGTTCCTCCTGAGTGGGCACGCAGGTGCACTCTCCCAGCCCATCTTTGTGCAAACCGCTTGCCACAGTTCTCCTGCGGGCAAACAAACGGCTGTCCTCCTGAGTGGAGGCGCACATGTCTTGTCAGGTGTCTCGGCGCAGAAAACGCGCTTTCGCCGCCGGCATCGGGACACACACGGGCCTTGTCTGTGGCCTGGGTACCCCGCAACAAGCTTTTTCCCGCAAACCGCCTGCCACAGCTCGCCAGCGGGCCGGTAAAAGGTCTTTCTCCCGAGTGACTGCAGCGCCCATGCCGCATCCGATACTTTTGGGGTGGACAAGACTCTGGGCAGCCTTCATGAAAACAGGCCAAGCGCATCCTGCCGGCATAAAGCGAACGCCGTGCGGCCCGGCCAGGTTTTGCGCGCGCTGCGCGTTCATGACCTTCTTGTGGGCTGGCAAAACAGATGGAACGACCGGGGACAGAACGCCAGACAGGGCGTCTGGCTCCCGGGGGGCAGCGCAAACCCTCTGCCGACTCGCACAAAAGCTGCGCTTTTGGGGGTGAAGTTGTCACAGGAAGCATTGATGTCATCCGTCCAGGTAAAAAACAGTGGAGCTTGGACAAGGCTAAGCTACGCCCTGCGCCCGGCACCTGACCAGCTTGTCAGCCATCCCATTCAACTGCCGGGCACCAGGCCCGGCTCATCGCGCAGATTTTCAGCTTGCACTGTTCTCCGGGTCCACCAACCCCATCCAGAAAGCCTTGTCATCATCTGTGAGGGGGAATGAACACAGGTCCTGGTCAGACATGTCCACACTGCGCAATGGCCACAACGACCAGGAGAGGCTCGCATCGAAGGGCTCCTGCCAGTCGGATATATCAAAATGCTGTGAGAGCATCGGTGCCAGCTCCGCGCACTCTCCAGCTGGAGACAAAGAGGACAGCCAAGGCCTGGGGTATGGATTTTCTGCCCCGTCTGGCGGCATGGCACGCCCGCCGGAGGGTTGAGGAAATCCGGACGCCCGTGTCATCGGCAGACAGGAGCTGTGACGCGCCCCCCCCCTGTCCTGGCGGTCCCGGCTTGTACGACTGCCCCGCCAACCGGCAAGGGACTTGGCTTTGGTGTAGACGCGCGCGTATTTTTTCAGCTTGCCTGATCGTCTGGATGAATATCCACCGTCGCCGGAAGGAAAGACAAGGGCTCCTTTTCCTGTGTGGACACACAGGTGTCGCGTCAGGGAACCTGATTGGTTGCTCGCGTAACCACAACCTTCGTGGGGACAGGCAAAAGGCTTTTCTCCTGAGTGGACGCGCAAGTGTCTTGTCAGATTGGTTGATTGAGTGAACGCACGCCCGCAGCCTGCAACAGGGCAGGCAAAGTTTTTTTCTCCTGTGTGGCTGCGTACATGCAGCCTCAGGTTATCCAGGCGTCCATAGGCGCGCCCACAGCCTTCCCAGCAGCAGACAAAAGGTTTTTCTCCCGAGTGGACACGCTTGTGCTTTCTCATATCGCTTGGCTGTATGCACGAATATCCACAGCCTTCGTAGCCACAGATACAAAGTTTTTCTCTTGTATGGAGGCGCAAATGCAGTCTCAGGTTATCCAGTCGGCTACATGTGCGCCTACAGCCTTCCCAGGGGCAGACAACGGGTTTTTCTCCCGTGTGGCGGCGCTTGTGCTTTGTCAGATCGCTTGACCGTACGCACGAATATCCACAGCCTTCCCAAAGGCAGATAAAGGTTGTTTCTCCAGTGCGGGTGAGCAGCTGTTCCACCCAACCCCTTTTGTCGTCGGACGATTGCCGACAGCCCCCATGCAAGGCAGCAAAACGTTTTGAGCTGAAGGCGACAGGAAATCGGGCGGCTTGTCTCTTGTGCCAGCGGTGCGCGGGACGGGCCATCTCTGCCGACCCAGGAAAAAGTTTCCGTTTTCCAGGAGGCGTTGTAACAGGAAACATGTCCACCAAAAACCTGAGCGAGCAACCTTGAGGCTTGGACAACAGTTGCACTCTGATGTGACCCCGGCACCTGACCTGCTTGTCAGCCATACCGTCCAGGCACGGGATCCTGAACGCAGCCCGGCAGCCTGAGTCTGACTCAGGGCACTGATCGCCAGGCTTCACGACCGGCCGGGGACACCAGTGTCTGCCAGAACGCCTTGTCATCATCAGTGCAGGACAAGGGACCCTCATCCAGCGGCAAGGTGTCGCTGTCGTGCAGCCAGCGTAACGGCCATGACAGACTCTCATCGACAAGTCCTGTCAGCCAGTCGGGGATCACGCAATCCATTATCTCCATCGACGCCAGTCCCGCGACCTGCTGGCCGTGCAACAGCTGGGGCGGGGACAGCCCAGGCCTGGGCGAGCGCCGTTCGCCGCCGTCTGCAGGCCTGGTGTCTGTGTCAGGGCGTTGATGCACACCGGGCGCCGCAGCTGCCATGGAAAAGCCATACTGTGCTGCTGCCGCCAACCCTTCGTCAGGTTCAGGACGCCGGGGGCGCGGTGCGCTGTCGCAAGGCTCGGCCAGCTGCCCGCAGGAACCGCCCCATTGCATAGACATGCTCGTGCCACCTTCCCGCCAGGCGGCGCGGGAGCCCGCCCGGATGCGGGCGCGCGCGTCTTGTGCCAGGGGGCTTGCTGGTGTGGACGCATGGACACAGTCACCCAAGGCAAAGACCGGGGCTTTTTTTCGCCTGTGGACGCGCAAGTGTCTTTGCAGGTCGCTTGATTGTATACACGCATATCCACAGTCGCTGTAGGCACAGACAAAAGGTCTTTCTCCTGCGTGGCGGCGCTGGTGCCGTATCAGACTGGAAACTTGTGTGAACGAACCTCCACAGCCTTCATGGCGGCAGACATAGCGGTTCGGTCCGGGGAGAACGCACAGATGCCGCCCCAACAAACCTGGTCGCCTGGACGCATAGCCACAACCTTCCTGGGGACAAACGAAGGGTTTTTCTTTCGAGTGGCAGCGCTTGTGCCGTACCAGATGGGATAGCTGCAAGAACGCATATCCACAGCCTTCATGGCGACACATGAAGGGTTTTCCTCCCAGGTGAACGCGCAGGTGCAGGCTCAGGGCGCCTGGTTGTCTGGACGCGTAACCACAAGCCTCGTGAGGACAGACAAAGGGCCTTTCGCGTGAGTGGCAGCGCTTGTGTCTGGTCAGGTCGCCGAATTGAGCGAACGCACGTCTGCAGCCTTCATAGGGGCAGACAAAGGGTTTTTCTCCGGAGTGAGTGCGCTTGTGCTTTTTCAGGCTGGATGAGTGCGCGAGCGCGCGTCCACAGCCTTCCCAGGGACAGATGAAGCGTTTTTCGCGTGAGTGGACGCGCAGGTGTTGTGTCAGGTTGGAGTTTTGTGCAAACGCGCGCCCACAGCCTTGCCTGGGACAGACAAAGGGTTTTTCCCCGGTGTGGACGCGCTGGTGCCGCATCAGGAGAGCTGATTGTGCAAACGCGCGCCCACAGCCCTCCCAAAGACAGACAAAGGGTTTTTCCCCGGTGTGGACGCACTGGTGCCGCATCAGGAGAGCGGGTTGTGCGAACGCGCGCCCACAGCCTTGCCAGGGGCAGACAAAATTTTTCCTTCCCGTGCCGTCGCGCGGCTGTGCCATCCGGCCTCTGTTGCCACAGCATCCTTGTTCACAGCCCACGCGCAAGGCAGCAAGACCCTGTGAGCGGACACAGACACGCCAGCGGGCTGCTTGTCTCTTTTGCCAGAGGCGCAGCACACTGGCAGCCTCTGCTGGCGCGGGAACAGGTTCCCGTTGTCCGGGATGGGTTATCACAGGGAACATGGCTACCGAAAACCTGGGCAATCAACGCTGAGGCTGGGACAACAAACCTTGTTATGTGACACCCGGCCGCTGACACGCCTGCCAGCCATGCCGTCACGGCGCAGGCGTATGAACCCGGCAGCTGAAGTCCTGCTCAAAGAGCTGATCACGCGCTTTGCGGATCGGCTGGAAAAATCAACGCCCGCCAGAAAGACTTGTCATCGGCTGTCAGAGGCAAGGGGGCTGTATCCGCAGCAGAGGTGTCTGTCCTGTCCGGCGAACACAACGGCCAGAAGGTACTTTCATCGACAACCTCTGTCAGCCAGTCGAACAGACAACTATTCTTCATGCCTCCGGGTGCTGGCCGTGCGAACTCCAGGTCTGGCCCCAGGGCTGAAGGCGGCAGACCTCTAGACTGCGATGGCTGTTCTTCCCCGTCCAGCATGGCACTCCTGGCCGGGAGTTGATGCACGCCAGACAGTGCTGCCGTTGTGGGACCGTCCCTGTCCCTGTCCCTGTCCCTGTCCCTGTCCCTGTCCCTGTCCCTGTCCCTGTCCCTGTCCCTGTCCCTGCCCCTGCCCCTGCCCCTGTCATAGTGCCCAGGACCTGATGGTACCCACAGGTTTGTGCTCTCCTGGCGCAAGTAGATAAACAGTTTTTTTCTTGCATGGACACGCCTGTGCCTTATCAGGCCACTTTGTTGTCTGAATGAGCGTCCACAGCCCACACAGGGACAGACAAAGGATTTTTCTCCTGAGTGGATTCTCAAGTGTGTTTTCAGATTGCCGGCCTGGATGGACGAATATCCACAGCCTTCAAACCTGCAGACAAAAGGTTTGTCCTGGATATGCACAGCACGCAAGTGGTATTTCAGAGCCCTTCCTTGCGCGGACGCGTAACCACAGCCCTCATGTTGGCAGCGAAACGATTTTGTCCTTGAATGGAGGCGCCAGTGTCGTGTCCGGGAGCTGGCTTGCATGAATGCGCGTCCACAGTTTTCATAGGGGCAGACAAAAGGTTTTTCTCCAGAGTGACGGCGCTTGTGATTGTTCAGCCTGCTTGGTTGTAGACACGAATACCCACAATTTTCGTAGGGACAGACAAAAGGTTTTGCTCCTGAGTGGACACACTGGTGGTTTTTCATAGCGCTGGATTCCATGCACGAATATGCGCAACCGCCGCAGGCGCGAACAAAGTTTTTTCCTCGGAAGTGGCGGCGCCAGTGCTTGTTCAGGTTGGTTGATTGTGCGCTCGCATATCCACAGCCGTCCCAGGGACAGACAAAGGGTTTTTCGCCTGAGTGGAGGCGCTTGTGTCTTTTCAGGTCGTTTGATTGGGCGCACGAATATCCACAATCGCCGTAGGGACAAACAAAGGGCTTTTCGCGTGAGTGGGTGCGCAAGTGCCGTTTCAGGTTGTTTGAGTATGCGCACGAATAGCCACAACCTTCGTAGGGACAGTCATGTTTTCGTTTCCTGATGCGGGTGCGCAGGCATGCCATCTGGTCCCTGTGGTCACCGACCTCTTGTTCGCAGCCCCCGCGCAAGCTGGCACAAGGTTTTGCCATGCGGGCGACAGGACGCCGGACTGCTTGTCTCTCTTGCGAGCAACCCCGGGGACCGGTCGCCTCTGCTGAGGCACGAAAACAGTCCCGTTTACCGGGGTAAGTTGTCACAGGAAGCATGGCCACCGGTACCCTGAGCGATCAATACCGGAGCTTGGACAACTGTGACAGCCGCAGGTGATGTCCCGCCGCTGACAAGCCTGCCAGCTGTGCCGTCCAGGCGCGACGCCATGAGTCGATTCCGGCCGCCGCAGTCCATCTCAGGGGGCTGATCGCGCGGTCGGGGTATCTGCGAAACAAATCAACTCCTGCCAGAACGCCTTGTCATCATCCGAGAGAGACAAGACAAAGGCATCCGGGTCACAGGTGCCTGTATCCTGCTGTGAGAAAAACGGCGAGCAAGGATTCTCAGCGGCCCAGCCGGTCAGCCAGTCGGATATCCCAACATCCTGTGTGACCATCGCTTCCAGCCCTGCAAACTCCAGGTTATGCAGCAAGGATGAAGAAAGCCAATCGCCCCACTGCGACAGCTGCATGTCCTCATCAGGCGTAGCCTTTGCGCCCGGGGACTGCTGCCCTGCGGGCAAGACTGTCATTGGGAAACAGGGGCTGTTGTGACCAAACCCGGGGCTCTGATGATCCTGATCGGCAGCAGGTCCGGCATCCACCGGGACACCGGGGCCGGCCCCGGCTGCGATACAAGACGAATACGAGGGTTCATTTTGCACAGCCAAGCTGGGCTCTGGCTGCCCGGGTATGCTCGTCGGCCCTGTGCCGACCTCAAGGCGTCGGGCGCAACCCGCGCGGTTCCTGCCATGGTGCCCGGAACCTGATGGCTGCGATGGTTTTTTGCTCCCCTTCTGCCTGCACCCAAAGGGATTTTCTGCTGGATTTTCGCCTGAATGGACACGCCTGTGGCTTATCAGGCGGCCTTGTTGTGTGAACAAGCGCCCACAGCCTTCATGGGGACAGACAAAGGCTTTTCCTCTTGAGTGGGTGCGCAAGTGTACTTTCAGGTTGCCGGACTGGACGGACGCATATCCACAGCCTTCGAACCTGCAGACAAAAGGTTTTTCTGTGGTATGCACAGCTCGCAGGTGGTATCTCAAAGCGCTTGCTTGGGCAAACGCCAGGCTACAACCTTCATGGCGACAGTAAAAAGGTTTTTTCCCGGAGTGAAGACGCAAGTGCTCTGTCCGGCCGGCAGCTGTCGTGAATGAGCGCCCACAGTCTTCATAGGGGCAGGCAAAGGGTTTTTCTCTGGTGTGACAACGCCAATGATTTTTCCGCCGGTCGGGTTGTGCGCACGCATAGCCACGGCCTTCGCCGGGACCGACACAGGGTTTTGCTCCGGAGTGAACACACAGGTGTTGTTTCAGGTTATATAAGCGTCCGAATGCATGCCCGCAGCCTTCCCGGGAACAGGTAAAGGGTTTGTCGCCAGAGTGGAGGCGGCAGTGCTGGGTCAGATGGCCTGCTTGTCCGAACCTGCGCTCACAGCCTTCCCAGGGACAGGCAAAGGGTTTGTCGCCGGAGTGGAAGCGCCAGTGCTGGGCCAGCCGGCTTGGGTGTTTGAACACACGCCCACAGCCCTCCCAGGAACAGACAAAAGATTGTGCGCAGGCGTGGGCGCGCAAGTGCATTTTCAGATGGTTTGATTGTCCTAAGACGCGCCCACAGCCCTCCCAGGGACAGACAAAAGATTTTGCGCAGGCGTAGGCGCGCAAGTGTCTTTTCGCATCGTCTGATCGTCCGAACCTGCGCCCACAGCTCTCCCGGGGACAGACAACAGGTTTTTGTCCGGCATGGGCGCGCTGGTGTCTTTTCGCATCGTCTGATCGTCCGAACCTGCGCCCACAGCTCTCCCGGGGACAGACAACAGGTTTTTGTCCGGCATGGACGCGCTGGTGCCGTGTCAGGTGGGTTGAGTGTCCGAACGCGCGCCCACAGCCCTCATGGCAACAGACAAAAGGCCTTTCGCGTGAGTGGACGCGCCCATGCGGTTTCAGGTTGCTTGATCGCGCGCACGCATAGCCACAACCCTCCCAGGGACAGATAAAGGTTCTTTTTCCCACGCCGGTGCGCTGACAGGCCACCGGGCCCCTGTTGTCGCCGGATTCTTGTTTACAGCCTGCTGGCAAGGCAATAACAGGTTGTGAATCAACGCAGACAGACAACCGGACGGCTGTTCTCTCGTGCGGGCCATTCGGGGGACTGGTCGCCTTTGCCTTTGTTGGCGCACTGAAAGGTCCCCGTTTTTCGGGATGAGTTGTCATAAAAAACATGGCCAGCGAAAACCTGAACAATCAATGTCGAGGCTTGGACAACAGTTCCTCTCTTGTGTGGCTTGCGCCAGCTGACAAGCTGGCCAGCCATGCTGCCGGGCGCAGGACTATGACCTGAGCCCGACAGCTGAAGTGCGACTCAAAATACTGCTCGCCAGGTGTCGCTATCCGGTGGAGAAATCAACTCCTGCCAGAACGCCTTGTCATCATCCGAGAGAGGCAAGACAGGGGCATCCGGGTCACACGCGCCTGTACCCCGCTGTGAGCAAAATGGCGAGCAAGGGTTCTCAGCGGCCCAGCTGGTCAGCCAGTCGGATATATCAACATCCTGTGCGATCATCGTTTCCAGCCCCGCAAACTCCAGGCTTTGCAGCAGGGATGAAGACGGCCAATCGCCCCACTGCGACAGCTGCTTTTCCTCATCAGGCGTGGCGTTTCCCCCTGGGCGCTGCTGCCCTGCGGACCAGACTGTCGTTGTGGAACAGGGACTGTCGTGACCACACCCGGTGCTCTGATGATCCTGATCGGCAGCAGGCCCTGCATCCACCGGGACACCGGAGCCGGCCCCGGCTGCGATGCAAAAAGGATACGAGCGTTCATTTTGCACAGACAAGCTGGGCTCTGGCCGCCTGGGTCTGCCCGTCGGCCCCTGGCCAACCTCAAGGCGTCGGGAACAACCCGCACGGTCCCTGCCCGAGAAATGGCCTTCACAGGAACCACCTGATGACACAGACATATTTGTGCTCGCTTCTTTCAAGTCGACCCGTTTTTTTGCTCCTGGTTTTTTTGCTCCTGGTTTTTTTCTTCCTGGTTTTTTTCTTCCTGGTTTTTTTCTTCCTGGTTTTTTTCTTCCTGGTTTTTTCCCTCCTGAGTGGATGCACCAGTGTTTTTCCAGGTTCTCGAATCGTCCGAATGCACGCCTACAGCCTTTCCAGGAACAGGCAAAGGGTTTTTCTCCAGAGTGGACACGCAAGTGCTGTGTCAGATGGGCAGTTTGTCTGAACACACGCCCACAGCCTTTCCAGGAACAGGCAAAGGGTTTTTCCCCAGAGTGGACACGCAAGTGCTGTATCAGATGGGTAGATTGTCTGAACACACGCCCACAGCCCTCATGGGAACAGACAAAAGGCTTTTTTCCGGCATGGACGCGCAGGTGTCTTTTCAGATCAATGGATTGTATGCACGCATATGCACAACCTTCGCAGGGACAGACAAACTTTTTTTGTCCGGCGTGAACGTACCTGTGCCTTGCCAGGTGGCCTGAGCATCCGAACGCGCGCCCACAGCCCACATGGCGGCAGACAAAAGGTTTTTCTCCCGTGTGGGTACGCAAGTGTTTTTTCAGGTCGCCGGCTTGTCCGAACGCACGGCTACAGCTCTCCCTGGAACAGGCATATTTTTTTGTACCCGTGTGGGTGCGCTGGTGTGCCATCTGATCCTTGCTGTCGCCGGATCCCTGTGCACAGTCTCCCCGCAAGGCTGCACAATGTTTTGTAACGGAGACAGGATGCCAGACCGCTTTTTTCCCTTGCCAGGCACCCCGGGGACTGGCCGCCTCTGTTGGCGCGCTACGCGGTTCCCGTTTCCCGGAATGAGTTGTCACAAAAAGCATGGCCACCGAAAACCTGCAAGGTCAATACCGGGGCTTGGACAACACTTGCATCTGGTGTGGCGCCCGGCAGCTCACACGCTGGTCAGCCATGCTGCCGGGCGCAGGACCATGACCTGAGCCCGGCAGCTGAAGTGCGATTCAAAATGCTGCTCGCCAGGTGTCGCTATCCGGTAGAGAAATCAACTCCTGCCAGAACGCCTTGTCATCATCCGAGAGGGACAAGACAGCGGCATCCGGGTCACATGCGTCGGTACCCAGCTGTGCGCAAAACGGCGAGGAAGGGTTGTCAGCGGCCCAGCCGGTCAGCCAGTCGGACATATCAACATCCGGTGCGACCATCGATTCCAGCCCCGCACACTCCAGGCTTGGCAGCAGGGATGAAGAAGGCCAATCGCCCCACTGCGACAGCTGCTGTTCCTCATCAGGCATGGCGGTTGAGCCTGGGCGCTGCTGCCCTGCGGACAAGACTGCCGTTGTGAAACAGGGGCTGTCGTGACCAACCCCGGTGCTCTGATGATCCTGATCGGCAGCAGGCCCTGCATCCACCGGGACACCGGGGCCGGCCCCGGCTGCGATGCAAGAAGGATATGAGGGTGCATTGTGCACAGGCCAGCCGGGCTCTGGCTGCATGGGTATGCTCGTCGGCCCTTTGCCAACCGCAAGGCGTCGGGAACAACCCGCGCGGTCCCTGCCAGAGAGCTGGCCTTCACAGGAACCCGCTGAGGGCTCAGACATATTTGTGCTCGCTTCTTTCAAATCGACCCGGTTTTTTCCTTCCGGGTGCCGGTCTTTTCCTTCCGGGTGCCGGTTTTTTCCTTCCGGGTGCCGGTTTTTTCCTTCCGGGTGCCGGTTTTTTCCTTCCGGGTGCCGGTTTTTTCCTTCCGGGTGGATGTACCAGTGTCGTTTCAGGCTCTCGAATCGTGCGAATGCACGCCCACAGCCTTTCCAGGAACAGGCAAAGGGTTTTTCTCCAGAGTGGACACGCAAGTGCTGTGTCAGATGGGAAGATTGTGTGAACACACGCCCACAGCCCTCATGGGAACAGACAACAGGCTTTGCTCCGGAATGGACGCGCAGGTGTCTTTTCAGATCGCTTGATTGTATGCACGCATAGTCACAACTTTCGCGGGGACAGACAAAGTTTCTTTGTCCGGAGTGGACATACCTGTGCCTTATCAGGTGGCTTGAGCTTGCGAACGCGCGCCCGCAGCCCACATAGCGACAGACAAAAGGTTTTTCTCCCGTATGGACGCGCACGTGTTGTTGCAGCTGGATCGATTGTACGCACGCATAGCCGCAACCTTCCTGGGGACAGACAAAGGTTTTTTTTGCTGAATGACCCCACAAGTGCTGTCTCAGGTTATCTGATCGTGCGAATGGCTTCCCACAGCCTTCCCAGGAACAGACAAAAGGTTTTTCTCCCGTGTGGGTACGCCAGTGTTTTTTCAGATCGCTGGTTTGTCCGAACGCGCGCCCACAGCCCTCCCAGGAACAGGCATGTTTTTTTTTACCCGTGCGGGTGCGCTGATGTGGCATCTGACCCTTGTTGTCGTCCGATTCCTGTTCACAGTCTCCTCGCAAGGCCGCACAAGGTTTTGAACCAACACAGACAGGAAGCCAGACGGCTTTTTCCTCTGGCGAGGCACCCTGAGGACGGGCCGCCTGTGTTGGCGCGCGGCAAGGTTCCCGTTTTCCGGAATGCGTTGTCACAAGAAGCATGGCTACCTAAAACCTGAACGATCAATGTCAGGGCTTGGACAACACTTGCTCCTTGTGTGACACCCGGCAGCTGACAAGCTGGCCAGCCATGCTGGCAAGGCGCAGGACTATAACCTGAACCCGGCAGCTGAAGTGCGACTCACAGTGCTGCTCGCTTCGCTATCCGGTGGAGAAATCAACGCCTGCCAGAACGCCTTGTCATCATCAGAGAGGGACAAGGCTGCGGCATCCGGGTCCCACGCGCCTGTACCCCACTGTGAGCAAATCGACCAGGAAGGGTTCTCAGCGGCCAGGCCGGTCAGCCAGTCGGACATATCAACATCCTGTGCGGCCATCGATTCCAGCCCCGCAAACTCCAGGTTTTGCAGCAGGGATGAAGGAGACCCATCGCCCCACTGCGACAGCTGCATTTCCTCATCGGGCTTGGCGGTTAAGCCTGGGCGCTGCTGCCCTGCGGACAAGGCTGTCGTGCTGGGACAGACAAAAAGTTTTCCTCCTGCATGTGTGCGCCAGTGTTGTTTCAGATGGTGTGATCGTGCGAACGCGCGTTCACATCCGTCATAGGAACACAGAAAAGGCTTTTCTCCGGAATGGACACGCAGGTGTCTTTTCAGATCGATTGATTGTGTGCACAAATAGTCACAACCTTCGTAGGAACAGACAAAGTTTTTTTGTCCGGAGTGGACGTACCCGTGCCTTGCCAGGTGGCCTGAGCTTGCGAACGCGCGCCCGCAGCCCACATGGAGACAGACAAAAGGTTTTGCTCCAGTATGGACACGCAAGTGTCGTTGCAGTTGGCTCAATTGTACGCACGAAAACCCGCAACCTTCCTGGGGACAGCCAAAGGGTTTTGTTCCTGCATGATCCCACAAGTGTTGTCTCAGGCTTGCTGAGCGTCCAAACGCACGCCCACAGCCTTGCCTGGGACAGGCAAAGGGCTTCTCTCCTGAATGATCGTACCAGTGACCTCTCAGGCTATCTGATCGTCCGAATGCACGCCCACAGCCTTGCCTGGGACAGACAAAGGGTTTTTCTCCGGAGTGAACACGCAAGTGCTGTGTCAGATGGGCTGATTGTCCGAACGCGCGTCCACAGCCCTCATGGGAACAGACAAAAGGCTTTGCTCCGGAATGGACACGCCAGTGTCTTCTCAGGTCCCTTGGTTGTGCGCCCGAATATTGACAACCGCTGAAGGAACAGACAAAGGCTTTTTCGCGTGAGTGGATGCGCTGGTGCTCTCTCAGCCTGCTTGATAGCGCGCAGGCATAGCCACAAGCTTCGTGGGGACAGACAAAAGATTTTTCCCCTGAATGTCCCCACAAGTGTCGTCTCAGGCTATCTGATCGTCCGAACGCACGCCCACAGCCCTCATAGGGACAGACAAAAGGTTTTACGCCAAAGTGGATACGCCAGTGTCTTTTCAGGTCGCCTGAAAATCTGAATGCACGCCGGCAGCCTTCCTGGAAACAGACAAGATCTTTTTTATCGGTGCGGATGCGCTGGTGTGCCATCTGTCCCCTGTTGTTACCGGATTCTTGCTCACAGTCCCGGGCACAAGGTTTCGAACTGCCGGAGACAGGATAACGGCGGAGACTGGCAGCCTGCGCTGACTCGCAAACAAGTGCCTGTTGTCCGGGGGCCGTTGTCACAGGAAACATGGGGATCGAAAACCTGAGCGATCAATGGTGCGGCTTGGACACCAGTTATACCCTTGTCCAACGCCCGGCAGCTGACAAGCCAGTCATGCTCTCCTGGAGCCGGACCCTGAGCCGGCCCGGCAGCCGAAGTCCGCCTCAGGGTGCAGAGCGCAAGGTTTCAGTAGCCGTTGAAGAAAGCAAAGCCTGCCAGAAAGCCCTGTCATCATCCGGGAGAGCCAGGGCTGCGGCATCCGGGGCACGCGCGTCTGCTGTGTCCAGAAAACCCGGCAGCCAGGGGGGGCTCTCGCTGGCGAAGCCGGTCGGCCAGCCGGACAGGAAAACATCCGGCGCCAGCATCGATTCCAGCTCCGCGACAGCTGCGGCTGGTGACGCAGGCGAAGGGGACATGCCAGGCCCGGGGAATATATTTTCTTCTCCGTCTGGAGCTGGGGCGCTCCCGCCGGAGAGGCGCGGGACAATCTGCAAGCCCCGGTCGCGGACTGGCACCGGGGCGGTCCCGGCCCGGACGCCGGAACAGGCCGCCGCTGCAGTGGGAGAGGGATGCTGTTGGTTGACCGGGCGCCGCTTGTCGGCCGCAAGAGCGCAGGAACCCAGTGCGCTGTCTCTCCGGGCGGACGGCTGTCCACAGGAAACACCAGATGGCATGGACGTGTCTGCACGCCCTCCCTGCCTGCTGGCATGGGGGGTATTTTTGATGTGGACACGCAAGTGTCGTTTCAGGTGGGTTGATTGTACAAACGCGCGCCCACAGCCGTCCCGGGGACAGGCAAAGGGTCTTTCTCCGGTGTGGCAGCGCTCGTGCTTTTTCAGATCGCTTGATTGCGCACACGAATATCCACAGCCCTCCCAGGGGCAGCAAAAAGGTTTTTCTCCGGTGTAGCGATGCTTGTATTTTTTCAGGTGGTTAGATTGTTCGCACGCATATTCACAGCCGTCGCAGGAACAGACAAAGCGCTTTCCTCCGGCATGGCGGCGGCGCTTGTGGCTTTTCAGGCTGCCTGGCAGTGCATACGCATGGCCACAGTCTTCGTACGGACAGACCAGATATTTTTTGCTGGAGCGGGAATGGGTGGACAGGTGTTGTGTCAGGTTGGCTGGATGTGCGAACGCGCGCCCACAGCCCTCATGGAAGCAGGCAAAGGGTTTGTCGCCGGAGTGAACGCTCAGGTGCCATCTCAGGTGGACCAATTGCACGAACCTGCTTCCACAGCCCTCCTGAGGACAGCAAAAAGGTCTTTCGCGGGAGTGAATACGCAAGTGTGGTGTCAGGTTGGGCAATTGTGAGAACGCGCGCCCACAGCCCTCCCAGGGACAGACAAAGGGTTTTTCGCCGGTGTGGACGCGCCAGTGCCGTGTCAGGCGCCCTGATTGTCCGAACGCGCGCCCACAGCCTTCCCAGGAACAGACAAAGGTCTTTTTTTCAGTACGGATGCACAGGCGTGCCATCCGGCCCCTTCGGCCCCTTCGGCCACCGGCCCATTGATCACTGCCCCCGCGCAAGGCAGCCACAGGTTTGGCGCTGACGCCGACAGGACGCCGGGCTGTTGTGCTCTTGTGTGAGAGGCGGCTGTGCGCGAGGCGGCTGTGCGCGAGGCGGCAGGAATCTGCTGCCTGCGCTGGCGCGAGACAAAACCCCCGTTGTTCAGGGTCGGTTGTAACAGGAAGCATGGTCACCAACAATTTGAACGATCAACGCTGAAGCTTGGACCTGGTGACAGGCTTGTGTGGCGCCGGGCAGCTGACAAGCCGGTCAGCGCTGCTGTCCTGGCGCACGACCTGGAACCGGGCCCGGCAGCCGAAGTCCGACTCAAGGGGGCAGGTGCAAGGTTTCAGTATCCGCTGGAGAAAGCAACGTCTGCCAGAAAGCCTTCTCATCATCGGCACGCAACGCGGAAGCGGCATCCAGATCAAACGCACCTGTATCAGGCAGTGAGCACAACGGCGAGGAGGAACTCTCACCAGGGAAGCCGGGCAACCAGTCAGACATATCAACATCCTGTGCCGGCATGGATACCAGCCCCGCGAAATCCGCGTCTTGCAGCAGGGCACAAGGGGGCAGGGCGTCCCATTGCGCCCGCTGTTCTTCCTCCTCGGGTAACGCAGGGCTCCTGTCGCGCCACTGATGTTCTGCGGCGGGTGCTGTCGTTGTGGCACAGGGCCGGTCGCGGTCAAACCCGGGACTCTGGCGATCCAGATCCGCAACAGGGCCGGTAACCACCGGAACGCCAGCCCCGGCTGCAAGGAAAGGGAGATGCGAGGGGTGATTTTCCAAAGGCAACCGTAATCCTGATGGTCTGGGTGCTCTTGTCAGCCTTTGGGTAACTTCAAGGTGGCGGGAACGGCCGGCGCTGCCCCTGCCAGGGCTCCCGGGACCTGATCGCACAGACAGCTTTTTTCTCCCTTTGCGCAGGCTGACAAAGGGTCTCCCTCCTGCATGGACACGCCTGTGGATTGTCAGCGTGTATTTTCGGAAAAATAAACGTCCACAGCCTTCGTAGGCACAGACAAAGGGTCTTTCTCCGGTGTGGCAACGCTTGTGCCTTGTCAGGTCGCCTGACCGGGCGCACGCATGTCCACAGCCGTAGTAGGGACAGACAAAAGGTTTTTCTCCGGAGTGACAGCGCAGGTGTCTCCTCAGGCTGTCTGATACTGCGAATGCACGCCCACAGCTTTCGTAAAGACAGACAAAAGGTTTTTCTGCGCAGTGGCGGCGCAGGTGTTTCCTCAGGGAGCCTGATACTGCGAACCTGCGCCCACAGCCTTCATAAGGACAGACACAAGGTTTTGCTCCGGAGCGATTGCGCTGCGGGTCTCGCTTCAGGGAATCTGATCGTCTGGACGCAGGCTCATGGCTTTCATGGGAACAGGCAAGGGATTTTTTTCCTGCGTGCACGCGCAAGTGTTGTGTCAGGTCGGCAGCTCGTACAAACGCGCACTTGCAGCTTTTCCAGGGACAGACAAAGGGTCTTTTCCCGGCATGAAGGCGCAAGTGCTGTGTCAGGCCAACTGAGTCCCTGAACACGTACCCACAGCTTTCATAAGGGCAGGCACAAAGGTTTTCTCCGGCGTGTATGCGCAAATGTTTTTTCAGGTGGTGTGGTTCGGCGCACGAATAGCGGCAGCCGTCCTGAGGACAAACCAGGGCTTTTCTTCCTGAGTGCCCAAGCAAGTGTTTTGTCAGCTTGGCGGATTGTCCATACGCGCACCCACAGTCTTCCCAGGGACAGACAAAGGGTTGTTTGCCGGCGTGAATGCGCAAGTGTTGTGTCAGGCCCGCTGATTGTCTGAACGCATAGCCACAGTTGTCATAGGGGCAGACAAAAGGTTTGCTTGCCGGGTGGATGCGCCCGTGTTCTTTCAGATCGCTTGATCCTGCGCCCGAATATCCACAGACGCTGTCGGAACGGACCAGGGTTGTCGGGGCGGTGAGAGCGCACAGCTGCGCCGCCCGGCCGCTGGTGTCACCGGGTCCCGGGTCACCGCGCACGAAAGCCAAAGGTTTTGGGCGGCTGAGGACAAGACACCGGACGACTTTCTTCTGTTGCGTGCAGCGCAGAGGATTGGCAGCCTCTACCGGCGCGCGAAAAGGTTGTCGTTTGCCGGGATAATTTGTAACAGGAAACATGGCCACTGAAAACCTGAGCAATCAACGTCAGGGCTTCGACAGCAGTTGCGCTCTTGGGTGCCGCCGGCAGCTGACATACCTGCCAGCCTTGCTTTCCTGGCGCGGCACCATCACCTGAGCCCGGCAGCCAGCGTCCGGCGCAAGGCACTGATCACCGGGTTGGGGAATCGGCTGGAGAAAGCAATGCCTGCCAGAAAGCCTTGTCATCATCTGTCCAGAACGGGGAAGCGGCATAGGGGTCCATCACGCCGGGCCTCTGCTGTAAACAAAACGGCCAGAAAGCGCTCTCATCAAGGCCGCCGGTCAGCCAGTTGGACATGTCATTATCTTGTGCAGGCACCGGTGGCAGCCCCGCAAACTCTACGGCTGGCAACAGCAGCGCCGGCGGCATAGCAGGGTTTGGGAATACATTTTCTCCCCTGGCAGGCATAGCCTCCCCGCCAGCAGGCAAGGGCACTGCAGATGCCTCTGTCAGGGTGGAACAGGCGCACGCGCGTGCAGCACCGGCGCCCTGGCGGTTCCAGGCTGGTGTCCCGGCGTCCGCCTGAACGCCGGGACAAGTCGCAGGTGCAACGGGAGCCCGGGACCATGGTTTTACCGGCAGTCGTTTGTCAGCCTCAAGGTGCCGCCCACCGCCTGCTCTGTCGCTCCGGGGGGACTGGCGTCCACAGCAGACGCCCCATTGCACGAACATGTCTGTTCCTCCTTCCTGCCAACAGACACGGGGTTTGCCCCGGGTGTGGCCGCGCCAGTGATATGTCAACTGATCTGATCGTCCAAACAGGCGCCCACAGTTTTCCCAGGGACATGCAAAGGGTTTTTCTCCGGAGTGGGACAGCCAGTGTCTCTTCAGGTTGCCCGATTGCGTGAACGCATTTCGGCAGTCGCCGTAGCAACAGACAAAGAGTTTCGCTCCTGAGTGGCAACGCTGGTGTTGTGTCAGGTGAACTGATTGTCCAAACGCGCGCCCACAGCCTTGCCTGGGACAGACAAAGGGTTTTTCCCCGGAGTGGGTACGCCAGTGTCTTTCCAGGTTGGCCGCTTGTGTGAACCCGTATCCACAGCCTGCGTAGGAACAGACAAAAGGTCTGTCTCCTGAATGGCGATGCTTGTGCCTTTGGAGTTTGTGTGACTGTACGCACGCGTATCCACAGCCTTCCCGGGGACAGACAAAAGGTTTGTCTCTTGAATGCCGACGCTGGTGCTTTTCCAGCTTCTGTGACAGTACGCACGAATATCTACAGCCTTCCCAGGGACAGACAAAGGGTTTTCCGCAGCGGTGGGCGAGCAAGTGTTGTGTCAGTCTGGTTGATTGTATAAACGCGCGGCCACAGCCTTCCCGGGGACAGCAAAAAGGGCGTTCCCCAGAGTGAACACGCAAGTGCTGTGTCAGGTTGGACGATTGTGCGAACGCGCGCCCACAGTCCTCCCGCGGACAGACAAACGGTTTTTCGCCAGTGTGGACGCGCTCGTGCCTTGTCAGGTGACCTGAGTCTGCGAACAGGCGCCCACAGCCTTCCCAGGAGCAGACATGGATATTTTTCCCGGTGTGGGTACGCTGACGTGCCATCTGGCCCCTTTGGTTACCGACCCATGGCTTGCTGCTCCCGCGCACGGCAGCACAAGGCTGTGAACCAACGCCGACAGGAAACCGGACGGATGTTCCCTTTCGCTTTGGCGCACTACAAAGTTTCCGTTTTTCACAGTGAGTTGTCACAGGAAGCATGGCCACCGAACACCTGATCAATTAACGCTGGGCGTTGGACAACACTTGCGCTCTTGTGTGATACCCCGTAGCTGACAAGCCTGCCAGCTGTGCTGTCCTGGCACGGGACCTGGAACCGGGCCCGGCGGCCGAAACCCGACTCAATACACTGCTCGCCAGATTTCAGTTTCCACAGGAGATATCAACGCCTGCCAGAAAGCCATGTCATCATCTGTGAGAGCCAAGGGCGCGGCATCCGGCGCAGGCACACCGGTACGCTGCTGTGACCAGGACGGCCAGAGGGCGCCCAGATCAACGGCACCTGCCAGGTAGTCGGACAGGTCCTGATCTTGTGGGGGCAGGGGTTGCCATCCCGCGACTTCTGCGGCTTGCAACAAAGACAACGGGGGGTTCTCAAGCCAGGGAAACGGATTTTGTATCCCGCGAGGCTCGGCGCTGTCGTCGGCGCGCTGCTGCACGCCGGACGCCACTGTCATTGAGGGGCACAAATCCTCATGCGCAGCACCGATGCTCTGGCGATCCCGGGCCGCAGCAGCGCTGACAGAAGCAGACTCTGGTACTACCGACAAGTGCTGGTCAGCTGCAACGCGCCGGGCACGGCTTGCGCGGCCTCCCTGAGAAGGCTGGTGCCCGGCGGAGACGTCAAAGTGCACAGACATGTCTGTGCGCCGTCCCCGCCAGCAAGCCTTGTATTTGAGGTGGGCGCGCAAGTGGTTTTTCAGACGGACTGATTGTATGCACACATAGCCGCAACCTTCATGGGAACAGGCACCGGATTGTTCTCCTGCGTGGCGGAGCAAGTGGTTTTTCAGACTGCCTGATTGTATGCACGCATATCCGCAACCTTCATGGGGACAGACAAAGGGTTTTTCCCCGGTGTGGCGGCGCTGGTGCTGTGTCAGGTGAGTGGATCGTCCAAAGGTGCGCCCACAACCTTCATGGGGGCAGGCAAAGGGTTTTTCCCGGGTGTGGATGCGCAAATGGATTTTCAGATTGCTGGGTTTTGTGCACGAATACCTGCAGCGTTCATAGGGACAGATACAGGGTTTTTCTCCTGCGTGCCAGAACAGGTGCGTTTTCAGACTGTCTCGTTGTCTGCACGAATAGCCGCAGCTTTCATGGGGACAGACAAAGGGTTTTTCCCCGGTGTGGCGGCGCTTGTGCTGTCTCAGGTGACCCGGTTGTCCAAACGCGCGCCCACAACCTTCATGTGGGCAGACAAAAGTTTTCATCCGGGTGTGGACGCGCACATGTTTTATGAGATTGGCTGATACGCTGAACCAATGGCCGCAGCTTTCCCAGGGACAGACAAAGGGTTTTTCCCCAGTGTGGCCACGCTTGTGCTGTGTCAGGTAACCCGATTGTCCAAACGCGCGCCCACAACCTGGATGTGGACAGACAAAGGGCTTTTCCCGGGTGTGGACACGCAAGTGACTTTTCAGTCTGCTGGAGTCCGTGCATCTATATCCACAGCTGTCCCAGGGACAGACAAAGGTTTTTTCCCCGGTGTGGATATACCAGTGTTTTTTCAGATTGCCAGGTTGTGCGCTTGCATATCCACAGCCTTCCCAGGGACAACCAAAGGGCGTTTCCCCAGCGTGAGAACGCAGGTGTACAGCAAGAGCTCCTGATTGTGTGGACGCGTATCTACAACCTGCGTGAAAACAGGCAAAAGGTTTTTCTCCTGAGTGGATGCGCTCGTGCTTTCTCAGGTTGTTCGTATGTGCGCATGAATATCCACAGCCTTCGTAGGGACAGACATGGATTTTTTTCCTGGAGTCGCTGCACGGGCGTGCCTTGCGGCCCCTTGTGCTCCCTGACCCTTGTGCCCCTCCCTCGCGCAAGGCAGCACGAGGTTGCCGGTGGACGCAGACCGGCTGCCGGGCGGCTTGCCTGGGCGGGAGACGCGGGGTACTGGCAAGCGGCGCTGACACGAGGCCTGGCTCCCGTTGTTCGGGATGTGTTGGCACAGTAAACATATCCAGCGAAAACCTGAGCAATCAACGTTGGGACTTGGACAACAGTGGCACGCTGGTGTGACGCCCGGCAGCTGACCAGCCTGCCAGCCATGCTGTCCAGGCGCGGGACCTGCCACCGGCCCGATTTAAGGCACTGGTCGTCAGTTTTGAGTATCCGCACAAGAAAGCAAGGCCTGCCAGAAAGCCTTGTCATCATCCGTGCGAGAGGCGACAGCGGCATCCGGGACAAACGCGCCAGGACTCTGCTGTGAGAACGCGGGCCAGCAGGAGCTGTCAGCAAGGAATCTGGTCAGCCAGTCGGGTATATCACAATCTGATGCAGGTAGCGGCTCACGCCCTGCGAGCTCCACGACTGGTGACCAGGACACCGGGGGAAGTCCCGGCCCTGGGGACAGATTGTCTGCCCCGTCAGGCGTGAAGTCCCTGTCACGCAACTGATGCACACCGGGCAGTTCTGGCGTTGTGGGGCAGATCCTGCCGCAGTCCGACCCGGTGCTCTGGCGCCCCGGATCCGCTTCAGATCCTGTAGCCGCCGGGACGCCAGCACAGCCCCCGACTGCAAGGGCCGCGAAATACGAGGGGGCCTTTTGCACAGGAAACCTGGGCCCTGGCAGCCTCTGCAATCTTCTCGCCCCTGTGCCGGCTTCACGGCAGCGGAGCCGGCCGGCACTGTCCTGGCGCATGGGATGCTTCTCACAAGGCGCTGATGGCACAGACCGGTTTGTGCTCCCCGTGCGCCAACCAACAACGGGGCTTTTTGCCGAGTGAAGCCGCAAGTGTCTTTTCAGACCGCTTGCCTGTGCGAACGACCATCCACAGCCTTCGCAGGGACAGACAAAAGGCTTTTCTCCTGAGTGCGTGCGCAGGTGCGGTGTCAGGTGGGCCAAGCGTACAAACGAACGTCCACAACCCTCATAGGGACAAGCAAAGGTTCCCTGGCGCAAGTGAGCGCGCAAATGAGCACACAAGTGTATGTTCAGACTGCGTGCGTGGTTGCACAAATATCCACAGTTTTCCCAGGGACAGACAAAGAGGTTTTCCCCTGTGTGGCAACGCTTGTGCTGTGTCAGGTGAGAAGATTGTCCAAACGCGCGCCCACAACCTCCATGACGGCAGACAAAGGGTTTTTCCCGGGTGTGGACGCGCAAATGGCTTTTCAGATTGCTTGTTGTCATGCACGAATGGCCGCAGCTTTCATAGGGACAGACAAAGGGTTTCTCCCCGGCGTGCCGGCGCAAGTGGTTTTTCAGACTGCTTATATGTATGGACGAATATCCACAACTTTCCCAGGAACAGACAAAAGGTTTTTCCCCGGTGTGCCGACGCAAATGGCTTTTGAGAATGCCGGATTGTATGGACGCATATCCACAACTTTCCCAGGGACAGACAAAGGGTTTTTCCCCGGTGTGGCGACGCAAGTGGTTTTTCAGATTGCCAGATTGTGCGCTCGCATATCCACAGCCGTCCCAGGGACAGACATAGGGCGTTTTTCCCGAGTGATAACGCAGGTGTACAACAAGAGCACCCGGTTGTGTGGACGCGTATCTACAACCGGCGTGGAAACAGACAAAAGGTTTTTCTCCGGAGTGGATGCGCTTGTGCTTTTCCAGGTTGAATGGATAGATGGACGCATAGCAGCAGCCTTCGTAGGGACAGAAACCTTTTTCCTTTCCTGGGTGGGGGCTCGGGCCAGGCTTGCGGCCCCTTCTGGTCCCGGGCCCCTGTGCCCCTGCCTCACGCAAGGCAGCACAAGGTTGCCGGCGCACGCAAACCGGCAGCCGGGTGGCTTGCTTTGTGTGCGGGAGACGCGGGGAACGGGCAAGCTGCGCTGACACGAGGCCTGGCTCCCGTTGTTCGGGATGCGTTGTAACAGTGAACATATCCAGCGAAAACCTGAGCAATCAACGTTGGGGCTTGGACAACAGTTGCACGCTGGTGTGACGCCCGGCAGCTGACAAGCCTGCCAGCTATGCTGCCTGGCAGCAGGCCCGACTCAAGGCGCTGATCGTCAGGTTTGAGTATCCGCACAAGAAAGCAAGGCCTGCCAGAAAGCCTTGTCACCCTCGGCGCGAGACACGAAAGCGGCATCCGGGACAACCGCGCCTGTACTCTGCGGTAAGTGTGATGGCCAGCAGGAGCTGTCATCAAGGAATCTGGTCAGCCAGTCGGGCGTAGCCAAATCCTGTGCCGGTAGCGGCTCAAGCCCTGCGAACTCCACGACTGGTGACAAAGACACCGGAGGCCGTCCCGTCAGCTGGCCTGCTGGTGCAACCGCCTGTCCACCGCCTTCAGGTGAACAAACAAAGGGTTTTTCGCGCGAATGACCGCCCAGGTGTGTGTGCAGCTGGCGTAAGTGTGTTTTCAGATTGCGTAAGTGTCTGTAGGAAGATCCACAGCCTTGCCTGGGACAGACAAAGGGTTTTGCTCTTGTGTGGCAGCGCTTGTGCTGTGCCAGGTAAGTGAATCGTGCAAACGCACGCTCACAACCTTGATGGGGGCAGACAAAGGACTTTTCCCCGGTGTGGTGGCGTATATGCTTTGCCAGATTGCCTGATTGTGCGCTCGCATATCCACAGCCGACACGGGGACAAACAAAGGGTTTTTCCCCGGTGTGGCAGCGCTGGTGCTGTTTCAGGTGAGTGCCTCGTCCAAACGCACGCCCACAACCTTCATGGGGGCAGACAAAAGGTTTTATCCGGGTGTGGACGCGCACATGGCTTTTCATGTTGCTTGCTTTCATGCACGAATATCCACAGCTTTCCCAGGGACAGACACAGGGTTTCTCTCCTGCGTGCCAGCGCAAGTGGTGTTTCAGACTGGCTGAGTGCAGGCACGAATAGCCGCAATTTTCCCAGGGACAGATAAAGGGTTTTTCTCCTGTGTGGCGGCACTTGTGCTGCGCCAGATAAGCGGGTGCTCCAAACACGCGCCCACAACCCTCGTGTGGGCAGACAAAGTGTCGTTCCCGGGTGTGGACGCGCCAGTGGTTTTTCAGCCTGGTTGATTCATGGCACGCATATCCACAGCTTTCCCAGGGACAGACAAAGCGCTTTACTCCAGAGTGAACATACTGGTGTCGTGCAAGAGAACCGGCTTGTGTGGACGCGTATCCACAGCCGGCGTGGAAACAGACAAAAGGTTTTTTCCCTGAGTGGATGCGCTGGTGCGTTTTCAGGTTGTTTAAATAGCTGGACACATAGCCACAGCCTTCGTAGGGACAGAAAAATTTTTTCTTTTCCGGGCGGACGCGAAGCGGCAGCCGGGCTGTCTGTCTCTTGCGCGCAAGACGGAGGGAACCGGCGGCCTGCGCTGACACCAGACCAGGCTCCCGTTTTTCAGGGTGCGCTCTAACAGGAAGCATATCCATCGGAAACCTGAGCAATCAAAGTTGGGGCTTGGACAGCTGGAGCACTCTTATGTGGCAGCCGGCGCCTGACAAGCCGGCCAGCTATGTTGTCCAGGCGCGCAACCGGGAACCAGGACCGGCGGTGCTGCCCGACTCAAGGCACTGATCGCCCGATTTCAGTGTCCGCAGGAGAAAGCAACGCCTGCCAGAAAGCCTGGTCATCATCGGTGCGAGACGCGCCAGCGGCATCCGTGGCAATCGCGCCGGTCCCCTGCGGTGACAAAGACGGCCAGCAGGGGCTCTCATCAAGGAAACCGGTCAGCCAGTCGGACATATCAAAATGCCTGGCAGGCACCGGTGGCAACCCCGCGAACTCTACGGCTGGTGGCAGAGGAGAAGGGGGCATGTCAGGCCAGGGGAATTGATCTTCTGCCCTGTCAGCTATGGCACTGGCACCGGTGGGCTGCTGCGACGCCAGTGTCACAGTGCGACGGGCGCGCTGGCGACCCCGGGCTGCCGCTGTCCCGGTGTCCACCTGAACGCCGGGACAGGCCGCAGCGGCACCGGGAAAGGAATACGATGGTTCTGGCGGCCAGCGCCTGTCAGCTTCAGCGTCGCGGGAACGGCGCGCGCTGTCTTTCTGAGGGGACCGCTGCCCACAGAAGTGGATACATTGCGCAGGCCTGTTTGTATCACCTTCCCGCCACCGGGCAAGGAGGTTCTCCCGGGTGTGGACACGCCAGCGTTTTTTCAGATGGCCGGCTTGCGTGAATGAACATTCACAGCCCCGGCAAAAACAGACACAGGTCTTTTCTCCCGCGTGAATGCGCAGGTGTCTTGTCAGCGAGCCTGACTGTGTAAATGAGCGTCCACAGCCGTCATGCAAACAGAAAAAGGGCTTTTCGCCTGAGTGCGTGCTCTGGTGGGCTGCCAGGTGCGTAGCGCGTGCAAACGGACGTCCACAACCCTCACGGGGGCAGACAAATCTCTTTCGTCTCGAATGGGTGTGCAGGTGTCGTAGCAGGGCGTTTTCCTGTGCGAACGAACGGCCACAGCCATCATGCGAGCAGACAAAGGGCTTTTCTTCCGGATGCGTGAGCAGGTGTCGTAGCAGGGAACTTGCCTGTGCGAATGAACGTCCACAGCCTTCATGTAAACAGAAAAAGGGCTTTTCTCCTGAGTGCGTGCGCAGGTGCTCTGTCAGGTGGCTTGATTGTCTGAACGCGCGCCCGCAGCCCTCCTGGGGACAGACAAAAGGTTTTTCTCCTGAGTGGCTGCGCTTGTGTCTTTGCAGGTCGCTTGATTGTACGAACGCACGCCCACAGCCCTCCTGGGAACAGACAAAAGGCTTTTCTCTTGTGTGGCTGCGTTTGTGTCTTTGCAGGTCTCTTGATTGTCCGAACGCACGCCCACAGCCGCTCCAGGAACAGACAAAGCTTTTGTTCCTGATGCGGGTGCGCTGGTGTGCCTTCTGGCCCCTTTTGTCGCCGGAGCCTTGTCCACTGCCTTCGCGCACGGCCGCACAAGCTTTCGCACCGACGGCGAGAGCAAACCGGGCTGCTCGTCTCCTGGGCGCGCGGCGGCCGGGACCGGCAGCCTCTTCTGGCGCGCGACACAGTTGGCTTTTCTCGCAGCGCGTTGTCATAGAAAGCATGGCCACCGAAAACCTGATCAATCAAAGTCAAGGCCTGGACTCCCGTTGCACTGCCCTGTGACGCCCGGCAGCTGACAAGTCTGGCAGCTATGCCAGCCGGGCGCAGATGACCTGAGCCCGGCAGCCGAAGTCCACGCAAGCCACCGGGAACGACCAGCGCGGCTCCGGCCCATGCGATGGCGCCCGGGCCCCGGCAGCCGCCCTTCAGCTCACAGCGCTGTTCATCTGGTCTGGATATCCGCTGGAGCAAGCAACGTCTGCCAGAACGCCTGGTCATCGTTTGTGTCACACAAGGCTGCTGCATCCGGGACAAACGCACCGGTTTCAGGCAATGAGAACAATGGCCAGCAGGGGCTCCCATCAAGAAAGTCGGTCGGCAGGTTAAACCTGTCAAAATCCTTCAGGGCCACAAGTTGTAACCCCGCGAACGCCGCCTCGTCCTGGTACGGGAAGGAAGGGGCAGGCCACTGCAATCGCTGCTGCTCATCAGCCATGAGGTTTGGGCGCGGCACCCCCTGCACTTCGGGCAGTGCTGTCTTTGTGAGGCCGGGCTTGCCACTGGCCAACCCGGTGCTCTGAAGATCCAGATCCGCTGCCAGTTCTGCATCCATCACAGCGCCGGGACAGGCCCCGGTGGCAATGCCGGCGCGAGACTGCTGTTGTGCCGGCAGCCCTTTGCTGACTTCAAGGCAGCGGGAAGGCTCTGCGCGGCTCCGGCCCATGCAATGGCCCCCGGAGCCCGGCTCGGACAGGTGCGTGCTCCCCGTCTGCGAGAAAACAAAGGGAGGGTCTCCTGAGTGAACGCACAAGTGCTGTGCCAAATGGGATGATTGCAGGAACGAACGTCTACAGCCTTTGTAAGGACAGACAAAAGATGTGTCTCTGGCGTGGAGACACCTGTGCCGTTTCAGGCTGACTGCAACCACGAACGCACGTCCACAGCCTTTATTGGGACAGACAAAAGGTCGTTCTCGTGAGTGGAAGCGCTTGTGCTGTTTCAGGTTGCTTGATTGCGCGCACGCATATCCACAACCTTCGCGAGGACAGACAAAGGGTCTCTCGCGTGAGTGAACCCGCAGGTGTATTGTCAGGTTGCCTGATTGTCCGAACGCGTTCCCACAGCCTTCATAGGGACAGACAAAAGGTTTTTCCCCTGAGTGGACGCGCCAGTGTCTTTTCAGGTCGCTGGGGTGTGCATACAAATAGCCACAGCCTGCCTGGGGACAGACAAATGGTTTTCCGCCTGGGTGGCAGCCCTTGTGCCCTGTCAGTCGGGATGCCTGTGCCAACGAACGTCCACAGCCCTCCCAGGAACCGACAAAGCTTTTTTTGCCGGTACGCCTGCACAGCCGTGCCGTCCTGCCGCTTGTGTTGCCGCACGCTTGTTCATGGCTCCCGCACAAGGCGGCATCAGGTTTTGAGCTGACGGACACACAGCGCCGGGCGGCTTTTGTGCGTTGCGGGCAGCGCGGGGGTTGGGCCCCCTCTGCGGACACGCGAAAAAGTTGCCGTTTTCCCGGGTGAGTTGTTACAGGAGTCATGGCCACCGAAATCCTGGGCAATCAAGGCTGCGACTTGGACAACAAGAGCACTCTTATGTCACACCCGGCCGTTGACAAGCCTGTCATACCGTCCTGACACGGGGCCATGAACTGCGTCCGGCAACCGAAGTTCGGCTCAAGGCGCAGCTTGCGCGGTTTGGGGCTCCACGGGAGAAATCAACGCCTCCCAGAAAGCCTTGTCGTCATCTGTGAGAACCAGGGGGGCTGCATCCGGATCAAACGCGCCGCTACTGAGCCGCGACTGCCTGCCGGGGCTTTCATCGACAAACCCTGTCAGCCAGGCGGACATATCCAAAGTCTTGGCGGGCACCCATCCCAGCCCCGCCAACTTCACGTCCTGGCCGCAGGAAGAAGGGGGCAGGCCAGCCCTGCGCCCGTGCACCCGCTGTTGTTCCCCGTCGGGCGCAGTGCTGCTGTCGCGCAACGGATGCACTCCGCCCGGTGCTGGCGTTGTGGGGCAGAGCCTGTCGCTGCCACACCAGGGACTCTGGCGATCCAGATCCGCCGCAGGTCCTGCACCCGTCGCAACAGCCTGCCTGGCCCCGGCTGCAAGGGAAGAAAGATATGAGGACTCTGTGTGCGCAGGCAACCTGCGCCCTGACGGCCTGTGTTTTGTTGTCGTCCCTGAGCCGACGTCAAGGGACCGGGAGCGGCCTGCGCTGTCCCTGCGCTGGTGCCTGGCACCTGAGGGCACCAACAACTTTGTGCTCTCCTCTCCCAAGCAGGCCAAGAGAGGTGGCTGGGCGTGGACACGCCAGTGGTTGATAAAATCTCCTCGTCGCATGAATGAACGTCCACAGCCTTCCCGGGCACAGACCAAAGGTTTTTCGCCTGAGTGAGCGCGCCAGTGTCGCGTCAGACAGTTCGATCGCATAAACCATTTGCCGCAGCCATCATGTTGACAGACAAGGGGTTTTCTTTCCGCGTGGACGCACTGGTGTCTTTTCAGCGCGTTTGCTTGTACGCACGCATATCCACAGCCTTCCCAGGAACAGACAAAAGGCTTTTCTCCTGAGTGGCAGCGCTTGTGTTTTTTCATGTCGCCCGATTGCACGCACGAATACCCACAGCCTTCGTGGGGACAGATAAAGGCTTTTTTGCCGGAGTGGACGGGCAAGTGTTGTGTCAGGCTGGCGGCGTGTGCAAACGCGCGCCCGCAATCCTCATAGGTACAGATGAAGGGTTTTTCTCCTGTATGGCGGCGCTTGTGCTGTTTCAGGTTGCCCCGTTGTGTGCACGCATATGAACAGCCTTCGAGAGGACAGACAAAGGGTTTTTTCCTGGAGTGGATGCGCGCGTGTTGTGTCCGGTTTATGGCATATGCGAACGCGCGCCCACAGCTCTCATAGGGACAGAAAAAAGGTTTTTTCCCGGAATGTGTATGCAAGTGTTTTTTGAGATAGATCAGTCGTGCGAACGGCCGTCCGCAACCTTCACGGGGACAAATAAAAGACTTTTCTCCTGAATGACGGTACAGGTGTTCTGCCAGGTGAGCTGATTGTGCGAACGAATGTCCACAGCTTGCATGCGGACAGACAAAAGGTTTTGCTCGCGCGTGAACGCGCAGGTGATTTCTCAGGCTGACTGACTGTGTGAACGCTTGCCCACAGCCGTCAGAAGGACAGACCCAGGTTCTTTTTCCCGTGCCGATGCGCTGGTGTTCCAGCCGGCCTCTTGTGCCGACGGGTCCTTGTTTACAGCCCCCGGACACGGCAGCAAATCGTTCCGGCTGGGCCTGGACAGGACGCCGGACGGCTTTTCGCTTCAGCAAGAGGTGGAGAGGACCGGCTTGCTCTACAGGCGCGAGACAGGATCCCCGTTTTCCGGGGTGAGTTATCACAGCACGCATGGGCTCCGGGAACCTGAACAATCAACACTGCGTCTTGGACAGCCGGTGTACCCTTGTGTGACACCCGGCGGCTGACAAGCCTGCCAGCTATGCTGTCCAGGCGCGGCACCCTGCCCGGAGACCGACGGCCGAAGTCCCACTCAAGACGTTGAGCGCGAGGTTTGCGTATCCCCCGGGGAAAGCAACGCCCGCCAGAAAGCCTGGTCATCGGCCGCGCAAGCCAGCCAGGCTGCATCCGTGTCAACAGCACCGGTACCAGGCGGCCAGCCGCAGCTTGCATCGACGTCCCCTGACAACCAGTCCGCCATATCAAAATCCGTCAGGGACACAGATTGTAGCTCCGCGAAATCCACGTCTTGCAGCAAGGGAGAAGGGGGCAGGCCAGGCCCCGGCTGGCCTTCTGCGTCAGGCGAAGCACGCCTGGCGCGCACCTGATGCTCTCCGGACGCTGCTGTCGTTGTGGAGCAGAAACTGTCGCTGCCCAACCTGGGACTCTGGCAAGCCAGATCCGCAGCAGGTCCTGCACTCGCCGGAACACCAGACAAGGGCGCGGCGGCACGGCAAAAGAGAGGCTCTTGTATTAGCGGAAGCCCCGTTTTGCCGGTTGCAAGGCACCGGGGACGGCCGGCACTTCTTCTGCCAATGGGATGGGGCCCAGAACCTGGTGGCATAGACAGGTTGGTGCTCCCCCGATGCCAACCAACAAAGGTGTTTTTTCCGGAGTGGCGGCGTAAGTGCTGTCTCAGCCTGGCTGGTGCAACAAACGCACGTCCACAGCCCTCATGGGGACAGACAAAAGGTTTTTCTCCGCAATGGTGGGCCAGGTGCTGTTTCAGGCTGGCTAATTGTGCACCCGCATAGTTACAGCCTTCGCAGGGACAGAAAAAGGGTTTTTCTCCAGAGTGAACACGCAGGTGTACTTTCAGATTGCTTGATTGTCCGAATGCGCTCCCACAGCCCTCATAGGGACAGATAAAAGGTCTTTTCCCGGAATGTGTATCCAGGTGTTTTTTGAGATAGCCCTGTCGTGCGAACAGACGTCCGCAACCTTCAACGGGGCAAATAAAGGGGTTTTCTTCTGAATGAACCTGCAGGTGTGTTCTCAGATGAATGGATTGTGTGAACGAACGTCCACAGCCTTCCCGGGGACAAACAAAAGGTCTTTCCCTCGTGTGGACGCGCAAGTGTCTTTCCAGGTCGCTCAATCCTGGGCACAAAAACCCACAGCCTGCGTGGGGACAGACAACAGGCCCTGCTCCGGTGCGCCGACGCTGGTGCCGTACCAGGTGGACTGCTTGCCCGGACGCGCGCCCACAGCCTTCCCGGTAACAGACACAATTTTTTTCCCCGGTGCCAGTGTGCGTGCACCGCCGTGCCATGCGGCCCCTTGTGCCACCGGATCCTTTTTTACAGCCCCCGCGCACGACAGCACCAGCTGTTGGAGCGACCCGGACAGGACGCCGGACGGCCTGTGGCGTTTGCGCAGGACACAGGGAACCGGCTTGCTCTGCCGGCGCGAGAGAGAGTCCCCGTTTACCGGGATGAGTCAGCACAGGAAGCATGGGCATCGAGAACCTGAACGATCAACACGCAGACTTGGACCACAAGTCGTACTCTTGTGTGACGCCCGACCGCTGACCAGCCTGTCAGGCTGTCCTGGCACGCGACCATGAATGAGGTCAAGCCAAAGTCCAGCTCAGGGCGCTGAGCGCGAGCTGTACGTATCCACTGGAGCAAGCAACCTTCGCCAGAACATCTTGTCATCGTCTGTAAGAGCCAGGGGCACTGCATCCGTGTCAACCGCGTCCGTACTGTCCGGCAAGTACAGCGGCCAGGAAAAAGTCTCATCGACAATCTCTGCCAGCCAGTGGAACCGCTCAGAATGCTGTGCAGGCACCGGTGGCCGCCCCGCACGCGCTGCGGCTTGTGACAGAGGCCAAGGGGACATGCCAAGCCCTGCGAATACACTTTCTGCCTTGTCAGACACGCTTTTCCCGCCTGACGACTGCGGCACCGCGGACGCCACTGTCATTGTGGCGCGGCTGCTGGCGCCTGCGCTGTCTCTCGGACAGGACCGCTGCCCACAGGAGACTCCCCATTGCACAGACATATCTGTGTATGCTTCCCGCAAACCGGAAAGGGAGTCTTTGTGGGTGTGCACGCGCCCGTGTTGTCTCAAGCGCGCTAATCGTCCTGGCACGCGCCCCTCGCCTTCACGGGGACCGACAAACAGTTTTTCGCCGCTGTGGTGACGCAAGTGCCTTTTCAGGTTGGCAGCTTGTGTGGATGCATATCCACAGCCTTCGTAGCAACAGACAAAGGGTTTTTCGCCTGTGTGAATGCGCAGGTGCTCTGTCAGACTGGTTGATACAGCGAACGCTTGCTCACAGCTTTCCCAGGGACAGACAAAGGGTTTTTCTCCTGAATGGACACGCAGGTGCCTTCCCAGGTTGCCTGATTGTGTGGACGCATACCCACAGCCTTCGTAGAAACAGACAAAGAGTTTTTCTCGCGAGTGAACGCGCAAGTGTCTTGCCAGATTGGCTGATGAAGAAGACCTGTGTCCACAGCCTTCCCAAGGACAGGCAACGGCTTTTTCTCCTGAATGCAACCATGCGTGTCTTGTCAGGTTTTGGGATTGTGCACACCAATAGCTACAGCCTTCCCAGGGACAGACAAAAGGTTTTGCTCGCGAGTGGACGCACAAGTGTCTTGTCAGGTTGCTGTGTTGTGGAAACGAATAACCACAGCCTTCATGCGGACACACAAAGGGTTTTTCTCCTGAATGGACACGCAGATGCCTTCCAAGGTTGCCTGATTGTGTGGACGCATATCCACAGCCTTCGTAGAAACAGACAAAGGGTTTTTCTTGCGAGTGGACGCGCAAGTGTTGCTTAAGGTCACCTGGTCGTGCGCACGAATACCCACAATCGCCATAGGAACAGAACAGAGTTTTTGTTCCCGTGCGGGTGCGCTGCTGAGCCATCCGGCCGCGCTTGTCGCCGGACGTTTTTTTACCGCTCTCTGGCAAGGCCACACGCCTTGCTGCTTTTCTCTTGCTCGGGAGGCAGGGGGGACTGGCCGCCTTTGCTGGAACGCACAGCGGTCTTCGTTTTCGGGGGTGAGTTGTCACAGCAAGCATGGCTTCCAAAATCCTGAGCGATCAAGTGGGGGGCTGGACAACACAGTTTCAACCTTGTGTGACGCCCGGTAACTGACAAGCCTGCCACGCTGTCCAGGCAGGGTACCTGAAACAGGGCCAGTCAGCCGAAGTCCCACGCAAGACGCTCACTGCACGATCTGAGTATCCGCTGAAGAAACCAACGCCTGCCAGAAAGCCTTTTCATCCTCGGCGAGAGCCGGGGGCGCGTCATCCGGGTCAAGCGCGCCTGTACTCTCCAGCCCGCCAGGCAGCAAGGGTGAAATCTCATCGATGCCCCCTGCAAACCAGTCGACCTCGTCAAAATCCTTCAGGGGCCCAGGCTGCAGCCCCGCGCACTCCACGTCTTGCCGCCAGGGTGAAGCGGGCCGGTCATGCGCCAGCTGTTGTTCCTCGTCAGGCATGGCGTTGCCTGGCAGCTGATGCGTTCCGGACGCTGCTGCCACCGGAACGCCGGGACTGGTCCCGGCTGCACTGGAAGAGACAGACGAAGGGGAAGAGACCGACGAGGGGGAAGAGACAGACGAGGGGGAAGAGACAGACGAGGGGGAAGAGACAGACGAGGGGGAAGAGACAGACGAGGGGCCTCTTTCTCCAGACAACCGGGAGCCTGACGACCTGTGTCTTGTGGTCAGCCCTGTACCGGCTTCAAAACGGCGGGACCAGTCCGCGCTACTCCTGCCAGTGGGATGGTGCCCACAGTCTGATAACACAGATATCCTTGTTCCCCGCTCCCGCCAGCGGACAAAGGAGGTTGCAGCAGTGTGGGCACGCCGGTGGCGCGCCAGAGTGCCGGCTTGTGTGAATAAACGTCCACAGCCCTGCCAGGAGCAGGCAAAGGACTTTGCTCCTCCTGAATGGGTGCGCCGGTGCTTTTTCAGGTCGCTTGATTGTGTGCACGCATATCCACAGCCTTCCCAGGTACAGACAAAGGGTCTTTCTCTGGTGTGAGTGCGCTTGTGCTGTATCAAGTTGCTTGATTGTGTACTCGCATAGCCACAGCCTTCCCAGGGACAGACAAAGGGTCTTGTTCCTGAGTGAATGAGCAAGTGCTTTTTCAGGTCGCACGATTGAAAGCACGAATACCCACAGCCATCGTGGGGGCAGGCAAGGGATTTGTCTGCGCAGTGGCGACGCAAGTGTTTTTTCAGACTGGTGGCTTCTGCGAACCTGTGCCCACAGCCATTATGGGAACAAACGAAGGGTTTTCCTCCGGTGTGGCAAAGCTTGTGCCTTTTCAGGCTGGCTGATTCTGTAAACGCGCGTTCACAGCCTTCGTACGGACAGACAAAGGGCTTTGCCCCTGGGCAGGGGTGCTTGTGTTTTTCCAGACTGGCTGATTCTGTGAACGCGCACCTACAGATTTCATGCAGAAAGACACAGTGGTTTTCTCCTGCATGGCGGGACAAGTGCTTTTTTATGTTGCCTGATTGTGTGCTCGAATATCCACAGCCTTCCCAGGGACAGGCAAAGGGTTTTTCTCCGGTATGGATGCGGATGTGCCTTTTCAGGCTGCCTGATTGTGCGCACGCATAGCCACAGTCTTCCCAGGGACAGACAAAAGGTTTTTCTCCTTTCCCGGTGCGGCAGCGCAGGCGTGCCGCCCGGCCGCTTTTGTCGCCTGATCTTTGTTCACAACCCTCACGCAAGGCCACACAAGGCTTTGAACTGACCGGGACAGGAAACCGGGCAGTTTTCCTCTTTTGCCAGAGACGCAGCCGACTGACACCCTCTGCTGGCGCGAGATAAGGTCCCCGTTTGCCGGGGTGAGTTGTCACAGGAAACATGGCCACCAACAACCTGAACGCTCAGACGGTAGCTTGGACAACAGTTCCCCCTTGTGTGACACCCGGGAACTGACAGGTCTGTCACGCTGTCCTGGCTCAGGGCTGTCCTGGCTCAGGGCTGTCCTGGCTCAGGGCCTGACGGCCGAAGTCCCACGCAAGACGCTGACCTGGTGCGCGGCAAGCCTCGTCCTTCAGGCGGGGAGGATGTCAAT
>MKWU01001037.1_pt1 | contig 50528 bp, 41 predicted proteins | sample 809101 | NCBI WGS metagenome assembly MKWU01 (sample SAMN05860141, study PRJNA318959) | sponge metagenome | host: Aplysina aerophoba | place: Slovenia: Piran, Adriatic Sea, Gulf of Piran | collected 2013-05-07 | reverse complement strand
GCATTGCCGTCGTATCCACCATGCTCGCCCTCGTCGTTCGCCTCATCCTCTGGCCCCTCAATGTCTTCCTACAGGCTGCCCTCCGAAGACGCTACGGTACCCTCAAAAAATGGACCGTCGCCTTCGCGTATGCGCTCTCCGAAGATCCGAACCGGCGCCCAACCCAAACCGGAACACCAAACCGCACGGAATGAATCCCGAAAAAACAATATCAACCATTCCCTGCGCGCGCCAGATCCGTACCAAGTACTGTACCGTCCGGAAAAGAACCAAACCTCCAAAACGTTTCGGTCCACCTACGCCCTTTTTAGGGCTCCCACCCACAACGTTCACAGAAAAACCGGATATATCATGCTCTATAGAACCGTATTGCTCCTCCTTCTCCTTAGCAGCCCGTTGATAAAGTACCTCTTTTGAAATAGCCTGTTTGAATTTCATCGTTTTTGGAGGTGGACTCATTTTGACTATTTTTGGGATCAAGTAGGGTCAGATGGGGCGTAAGGGGCACGAGGGGTACGAAGATGAGCGATTCAGGACGAAAATCGACAAAAAAGGGCCGTTCTACAGCGCTGCCAGTGCCAATTGGCCGGACCGATTCCCTTGAAGTACTCTTGGCTTACCGACACCGCAGGCCTGTCGCATCAAAAGCCCCAAGTTAAATGCCGCCCCTTGTAAAACCATCCGCTTCAAAATTTCAATCTGACCCCGTACATGAACCCGCCGCAATCCCCCCGTCTCCAGCAGATGGGCAAAGGCCCGCTCCACTTTCTCTCCCCGCTGACGCAGCAGAGACTTCCCACGCTTCCCCTTAATCCGACGACGGTTTGCATACGTCGGTTGCTGGGCCTGCTTATGCTTGCTCCACTTTCGCCGGCCACGCTTCGGCTCGCTGATGTAACTGCGAAGCCCACGGCTTTTGACGGAAACCATCACCGCATTGGAATGATAGCCCTTATCTGCAACCACCACCTTCGCGGTCAAGTCCACCGCATCCAGGTGCTCGGTCGCCACATCCAAGGTCCTTTCAACGGAAGCCGTGTCCCCACCATCCATCGTTTGAACCGTCACCGCAACGAGTGCACCCGACTCCAAATCCACCGCGTACTCATACTTGTGCGCCAAATGGGTCCGACCATCTTTCATCTTCGTAATCCGCGCATCTGGAGCCGCAGGGTGCACACAATCCTGATTGGACCCCTTTTTGGAACGCTTTTTGTCGATCTTTACCAAATCCTCGTGGGCCGGCGTCTCAATCCCCGACGCCTTCGCCAACGATTCCAAAATACATCATACTTCTGCCCCGTATCCCGACGGACAATCGATCGCATCACCGCGTTGGCCTCCAACGTCGTGGCATCAATCCCCAACGTCTTGCCGCGTAATAAACCCGCCTTCTTTAACCGCTGCAAAACCCACTCAAATACCTGCATATGCACCTCCACACTCAAACGCTTCCGCGTCTTGGATAACGTACTGTGATCGGGAAGACGCGCCGTCAAAGCATATCCCGAAAATTTGCGTAACGCCAGCGAATCATTGCATCGCCACGCAATCTCACGCTCCGATCCCCAACCCTCCATATACCCAATCAGTAACATCCGAAAATAAACCCCCGGAGCAAGACCGGGACGACCAATACCGTCCGCATAAAATGCGTGACAAATCTCCTCCACAAACTTGTCAAAACCATACTTGCGAAGTACCGACTCCAAGGCCTCGTAAAATGCATTTAAAGAAGAGCAGAGCTCATGCGAATAAATAGCTCGCCTTGTGTACGCTCCTTTCGCTTTCCTAATGCCATGAATTTGCATCGTTAAATCCGAACATAGATACTCCCTCGAAATATACCCCGTCAACTCTAGAATTCCTAGACTCCCTACTTTATCCACAGGCTGTTAGGGGGCATCCATAAATAGTATACCCATCTTTCATCATTTTTTCGATAAGTTCTGGTTTAAGCCATCCTTTGGTTCTATTGGTTGGGTTTCGCCGTGACTTCGTTGACTCAATTTCTTAGTTTGTGAAGGCAATCAGATTGAGATGGATTAGGCCTATGTTTTCAGCCTAATTCTCTGAATAGGTGGGCGATTTCATCTGAATACACACACAATCCAACAGGAGTGCCAGACGATCGAGAAAGGACGGCGGTTGATATCGGGCTGGTTCAACTGGTCGCGCAAGGCGCGGGCCATCCCATAAAAGCGGAGTTTTTCGAGTTGATCAAGCGTTGAATGATGAAGCATCGGTGGATTCATTTTTGGGTTTGTTTGCATAATAGTCTCCGCCCCGAAGATTTTTATGCAGGATGGTTGGGGGAGCAGGGACGGTCTCCTGTAGCAAATCCCGTCCTTTTTGAAGGATGGAGGCAATGGACGGATAGCTGAACGCACGCGGCCCCAGCACCCCCGCGAGGCGACATGCGGATTCCAAGCGCTCGGGACCATATCGGTCCTTGAGCCCCAAGATGCGTGCGCCAGGCTAACTGGATCTCAATATCCAATAACGGGGGCATGTAGGTATTTTGTTGTAACTTATGTGCATGTAACGTGATAAATTGATCGAAATGAACCAGAGTTTTAGCCGTAGAAGCTTTCTGAAAACCGCCGGATTAGCTGCCAGCGTTGCGGTAATTCCACGCCGTCTCCTTTTCGCGTCGTCACCTGTAAAAGTTGGTGCGATCTCATATAGCTTTCGTCAGATTCCCGGCAGTGCAGAAGAAATCCTTGGGTATATGCAAACTCTTGGACTTAACACGATAGAGTTGATGGGGGGACCTGCAGAAGCGTATGCAGGAGCTCCTGACCCAGGTCCTGGACCGCGACATCCCGAATCCATGACCCCGGATGAAAGGTCGGATTATGTAGCTGCCAGGACGGCAGCACGAAGTGAAACGCAGAAATGGCGTCGCAGTGTTTCCATGGAGAAATTTGCTGAGTTGGGTGATATGTTCAGAGATGGGGGAGTAGATGTAGATATCCTGAAATTGGGTAACCCGAATTGGCTTGATCAGGACATAGATTATGCCTACAGGGCGGCAAAAGCGATCGGTGCACGTGGAATTTCTTTCGAAATCTCAGCTCAGTCGTCCAAGCGAATGGCCCCATTTGCCACGAAGTACAACCTCCTCAACGGCATGCACAATCACTTGCAAGTAGCCAACGAAGATTTTGATTTCGACGAATACCTTGCCCATTCGCCGAACAATATGCTGAATCTGGACATAGGGCATTACGTAGCTGCCCTTGGGACTTCTCCTATTCCCGTGATCAAGAAATATCACGATCGGATCAGCCATTTGCACCTAAAAGATCGCAAAAGCCCCGACAATGGACAGGACAATGTCCCGTGGGGAACAGGAGATACGCCGATTGGCGAAGTCTTGCGCCTGTTGCGGGACGAGAATTACCCAATTACGGCTATGATTGAACTGGAGTACCCAATCCCAGAGGACTCCAGTGTTATGGAGGAAATGGCTAAGTGCGCTGAATACTGCCGTGTGGCTTTGGAGTCATAGTGGTAGGTTGGCTGCCTTTAGGCAGCAGAGGTACGGCTTTTCAGTAAAACGTGTGAGTGCATTGATTGCAGCTATATCAGCATGATCTTCAAGCTCACAGAGATTTCCTCCTGAATCCAAGATGCGTACGCCCCTCTCATTTGGTTCATAAGTTGCATGACCCGACGTACCTACTGTTAGGTAGTAAGTATGTGCATCGGGAATGCAGATCCCCATGTTCGTCAGTGTTTGACTTACGCGATCCTGCCACTGAGCGAGTAAATCTTGGGTCGGTACTTCAGTGAGGAATGTACATCGAAACAGATCCCGATCGATGATACGTCGCGATAAATCTGCAAGAATAGGATCAGGACTCCGGTACCATTGCTTCAAGCTGCCAATTACTTCAACATCATCCAAGTCCAGGAACCGATCCAAAATCTCATCATCCGAGAGTTTTGATGCGTCAATTTTCCGCTCAAGGAACCAGCACAGTGCAGGTGAGATGCCAGACACAGCCTCATGATTGCCAACATTAATCAAGTGCCGTGCACGGCGGATGGCACCTCGGAGTACAAAATCAGCAGCAACAACGGTCTTGTGCAGATAAACCTGCCAGTACATTAACCGCCTAGCTATGAGTACGTTTTCCACTGCATAAATCCCCTTTGACTCGATAGCAAGACAGGATTCTTTTCCTCCATCCTTTGGGTAGACACACAATGTGCGCAGAATACGCTCAATGCCAATCTTACCTTCAACCACCCCTGTAAAATGCGAGTCTCTGCACAAATAATCCAAACGGTCCATATCCAGTTGACTCGAAATCAAATCGCAAAAGAAGGGACGTTCATAGGTGCCTTCCAGCATCTGGATTGCTGTGTCGATCGGCGGACCAATCTGCGATTCGAGGCGCCGCATGAGGGCCAAACTTATTTTTTCATGTGGTGTATCGCAAATCAGATCGTACTCAAGTGTATGCGAATAGGGCCCATGACCAATGTCGTGCAGCAGGATGGCGGCCATAGCTGCCAGTCTTTCATCTTCCGTAATGGGGGTTCCTTTGGTGGCCAAACTGTCTAGGGCATCGGACATTAATGCCATTGCACCCAAGGCGTGTGGAAAACGACTATGTTCTGCAGCAGGAAAAACGATCAGACCCAGCCCCAACTGTTTGATTCGTCTAAGTCGCTGAATCTCACGCGATTCGAGCAATGGCTGAATTATTTTTTGGGGCACTCTAATGAACCCGTGAACAGGATCCGAAAGGACTATGGCGGTGCGTGTCATTGCAGGTTTGGACGATTCACCGACTCGCTGTCGAATGAATGCGCACGTGCTGTAACTTGATCTTCCAAAGTGACAACACTAAGCAGATAACTACTGATGAAGGTTGCACTACCCGTGTGCATTGAGGTAAGCCAAGACTATTGGCCAAAGGCAAAGTACGCCATCCGCATGTTACTTGAGCCGCTTGGTTTGGGTCCGATATTCAAGCCACGAAGTGAGCTGAATGGTCGTGGTTTGTACTATGGCCAAAACCCTTCCAATTTGCCCTCAACGGTAACCGTGTTACCATTGGCTCTAAATGCGGAAAGGTTCTACGATGATTTTACCGCCATAGATGTGACTTCTGTGTGTTGGAGGGAGTACGCTAATTTCAATGTTCCTGTTCTTTTCTCGTCAGAGGCTGGCGATGATCTTGTTGCATCGGCTTTCTACTGGCTCTCAGGTTGGCAGGAATTCACTATAGGCGCCTGCGATCAGCACGGCCGGTTTCCACATAAGGAGTCACTTCAAGCGATACTTGAAGTGACTCGACTCCCTGTTGTAGAGTGTTATCGAATGCTGATGAGAGAGAGTTTAGAAAATGCTGGGATTAATACCGATCTGCGGAAATGGGCTGGGAAGGATTGGGCGTTTTGTCCTACGATTGATGTCGACTATCTTCGGCATTGGCGTGTTGGGATGATTTTTCGGGAAAAAGTTGAATACTTTCTGTTGAATCGTCGAAAAGTCAGTGCGGGTGAGCGCTGGCGCCGGCTATTCAAGTTTATCCATAGTTACTTTAGCCGGGGCGATGCATTTAAGATTGCCTTACGTAGCATGCATCAAGTGATTCGGGCTTACGGTAGTGCTACAATTTTTTTGAAAGCAGCGGCACACGGTCCCAATGATGTACATTATCGCTTGGATCAACGTTTTCTTCGTCAACTGTTCATTGATCTTTCTTCTGACGGCTTTGAAATTGGTCTTCATCCAAGCTATCACGCACATACTCACGCTGCTTATCTGCGCAGTGAGCGCAGGGCACTCACTGAGATTACTGGAATAGACTCTGTAAGTGTTAGGCAGCATTTTTTGCGTTATGAGCCTGCGATAACGCCCCGCATCCAGGAGGCAGTCGGTTTTAGAATTGATTCATCTCTTGGATTTGCAGAGTGTGCAGGGTTCAGAAACGGCACCTGTATGCCGTTTCTGCGGTTTGATCCTGTTAGAAACAAGGTGATGGACATTTGGGAAATGCCGCTCCTATTTATGGATGGAGCATTGTTTAACCGACAGAAGTATGAAGCGGCTGAAGCCATCCAAGAAAGTATAAAACTCCTCGAGTTATGTCAGAAGTTTGGTGGGGTTGCCGTTGGTCTTTGGCACAACGTTGTTGGAGAAGAATTAGATTATCCCGGATGGGGGGAGCACTTTGAGCAAACATTGAGGTGGAGTAGCACACAAGGAGCACATATTGCTTCCTTGCAAGATGCGCTTAGTTCATGGACGGGTTACCCAGTTGCCGGTTAGAGAAAGATGCATCACGGTGTGACCAGCACTTATTTACTGTGATTCATGGCATCAAGGAGAAGAGGTCAGACGCCACTCATGCGGCAGTATTACCGGATCAAAGCAGAGCATCCGGATACACTTCTATTGTTTCGTATGGGCGACTTCTACGAGACGTTTGAAGAAGATGCCCTTAAGGCAAGTGACGTGTTGGGTATTGTGCTTACCAAACGGGCAAATGGTGCGGCAAAGAGTGTGCCGCTTGCGGGGTTCCCGTATCACGCACTCGAAAATCATCTCCCCAAACTGATTGACGCAGGACTCAGAGTTGCAATTTGCGAACAACTTGAGAACCCAAAATCGACAGGGTCTCTGGTCAAGCGGGGCGTGACTGAAGTCGTTACGCCCGGGGTATCCCTCCGGGATCAAATGCTGTCTCCAAAACAGGCAAACTACCTAGTGGCAGTACACTTTGGGAAGAAGCAGGTAGTAGGGGTAGCTTACGCGGATGTATCCACTGGTGAGTTCCTACTCACAGAGATTGATCAGTCCAGGCTGGATGATCTATTACAGAGTATTGAACCGGCAGAGCTCCTTGTTAACAAAGCTGCACAGGAGTCTGTACGTGGATTCCGTGATCAAGGCTATATTGTTACACCATGTGAGGATTGGGTGTTTGATAGTGATTTTGCCGACACTACACTACTTGAACACTTTGGTACACATTCTTTGAAAGGCTTTGGGATTTCGGGGTTGAGTGAGGGTGTTGTTGCAGCAGGTGTGGTGCTTCATTACCTGATCGAAACACAAAAGGGTAAACCGGAGCATATACGCAAGATTCAGCAACAGGTGGATGAGGGGTACATGCTCCTTGATCCACAAACGCGCCGTAACCTCGAACTGCTGACCCCGCTCCACGGAGACCGTAATAGCACCACGCTGGTTCAGCTTCTGGATCAAACCTGCACTGCCATGGGTGCGAGAATTTTGCGGCGATGGCTTTTTCAACCATTGCGTGATGTTGCACGCATCAATCGTAGACTTGATGCTGTTGAGGCGCTGGTACACAGTACAGAAGTTCGAGAAAACCTGCAAGACTGTCTCAAACAAATCTGTGATATTGAGCGGGTAGTTGCCAGAATATGTACGCAAAGAGCAACCCCTCGGGAGCTATTAGCACTCGCATTAGCATTGCGTCAGGTGCCTGAATTGATCCAGAGTATACAGTCAACCGATTGCAAAGCACTTGATGAATTATCCCAACGGCTGCCCCCTTGTGATGATATCGAATCTACTATCAGTCAGGCCCTTGATGACTCTTCTGAGCAGATATTTCGACGGGGCTATAATCAGGAACTGGACAGATTACGCGAGATTTCGAGTTCGGGTAAAGGGTTTATCGAGGCACTTCAGAAGCGTGAAAGTGAACGGACAGGTATCCCCTCCCTCAAAGTAGGCTATAACAAGGTATTTGGGTACTACCTGGAGATAACGAATGCGCATCGGGACAAGGTACCGCCTGAATATGTTCGGAAGCAGACCTTAGTTAATGCAGAGCGGTATATTACCAATGAGTTGAAAGAGTATGAGGAACGTGTAATTGGGGCACAGGAGCAGATCATAGTGCTCGAAAACGAGCTCCTACGATCTCTTAGAGTTGACTTAGCGACAGCATCCAATGAGCTCCAGCGGTTGGGTGCAGCGATAGCAGTTCTGGACTGTTTTGTCGGCTTTGCCGAAGTAGCTGTTCGTGAAGGGTACGTAAGACCGCGTATCGATAATACCAGACTACTCAAAATTGTGCATGGCAGACACCCGATTGTAGAACAAGCAGATCCTGCTGCCTTCGTTCCAAACTCAATAGAGCTGGATCCCGACAGGTACCAGATATTCATCATAACGGGTCCCAACATGGCGGGCAAGAGCGTAGTTTTACGCCAGGTTGGTTTAATTGTCTTGATGGCGCAGGCGGGAAGCTTCGTGCCCGCAAAATCGGCCACCATTGGTGTTGTTGATCGCATCTTTACGCGCGTTGGTGCATCAGATAACTTGGCTGCAGGTGAGAGCACTTTTTTGGTTGAGATGAATGAGGCCGCCAATATCCTCAATAATGCCACCCGAAATTCACTGATCCTCCTGGATGAGATAGGGCGGGGGACCAGTACCTTTGATGGTCTCTCTATTGCGTGGGCATTGGTCGAATATTTGCACGAAAATGATTCAATAGCTGCACGAACACTTTTTGCAACTCATTACCATGAACTCAATACCCTTGAGGAGCGTCTTGAGAGGGTTCAAAATTATAAGGTCCATGTTCAAGAGCACGACGGCAGGATTGTTTTTCTCCACAAGTTGATCCGTGGGGCTGCAGATCACTCTTATGGTATTGAGGTAGCTCGTATGGCTGGACTGCCCTCAAAGCTGCTGAGCAGAGCAGGGGAGATTCTGGATAAACTCGAATCTCAGAAGCTCGTGAAGAAGGACATTATGCCGAAAGTGCAAGCTATTCAGATGGCGCTTTTTGATCAACCAGAATGCGATGTGGTGCGCGACAAACTACGGGAGATAGATACAAACAGAATTACGCCGCTGCAGGCGTTATCTCTTTTAGCAGAATTAAAGGATCTTTCCGACTAGATCTAGGGAGTAAGCATGAGAGTACTCATTGTAGGGAGTGGCGGGCGTGAGCATGCCTTGGCATGGGCCGTACGTGAAGCCAACAAGCTATTTATAGCCCCAGGCAATGCGGGGACAAGGGAGTTCGGAGAAAACGTCAGTATCAAAGCGACAGACACGGAAGGTTTAGTTGCGTTTTCTCGACGCGAGAATATTGACCTCGTTGTTGTCGGTCCAGAGGTACCTCTTGCAGATGGGCTCGCCGATGCCTTGGGCCAAGCAGGGGTGTCTTGCTTTGGCCCCTCAGCGGCAGCCGCCGAAATTGAAAGTAGCAAGGTGTTTGCCAAAGCATTTATGCAGCGCCATAATGTGCCAACAGCCCAATGGCAGGCCTTTCTTCTAGATCAGGTTGAGGAGGCCAAAGCTTATGCCCGAACACTGGAGAGATGCGTTGTTAAGGCTTCGGGGCTTGCTGCGGGGAAGGGGGCCATCATGTGTGAGGACCACACCAGCTCCGACCGTGCATTGCATGAATTGCTGACCGTGGGCCGTCTGGGAGATGCGGGCAGAGAGGTTGTCGTTGAAGAATGGATGGAGGGCGAAGAGGCAAGTGTATTTGCTCTTACAGACGGGGATGATTATCTAGTGTTAGATCCGGCCCAGGATCATAAACGCGCATTTAACGATGATCTCGGTCCAAATACAGGAGGCATGGGTGCATATGCTCCAGCTCCGGTAATGACCTCAAACTTGATTGATGAAGTTTGTCGCTCAATCATCGAGCCAGTACTTGAGGGCATGGCACGTGAGGGCAGGCGTTACACTGGATGTCTGTACGCCGGTCTTATGGTCACAGATCAGGGCCCCAAGGTTGTCGAATTCAACTGCCGTTTTGGGGATCCAGAGACGCAGGTTGTGCTACCCTTGATAGGAGCAGACCCCATAGAGGTGCTCCTGGGAGCAGCCAGTGGAGGTATTGGAAACTTGCGACTTACCAAACAATCACTTGCAGCTGCATGTGTAGTACTGGCTAGTGGTGGGTATCCCGGTTCTTACAACAAGGGATACCCGATTAGTGGACTGAACACAGCAAGTGAAATCCCAGGCGCTCTTGTATTTCATGCGGGTACAAAATCTGATGGTCAAAGAACTGTTACGGCAGGAGGACGTGTTTTAGGTGTAACCGCAGTGGCCTCCACGTTAAGGGAGGCTATTGGCCGTGCTTACGAAGCAGCTGATCTCATAGAGTTCGATGGAAAGCACCTGCGGCGGGATATTGGATACCGTGCGCTCGGGCGTGAATAATGCACACTCTACCGACCTTGTTGGTTCTTCTCGTGACGTTTGCCGGAATTGTGAGTGCCCAGGATACTCTTAGTACTGGGTTCGAAATAATTGCACATTTTTCGGAGGCACAGGTGCTTGAAGTTGACCCGGAAGGGTTGATATATGTTGCGACGGTGACAGAGGTTGTCCAACTTGGCCAAGATGGTAGGATACGCGGGAGTCTGGATGGAACGAATGCGGGAGCATTTGGGGAAATTTCCGATGTTGATCCAGGCAATGGATTGATATGGGTCGTTGCGGATGCAGAGCATGGTCATCTATTACGGTTTTCAAAAGAATTACTGCATCTGGAGTCTATTCGAGTGCCTAGGAGGGCAAACGTTGAATTGGAACGATCTCCACGTCTTGATCTCCACGATGGACTTAAGACTGCATTGGGACGGCCGATCTCCATTTCAGTTGGTTCAACGGGGGCTCTGTTTGTGGTTGACGCATCTTCTCAACGTGTGCTTAAATGGGATGCCAGCCGAAGGCTAGAGCGCGTAATCGGTGATTTTGGTTCTGGGGCAGGTCAACTGGTAGACCCCGTTAGCCTTTCTACGGATCGGTCACTGCTTTATGTGGCAGACCGTGCATTGGGTCTGGTTAAGGTGTACGACTATTTTGGTGGACTCGTGCGAAATTTGAAGGCAACGCAGGACGTAATCAGTGTTACAACAGCCGGGACAGAGGTGTGGGTTGTCCTGCCTCAGGCTATATGGATCTATGATAACCTAGGCTCGCTTTCTCGCCAGATTGTCGTTGAGCATGATAGTCCATTGTTGGCTGCGCTACCTATTTCAGACCACATACTTCTCTTAACTTCGACGCAACTATTGCGAGTAAGATTTGATTGAAGTGCGATAAGTGGAACTGGGTGTTGAATAGCATACAGCTTAGGCTGGGGCTGTCTGTGTGAGCGTATACGCTTCCAATTGTTAGCAACAAACATCAGGATGTCACCGTGATTTGGCGCAAAATCAATACAAAAACATTTAGTTTGAATCGGAAACCAGAACCCTTTGGCGGTTATTATCCCTTATCTTGGCCGACGTATGAAGCCTTTGCTGGTTATGAGCCAGTATTATTATTAATAAGAAGGGGGCGATATAGGTGTCAGCAATGCGCATGACGGGGTATAATGCGACATACCACACATGTAAGGGACATCTTGCTAAGTAGTTGGTATCATAGTAGTTCTGCAAACTTGCTTGCGATTAATGACTTACGACGTCCATACGAAGGTCCAGCCAGTTGTAACTGGTGATGCACTTCCAGAAGCTCGACCGGAATTAACGACTAAAAGCCAATACATGTCCGGTGCCGAAATCCTGCTCCGATCCTTGGAGGCTGAAGGTGTCAAGGTTGTTTTTGGGTATCCCGGGGGTGCTGTTATCAAGGTGTACGATGAGATGCACCGGATAAAACCCCGGTTTGAACACATCCTCGTTCGGCATGAACAAGGAGGAACACATGCGGCGGAAGGGTATGCAAAGGCCACAGGGAAAGTGGGAACCGTACTGGTTACCAGTGGCCCTGGTGCTACGAACACCGTTACAGGGATTGCCGACGCTTACATGGACTCGGTGCCGATTGTCGTGTTCACCGGGCAAGTTCCTACGGGCCTTATCGGCAATGATGCTTTCCAGGAGTGCGATGCCATTGGAGTTACCCGCTCTATCACGAAGCATAGTTATCTGGTTCGTGATGTGAGTGACTTGGCTCGTACAGTCAAGGAGGCTTATCATATTGCTCGGACTGGGCGACCTGGTCCAGTACTGGTTGACCTGCCGAAGGATGTCTTACTGGCAGAAGCCCCCTTCCTGTACCCAGAAACCGTGAATATGCGGGGATACGCTGTACCCGGAGAGGGACGACCGGAGAAGTTGCAGCGCGCCGCGCAGATGATTGCAGAATCGGAGCGCCCATTGTTTTATGTGGGTGGTGGGGCAGTCAACAGTGATTCCTCGGAGCTGTTAACAGATATTGCAAGGTATACCGGTATTCCGGTAACCACTACACTGCATGGATTAGGTGCCTTTCCCGAAGAAGATCCTCTTGCATTACGCATGCTAGGTATGCATGGAACTTGGTGGGCGAACCAGGCCATACAGCATTGTGATCTGATTATTGCTGTTGGTGCGCGGTTCGATGATCGTGTGACCGGGAAGTTGGATTCGTGGGCACCTCACGCAAAAGTCATTCACATCGAAATCGATCAGTCATGCATCTCCAAAAACGTTTTCGCAGATTGCGCTATTCTGGGTGATGTACGAAGCGTACTCGAACAGCTGCAGCCAATGGTCGGGCCGAAGGACACAACCAAATGGCTGAAACAAATTGATGTTTGGCGCCAAGAATGTCCCCTGCAGTACGAACAGGATGGAAAGTTACGTGCACAAGGTGTCATCGAACAACTACGTGATAAAACCGGAGGCGATGCCATAGTAATCACCGATGTTGGTCAGCATCAAATGTGGACAGCACAGTACTTCCGATTTCTGTACGCACGTACACATATTACCAGTGGCGGCCTGGGTACGATGGGATTTGGTATGCCTGCAGCCATGGGAGCTGCTCTCGGTATGCGTGAAATTGGATCCTCCAGACCGGTGGTCTGCATAAGTGGTGATGGTGGTTTTGTAATGAATGCCCAGGAAATGAGTGTAGCTGCGGCTCACAAGCTTCCGCTGAAGCTCGCAGTTATCAATAACCGCTTCCTAGGTATGGTAAGACAATGGCAAGAGCTTTTCCACAAGGAACGATACAGCCATACCGATCTTTCAGATACTAACCCTGATTTCGTGAAACTGGCCGAGGCACATCATTGTGTAGGCCTCTCTGCAAAAACACCGGAAGAGGCCCAGCAGATTATTGACGAAGCATGGAAAGTGACCGATCGGCCTGTACTCATGGAGTTTCAGGTGGCAAAAGAGGAAATGGTCTTTCCGATGGTGCCCGCTGGTGCGGCAACGGGGGAGATGATCACTGACAGAATAACACCAAATTCCTTCGTGTAATCAAGGCACCGAGAATACGATAGATTATGGCAGACACACTTGTATTGACCCCACAGCAGATTATCCGCAAAAAGGCGGCGGGTGAGCCGATTCAGCCGGACGATAGTGCAATGACACGGAGGCATATGATTGTGGTTCTTGTAGAGAACTCAATCGGTGCATTTATACGTGTTGTAAATATGTTTTCAGCCCGGGGATTCAACATTGATAGTATTACGGTCGGTCCGACAGAGGATCCGAATGTAAGCCGGATGAACATAGCTACAGCCGGAAACAGCCGTATAATCTCCCAGATTCTGAGACAGCTTAGCCGTCTCGTGGACACGATTGAAGTCACCGATCTCACGACAACTGATTTTGTAGAGCGGGAGTTGTGTCTGCTTAAGGTCTGCTATACGAAGGATTCCCGTTCAGAAATTCTGGATGTAAGTAATGTTTTCCGAGGCAAGGTCGTTGATATCACAAAAAAAACAATGACCTTTGAACTTCGTGGTCCATCTCAAAAAATTGACGCGTTTATCGACATGATGCTATCGCATAATGTTGTCGAAGTTGCTCGAAGCGGGCGAGTCGTTATGCAGCGTGACGCATAATCTGTAATCAACCACACTTACTTAGTAATACATGAAAGTGCACTACAATGCCGATCCCAGCATTATCCTTGGTAGAAAGGTAGCGGTGATCGGGTATGGAAGTCAGGGGCATGCCCATGCCCTAAACTTGCACGACAGCGGTGTTACCGTTGTAGTAGGCCTACGAGACGGGTCTCCGTCTGCCAGCAAAGCCCTTGCTAAAGGATTGAGAGTTATGAGCATCGCTGAGGCTGCTGCCTGGGGAGATGTAATCATGCTTCTGATCCCGGATCAAGATCAGAAACGGGTTTACGAAGCAGAGATTATCGAGCACGTAGTACCAGGCAAAGCCTTGGGGTTTGGCCATGGATTTAACGTGCATTACGACCAAATCAAAGCGCCGGAAGGCGTGGATGTCTTTATGGTAGCCCCCAAAGGACCAGGACATCTCGTTCGCCGTACTTTTGAGGAGGGTAAGGGTACCCCCTGTCTTGTTGCGGTGGCACAGGATACTACCGGCACAGCCCTTGATCTCGCGATCAGCTACGCTGAGGCGATTGGGGGTACACGTGCAGGCGTGATCGAAACCAACTTCAAGGACGAAACAGAAACTGATCTGTTCGGAGAACAGGCGGTCCTGTGTGGAGGATCACAAGGGTTAATCCAGGCAGGATTTGAAACGCTAGTTGAAGCAGGGTACCCTGAAGAACTTGCTTACTTTGAAGTACTCCATGAGCTGAAACTCATTGTAGATCTCTACTATGAGGGAGGGCTATCATATATGAATTACTCCATCAGTGATACGGCTGAATATGGCAACTATTCTCGCGGCCCACGTGTTATTGGTCCTCAGGTAAAGGAGGAAATGAAGCGTATCCTTGACGAGATTCAATCTGGTGATTTTGCGCGCGAATGGATTGCTGAATGCGAAGGAGGTCAACCAGCGTTTCAGGCTTATAGAGATGAAACTGCGGTACACCCAGTAGAAAAAGTAGGCAAGCGACTTCGCAAGATGATGGCTTGGCTCAGAAAGAGCAGCGATACAGTAGAAACCGCTAAGGCAGCTTAATGCCTGGATATAAGATTGCAGTACTCCCGGGCGATGGTATAGGGCCAGAGGTCACTCGGGAAGCCGAACGGGCTATGATTGCTGCTGCACAGGCTTTTAATTTTGAGATCGAACTGGAACACTGGCCGATAGGTGGCACAGCGCTCGATCAGTTCGATACGCCTTTCCCTGATGCAACACGTGAGGCCTGTCTGGCTGCGGATGCGATATTTCTGGGTGCGATCGGTGATCCCAAATGGGATCACGAAACCGGTGCTCGTAGATGTGAGGCGGCCCTTCTTGCTTTGCGTAAAGCCTTGGGGGGGTACGCTAACTTGCGACCGGTCATCGTACCTGAGAGCCTCGTAGATGCTTCGCCCTTGCGGCCTGAGTGTGTAAGCGGTACGGACCTACTCATCGTACGTGAGCTTACTGGTGGAATCTACTTTGGGGAGCCGCGAAGTAGTGGAGAGGACGTTGCGGCGAATAACATGATCTATACCCGTAGCGAGGTTGAGCGTATTGCCAGAATGGCATTCAGCATCGCGGAAAAACGCCGAGGTCATTTGACATCCGTGGATAAGGCGAATGTTCTTGAGGTTTCGCAATTGTGGCGCAGTGTTGTCACCGAGATTCATGAATTGGAATTCCCGAATGTAGAGCTCGAACATCTGTATGTAGATAATGCGGCAATCCAGCTTATTCTTCATCCGTCTCAGTTTGACGTAATTCTGACAGGTAATTTGTTTGGAGATATACTCAGCGATCTGGCAGGTACGCTTCCTGGCTCTCTCGGCATTTTGCCCTCGGCGAGTTTCGGTGGACTAGTCGACTTGTATGAACCCGTTCACGGCAGTGCACCTGATATAGCAGGCAAGGGATGCGCGAATCCTGGTGGTGCACTGCTTAGCATTGTAATGTTACTCCAGAGGCTGGGGGAGATGGAAGCCGGGGCACGTCTGCAGGATGGCATCATAAAGACGCTGGAAGAGGGTGTGCTTACCAGGGATCTGGGCGGAACAGCCTCAACCACAGAATTCGCTGATGCGGTGCTTTCGCGTGCATTCAATTTTGCCCCGACTGCTGCCTAGACAGTAGACCAACAGATTGGCTATCGCATGTCTGAAGACAAAGTACTGATATTCGAAACTACATTACGTGACGGCGAACAAGCGCCTGGTGCTTCGATGAATGTCGAAGAAAAGATTCGTATTGCACATCAACTTGCCAAATTGAAGGTTGACATTATTGAGGCAGGCTTCCCCATTTCTTCGCCTGCGCAATTTGAAGCGGTACAACGTATCGGGCAGGAATTGGACGGACCGGTGGTCGCCGCTCTTGCACGGACGATTGAAGCCGACATTGACGCCGCCGGGGAGGCATTGCAAACGAGTGCTAACGCGAGAATTCACACGTTCATCGGCACAAGTGATATTCACTTAGCAGCAAAATTTGGAACTGATAAATATGGACGTACTATCGAAGCAAAGCGAGAGTTCGTCCTCGAAATGGTCGATAGGGCGGTGCGACAGGCGTGCTCAATTACGAGTGATGTTGAGTTCAGTGCAGAAGATGCGGGACGTACAGAGATAGACTATTTGGTAAAAGTTATTGACGTGGCTATCGAGGCAGGAGCCACAACGATCAATATTCCAGATACTACGGGATATTGCGTACCTGCAGAGTATGCGGCCTTGTTTGATGCCGTACGAGAACGATGTACGAACATAGACAGAGCAGTCCTGTCTGTACACTGCCATGATGATCTGGGGTTGGCGGTCGCAAATTCTCTGGCCGGAGTTCTGGCAGGCGCCCGTCAGGTTGAGTGTACAATTAACGGTATCGGAGAGCGGGCGGGAAACGCTTCCCTCGAGGAAATAGTCATGGCACTTAATGTACGAAGACAACTCTTTGGGGCTCACACAGGGGTTGAAACTACACTGCTCTCAGAAACCAGTAAAATGGTTTCGAGTGCTACTGGATTTCCCGTGCCTCCAAACAAGGCCGTAGTAGGTTCGAATGCCTTCAGTCATGAGGCTGGTATTCACCAACATGGTGTGCTTAAGAGTCGTGAGACCTACGAAATTATGCGGGCGGAGGACGTGGGGCAAAGCCCTGAAGCAATTCGTCTTGGTCGACATTCAGGCAGACACGGGCTCTTTAGCCGCTTGGAGAAACTGGGAATTTTTGTGGGTGATGAGCGCAGAGATAGCCTCTATAAAAAATTCGTGGAGTTTGCTGACGAGAAGAAAGAAATCTTTGATGAGGACCTCGTAGCATTGGTGCAGGAAGCGAAGGGGGGTGGCTCGGCGGCCCATTATCGGTTGGAGCATCTGTCGATTATTTCCAGCACTGGACGAATACCACGGGCGGAAGTTCTCCTGTATCACAGTTCTTCGGGTACATCCTGCCGCAAAATAGCCGAGGGAGATGGACCTGTGGCAGCCATTTATAAAGCCATTGATATGGCAGCTGGAAGTCATCACGGACTGGTTTCCTATGGCATTCGATCAGTAGGTGAAGGCAAAGATGCAATGGGAGAGGTGAGTGTTCTGATTAGCGAAAACGGGGCACTCTTCCGAGGTGTAGCACGCCATACCGATGTACTCCAAGCTTCGGCCAATGCGTACATACAAGCGCTTAATCAGCTGGAGAATTTCAGAGCAAATAGTGAGGAAGAGTTCGTATCTGATGGAATTATGCAGTCGTTTGATAGCGACGGAGGGCAAATTTGATGACAATCACAGAAAAAGTAATTGCACGGCATTGCGGTCGAAGCAGGATCGCTCCTGGCGAGAGCGTCTGGGTGGAGGTAGACATCCTGATGACTCATGACGTGTGCGGTCCACCAACCATCGATATTTTCAAACGCGAGTTTGGAGAGGAGGCTAAGGTTTGGGATCCGGAAAAGCTGGTGATACTGCCCGATCACTACATCTTCACGCAGAATCATCATGCGAATCGCAACGTCCGACTGCTACGGGCTTTTGCGGAAGAACATGATCTGCCTCATTATTATGATGTAGGATCACCACGCTACAAAGGAGTTTGCCATATGGCACTTGCTGAAGAGGGTTTCAATCGCCCAGGCTCATTGCTGATCGGTACCGACAGCCACACCTGTACCTCAGGGGCCTTTGGTATGTTTTCGACAGGAGTGGGTAATACAGACGCTGCTCTGATTATGGGAACAGGGAAGATCTGGTTACGCGTACCGGAAACTATGCGTTTCATTTTCGAGGGCGTGTTACCCCCATACTTGATGGCAAAGGATCTTATTCTTGCTGTGATCGGGGATATTGGTTGCGACGGCGCCACGTATCGTGCCATGGAATTTGATGGGGAGTCAGTATACTCTCTATCCATGCAGGAGCGAATGACACTAACGAATATGGCTATTGAAGCTGGAGGAAAGAACGGAATTATCGCGCCCGACCAGACAACCATTGAGTACGTACACGCTCGTACGGATGCCCCTTTTGAGTGTGTTTATAGTGACGAAGACGCACGATTTTATTCCGAATACAGGTACGATGTCTCCACGTTGGAGCCTGTTGTGGCTAAGCCTCATCGGCCAGACAACCGTGCGAGTGTTGTAGAGGTTGCTGGTACAAGCCTGGATCGTGCCTATGTTGGTAGTTGCACCGGGGGTAAGCTGGAGGATTTTCAAGCAGCGGCTCAGATCATCAAGGGCCAGGAAGTGGTTATTGATACTTATATCGTGCCTGCGACAACCGAGATTAGTAATGCTCTTCGTACAACTACACTTGATGGTACTACCTTGTGGGATGTTTTTGTTGAGGCCGGATGCAAGATGGGACAGGCGAGTTGTGCTGCGTGCTTAGGGGGGCCACCAGACACATTTGGACGCATGCAGGGGAACGAAGTGGTTATTTCTACTACAAACCGGAATTTTCCTGGACGTATGGGATCTAAGCAGGCCTCAGTTTATCTTGCATCACCGCTTACTGTGGCAGCAAGTGCGCTCAACGGCGTGATTACGGACCCACGTGAGGTTTTGGTATAGCATATTAAATCGGAAGTTATGGAATCTAATGTTCGTGGTTTAGCCTATGTTGTGGGCGACGCGATTGATACAGATCAGATCATTCCCGCGGAGCATTTGGTCTACAGCCTAAAGAAGCCCGATGAACGACGCATGTATGGGCGATTCGCCATGAGCGGTGTGCCGGTGCAGGTACAGGGACTTCCCGAAGGTCATGTACCATTTACTGATCCGGATAAGTATGAAAGCAGATTCACTTTCGTCATAGGCGGGACAAATTTTGGATGTGGCTCTTCCCGCGAGCATGCACCATTTGCATTGACCGAAGCGGGGGCAAAAGTTGTCATAGCCGAGAGTTATGCACGTATTTTTTACCGGAATACGATCGATGGTGGTTTTGTTGTTCCCTTTGAAGCTAACGAAAAGATTAACGATCAAATATGTACGGGAGATGATCTGGAATTGGACACCCGCTTAGGGCAGCTAACCAATCATACAACTGGCAAAGAGTATTTACTAAAACCCCTTGGGGATGTAGCCGAAATTCTCAATGCGGGAAACGTATTTGAATATGCAAGACAAAACGGCTTGATCGCCCTATCTGATGGAATACATTGAATTATTTGACACTACACTGCGCGATGGTACACAGGGCGAACATGTAACGCTATCGGTCACTGACAAAGTTCGAATTGCGCACAGACTGGATGCTTTTGGCATCGGGGTGATTGAAGGAGGTTGGCCTGGATCGAATCCCAAAGATCAGGAGTTCTTTGAACTGTCCCAAAAGGAGAATTGGCAACAGGCAAGCATCTGTGCTTTTGGATCAACGCATCATCCCCGAAACGCCCCAGATCAGGATCCTAATTTACGGGCACTGATAGCGGCGGAAACAGATACGGTATCCATATTTGGAAAAAGCTGGCTTTTGCATGTTAAGCATGCACTCAATGTGTTGCCAGATGAAAACTTGGACATGATTGTCGGGTCGATAGAATGGTTAACATTACATGACCGTCGTGTGATTTATGATGCAGAACATTTTTTTGACGGTTACAAGGATGATCCTGGATATGCATTAGCGACATTAAACGCTGCTGTAGTAGCGGGTGCAGATGTTCTGGCCTTATGTGACACGAATGGGGGCACTATGCCGACAGATATCCAACGAATCACTGAGCAGGTATGCTCAACCATCGGTGATTGTTGTGTTATAGGCATCCACGCACACAATGATAGTGGTCTTGGAGCAGCAAATACTATCGCCGCCGTGGAGGCGGGGGCATGCCATGTTCAGGGTACCATCAACGGGATCGGTGAGCGTACCGGTAACGCGGATCTGTGCACCGTCATAGCTTGTCTCCAGCATAAACTAGGCTATGATTGTGTTTCCGAGGAGCAACTGAGTTCATTGGCAGATCTTAGCCAGTTTGTTTACGAGATCTGCAACATGCTGCCGATTGACCGTGCCCCATTTGTTGGGCGTAGTGCCTTTGCACACAAGGGAGGTATTCATGTATCTGCAGTGATGAAGGAACCACGCGCTTATGAGCATATGGAACCTGAACTGGTAGGAAACAAGCGACGTGTGCTGGTTTCGGATTTATCAGGCCAATCAAATGTGCGCTACAAGGCACAAGAATTAGGCATTTCGCTTGATGGGCGTGATGAGGCTCGACTTGCGGTCCAGCGCATCAAGGAGCTTGAGCATCTCGGGTATGAGTTCCAGGGGGCTGAAGCATCTTTTGAATTGCTCTTACGCACTATACGAGGCGAGGACACGGAGATGTTCAAGTTGGATCGTCTACGGGTACATAGTGAGCAAAATGAGCATGGAACAGAATGGTCCGAGGCTACGGTTGCCGTTTTCGTTGGCAAGCATCGGGAGCTTGCAGTGAGTGAGGGGGTCGGTCCCGTGGACGCTTTATCTAATGCTCTCAATCGAGCGCTCTGTCATTTTTATCCTCGCTTGGAATCCGTACGGCTTGCAGACTACAAAGTACGTGTTCTCAGACCGGAAGACGCGACGGCTGCCTCGGTGCGTGTTTTGATTGAGCATCATGATATCAGCGGCGAAGCCATCTGGCATACAGTAGGAGTTTCGCCCAACATATTAGAAGCTAGCTGGCAGGCACTGACTGATGGCGTGCGCTATTACCTTATGAATTCTCAACCTGCTCAGGTTTTAGAATCAGAGGCAGCGTAGCAGTTCAAAATGCTTCACGGCTTAGATACAAAAGCCGCTCAGTGTGTGGTTAGAAGCGTGTTGTAAGGGCGTCATCACTCATTGACCCCATCCTGGATGGTCTGGTCTGTATAGCAGAGATCGATCAAGTCTGGCAGCAACGCTCGAAATATCTTTTTACGGCAGCCTTATAGAAATCAACTGCCCGCACGACCTCAGATTTGTCTACGCACTCTTCAGCCGTATGGGATAACTCACTACGGCCGGGACCAATCTTTACAGTGGGAACATCTTTCAGAAAGATCCAGTCGCTTGCAGTCGGGGAGCCCATGGGTTCGGTTCCGGGCAGTGACTCCAGGCAGGCATCTACAATAGTTTCATCGGTCGCGGTAGATACCGGCACTATACGATTGCTGTGAACAGTAACATCTGACTCAACAGCTTCTCTGATTTGGGCGACTATTTCTTCGTGTGTGTAGGACGGCGTACTTCGAATATCCAGATAGATTGTACACTGGTCAGGAATAACATTACGGGCCGATCCCCCTTGGATAGTAGTGACGTTCAGACTGGTGCGGCCCAGGATAGGATGCACTCGATCAAAGGTAAGGTCAGACAAATGTTGAATATCTGCCACAGTCTTAAGAATGGCGTTCTCTCCAAGGGTATGACGGGCTGCATGTGCACTTTTCCCCTTAGCATCGAGTCGTAATATGAGCAGTCCTTTCTGTGCGATAGTGGGTAGTAAGCTGGTTGGCTCGCCAATTAATGCAGCCTGGGGGCGAGGTAAATGTCCTTTCAATAATTTCCTTAGCCCATTATTTCCATAACTGGTTTCCTCGCATTCAGTCAAGGCAACAATTACTTGCCCATTTTCTGGTTGCCAATTTTCGGCAGCTAACTCCAGCAGTGCAGAAGTCATGGCAGCACCTGATGCTTTGGCATCAGACGCCCCTCTGCCATAGATTCGGTCGTTCACTTCGGCAGCATCGAATGGAGGATAAGGATGTCCAGAGGATGGGGGGACCACATCGAGGTGAGAGGCCAGGAGTAGCTTGTTTGGTCCGCGTCCTATCCAAAAATAAAGACTGTTCCCAACCCGTCGGGTTTGAATGCCTGCAGCGTTTACATAGGACTGCATGTACGCACATATCTCATCTTCTTCTCCACTCAATGACGGGAATCGAATCATTGAGCTCAGCAGGTCCAGCACATTTCTTCCACTCATTATTATCCTGTAATGACTGAAGTAGCCTTCTGTCTCTGTAGTAAGTCATTTGCTCCTAGTACCCATACACTGGGAATGCCCAAAACAAGTGCTTCGCGCGCTATTCTCAGTTTGACTAGCATTCCTCCCGTGATCCAACCTTGGTCAATACCTGCTGCTTCGTCAGTGGGTGAACATGTTCGTAGTATTGATCCTTGATCAGTGGGATCCCGTAGCACTCCTCCGGTATCTGTTATAAGTAATAACTCCTCCGCCTGGGTGGCAACAGCAAGTGCACAAGCCACTGTATCCGCATTGACGTTGTATCGTTGTCCAATCGCATCAACACCGAGAGGGGCTATGATTGGCATGAATCCAGCATTGGATACGGTTTCAATCAGGGTTGTGTCTACTGAGACTATTTCGCCAACCCACCCAAAGTCAACCATTTCACCATCAATCAACCATGGCTCACGCCGACGAACATTTAGTATGGACCCATCCACTCCACTGAGTCCAACTGCTTTGAGGTTACAAGTATTAGCTTGGGCGACCAGCTGTACATTTATGGCGCCTCGCATGGTCCACTCAGCAATATTTAGGTCCAGATTTCCTGTTACCCGCCGTCCGTTAATGATCCGAGGTGTGTGACCCAAGCGATTTGCCAATTTAGAGGACTGTATACCGCCTCCGTGGACAATAATGAGCGGAGACTTAATCAATTTGAGCTGATCCCAAAAGAGACCTAGGTTCTCAATTGTTCCGCCACCAATTTTGATGACGACCGGAGCTCTCATAGGAGTTTCCAGGCTCGTTCCAGAATGGCCATCTGTGCGTGCAGTCTAAATTCTGCCTGCAGCAAATGAATCGCCTGTGAACTGTTAAGCACTGCATCATCAACTACAACCCCACGGCGTGCGGGTAGACAGTGCAAAAAAACGGCTTCTCCGAGATGACGCTCGCGTATTCGCCAGTTCTGGTGCTGATTCCGCAATACAGCTTCTGCATCGGGATTCTCATACCTCATGTTACCGCTCCAGGCTTTTGCGTATATCACATCAGCATCTTCGCAAGCGGCATCCTGATCGTCTGTTTGGGTTATTGAAATTCCGTGCTGCGATGCATACGAATCAGCAAGTTTCATTATCTCAGGAGCCAGCTCGAATCCTTTTGGTCGTGCAAGAGTCACCTGCATACCCAGTCGGGCTGCCATTAGAAGGGCAGAGTTGGGAACGGCCTGCGGTAGTGCGCGTGGATGCCAGGCCCATGAAAGAACAAAGCGTCGACCCTTAACTTCATCTCTGAAGTGTTCGTGAATAGTCGCAGCATCTGCCAAGGCCTGGCAGGGGTGATAGACCGCGGATTCCAGGTTAATTACGGGGACGGTGGCTGCCTCCAGAACTTTCTTGAATCGTGACTCGTTTTGGTCAAGTGCGTAATCCGTTCCCGTGGCAAACAAACGAACCCCCAGGGCATCGTAATAGCGCGATAATACACCAATTGCCTCCCTGATATGCTCTACGGGCTGACCATCCATACGGACGCCATCCCTCCATTCCATACTCCATACGCCATCTCCTGGGATAATTGTTGAGGTATGAGCACCAAGTCGAGCAGCAGCCACTTCCATGGAAGTGCGTGTGCGAAGAGAAGAATTAAAAAATACTAAGCCGATGCTGCGAAAAGTATTCGGCCTTGGCGCCGGATTTGGATTCCGATAGTGAAATCGTGCACGACTCAACTGTTCTTCCCATGTCGAATTACTTTCGACATGCCAGTCAAATAGATGCTTTAGTCTGGGGTCAGGCGTGTACATTCTCTATTACGTCTCTAAAGGCCTCGGCAAATTCAGTAATCTGTTCTTCACTGGCTATAAGTGGGGGCATGAGGCGCATCACGTTAGGATCCGCACTACCTCCAGCCAATACACCGCGTTCACGGAGAGCGGGCAAGATATTGCTCACTTTGGGTTTAATCCGCACACCAATCAGGCAACCATGTCCCCGCATTTCCAGAGCAAACGGTTGTACGGCATCTGTGATGGCGTCAAATATTTTTGGGGCGTTATTCATGAGATTATCCTCACGAATAGACTGGAGTGTTGCCTCAACTGCACTCATGGCAATCATTCCTCCGCCAAATGTGGATCCCTGATCACCATATTTAACTTCATTTGAAAGAGCTTCACTTAACAATGTCGCACCTACTGGAACACCGGATCCCAAACTCTTGGCGAGAGTGATCATATCCGGCACAATTCCGAATTGCTCACTGATACTGAATGTACCCGTACGACCAACGCCAGTCTGCACTTCATCAAAAATCAGCAGCGTACCCGTGCTGTTACACAGTTTTCGCAGTCCCTGGAAGTAGTCGTCAGAGGCTCCTACCATGCCGGCAATACTCTGAATAGGTTCAATGAGTACGGCTGCTGTATCGCTGTTGTGGGCCAAAAACGATTCCGCAGCTGCCAAATCCCCGAGTGGCAGAAAATGGGAATTAGCCAAGACTTTCGTGAAAGGAGCTCGGTAGGCTGGATTCCAAGTAGTAGCCAGACTTCCGAGCGTACGCCCGTGGAAGGCACCGGTCATAGAAACTACTTCATTGCGACCGGTGGATTTGCGGGCAATCTTCAGTGCTGTCTCGATTGCTTCCGTGCCGGAATTGCAAAAGAATATCCGCTTCAGCGGGGCCATTTCTGCAAGGAGCCTAGCTGAGCGCGCGCGAACATCGTTATAAACAACGTTCGAATAGAAAAGCAGTCGCTCGCTTTGCCGCTTTATGGCGTCAACCACCCTAGGCGGACAATGACCAAGCGGCGTAACGCAATGACCGCCGTAGAAATCCAAATATCGCTTTCCGTTGCTATCCCATACATAGCATCCCTCGCCGCGTACGAGAGCGACGGGCATCTTTTTGTAGGTCGGGATGAGAAATGTGTCCTCATCACGTAAAATTGTTTGTGTGTTCACTGATTTATGCCTCAGGTACAAGGCCCGTTTTGATTGGCCAATCCATTAACAGATTCATATTCTGTATCGCTTGAGACGCAGCACCCCGGAGCATATTATCAAGCGCAAATCCAATCACGAGATGCTCTCCATGTACGACCCATCCTATATCGCAGTAAGGTGATCCAACGGCATACCGTAATTCCGGGAGCATGTCCGGCCAAAGCCGAATGAGACTGTGATTCCCATACACCTCGTTGAACCATCGTGCGATCTCAGATCTCTTTGCTGGTGCTTTTAGCTGCACAGTCCCCCAGATCCCCCGTGTAAATGGTCCGGAGACAGGTACCATTGCTAAGGATATGCCAGAGTTCAAAAACTGAGAAATTTCGAACAAATGTTGATGATTCAACACCTTGTAGGCGCGGACGTTACCATCCCTCTCAGGGAAATGTGTTGTTGGCTTAGGGCGAATACCTGAGCCGGACGCCCCCGTGATAGCCATGATCGAAGCATTAACCTCAGTGCAATTCAGATGCAAGGGCCATACAGACAGGAGCATGCCAGTTGAAAAACAACCCGGATTTGCGATATAACGTGTAGAGTAGGGGGCAAAGAGTTCCGGCTGTCCGTACGAAAATTTCTGTATCAGCTCGGGTACTGGATGTTTTACTTTGAATAAGGACTCATAGGTATTCACATCCGAGAACCTAAAGTCAGAACTCATGTCGATGATGTCGCCTGTATACCCCCTGTCAAGTAAGGCCTTAACGCTTGCGGCCCCCTTTCCATGCTCGGCAGCCACAAACACGATATCGAATGTGGTACAGTCGAGTTCTGTTGGGTCAATGAAGAGAAGGTTATACTGTCCCCGTAACGCTGGATGTGGAGTATCTAGTGGAGCTCCGGCATAGGTTCGACTAGTCACGCAAGAAAGTGAAACGCGAGGATGGTTAAGAAGCAGGTGGATCAACTCGCGGCCGACATACCCACCTCCATGCAAGATAGCTGCGCGAATCATTGTTTCGAGCGTGCCTTATGTGCGAGGTAAGCCGGGAGTCCGTTGAGCATGCAAAAGCTGCGGGCATCGCGTCCATCCCAGAGAGCAGTTTCTTCACCATAGGTTGCAACTCCGGTATCAAACATTGAATACGGACTCTTACAACCTTGCACGGCAATCATCCCCTTACAGAGTCGTACGATCACAGATCCCGTTACAACGCTCTGAGAAGATACCAAGAAGGCCTCAATATCTCGCATGACGGGATCAAAATGTTGACCTTCGTGGAGCAACATCCCATAAAAATCGCTTAATTGATCTTTATGATACCGCTGCCATTTGGTGAGTACTAGTTTTTCCAGTTCTCTGTGTGCCGTAACTAGGATAAGAGGGGCAGGGGCCTCAAAACCTATTCGCCCCTTAAGTCCCAGTATAGTATCACCCACATGGATGTCTCGGCCTATTCCGTGATTTGCACCAATAGCAGCAAGCTCAGTGATCAACTGAACAGGCTCCATATTATGCCCATCAAGTGCTGTAGGTAATCCCTCTTCAAATTGAATATGTACTGTAATTCCTGGACCGGGTGCTTCACTTGGAGACACAGTATTCGGGTATGCCTCGTTCGGTAATGGTGCAACTGTATCAAGGGTTTCTTTGCCACCGATGGTTGTTCCCCAAAGCCCGTCATTGATTGAGTACTGTGTGGTTTTCTCTGGCACTGAAAAACCTCGTTCGCGCAGAAATGCAGTAGTGTACTGTCGGGTGAGACCCTCATCACGGATTGGTGTGATGAGATCCATATCATCAGCCATCAACTGAATTACGGAATCAAATCTGAATTGGTCATTCCCAGCTCCGGTTGAGCCATGCGCGATTGCACGCGCTCCGATCTGACGGGCAATCTTAACAACTTCTCGAGCCTGCACCACACGCTCAGCACCAACGCAGAGCGGATAGACTCCCCCACGTAAGACATTGCCCATGATCAGGAATTTTAGATGATCCTCATACAGGACTGTGCGGGCATCAATGTGAAAATGCTCTTGTGCTCCTAATTCGCTCGAACGGGCTCGGAGGGTTTCTTTCTCGACAGATGCACCGGTATCCACAGTTACTGTGAACACCTCTTCGGCATATTTTTCACGCAGGTAAGGCACACAAAAAGATGTGTCTAGCCCGCCACTAAATGCCAGTACGATAGCCATCTTACTCAATTATGGAACAATCGCATTTCAACGCATGCATGCAGTCTTGGATCACGAAGTTGATTTGTCGTACTGGGAAAGGTATTTTTGGGCTTCCTGAGAGATGGAGGATGGAGCAATAGGGTAAGATATCCCCTTGATTCACAAGCTCAAGCACTATTATAAACCCGCAAATCGTTACCTCAGAGCCCTACATTGCGCTTCTTTTAACCAACTAGTGTTCACGCGCCCCCCAAGCTGTCACGTTCTAAGATCTCATCAACGCTGCGCAAATAGAAGTTGAGGGCATCAGTCAAGTTCATGGCTTCCGTACTCCATGACCCCTACGGGATATATTCCACATTACACTTCGCATACTACTGAAACCTCAATATCCGTTTCTTTATTGCATGCCAGTATGTAGGATATCACGCCCGGTCTTTTCAGTAGACGCCAAGATTGATTGAAAGACACAGGCAAGAGCTGTATATCTCCATCACGTCGATTTTTTGATTCTATGGCTTTTGATGCAGTATTGCAAATGAACCTCTTGAGGTGTCTCAGCGTTGACAGTCCGGCAAGTATGCAGTAGTAGGCCTTTTCTCTAAGCAGGCTCGTTGAGTAGTAGTTCTGCATATGGTCAATTCGCAGTCCTTTTAACAAACAAAACCGCAACAATCATGCTTCAAACCTTACTACGGGGGCGTGTGTACGGCCCGTGTCTTCTGCTGATATTGTCCTTTGTGACAATTCAGTCTGTACACGCCCAGGACCACACGGTCAGTGGCACGGTGGTATCCGCACTTGACAATCAACCTTTGCCCGGGGCTTCAGTTGTTGAAACCGGTACACTTAATGGTGCCTCAACTGACATAGATGGGGCTTTTTCTCTTGAAGTTGGTGATCCCAATGCATCACTCACGGTCACGTTTATCGGTTACGTTAGCCAGACCATTGAAATCGAGGGCAGGGATGAAATCACAATTGCCATGGAAGAAGATACCGGTCTGCTGGAAGAGCTTGTTGTTACAGCCGGTGGCATTGAGCGTAAGGAACGTGCAGTAGGGTATGCCGTGAGCGAAGTCGGCGGTGAAGATCTGCGGGAAATCAGGGAAAATAATGTGGCTAATGCGCTTGCCGGCAAGGTCGCTGGCGTTATCGTGACCAAGCCTGCCACAGGGCCGGCTGGTTCCAGCCGTGTGATCATACGTGGAGCTTCTTCGCTGGGAGAAGACAGTCAACCACTCTATGTTGTAGACGGTGTACCCATTGATAACACCACCTTAGGTAGTGCCGGAATGTGGGGGGGAACGGACGGCGGAGATGGTATCGGATCCATTAATCCCGACGATATAGAGAAGATGACGGTGCTTAAGGGACCGTCAGCTGCCGCACTCTATGGTACACGTGCGAAGAATGGTGTGATTTTAATCACGACCAAAAAGGCGGTGCCGGGTTCAGGACTTGGTGTAGAGTTTTCGAGTAATACGACATTTGAAAATGTTCTCGTGAATACCGACTGGCAATCCCGGTATGGGCAGGGAACACGAGGTGCTAAGCCCTCATCGGAAGATGAAGCACTTTCGACCGTTGACCAAGCTTGGGGGCCGTCACTGGATGGTGCCCAGACAATTAGCTGGGATGGTACAAACCAGCCCTACAGTCAGGCTGCTGATGCAGTCAATGCGTTCTACAACACGGGGATCACAAGCACGAACAGTTTAGCACTGACAACGGCTACGGCAACGAGTTCACTGCGAATAGGGCTCTCACATCTGCAAAACGAGGGAATCAGCCCGAATTCGGGGTTAACACGTACTACGCTCTCGCTGCGCGGTAGCTCTCAGTTCGGTGCTCGTTTGAGCGCGGACGCCAAGATCAACCTCGTTCGTGAGTTAGTCAACAACCGACCAAGACTCAGCGATTCACCAGGTAATGCAAATTATTCTGTTTACCAGTTGGCTCCAAATGTGGACGTGGAATCCATGCGGTGCCCTCCAGAGGACGAGGCCTGCACAGAACCAGGAACCGACACAGATGGTAGAGAATTGCACCGTGGCCTGTTCGGTAATATTTATCAGCAGAACCCCTATTGGGCAGCTCATCAATTTACCAGCTCTGATGAAGATAGGCGTGCTATTGGTTTTGCCTCTCTGACCTTTAAATTTGCTGAGGGAATTCATCTAATGGGCCGTTTTGGGGGTGATACCTATACCACCCGCCGAACGGGAATCACTCCTTGGGGAACTGCTTTCAGTCCAGTGGGAGGCCAAAGTGAGCAGGAATATCGTATTACTGAAATCAATACCGACTTCCTGTTGACGGTAGATCGTACACTGACCAGCTCTATTGGTCTGCAAGCAACAGCCGGTGGCAACATCCTTTACCGGGAAAACGAGACACTCTCGCTCAGTGGTGGGGGTGGTTTTAACGTGCCAGGACTGGAAGTTGTGACCAATCAAAACACACGGTCGCATGGCTATGGGTTGAATGAAAAGCAAATTAACTCGCTCTATGGATCCGCTGAACTGGCATTCAATGACTTCTTCTTCCTAACGCTAACTGCACGTAACGACTGGTCGTCAACACTGCCAGTGGATAATAACAGCTACTTCTATCCATCCATTAGCGGTAGCTTTGTATTCAGTGATGCATTTGAAGTACCGGAATGGCTCAGCTTCGGTAAGATTCGTGCATCATGGGCCGAAGTGGGAGGTGACACGAATCCATATGCGCTTGCACTCACCTATGGACTCAGCGGTAGCCATCTTGGCCAGCCGCGCGGTGCAATTGCGCAGGGAACCATTCCATTGGCCGACCTGAAGCCTTCAAGTACAGTGGGCATTGAGGGGGGCTTTGATATTCGCTTCATCGACAATCGTTTTGGTTTGGACTTCACTTACTACACACAAAGTGCTACGGATCAGATTCTGTCTACGACAATTTCGAGTGCATCCGGCTTCGGTAGTCAGGTGATCAATGCAGGCGAGATTTCGAACCAAGGTTTCGAAGTGCTCCTAACAACGACCCCAGTCCGTCAAGGAGACTGGCGCTGGGATTTAGATGTTAATCTTGCAAGAAACACGAACGAAGTCGTGGAGCTTGTGGAAGGCCAGACTTCACTTGTGCTCGGCGAGAGCCGTCATCGTGGAAATTACGTGACTGCTGATGTTGGTGAAGCATACGGATCCATTAAGGGTCGCAAATATCTTCGGCAAAATGTGCCTGCCGGTGGTTCTGATTGTGACGCAACCGGATCAATCGTACATGATGCTGATGGGCTTCCCATGAGGACATCCGATCTTTGTGTGTTGGGAAATGGTACTCCTAAGCTCAGTGGAGGTATTCGGAGTGGATTGCGTTGGCGCAATCTGTCACTAAACATGCTCTTTGATATGCGCTTTGGCGGTGAACTGTTTTCCGTTACCAACAGTGCAGGGTACAGTAATGGGCTCCATAAGAATACCCTGCAGGGGCGTGACGTAGGCTATATCGTTGGAGACGGTGTTAACGAAAGTGGTGAAACCAACACAGTTCAGGTCGATCCACAGGATTACTTTGGAAGGATTGGGGGTGGAACCATAGGCGAGGAGTTCGTCTACGATGCGAGTTTTGTTAAGCTTCGCGAGTTGCAGCTTAACTACAACCTGCCATCTCGCCTGTTCGTGCGCACACCGATTAGATATGCGTCTATTTCTCTGGTTGCCCGGAATCTCTGGTTACTCTACAGCAATGTAGACAATCTCGATCCAGAGTCTCTCTACAACAGTACGAATCGAGGCATTGGTCTTGAACACTCGGGTGTGCCGCAGACGCGCAGTATCGGTATCAACCTCAATGTACGTCTGTAGCCTTAATCATACCCGACAAACAAACTAGACAATATCCATGACTCAAATGAAACGACTTCCAGTACTGGCTACGTTGGTTATATCTCTTATGATTGCCTCTTGTGATTCTGGCTTCGAAGAGATGAACGTGAATCCGACCCAAGCCAACCAAGTGGACCCCAATTTCAAGTTGACCAATATTCAACTCCGAATAAGCGGTGAGCGCTACGAGAACTGGCGGACTAACCTGATTTACAGTTCCGTCATGATTCAGCACTTTGCCACGCTGCCCACCTATTGGGCAGGGGATAAGTATACCTACATCGGATCGTATTCCGCAGCAATGTGGGATCGATATTACCCCAACATTGCCAGGAACGTTGAAGACCTGTTACAGCAAACTTCAGAGGATCCTGCAGACGCTAATCTCCATCATATCGCACAGGTTGTACGTGTAATCATGTACCATCGACTTACTGATCTCTATGGGGATATTCCATACTCAGAAGCAGGCAAGGGCTTCCTAGAAGGTATCACGCAGCCGAAATATGACGCTCAGTCAACGATCTACTCCGATATGCTGGCTAAGCTAGAGGCTGCTGCTACGGGACTGAATGCCGCGAATCGCTCCTTTGGTGGTGGCGACCTGATGTATCAGGGAGATGTGGACAAATGGAGCAAACTGGCCAACTCGCTTATGCTGCGGTTAGGAATGCGACTAGTCAAAGTTGATCCTGGTGCAGCGCAAAGCTGGGTGCAGAAGGCAATTGCCGGCGGGACGATGGAGAGCAATGACGACATAGCTTACATTCCTCACAATGACCCCTCAGGCTGGCGCAATGGTAACGGTTCTGTATTCCTGGCAGATGGATCTCCCCGATTGAGCGAGTTCTTCGTTAATTGGATGGTTAGTCGCGGTGATCCGCGTCTGTACGTCTATGGACAGAGTCCCGTTGCTGGTTCGGATCCAATAGGGATGCCAAATGGCCGCATTACCGGTGGCGCAGATCCTGATAACGGTATCGAAAATCATTCCAGTTGGGTAAGCTGTGACTCAGGCGCCGAGCCGTGTGGAATGGATGTGTATATGGTCCCCAATGATGTGTTAAAGGGACAGGACGATCCAATGTTTTTCATGACGTACGCTGAGGTCGAACTTCTCAAAGCTGAAGCAGCGCAGCGTGGCTGGTACAGCGGAGATGCTGCGACGCATTATGCAAATGGCGTTCGCGCTGCAATGGAGTACTTAGCAATGTATGGTGCAGCCGCAGATATACCAAGCGATGCTATTGATGCCTACTTGGCAGCAAATCCGTACGATCCTGCAAACGGATTGAAAATGATTAACGAACAGCTGTGGGCTGCCGTCTTGCTGAACGAGTACGAAGCCTTTGCGAATTGGCGGCGTACGGGCTACCCCGAACTCGTTCCGGTGAATTATCCAGGCAATGTAACCGGTGGCACTATTCCGCGTCGCTTGCGGTATCGGGAGAATGAAGCTGTAGCTAACCCAGAAAACTATAATGCAGTAATTTCTTCGCAGGGTCCCGACGAATTCACAACACGCATTTGGTGGGATCAATAGATCGTAACAGGGTAGCCCTCGACTTCATAGTTGGGGGTCTGCCTGAGGAGTTTGAATAAAAGAAGGGGGCTCCGCGCAAGTGGCCCCCCCCTTCTTTATTCCTCAAAGTCCAGTTCCAGGGATCTGGATACCGAGGTGTCTGCGACCCTATCATTGATTGTTAGCGTGAGTGTGAAAGGCCCTGGAATGGCCCAGCGTCCAATATCTACAACAATGAATTCGCGTACAGTTGAGGTTTCTCCCTCATACTCAAAGGAAGCAGCAATCGGTGGCTTGCCCTCACTATTCAGTGAATACTCAACTGTGTAGTTGGTGCGATCTTGCTCGTCGAAACGCAGAAAGTACGCTTCAAAGTACAAGGCAAGCGGGGTAGTTGCATTAATTATCTTACTCATGTAGGGAAGTGCACCGTCGAAGTTTTTTGGGGATTCCAAAAAGAGTGGTTTTAAGTCACTGATCTCCAAAGAAGCTCCATCTCCCCGAAGAGCCTCCAAGGTATCGATAGAGGTAACACCTATTGCCCAGGCAGCTGCAGGTTGTGGAGGTATGGAGTCTGGAACAGTCCAATGTAACGACCACTGCATTGCTACGGGTGATGCAGAGCTGAAATTGGGGATTATCCAGGATTGAATTGGCGTTTCCTGACCGGTATCCTGTGGCAAATGGTATCGTCGAATACGAATCTCTTTGGGATCAAATTCTTCGTCTCGTTTTGCCAGTGCCACACTCAATATGAAATCAGAAGAGATGGCTTGTCTCAGTTGTTGCAAACGACGTGTCATGCTTCGACTAGGTCGAAGCGTATTCAAATCAATATTCCAGTAAGCTTCCAGTCGAGTAGAGCCATCCTGTTCCAAAAAGCGGATGAACCGCGTCTGCGGTTTGAGCTCCACGGCATTGCCGTACACATGGGTTACGCTGGTTGGGACAGTTTTTGCCCGGCGTAGCTGATGTTGATCATCTCGAGTCCTTGTATCCTGGATTGCCTTCTGCGAGAATTCGTATGGTGCGAGAGGCTCCGAGGTGGGAAGTGTTGTGTAGTTAACGACAGCATCATACACTGCACCATAATGGTCGTGCTCCATTGCCAGTTGCCCAAAGATATTTTCCATCCACGCGAGGAGTATCCCTACACTTCTTCTACCTCGAAGGTTTGGGGGTATAAGGGCTTCGGGGGAATCAATCCGGTACGGCCTGCGACGAGATAGCTGTACAAAGAGATAATGAGCGTCATCGTGGACATCACGATAGACCCATATCTCATTCCGCGGCAATCGAAACTCTAGTGGTAAGGTTAGAAGCCTGGGGCTTTGAAGGGTTATAATAGCTTCCCTCCAAGGCCTGCCAAGCCGCACAAAAACACGACCTCGGTCGTCCACGCCAAGCGGGTCTCTTCGATAAGCATATTCACGCCGAGCACGGTAAATCCTGTACAGATGTTCTTCGACTCGTTCATTGTACAAGGTTGCCGGCAATGGATCCTGTTGATGCCACCAGGACACGATTGCGGCAGCATCATCGGGCGTGCCTTCGTCTGCTATAAGTGCTTCTACTGATCTATTGATCGGCGATTCTTCGGGAGTAATGAGTGCTACCCAGTGTAAATGGCGTACCAGTGCTTCCTTGTCTCCAACTTCTGCATCAGCAGCTTTGCCAAGCCAGTCAAGGTATGCAGCAGCGGCTTCCGCATAAAGGGGGACAGTCTCTTCGGTAAAGACACGGGCAATATCTGCTTCTTGGGCCAATAATGGGGAAACTGCAAGTAATTGAAGTCCGCAAATGGAAAGAACCCGTATCATCTTCGTTGGACTCCGTCATAACGGAAGCTGGAAAGGAACACGTGCATGCTAGTAACCCGTCGAAAAATCGTCATAAGCTCAATAAGTTTGGTAGTACTAATCGGCTGTACGCGTGAGCGGCCATTATTTACGCTCATGGAGAAGACCGGTATTACCTTTGAAAATAGAATTGTAGAGCAAAATGCGTTTAATGTGCTGGAATATGAATACTTCTATAACGGGGGCGGGGTTGCAGCAGGAGATCTGAACAACGATGGTCTAGTAGATCTATATTTCACGGCTAATATGGTGCCCGATCAACTTTATCTGAACCGAGGCGATTGGGCATTTGAAGATATAACCGAGCAAACAGGCATTATACACGAGCCAACCTGGACCACGGGAGTAACCATGGTTGACATCAATGGTGACGGCTGGTTGGATATTTATGTTTGCCGCAGTGGCAATGTTGCAACAGACCGCCGCCGCAACGCACTCTATGTGAATCAGGGCAATCTCACCTTCAAAGATGAAGCGGCAAAGTATGGGCTGGATGATCCTTCTTATTCCAATCATGCCGCGTTTTTCGACTATGACAGGGATGGAGACCTAGACATGTATCTATTGAACCACTCCATACGGCGATATTCTCACTTTGTTGTAGACTATATGCGTGCACAGCGCGATTCGTTGGCAGGTGATAAACTCTTTCGCAACGATGATGGAATGTTCACAGATGTAAGTGAAGCAGCTGGTATCATCGGCAATCCTTTGGGTTATGGTCTGAGCGTCGTTGTTAGCGATATCAATGGAGATCTTTGGCCCGACCTCTATATATCGAATGATTATATCGAGGACGACTATTTGTACATCAATCAGCAGAACGGTACGTTCGCTGAATCAATTCGATCCTACCTGACGCACACTTCATATGCGTCCATGGGAGCTGACATTGCTGATATTAACAATGATCTCCAGGCAGATATTCTAACGCTGGATATGCTAGCGGAAGATAATTTTCGCCAGAAGGTACTCAAGGGGCCCGAAAACTACAAGTTTTACGCGCAATTACGTGCAGATGGGTTTCATGAGCAATATATGCGCAACATGCTCCATCTGCGTCGTGGGGCTGATTTTGTGGAGATCGGACAACTTTCAGGCGTTTCAAATACGGATTGGAGCTGGGCCCCACTTTTTGCCGACCTGGACAGAGACGGTCTAAAAGATTTGATTATAACTAACGGCTATCTGCGTGACTATACTGATCTCGATTTTCTGTCGACTACGTTACCCAATGCGTCAAAAGCAGCCGAAATGCGTGGAGAAGCTGTATCAGGATTAGCCCTCGTAGAGCAGATGTCCTCAACGCGCGTAGCGAACTACGTCTTCAGAGGACAGGATGGTATTCATTTTGAAAATGTTACCATTGACTGGGGAATGGAGATCCCAACACACTCCAATGGTATGACTCTGGCGGACTTGGATGGAGACCTTGATTTAGATCTTGTTGTGAATAACGTTAACCAACAAGCATTGCTGTATCGCAATGAGTCAGAAGAGCAGGGGAGGGGGGCAGCATTAAGAGTGGTTTTGGAAGGATTCCCGGGTAATAGCAACGGCGTGGGGTCCAAGGTGATCCTCCACGGTGAGGGAGATGCGTCGATAATGCAGGAGGCGGTTTTTGTGCGTGGCTACCTTTCATCCCTTGAGCCGGCCTTGGTTTTTGGAACGGGGCAATGGGACGAGGTTGATATAGATGTTTACTGGCCTGATGGGCGCTTACAGCAATTGAAGAATATTGCCACTAACCAGACAGTCAGCATTAAGTACAGCGATACGTTTCCAGTAGGATCATTGCCAGCCACTACCGAAAAAAATCGGTACTTCTTTGTACGAGATAATGCCTCTGGGCTTGATTATGAGCATATAGAAGACGTTTACTCTGACTGGGATGTCCAGCCACTTTTACCTCGGGATTTGGCTTACGAGGGGCCTGCTTTAACGAGTGGAGATGTGAACGGGGATAACCTTGTTGACATATTCCTGGGAGGTAGTCGAGGTCAGGCAGCGACGCTATACCTACAACAATTAGATGGGACATATGTAGGTGTGGGACTTCCGGCATTTGAACAGCATGCAGAGTATGAGGATGTTGATGCTGTTTTCGCTGATTTTTCCGGGGACGGCGCTCTTGACCTCTACGTGGTGAGTGGAATGGGTCCTGATCCCGCATACTGGCAGGACCGTCTTTACATTAATACCGGCTTTGGTAACCTGTTGCATACCCCCAACCTGTTGCCGCCTATCCATACGGTAACAAGCACTGTCGCATCAAACGATATAGACGGCGATGGCGATATAGACTTGTTTATTGGTGGATTCCATATTCCCGGGGAGTTCGGAAAAGCTCCACGTAGTTATTTGTTGGAAAATACACCGGAGGGTTTTCAGGATCGAACTGCTTCCTGGGCACCGGAGCTACAGAATCCTGGAATGCTAACGACTGCCGTCTGGGCAGATGTTCACGGTGATGAGAGGGAGGAACTGCTAATTGCGGGACACTGGATGACAATTCGAGCCTTTTGCGTGCGAGAATCTCCCATCCTGGAGGAATGCACAGCATCCTTACTACTGGCAGATCAGAATGGGCTGTGGAATCAGATTGTGCCCGCCGATTTAGACATGGATGGGGATACAGATCTTATTGCCGGGAATAGGGGTTGGAATGCACAGATTCGGATTTCTCCCGAGTATCCAGCTACTCTGTATGTGGGTGATCTGGATCGTTCCAGCACGTGGGATATTATATACAGCGGTTTTGTTAAGGGCCTGGAAGTGCCCGTTGCTTCCCGGGACCAAATGGTTGCACAGCTACCAGATGTGCGCCTACGATTTCCGAAATACTCAGATTATGCGGCCGCGACTACCGGTGAAGTTCTGTCTGGGTATGAGGAAACAACAACCTCACTCGAGGTAAGTAACAGTGCCACAGTTGTTCTTGAATTAACCGAGAGTGGTACATTTGAATCCAGGCCATTACCGTTAGCTGTACAATTTGCACCCGTCAGGGACGCTCTTGTTATGGATATTAATCAAGACGAGAGCCTGGACATTCTTTTGATCGGCAACGATTATGCCAATAGGGCAGAGGAGGGCCGCATGAGCAGTGGCAGGGGCTTGGTACTGTCTGGGGATGGTATGTTGAATTTTCAGGAAATAAAAACCAGTGGTTTTTGGATGCGCGGAGATGCACGTAGACTGATCAGGGTTGATAATCGTGTGATTGTAGGGAATAATAGTGGTCCGCTGGATATATTTTGGATCCGGGATGGAACAGAGTATAATCCTTGATTTCTGATCCTTTCCAAAAACATCGCAGAACTAAGTTGATATCTCATGTGCGGACGGATAGCACAAGCCCACAGACCAGAAGATCTCGTAGAGCTGCTGGATGCCCAAATTGGTATTGAGGAGTTCATGGATATTAGGCCCTCGTTCAATATACCTCCGAGCAGCAGGATTATCGCACTATGCCTAAGTGAATATGGTAACGAAATATGGACTACACTGGAATGGGGGATGCTGCCCCTCTGGTCGCGAATTAAGCGCCCCGTGATCAATGCGCGGATGGAGACAGTGGGGCGTAAACCAATGTTCAGAGAGTCATTCTTAAACCGCCGTTGCGTGATTCCTGTAACAGCATACTACGAATGGTTCTCATCTCCCGTAGGGAAACAGCCCTATTGTATCCGACTTGAGAACGACCTCCCACTTTTGCTTGCTGGACTATATCTCGACAACCAATGTGTCATTCTAACACGTCCGGCGCAGGAAGACATTGCGTTTATTCACAATCGCATGCCGGTTGTTTTGGACTTCGAAATGATTGGAGCGTATCTAAACACATTGGAGTCCGCTTTTGACTTAATTGAGCTGCGCAGTGATATCAGGTTACGGACTTACCCGGTAACTAGAAAGATGGGAAATCCCCGGTATAACAGCCCCACTTGTCTTGATCCGATCACGTAGAACTCAGCTTAGCTCTTGGATTATGCCGGTAGACCATCTAATTCGGGAAATACTACGTTCCAAGGATGCAACGGGTGTGATCATTAGCCATTTACCGCATATTCGATGGATTTGTGGATTTACGGGATCCATTGGTCTTCTGATCGCTCGCGAAAACAAGCTTCATTTACTGACTAACAGCATATATAAAACTCAGGCAACCTTGGAAGTGCGTGGGGCAGAGGTCCATATAGGATCGTATCCTATTGCTAAATTTGCCAAGGAGGAGGGCTTGGTCAATTCGGCAGACAGGTTGATTATTCAACCAGAACACCTGACTGTGGCAGAACTTACCTGTTGGCAAGTCGCTATACCTGGGATATCACTCATTCCCGTCGAGAATTTATTGAACAAGCATGTTGCAATAAAATCGGAAGAAGCTATTGCAGGTATGCGCCGAGCACAGGCCGTTTCCGATGCTGTATTTGAAGAAATACTTCAATACATCAAACCGGGTATTCATGAAAACGAGTTAGCAGCAAGGATCAATTATCATCATTTGATGCTCGGCGCCTCAACAATGGCCTTCGATACAATTGTTGCTTCTGGTCCGAACAGTGCATTGCCACATGCTCGCCCAAGCGATCGAAAACTACAGTCTGGAGAGCCATTATTACTGGATTTTGGGTGTATGGTTGATGGGTTTGCTTCGGACATGACACGTACTGTACATTTGGGAGAACCAGACGGAAAATTCATTAAAGCATATGAGGCAGTCAAGGTGGCACAGGAGCAGGCGATATCTTTGGCTTCTGCTGGTATTGAAATATCCGCGGTTTCCCAAGTTGCCCAGAATAGCCTGGAAGAGTTCGGATTCAATGAATTTTTTATTCATAGTGTAGGCCATGGAATAGGCTTTGAGGTTCACGAGTGGCCGCGTATATCGTCCGATTCATCTGCAATTTTACTCAAAGGTTATACGGTAACCATGGAGCCGGGCGTCTATTTTCCGGGTGAGTTTGGAATCAGGATTGAGGATACTATTCTGATTGATTCCAATACCTGTGAACGTTTATCCGCCATTGGGCGAGATCTGCTGGTTATCTGATGAAGCATGTGCTGGTCGTAGCATACTATTTCCCTCCACTTGGACTCAGTGGTGTTCAGCGGATTGCAGGATTTGTGCGTCACTTACCCGAGTATGGATGGCAGCCGACTGTACTCACTGCAAAGCCGGCGGGGTATTTTGCACATGACAACTCACTTTGGGCGCCTATTCAAGAGGCAGGGATTCGTGTAGTACGGACGCGAAGCCTTGATCCAACACGCTTTTTTCGGGTAGGCAGTACAGTAAAGCTTCCTCGAGAATCGAAAAGGCAAGTGCTGGCCTCAATCAGTAACTGGGTTTTTGTCCCCGACAACAAACTAGGCTGGATGCCTTTTGCAGTCCAAGCCGGTTTACGAGAAGCCTCAATTCAATCTTTCAGTGCAATTTTTTCTAGTGCACCTCCCTATACCGGACACTTGGTAGGCGGAAAAATCTCTCAACGGTTAAGGTTGCCCTTGATTATTGATTTTCGTGATGATTGGGTGGGTAATCCAAGACACATCTATCCAACAATTTTGCATCGGCAGATTCACATTCGGCAGGAGCGGCAAGTTCTCCAGCAGGCATCCGTAGTTACTACGATTAATCGGCCGATTCTAGATGGTTTGCAAACCAGACACAAACCTCTTAGAATTCCTGGGCACGTTATTCCTCATGGATATGAAGAACATAGTCCTCCATCAGTAACGCAAGCTAATCATGGAGATCGGCTTCGACTTGTCTATACAGGTGTGTTTTATGATGCTCAGACACCCGAATATTTTTTACGTGGTTTAGGAGAGTTCTTAACTCAATATCCTGATATGCGTAACCAGGTTTCAGCAATCTTTGCGGGTTTGGTGCCGGCTGATTTTGATCGCCTTGTGCGGAGCTTGGAGCTTGAACAGGTGGTTCAATACGTAGGATATGTTGAGCACAGTAGAGTAGTTTCTATACAACAGAATGCCGACATATTATGGATGACAATTGGCAGTCGACCTGGTGCATCACAGATTTCGACTGGTAAATTATTTGAGTATATGGGAACCAGGAAGCCGATATTGGCACTTGTACCACCGGGGGCTGCACGCGACACACTGCACCGTTACAGAGCAGCTTACATAGTTTCTCCTGAAAATGTAAATCAAGTCACGCAAGCCCTGAGTCGGATAAGAGATGATTGGCGTAATCAATGTTTTCCGAGGCCAGATGAAGCATTCGTATCCATGTATAGCCGCGAGCATCTTACACAGAAATTATCTGATGTGTTTAATACCATAGTTCAAGCGTAAGCAAAAATCAAACTGGAACAGAGTCACAATGTCTCAGAAAAGACTTGATCTGGAGTTAGGATCCACTTTCGAGGAGCTAGACTGCGCGGTGGAAGCCTTGCAGGATTTTATACCAACCTTGGAGCTGGATGACGATTTATCCTACAGGGTCATACTCCTTGCGAGCGAAGCCTTGACGAATGCCATGGAACACGGCAACCAGTGGGATGAGGATAAGAATGCGACTCTTAGCCTAGTTAAGGGTGGAAATCGAATCGACTTAGTCGTAACCGATGAAGGCGACGGTATCCATTGGACACGACGTGACCCGCTGACAGAATTTAATCGATTGGCAGATCATGGTCGAGGGCAATATTTCATGCGCACGATGGCTGACGAGATCCACATTGAGAAAAACGGCTGCAGGCTACGCTTGGTATTTTATTGCCAAACGTAGCCCACAGCATGCGTATTAGGGAATTAATATCAAGGTAAGGGCTTTACTTTACAAGCACCATAGCTTTTGCGCCGATCAGCTTGCCATCTGCTTCCATCCGATAGATATACTGTCCGCTACTCATCGCTGAAGCATCCCATTGAATTTGGTGAGTACCTCTTGAATAGGGTTCATCCGTCAGCGTCGCAACCTTACGGCCCAATACATCGAACACAGTTACGCGAATGTGACTATCTGCCGCGATCTTGAAGCCAATAGTTGTACTTGGATTAAATGGATTGGGGTAATTGCTGAGCAGTTCAAACGAGGTCGGTAGCTCTGCCGCAGCTTCTTCCATGGCGGTTTGCACCTGTGTAATATCAAGTGACCAAACACCACGCCCATGTGTGGCAAGAACTACTTCACCATCGACAATGCGAATACGCCAAACACTCACAGCCGGGAGTCCATTATCAGCGTAAGCCCAAGTCTGGCCATGATCACGGGATTCAAAGATACCCATATCAGTGCCAGCCCAAATAATCCGCGGCGTATCGGGGAAGACTTCGATGTCCCAAACTCTAGCATTAGGGAATCCATTGCTGCTCTGGCAGTTTTCAATTCCAGCGAATCCTCCTGAAAGGTCCTCCCAGGTGTTTCCCATATCCTCCGTTCGTAACACCTTGGGCTGGCATGAAACAGCAAACGTCACATAAGCGGTGGCACGACTAAACGGATGCGTGGCTAAGCCTGCAATTCGGCTTGTCGGTGCAAAACTTGGTGAACTAACCGGTCGCAGTGCCACTGGATCCTGCACGCCTTCTCCTTGGCGGGGATTTAAAGCATTTTCGGATACGTGGAGCCTTGCAGCACCACTAGGACTCCTCATTCTATATCCTGCCCAGACCACTGAGGGATCGGCTAGAGAAACACGTACCTTACCGCTACTGAATGCTGCCCAAGCATCGGGGTTACTTGCTGGGATCGCATGCCAAGATGCACCAAAATCGAGAGATCTAAGTAGTCCTCCAGCTGGATCTGGTGTCATGCTAAATACGGTAGCTCCCGATTCAGGAGTCCATCCAATGGACGTGAGAAATTGCCCGGGCCAGTCGCCAATGTTGCCTGCTGATTCCCATGTAGTGCCGCCATTGAGTGATCGTTGGATAAAATTACCCTGTATTGAGCCCATAAGTGAATCTGCTCCCTTCCAAACAACATCAAATCCGTCCCCGCCCAGCATATCCCGCCATCCCCGCCGGTTATTAGCATTATTGTAGGAGGCCCAAGTACCATTATCCTGCGTACCACCTAAATACATGGGGAATCCCGGACGCTTGGTTGCGTCATAAAACTGAGATGTATTGTATCCGGGGTATGCGTCTCCTTCTGCCCAAGTTTCGCCGCCGTCACGTGAATAGGCGAAACCACCATCATTTCCATTCAGGATATGAAATTCATTACTGCTTCCATCAATGGGTACAACGGTAAGATTATGGTGGTCTACATGGACCTCACCATTTTCCCAAAGGTCTATATTTCGGAGCTCTCCTTCAATTGAGGTAAACTCAATCTCCAAAGTACCTGGGGTTGGCGAGTTTGGGTCCCATACGACCTCATCCCCATCGGCTAGAAATGGCCACATAAAATACATGAGACCGCTGGAGAATCCTCCGTCTACCATGTAGTCGGACAGGGGGACACTGGCATTGTAATCATGCTTGGAGATGAATATATATTCTCGGCTATGTGTATTCCCCGGGCCCGCTGTATTGAAAGGAATCAAGTCCCATGCACCATTGTTCGCCTGATCTCTGAACGAGGCCATCAATTGACGGTTATTGTCGGTATCCCAAACCTGAAAGGGTACCTCAACGTAATCTTGGTACATGTAATCCGCAAACGCAATTCCCGCACCGCCATCTCCAGCAGTTCCCCCGTTTGCCGGCACTGAGAATCGGTGAGCAAATTGAGTGAGGTTTGGACCAAATCGGATTTCAATAGAGGTCATTTCGGTTACATCTATATTTGTTACCTCGGGGTCGGAATAGCCCACATCTATCGTGCCGCCCACATGACTTGCACCAAAGTTGACCAAGTTCAAGAAACTGCTTGCGTTATTTGCAAAACGTCCGACTGCTCCTATACGAAATGTTGTATCTCCCTCAACCCATGTTTTCCAACGGAGGATGCCGCCGATGTAAGCAGTGTCCGGCGAAAAGGGATGAACTGTAATTGTATTGTCATACCACCCCTGTTGACCTAGGTAAACCTGGAAGAACTCTGGTACACTGTCCAAATTATCGACAAAAGTCCAAGACTCGCCAGCATCGACGGAGCGATAAATATCCGGCACGGGACCAAAGAGGGCAGCTCTTCCCCCTGTACTTTCAACTGAAGCCCAGATCACCTCCGGGTGAGATTGTGAAATTGCCAATTCAATGCGAGCCCCTCCGTAAACCAATGCCGAAAATGAATCCTCCCAAGTTTTTCCTCCATCGGTTGAACGTAATATCCCATGACCATTCACTGTTGCAAACTGCACGTCAAAGTTGTCTGGTTTTGCCCGCAAATCCTGAATTCGACTGTTTCTACCTAAAACCTTTGAGAATGATTGTCCGCCGTTTTCTGAGCGAAAGATGCTCGTATTTGTCGCCGCTACGACAATATCTGGATTGTTAGGATCTACGGCTATGCGATTTATGAAAAGCCAGTCAGTGTTGTTAGTCGTCGAGGTCAAATGCGTCCAAGTATCCCCCCCGTCGGTCGTTTTGAACATGCCAGTGCCGGAGGAAGCATCAATATTCCCAAATCCTTCACCAGTTCCAACATATATAACCTTGGGGTGGTTGACGGATGCTCCCGCCATGGCAGAAACAGCGAGACTGGGAAGATGATCCGTAAGTGGAGTCCACTCAATCGCCGCCTGATCAAATGTATCAATGTATCGACGTGCTTTCCACACGCCGCCTCCTACGGCTCCAACGAACCACTCATTAGCGGTCGGATCCGTGTGATCAATCAAAACAGCACGGGTTCTTCCACCCACACGCCCAGGTCCGCGCTCTACCCATGCGAGCTCGGCTGTGTTCCCCCGCTTGGAATTGGCGAGCATGGCTTTTCGGAATTCTTCCATCTTGTAGCCCTGCGGATAGGGCGCATAACCCTGATCAAGACCCTCAACTGCAGCGAAGAATTCTATAAACTTATCTGGATGTCCAAACGGAGCTTTCAGACGTTTGGATTTCTCTGATCTAAACTCAAACTCTTCCTGAGTATCTCCAGGAAGCAAAAACGTAACCCCAATCACGGGTACAATGAGGAGTATGGCTGCCAAGCCAATGAATCTGATTTCGCGATAAGTCATGTGCTCACAAGTGTTACGATTAAAGACTATAAACGATCTCTTAAATTAACGAAGTTGGATATAAAAGTTCCCGGTGCTATGATGCAACTTGTTCTCCTTAAAGATTTTTCGTGTAACCTTCACAGGAAACTGTTTTCTGAGGGCGTGGTAGAGTCGGAGGGCACCGCGCCGCCCTCTGATTCTGTCACGCCGCTACCTGATCTTCTTTTGGGCTTTCCCAGCAAATTTTCCTGTTTACGCCAAGTGCATCGCTACACCTATGGCAGTCCTAGAAGACCCAATGGACGGTCTTGTGAAGTTCTTCGGCACCATCTATCACACACACAAGTTTCTGATCATAGCGCAATCCCTGATTCACCAAGTTCATCAGTAAGCCTTCCGCAGCCTTGGCATTCTCCATCGCGAGCTCTACAACGGAAATTGTACCCTAGTACCATAGCAGAAGATAACTCCCGACAGGACGTAAATGAGTACCATGCTGGCCTCTTAACTCCATCACGCCTTTCTGAGCAACCAATCAACTCTCTTACAGGAATTGTTCGACATTTGTCTGACAATCCCCAGACGGTGAGAACAGAAAAAGGATGATCTCCGTGATAGTGAGAAAATCTCCGAACCGATGGCTCACTATATGGCAATTGGTCGCACATGTTGGACTCTGTGCTGCGGTTCTGACATTGGGGTTTGTAGCAGTTGACCGTAGCCATGTACCATTAATATTTGGCTTAGTTGTATTTGGTAGCGTTTGTTGGATCGTCTGTTGGCGCTGGGGAAATTTTGACCTGAAAGCCGTCATTCTATATGCACTGCTATTTCGGTTAGCATTGATTGGCCTTCCACCATCTGTCTCCGATGATGCTTATCGCTACGTATGGGATGGGCTTGTACAGCAGAACGATGGTAATCCGTACAGACTCGCACCGGAGGATGTCATTTTCAGTGACCTTCAGCAGGATATTACATTCAAAGAGCTAAATTCCAAGGCATATGTGAGTGTTTATCCTCCGGTTTCTCAACTGATTTTTAGACTGGGAACTGCTTGGCACACACCAGACAATCTGCGAAGCTATTACCTGATCAAAGGGGTTCTTCTTCTGGCTGAACTATTGGCAATTTTTCTCCTCGCCCGAATTGTGTCAAGCGGTTTTGTATTGCTCTATGCATGGAGCCCGGTCGTATTACTGGAAACTGCTGGCCAGGCTCATACGGAATCGGCAGCTCTATTGGCATTGATCCTGGTAATTTCTCTGGCCCGAAGAGGATATGGGGGCTGGGCTTCTAGCTTCTTAGCAATAGCCGGCTGGGTCAAGTTGCTACCATTTCTCTTTTTTCCGTTTCTGTGGAGTCGATTTGGTTGGCGCTCTGTTTGGCCCGGTGGTATTGTAGCAGTACTTCTTGCACTTCTGTTTGCAGCTCCATACGTATTGAACAATGTGGCTGGATCCCTTGATCTTTACGCTCGGCTCTTTGAATTCAATGCAGGTCCGTACTACGGTATGAAAGCCGTGATGCAATGGTTTACGGGAGAGGATTGGAGTAAGCAGATCGGCCCGTTTCTGCGGCTTGTGTTTCTTGTCAGTCTTCCGGTGCTTTATTTCGTGAGTGCGCGGCGACGCTGGCCCCTGGCGCAGGCGATGCTCATTACAACAGGATTCTACCTAGTGCTTGCTACAACTGTCCATCCGTGGTATTTACTCATTCCGTTATTCCTAGTCGCGAGTTTACAGGCTTATGGATGGCATTGGGTTTGGCTGGGAGTATGTTCGGCGGGCACATACTTGTTGTATGTCGGCGGACCCTATTGGATATTCGTTATTGCTGGTTGGTTAGGGTGGGGGATACTTGGAGCCATTCGGTATGCTCCGAAGTTTTTGCAGGGTGCAATGCGCTGGCGTGCCAAGCAAAAATTCAGAAAAATCAATCCATTCTTTCCGCGCAATAGCGGCATCTTAACAGTGCTGGATTTAGGCTGTGCAGAAGGTTACGTGGGCAAGTGTATTAGGGATCGTTTGGGAGCACGCGTCTTACTGGCAGATGTGGTTGCAATGAATAGAACAGAGTTGCCTCATGTTTTACTGCAACCAGGGGTATTGCCGTGGTCCAATGGACATTTTGACATAATTCTCCTCTACTTTGTATTGCATCATGCCGAAGATCCTGAAATGTTAATCCGTGAAGCAATGCGAGTATGTACTAGGCGTGTTATCGTGGTTGAGTCAGTGTACACAACGCCTGTTCAACTCAAGCTTCTGACAGTTTTGGACAAATTAGCCAATCGCCTGAGGTCGTATGGTAGAATGAATCTACAAGAGGGGGCCCTCCGGTTCAGGACCTCCCAGGAGTGGAGTACACTTTTTCAAAAATGTGATGCGCGGTCAATAGCTGAGTTCAAAACAGGAATAGGACCATTTGCCGGAGCGGGGTTCGTTCTTGAACCGCATCTGACCGTCAGATCTAATGCAAATATCGAGAAATGAATCCCCATCTCCGTGGATTTTTTACAGTCTAACATTATTCTGCCAGCGCCTTCAGCTCCCGTTCATAGTAGGGGAGTGGTCACTCTTCAGAAAGGTGACAGAGTGCCTTAACCAAGACCTCATCTGGGGTCTCCGCATTAACTCTTCGGTACGTTTCATAGCGCCGAAACCACGTCAGTTGTCGCTTTGCATAGCGTCGGCTATTGCGTTTCAGGATTTCGACCATATGAGCCCAAGTATACAAGCCGTTCAAGTAAGCCAGTGGTTCTTTATAGCCAATTGATTTTAATGCGGGCAATGTTCGGTCAAGTTGCATATTGCGGATACTCTGAACTTCCTCAATGAGGCCTGCCGCGAGCATTTCATCTACACGCTGCTCAATTCGTCGATAGAGCACGCTGCGGTCCAGTGTTAGTACGGTTACATAAAACGAATAGAGGGGAGTCTCATGGACATTGTGAAACTTGGATAGTGGTGTGCCCGTGAGTTCAAAAACCTCGAGCGCCCGGATCATCCGCGTCGTTTTTGTCGGGTCCATTGTACTGGCAGAGTCCGGATCCACTCGACAAAGTTCTTCGTAGAGTGCGTTTTTGCCCAAGTCAGCAAGTCTATTTCCAATAGATGTGCGCACTTCCGTATCAGAAGGAATGAGCGGGGATAGACCGTGTATTAGTGCGTGAAGGTACAATGTTGAGCCGCCAACTACAATTGGAACACGATCACGTGCCAAAATCTCACCAATACGCGCTGTAGCCAGCTTAGCAAATAGACCGGCAGAATAATGTTCGCCAAGTTTCAACTCATCAATAAAGTGGTGTGGCACCAAGGCGAGTTCTTGAGCAGTAGGCTTCGCTGATCCAATGGAGAGCTCCTTATAGATCTGACGGCTATCTGCGGAGATAATTTCACCACCAATGACCTGCGCTAGCTTTATTCCCAGAGCCGTTTTACCAACTGCGGTAGGGCCGACGATAGCGTGAATCGGCATTGTCTGGGCCCGCATGGCCTTGAGCTCAATATCTAATAGGTAGGCAGGCTTGGATCAATTTCTTTGCTCCAAGCAAGAGTTCCTCCACGGAGGTTTTTGGCATTGAGGAGACCTGCAGCATGTAAGAATCTCACAGCCTGTGCTGATCGACCCCCAGATCTGCAATGAACGACAATCAGTTCATCGTCGCAGTGCTTTTTAAGCTCCTCCACATGGTCAACCAATTCGCCGAGAGGGATTAGGTATCCACCCAAATTGGCAATAGCATATTCCGACTCTTCTCGGACATCAAGAATGAATGGTCGTTTATTTTCGTCAAGGAGCTGCTTGAGCTCCCGTACGGTTATTTCAGGTACATAATTTTCGGACAAACCAGACATCGGGATACTTTTTATGGAGGTAGCGAACCAGTGAACGAGCAAAGATTGAAGCGGTTGCTTGGTGGACAATGATGAGATCCGAGACCATTTCCAATGTAACATAATTATCATTATGTTACATTGGGAATGGTAAATACGGTTTTGTTGAGCGCAGTCGGTGTTCTGGCCCCTGAATCCAGTAATCCCGGAAATCTGCCCGAGTCATGCTCCCGCCCCCTGGGTTGGATTATTGAGGCGGTTTTCGGTGGCACGAGGATCGTTCTTACTGTGATATGCTTAATTCTGGCTAAAAGGAAGCGGGAAACCAATAATTCTGGACGAACGTAGAACTGCACGGAGGTAACAAGTGCTTTCTTTTGTGAAGCCATGATAAACACTCTTGCGATTGCTCACAAGCTCTCCGGTTCAGGATTTGACGACCAACAAGCTGAGGCCCTTACAAATGTCTTTGCGGATGTCGCCGAAAGACAACAACAGGATCTCGCGACCAAGGATTTCGTGACTAGCCAAATCCAAACTGTGCGCGGCGAAATAAGTGAGTTGCGCGGCGACATGAATACCATGGAAAGTAACCTGCGCGGCGACATGAATACCATGGAAAGTAACCTGCGCGGCGAAATAGGTGAGTTGCGCGGCGACATGAATACCAAAATAAGTTCTCTCGAAGCTCGACTTGTGCGTTGGATGCTTGTGACGTTTTTCAGTGGCCTGGGGATCCTGTTCGCCGCGTTGCGCTTATTTCCTAGCTAAAAGGAAGCGGGAAACCAATAATTCTGGACGAACGTAGAACTGCACGGAGGTAACAAGTACTTTCTGTTTGTGAAGCCATGATAAACACTCTTGCAATTGCTCACAGGCTCTCCAGTTCAGGATTTGACGACCAACAAGCTGAGGCCCTTACAAATGTCTTTGCGGATGTCGCCGAAAGACAACAACAGGATCTCGCGACCAAGGATTTCGTGACTAGCCAAATCCAAACTGTGCGCGGCGACATAGGTGAGTTGCGCGGCGACATGAATGCCATGGAAATTAACCTGCGCGGCGACATAAGTGAGTTGCGCGGCGACATGAATACCATGGAAAGTAACCTGCGCGGCGACATAAGTGAGTTGCGCGGCGACATGAATACCATGGAAAGTAACCTGCGCGGCGACATGAATACCATGGGAAGTAACCTGCGCGGCGACATGAATACCATGGAAAGTAACCTGCGCGGCGACATGAATACCATGGGAAGTAACCTGCGCGGCGAAATAGGTGAGTTGCGCGGCGACATGAATACCAAAATAAGTTCTCTCGAAGCTCGACTTGTGCGTTGGATGCTTGTGACGTTTTTCAGTGGCCTGGGGATCCTGTTCGCCGCGTTGCGCTTATTTCCTAGCTAAGAAGGAAGCGGGAAACCAATAATTCTGGACGAACGTAGACCTGCACGGAGGTAACAAGTGCTTTCTTTTGTGAAGCCATGATAAACACTCTTGCAATTGCTCACAAGCTCTCCAGTTCAGGATTTGATGACCAACAAGCTGAGGCCCTTACAAATGTCTTTGCGGATGTCGCCGAAAGACAACAACAGGATCTCGCGACCAAGGATTTCGTGACTAGCCAAATCCAAACTGTGCGCGGTAAAATAAGTGAGTTGCGCGGCGACATGAATGCCATGGAAAGTAACCTGCGCGGCGACATGCATACCAAAATAAGTTCTCTCGAAACTCGACTTGTGCGTTGGATGCCTGTGACGTTTTTCAGTGGCATGGGGATCCTGTTCGCCGCGTTGCGCTTATTTCCTAGCTAAAACGAAGCGATTCCTCGCCTCACCTGAGCATGACTCGCCTCACCTGAGCATGACTCGCCTCACCTGAGCATGACTCGCCTCACCTGAGCATGACTCGCCTCACCTGAGCATGACTCGCCTCACCTGAGCATGACTCGCCT
>MKWU01001035.1_pt1 | contig 50662 bp, 50 predicted proteins | sample 809101 | NCBI WGS metagenome assembly MKWU01 (sample SAMN05860141, study PRJNA318959) | sponge metagenome | host: Aplysina aerophoba | place: Slovenia: Piran, Adriatic Sea, Gulf of Piran | collected 2013-05-07 | reverse complement strand
CGCGAAGACCCTCCCGGATGACGTCCTCGTCCTTGCCAAGCAGTTGTTTGATTCCAGAAACAGCGTCCTTAACATGGTGACGGGTCATGGCGTGTCCTTTCTTCGCAGGAAGTGATTGCTCAATCTTTGACAGGCCATGACCTTCTCAAACTTCATCCCTTTTTGCAGAACTCTCTGTACACAACCAACAGGAAGACCGATTCAAGGCGATTCTGGCGGCCTGAACTTCAACCGGGGATACGACCAGAGCGCCAGCAACGCCTTGCCGGTCTGGGCGTCCATCCACGGCATGCCGCCTTCGCGGCACATTCGGGCGAGTTTGCCACGCTGCTTCCCACGCTGGCTCAAGTCCTTCGGATCTTCCGGGCACGCTCGACGCGTGTGCGGACATCATCAGTGTCGGGTCCGGGATAGCGTTCGGCGGTATGGTCGGCGAGCCGCTGAACCATGTACCAGTACTTGCGGCCGCCTCGCTCTCGACAGACCGGCGTGCCACCGGGTTCAGGAACTTCATCCTCTTGAAGTCGCGCCAGGAGATCCGAGTGAGTGGTTTGCGCCGTCAGCGGTAACCGTCGAGGTTGTATCGCGTCAGCCATTTGATCCATTGCCCAACGAAAGAATTTTCTGTTGGGCAAAAGCAGGGTTTCCTTCGGTCCCTTGGCAAGCTGTTCCCGATGCCGGATCCGTCGCAGTCGCTGAATGCCTCCGGATTGCCCGCTGCACTCTGCCGGGCGGGATGGTCGGGGCGAGCTCCGGCCCTGGGCAGCCCCCGGTGGCAACACTGCCTCGGGGTGGTGGAAGGGCCGCGAGAGGTCTTCCTTGTGACAGGCGCCGGCATGTAGCCCGTGCTGCAGGAGACGGAATCGTGGCCTTGTCCCCGGCAGGCGCCAATGACGATCGGGACAGGCGTGGCCCTCCCTGAATGGATGATGATTCTGCCATCGGGCAACAGACACGCGTCAACCGGGAAGATCCCGGCTTGCGCATTGCTTGTCAGGTGCGGGTGGCGACGATGCGGGCGCCGTTCTGTGTCCAGTCGGGCATGGCCATGGAGATGAAGGTCTCGACGACACTCGACGGCTCGGCAAGTGATTCCGGGTTCTCGCCCGGAAAGGCGCGGGCCCGCATGGCCGTCCGCAATACGCCCGGATCGACGAGGTTGGCCTTCAATCCGGTCTTTGCCAGCTCTCCCGCCCAGCACGTCACGAGGGCTTCGAGGGCTGCCTTGGTGGTCGCATAGGCTGCCCAGTAGGGCGGAAGGGATGCCGTGACCCCGGATGTCACGAAGATGGCACGGCCGGCAGGGGACTGCCTTAGAAGAGGGTCCATGGCGCGGATCAGGCGCCAGTTGGCCGTCAGGTTGACATCGAGCGATCGCTGCCAGTCCTGGGGCGTGATGTGATGGGCCGGAGAGAGGGCATTCAGGAGAGCCGCGTTGCCCACGAGAATATCGAGTCTGCCGTATCGCTCGAAGAGCGCTCCGCCAAGGCGGTCGACGGCCTCGCCATCGGCAAGGTCGAGAGGCACAAGAACCGGGGTGAGGCCACCACCGGCGCGGATGGCATCGTCGACCTCCTCGAGACCGCCACTGGTTCGTGCCACGAGAACCAGGCGCGCACCCTCGCCAGCGAAGGCCTGCGCCACGGCTGCTCCAAGGCCCCGCGAGGCACCGGTAACGAGAGCGATGCGTCCGGCAAGGCGCCCGGTCATGTCACAGGGATTCGTAGTGGAACGAGAGCTGATTCGCTTCGTAGCCGCCGTCCCGGTCAACCAGGGGAATGGGATAATGACCGGTCAGGCAGGCATCGCAGTACTGGGGTTTCTTGTCATCGCGCCCCTCCTCCTGTCCGGTTGCCCGGTAGAGGCCGTCGGCCGTGATGAAGGCCAGGCTGTCCACGCCGAGGAATGCCGCAATCTCGTCGACACTGAACCGTGACGCCAGAAGTTCATCACGCGACGGTGTGTCGACACCGTAGAAACACGAATGAATGGTCGGTGGGCTGGCGATGCGCATGTGAACTTCCCGGGCGCCGCAGTCCCTGACCATGGAGACGATTTTCGTCGATGTCGTGCCGCGAACGATGGAATCGTCAATGAGGACAACACGCTTGCCCGAGAGTTCCACGCGGTTGGCATTGTGTTTCAGCTTGACGCCGAAGTGGCGGATGTTCTGGCCGGGTTCGATGAAGGTGCGGCCGACATAGTGGTTGCGGATGATGCCGAAGGTCAGCGGCAGGCCGGACTGCTCGGAAAATCCCATTGCCGCCGGGGTCCCGGAATCGGGGATCGGCACCACGACATCGGCGTCAACGGGACTTTCCTTCGCCAGTTCGGCGCCGGTCCGCCGACGGATCGTGTAGGCGGAATGGCCCTCGACCCGGCTGTCGGGCCGCGAGAAGTAGACGTACTCGAAGATGCAGAACCGGCTGCGGCGGGCCGGAAAGGGGTGGTAGGAGGTCAGGCCCGATGCATCGATCACGACGAGTTCACCGGGTTCCACGTCGCGCACGAACGTGGCGCCCATGATATCGAGGGCACAGGTTTCCGAAGCGAGGACGAAGGCATCTCCCAGGCGACCAAGCACGAGGGGGCGCACACCGAGAGGATCCCTCACTCCGATCATGGCCTCGTCGGTGAGCGCCACCAGGGAGTAGGCGCCGACAACCTGCTTCAGGGCGTCGATCAGGCGGTCCGGAATGGTGCCGTGTGCCGACAGCGCCACCAGGTGGACGATGATCTCCGTGTCGGATGTCGACTGGAAAATGGCGCCCTTGCGCACCAGTCCGTCGCGCACCTGGTTCGCATTGGTCAGGTTGCCGTTGTGGGCGACCGCCAGGCCACCCTGGTCGGTCTCGACGAAGATCGGCTGCACATTGCGCAGCACTGTTCCACCGGTGGTCGCATAGCGATTGTGCCCGATGGCGCAACGGCCCGTCAGTGCGCCTACATTGGCGCGGTTCGAGAAGATTTCCGAAACCAGTCCCAGGTTGCGGTGGACATGAAACTGGGAACCATCGAAGGAGACGATGCCGGCGGATTCCTGTCCACGGTGCTGAAGGGCATGCAGACCGAGCACCGTGTGGGCCGCTGCATCCTCGGCTCCGAAGATACCGAAGACACCGCACTCCTCGTGCAACCTGTCGTCATCGAAGGGATGCCACGGCAGGAATCGGGTCACATCTGTCGGCCCCTGTTCATTCGTCGCCAGCGATGATGGATTCGAGCGCCGACCGGTCCTCTTCATCGTATCCCTCTTCACCCTCCGCGTCAGCATCACTGGCCGGCGCCTGGGGATCGATCAGGTCGCTGTAGGACCGCAGGGCCTCTTCAGCCGCGGCGTTCCTGGTCCGGATCAGGAAATCCTCACTGTCAAGGTCCCATTCCTCGGGCGCCAGTTCGATGAGCAGCAGGGAACCCCGATCAATGACCGGCGTGAGCCGCGCTTCCTCGATCCAGTCCGGCCGCTCGCCGGCGGGGGCGAGCAGGCCGTAGACCAGGAAGACGAGGCAGACCACAAGCGCGCCACGGACGAGGCCGAACACGAATCCGACCGATCTATCGAGCATGTCGAGCCCGGATGCCCGGGTCCGCCGTACCACCAGCGACGACACAAGACTGAGGCAGGCGAGGGCGACGACAAACAGACCCGCCGCATTGGCAATGGCCACAATCAGCGGATCATTGCCGATCCAGCTTGCCAGGACGGGCCAGGAGTGGTCGTAGAGGTAGACGGTCGCGAGGGCGGCCCCGCCCCAGGTCGCGAGGAAGAGGAACTCCCGCATGGCTCCGCGATAGTAGGCGAGGAACCCCGAAATGAAGACGACCCCGAGAATGACGAGGTCCGTGACGGTGACCGGCAGGTCGTTCATGCCGCTTGCCCTGCTACCAGGTGCTGCCGCCGGCGTTCACATGCAGAAGACCCGCGCCATCATGGCCGCCGACGGTCCCCCCTCTTTGCATGACTGGTGGCATTGTGTCCAGAATCCGGGATGGTGTGCTGCCCCCGTGACTCACGGACGCAGCACACTCATGGAGATGGGGCCTTCGGCGCGGCCGTTGATGAACTGATCGACATGGTCACTGCCGCTGCGGTCGATGTCGGCGGCGCTGCCCTGCCAGACCAGACGGCCGTCGTGCAGCATCGCGATCCTGTCCGCGATCTTGCGCGCACTCGCCATGTCATGGGTGATCGAGATGGTGGTGATGCCGAGACGGCGGCTCACCTGGACGATGAGATCATTGATGACATCGGCCATGATCGGATCGAGACCGGTTGTCGGCTCGTCGAGAAAGACGATGTCGGGCCGGGTCGAGATGGCGCGGGCCAGGGCGACCCGCTTCATCATGCCCCCTGACAGTTCGGCGGGAAGGAGGTCGGCGACATCCTCTCCGAGCCCAACCAGACCAAGGGTTTCGCAGGCGGAGTCCCGTGCCTCCCGGCGGGTCATGGCGCCGGTGTGGATTTGCCGGAAGGCGACATTCTCCCATACCGCAAGACTGTCGAACAGCGCCCCGCCCTGGAACAGCATGCCGAACCGCGCCATGAGACCGGTATCCGCGGGCCGGATGGCCATCCCGTCGATCATGATCTCTCCTGCATCGGGCTTCATGAGACCGAGGATACACTTGAGGGTGACGGACTTGCCGGATCCGGAACCGCCGATGATGACGAATGCCTCGCCTTGTGAGACGTCGAAACTGACGCCATCCAGCACACGCCGGGCCGGGAAGCTCTTCCGGAGGTCGCGAACGCGAATCATGGGCTGGTTCATCGCGAAAAGAAGATCTCCGTGACAACGTAGTTGAAGGTCAGGATGAGGATGGATCCCGACACCACGGCAAGGGTCGTCGCCTGTCCCACGCCCTGGGCTCCCCGCCTCGAGTGCCAGCCGTGATAGCACCCGGTGAGAGCCACGAGAAAACCGAACACGGCGGCCTTGACGAGACCCGAGATCACGTCGATCGGTTCGAGGATATCGATGGTGTTGGCGAGATAGACCGACGGGTTGAAACCCAGCTTGTGGATCGACACGAGATAGCCTCCCATGACACCGATGATGTCGGCCACCAGAACGAGCACGGGCAGAGTCAGTGTCGCGGCGATCAGGCGCGGTGCGACGAGATAGCGGCGAGGAGACGCCTGGAGTGTCATCAGGGCATCGATCTGCTCGGTGACACGCATGGTGCCGATCTCGGCCGCCATCGCTGCGCCAACCCGTCCGGCGACCATGAGACCGGCCAGCACCGGGCCGAGTTCACGGGTGACCGACAGCACGACAATACCGGCGATGGCGCCTTCAGCCTCGAAACGCGAGAAACCGGTGTAGCTCTGCAGCGCCAGAACCATACCGGTGAAGATTGCCGTCAGGCCGACCACGGGAAGCGAATAATAGCCGATGTCTATGATCTGGCGGCCGATGTTGCGGAACTGCCAGGGTGGCGTGACGCAGCTGGCCAGACCGAGGGCGGCAAAGAGGACGAGTCGCCCGGTTCCGGCAAGAAAGGCGAGGAACGTCGCGCCGATGGAGGCCAGCGGATTCATCCGGCCTGCCTCCGGCGGCCATGACCCGCAGGCGATGACACTGTGGTCATCCGCACGTCCCGCCGAGCCATTGGCGTGCGTAGCGGGCGCCAAGCGATGTCAGCAACTCGTAGCCGATGGTGCCGGCTCTCCCGGCGAGATCGTCCAGCATGGTGCGCCCCCTGATCAGGTCGACCCAGGTTCCCACATGGGCTCTCGCCTCCGGCAATCCGCCTATGTCCAGTGTCATCAGGTCCATGGAAATGTGGCCGACCACCGGGACGGCACGGTCACCGATGAAGGCATGCGCCAGGTTGCCGAGCGCCCGCGGGTAGCCGTCCGCATAGCCGACCGGCAGGGTGGCAAGGCGCGTGGCACGTTTTGTTGTGTAGGTTCCGCTGTAACCGACACGCGTGCCGGCCGGCACCTCGCGCACCTGGATGATACGGGCCTTCAGCCGGATGACGGGTTCCATGGGATTGGCTCCGGAGGGTGTCGGGTTGCCCCCGTAGACAGCATAGCCCGGTCGCACGAGATCGTGGTGCCAGGCCTCTCCGAGAAAGATCCCCGATGAATTGGCAAGGCTGGCGCTGGCTCCCGGAAAGGAGCGCATGGCATGCCGGAACAGCTTCAGCTGGCGGTGATTTTCGGCCTCTTCGGGCTCGCTGGCACACGAGAGGTGGCTCATCACGAAGTGAAGATCGAGCGGCGCCAGGAGTTCGGGCGAGGCGGCCAGTCTCGCTGTTTCCGCCGGTGGCAGCCCCAGCCGCGCCATGCCCGTGTCGATGTGAAGGACGGCGCCCAGGCGCCGTTCCAGACGCCGTGCGGCGTCTGCCCATCGGACGACCTGTCCGAGATCGTTGAGAACCGGGACCAGGTTGTGGGCCGCAAGGTCGCCGGTTGCGGCAATGAGGCCGTTGAGCACGTAGACCCTTGCCGCGTCGTCAAGAACGGTTCTGAGTGCCGCAGCACCATCCGGATTGGCAACAAAGAATCGCCGGCATCCGGCGTGTGCCAGGGACTGCGCCACCCGCGTCGCACCCAGACCGTAGGCGTCTGCCTTGACGACTCCGGCACACTCGGCTGGCCTGACCATCCCGGCGAGGGCCTGCCAGTTGCGTGTGAGGGCATCGAGATCGATGACAAGTCGGGAGGCCGAAACGTCAATAGGGTCCGTCATGGGAGGCGTAGCGACTCTCCAGATCCATGAACCTGGTGGTCGAGGAATCGAAATGCAGCTTTGCCTCCCCGGTCGGTCCGTGCCGGTTCTTGGCGACGATGATCTCCGACACGCCGCGCAGAGTCTCCATTTCTCCCTCCCATCGTTCGAGGCGACGGCGGTAACCCGGATCGTCCTCGTCCTCGTCGTCCTTGGGCTGCGGCTTCCTGCGTTCGTGGTAGTACTCAGGACGGAACAGGAACATGACAATGTCGGCATCCTGTTCGATGGATCCCGATTCGCGCAGATCCGACAGCAGCGGCCGCTTGTCCTCGCGCTGCTCGACGGCGCGGGAGAGTTGCGAACAGGCAATCACCGGAACATCAAGTTCCTTGGCCAGGGCCTTGAGGCCCTGGGTGATCTCGGACACTTCCTGCACCCGGTTTCTTTCACCACCCGGGCGGTGCGCCGAGACGACCAGTTGCAGGTAGTCGACGATGAGCAGGGAGAGACCGCCCGACTGGCGCTTGAGGCGGCGGGCGCGGCCACGAAGCTGGGCGATGCTGATGGCCGGTGTGTCGTCAATATGCAACGGCAGGGCCGAAAGGCGGTGAGCCGTGGTCACCAGATCCTCGAAATCGGACTGCTTGATGAGACCGTTGCGGATCAACTGCGAGGGGATGCCGGTTTCTTCGGCAAGCATCCGCGCCACCAGCTGTTCGGCGGACATTTCGAGGGAGAAGATGCCGACCCGGCCGGGTGGACCGTCGCTGGAGCCGGCCTCCTCGAGATTGCGGCCGGCGACCTGAAGGGCGAGCGTGGTGGCAAGCGACGTCTTTCCCATGCCCGGGCGGGCAGCAAGAACCAGAAGATCGGTCCGCGACAGGCCGCCGATCTGGTCGTCGAGGTTCTTCAGCCCCGTGGACTGTCCCGCCAGTCCGCTGCTGTCGCGGAACGTGGCCTCCATCATCTCCAGGGTCGGGACCGTGACGTCGCGGAAGGACCGGAAGGCCCGCTTCACCGCGCCGTGTTCGGCAAGGTCGAAGAGTGACTTCTCGGCCTCCTCGATCTGCGCCATCGCATCATGGTCGATGGTGAACTCGTAGGCATCGCTCACCATGGTCTCGCCGATGTCGACAAGCTGCCGGCGAAGATGGTGTTCCTGGATCTGGCGGGCAAAGTCGTCGGCGTTGATGATCATGGCCGCCGATGCGGCGAGTTTGGCGAGATAGCCGGTGCCGCCGACGCCGGAAAGAGCCTCGTCTTCGGCAAAGAAGACGCCGAGGGTGATGGGGGTGGCGATCTGACCCTTGTCGACGACGTGGCGAATCGCCTCGTAGATCCTCCGGTGCACCGGAATGAAGAAGGACTCGGGCTGCAGGATGCGCTCGATGTCGTCGAGGATGTCGTTTTTCACCAGGAGGGCGCCGAGCAGGGACTGCTCCGCCTGCTCGTTGTAGGGCAGTGGACGATACCCGGCCTCACCGTGGGGCATGAGATCACCGAGACCGGTCTGTGTCATTGCGCGCGGGGAAGTTTCATCCGTCACAGTATGGCACGAAACCACTCCCGGAGTGGATCCGTCCGGGGGAAAAAAGCCGGGGATTGTCTGTGGGAATCAGAGGCCCCGGGGCGACCGGTTCAACCGTGCGCGCGTTCCCAGTCGACCATGTAGTCGCGAATCTCCGGAGTAGCGAGGCGTTCCCTGGTGAGTTGCAGCTGGAAGACCATGTGCTCGCTGTGGCGGAAGGACGATTCGCTCCCCAGGAGATAGAACTCCCACATGCGGCAGAATCGTTCATCGTACCGGTCGCGGACCCTGTCCCGGTTTTCGGCGAATCTCCGGTACCAGTGTCTCAGGGTTTCCGCATAGTGAGTCTTGAGGATCTCGATGTCGGTGGCAATCAACCCGGCGCGTTCCAGGGGCACCAGCACCTCGGAGAGGGATGGTGTGTAACCTCCAGGGAAGATGTACTTGCGGATCCAGGGGTTGGTGTTGCTCGGTTCGCCTGTCCAGCCAATCGAGTGCAGCAGCATGACTCCGTTGTGTCGCAACAGGCTGCGGACCTTTCTGAAGAACTCCGGGTAGTGGCGTGACCCAACGTGTTCGAACATTCCGACGGAAACGATGCGATCGAAGGTTTCGTCGATCTCGCGGTAGTCCTTCAGCCGGAACCTGACCCGGTCCTCGAGGCCGTGTTCGCGCACCCGCCTGGTGGACACCGCGTGCTGCTCCCTTGACAGGGTCACACCGGTGACGTCGACATTGGCAGCCTGCGCCAGGTAGAGGCCCATGCCGCCCCAGCCCGAACCGATGTCGAGTACCTTCATGCCGGGTTCCAGGAGAAGCTTGGCGGCAATGTGCCGCTTCTTGTCCGCCTGGGCCTGGTCCAGCGTGCTGTTGGGGGTGGTGAAGTAGGCGCAGGAATACTGCCGGTCCGCATCGAGAAAGAGATCGAACAGTTCATCCGAGAGGTCGTAGTGATGGGCGACGTTGCTCCGGGCCCTGCCGACGGGGTTGTACTGCTGCATCGGCCCAAGCAGGTGACGGCGCAGCCAGGCGGCGAAGCGGCCCATGGAATCCTGTCGCCCGAGATTGCGGTAGTTGCGGCCGATCACCTCCCAGAAATCGACGATTGTCCCGTCCTCGATGGTGAGTGTGCCGTCCATGTAGGCCTCACCGACCGCCAGGCTGGGGTTGAGGGCAATCTTGCGCACCAGTCCCGGATCGTGGAACCGCACGGCAACGGACGGCGTCTCGCCGACAGTGCCGAAGTCATGAACACGGTTCCGGGCATCGATGATCCGCAGATGGCCGGTCGACACGAACCGCCTGAGAAGCCCGGAGATAAGCATGCCTCCTCTCCCGATCGTTGGTCCGACAAGGGTGTAAGCGTATCGTCACTCCTGGAGTGACGTGTCGTCAACATCCTCTCCGGTGATCTCATCCACCGCCTCTTCTTGCGTCGTCTCCTCGTCGATGTCCTCCTCTTCATCGTCGGCGCGGTGGAACGCGCGGCCGGTGGCCTCCTGGATCATGGCTTCGTCCGCCGTGCGCGCCACATTGGCGACAACCGTCGTCGGCACCTCTGGATGGAGGAGGGTGGTGACCTCGAAGAGACCCAGGGTCTTGATGGGGCGGTCGAGCACGACCATGCGGCGGTCGACCGGAAAGCCCATGGATGCAAGTCCGTCGGCGATGTCACGCGCCTTGACGGAACCGTAGAGCTGCAGGTTGTCGGCTGCCTGGCGGATGAGGGTGACGTGGACGCCATCCATCCTCTCCTTGAGGGAGCCCGCCGTGCTGCGCCGCTTGTGGTTGCTTTCCTCGCGTTCGGCCCGTTCGGCTTCAAAGCGGGCGATGTTGTCCCGAGTCGCCCGCAGCGCCTTGCCCCGGGGCAGCAGAAAGTTGCGCGCATAGCCGGGACGCACCGCGACCACGTCACCCATGTTTCCGAGCTTGTCGATGCGTTCAAGGAGAACGATGTCCATTGTGGGTCTCCATACTCAGGCGTCGTCGGCGACGCCAAACCGTTCACGAAATCCCGCCCAGCAATCGGCAAACCCTACGGCCGCGAAGGCCAGGGCGCCAAATGGCTGGAAAACGAGCACGACCACGTACGCTGCCATGAGAATCAGGGGTTGCATCCCCATGCCACGGGTGAGGGCGTGCAGAACCGCCAGACCCTGTAGCAGAAATCCCGTGCCCAGGACCAGAACAATCCCGGTTGCAAGGTAAACCACAAAGGCTGCCAGTCCGCCAGTCGATCCGTACAGCGTGTCGACACCCAGCGCCACCGCAGCGGCGACGAGGGCGGTGACGGAGGGCCACACGGGAAGACGCAGCTGCCAGAACACGGGCGAGGGACGCATCGGAGTGGCGAAGCTGACCAGCAATCCCTGGGCCAGTGCCCCCATGACCGCATGACTGACCATGATTGCGCCCACCAGGGTGCCCGGTACCAGAGAATCCCAGAAACCGACAAGATCGGCCAACGCCTGGCGCGACTCCTCGTCCGAATCCTCGAACCAGCTTGCAACCTCGTAGAGATTGCTGCGCACCGTGCCTGCGAGCCCGGCCTCGGTCAGCGTGAGAACGATGGCGACGAGGGTGATCTCGATGAGACCGACAACAAGGAACACTCTTGCCAGAGCGGATGCCGGGAGCCAGCGCGGGGTCTCGTCGGTCCCCGTCACGGGCTGGATGGCAAGATGCGTCAGAATGAACGCGGGAACGACGAATCCCAGGCTGTAGACGCTGGTCATCACCGGATCGAAGAACATCAGCAGGCACGCGACGGCGAGGACGCCGGCAAATCCCGATGCAAGGGACCCCCAGCCCAGACCCGCCACGTAGATCGGCAGGGGCGAGGCGATGACCAGGAACAGACCCCAGAACGACGATGCCATGCCGAAGCCGAAGAGCAGCGCGCTGACGAAGGCCGCCACCAACGCCACCAGGGGAACGAACGGGTTGAGAGGGGTTGCCCTGTCCTTCACGGGCGAGGACGGCGCCTACTGTGCGACGTAGGGCAACAGCGCGAGATAGCGGGCGCGCTTGATCGCCTTTGCGAGTTCGCGCTGTTTCTTGGCCGAGACGGCGGTAATGCGTGAGGGAACGATCTTTCCGCGCTCGGAGATGTATCTCTGCAGCAGCTTCACGTCCTTGTAGTCGATCGCCGGCGCATTGGGTCCGGAAAAGGGACAGGACTTGCGACGACGCCAGTAGGGTCTGCGTGCCGGAGCGGCCATCACGATTCTCCATCCTTCGCTTCAGCGTCCGGGGCCTCTGCGGATGGCGGCTTCGCCTCACCGGTATTGCGCCGGATTGAACGGTCGTCCCGGCTCGACTTGTTGCGCATCATCGGCGAGACCTCGGAATCGAGGCGGTCGACGCGCACCGACATGAAGCGCAGCACGTCCTCGTTGAAACGCAGGTTGCGCTCGAGCTCGCCGAGTGTCTCGACCGAAGCGTCGACATTCATGAAAACATAGTGGCCCTTGCGGTTCTTCTTGATGCGGTATGCCAGAGACTTCAATCCCCAGATTTCTGTCTTGGGGACATCGCCGCCACCCTCCTGGACGAGGGTTTCCATCTTGCCGGCAAGAGCCTCGACCTGTTGCGGAGAGGAGTCCGGGCGGACGACAAAGACACTCTCGTAGAACGGCATCGAACTTTCAGCTCACATCGTTGATCCGGAACATCAGACTCGCGTCGGGCATGGTGCGGGCACGACGGCCTGCCACCGACAGGCTCGGCGCCCGGTCGGAAGGGTGGCGCACTATAGGGGCTGCACGGGGGGATGCAAGCGATTTTACCACCCGAAAGTTGCCGGGGTCTTGACAACCGGCAGGTGGCATTCATTGAGTGCCCGTCAGACAACCACGGCAGGTTTCGATTGTCATGACGCGCATGTTCGTGTTTCCGGGACAGGGGAGCCAGCGCCCCGGCATGGGGGCGGCGCTCGCCGATGCCTTTGCGGTGTCGCGTGAAGTGTTCGAGGAAGTCGATGACGCCCTCGGCCGCCACCTTTCGCGCCTGATGCGCGAGGGCGATGCCGACGACCTGACACTCACCAGCAATGCCCAGCCGGCCCTCATGGCGGTTTCCGTGGCCGTGCTGCGGGTCATCGTATCCGAGAGCGGCCAATCGGTGCCGGCCCTGTGCCGGCTGGCCGCCGGCCATTCCCTTGGCGAATACTCCGCTCTTGTGGCCTCCGGGGTGCTGGGTCTTGCCGATACGGCACGTCTGCTCGACTTGCGCGGCCGGGCAATGCAGGAGGCGGTGCCAGTCGGTGAAGGCGCCATGGCGGCAGTGGTCGGACTTGGGATCGACGACGTCGCCGGTATCGCTGCCGAGGCGTCACACGCCGGTGTCTGTGTCGTCGGCAACGACAACGCGCCGTCGCAGGTCGTGATCTCGGGAAAGAAAGAGGCGGTCGAGGTGGCATCGGACCTGGCGTCGCAGCGCGGCGCCGGTCGTGTCGTGCCTCTCCCGGTGAGCGCGCCCTTTCACTCGCCGCTCATGGAGCCCGCTGCCCGGCGCATGGAAGAGGCCCTGGCGGAGGTGACGTTCGCCGTTCCGGCTGTTCCCGTGGTGAGCAACGTGACTGCAAGGCCGGAAACGGCGCCGGCAGACATGCGCCGGCTCCTGGTTGACCAGATAACGGCGCGGGTGCGCTGGCGTGAGAGCATGAGCGACCTTGCTGACCATGGTGTGTCGTCGGTGGCCGAACTCGGCGCCGGCAGGACGTTGTGCGGACTGATGCGCAGGATCGACCGGGACATCACGGCTGTTCCGGTGGAGACCCCGCGTGATGTCGAAGCATTCCTCAACGCCCTTTGACGATTGGCGCCAGACGGATAGCCTGCTGCAATGGCGCGGGCTTCCGGCGCGAACATAGAGAATTGGGGACGACGCCATGCATGACGATCTGACCGGACGGACGGCACTCGTCACCGGAGCCTCGGGCGGTATCGGTGCCGCCATCGCGAGGCGGCTGTACGCCCGGGGCGCGGCGGTCGTGCTCTCCGGACGCCGCCGAGAGGTCCTCGATTCTCTGGCCGCGGACCTTGGCCAGGCGACGGTTGTCGTTGCCGAACTGGGCACCGCAGAGGCGGCGAGGACCCTCGCCAAGGCCGCCGGGGACATCGACATCATTGTCAACAATGCCGGTGTCGTCGACGATTCCCTCGCCCTTCGCCTCGGCGAGGACCAGTGGCAACGGGTCATCGACCTCAACCTCTCGTCAGCCTTTCACATCATTCAGCCCCTGCTGCGCGGCATGATCAGGAGGCGACACGGCCGCATCATCAACATCACATCGGTGGTGGGCCATACCGGCAATCCGGGGCAGGCCAACTACGCGGCAGCCAAGGCCGGCCTTGCGGGGATGACGAGGTCCCTGGCACTGGAGGTGGCGCAGCGCGGTATCACTGTGAACTGTGTGGCGCCCGGCTTCATTGATACGGCAATGACAGACCAATTGCCGGAGTCGCTTCGCGATTCCATTCTTGGCCGGATACCGGCGGGCCGCCTTGGAACGGCCGACGACGTTGCGGCAGCCGTGGCCTGGCTTGCCGGTGACGACGCCGCCTATGTCACGGGACAGACGATCCACGTGAATGGCGGCATGGTGATGCCGTGAGCCGTCTGTTGATCATTCCCCCGCCGCGGCGGTGTCTTGACCTATCGCCTTGTGCCGGGTTTATGGTAGAGACAGGCGTTCCGCGGAGAGCATCCGTCGAGGCGGCACAAGGAACATGACTCAAGAGACCCATTCAGGACCGGAGGCGGCTCAGCCATGAGCGATACAGCTGAACGTGTACGATCAATCGTCATAGAACATCTTGGAGTCGATGAATCCAAGGTTGTCGATGGTGCCAGTTTTATCGACGACCTCGGGGCCGACAGCCTCGATACGGTCGAACTCGTGATGGCATTCGAGGATGCCTTCAGTATCGCCATACCCGATGATGCCGGCGAGAAGATCGTCACGGTCAAGGATGCGATCGACTACATTGAACAGAACATCTGAGGCAGTGACCGGTATTCCTGCCTCCCGCCCGCCATGGTGACAGCTGCAGACCGGTCCCGCCGGGTCGTGGTGACCGGACTCGGCATGGTGACACCGCTCGGAGCGAGCGTTGTCCACAACTGGTCGCAGATTGTCTCGGGCGTCTCGGGCATACGCCGGGTCGAGAACTTTCCCGTTGACGATCTGCCGGCGAAGATTGCCGGGCAGCCGCCGCGAGGCAGCGGCGACGATGCGTTCGACGCAGCACGCTACGTGGAGCCGAAGGAGCAGCGTCGCATGGATGATTTCATCATCTATGCCATCGCGGCAGCGCAGCAGGCGGTCGAGGACGCCGACTGGATCATCGATGACGAGGAGGAGCAACGGCGCACCGGCGTCCTGATCGGCTCCGGCATCGGCGGACTGAAGACCATCCAGGATGGGTCCCTGATTCTGCGGGACAAGGGACCGCGCCGGATCAGCCCCTTCTTCATCCCGTCGGCTCTCATCAACCTTGCCTCGGGCCATGTATCCATCCGTTTCGGCTTCCGTGGCCCCAACCACTCGGTGGTGACGGCCTGTTCCACCGGCGCCCATGCCATCGGCGATGCCGCCCGCCTGATCGCGTGCGGCAATGCGGACGTCATGGTGGCCGGTGGCGCCGAGGCTGCGGTGTGCCAGCTGGGAATCGCCGGGTTTGCGGCATCGCGGGCGCTCTCCACGAGTTACAACGACGAACCGGAACGCGCTTCACGACCCTGGGACAAGGGCAGGGACGGATTCGTCATGGGCGAGGGGGCGGGCGTCGTCGTTCTCGAGGAATATGCACACGCGCGGCGCCGCGGAGCCAGGATCCATGCGGAGATCCTGGGTTACGGCCTGTCAGGGGACGCCCATCACATCACCGCGCCGCCGCCTGATGGAGATGGCGGATACCGGTCGATGAAGGCCGCCATCGAGGATGCCGGGCTGGTTCCTGAGGACATCGACTACATCAATGCCCACGGAACCTCGACACCGATGGGGGATGAAATCGAGATAGGCGCCGTCAAGCGCCTCTTCGGCGATGCCGTCTCGAACATCAGCATGTCCTCGACGAAGTCGTCGATCGGACATCTGCTTGGCGCCGCAGGCAGCGTTGAGGCGATCTACACCATCCTCGCGGTCCAGAACAACCTGGTCCCCCCGACTCTCAATCTCGAGAATCCCGAGGACGTCTGCCAGGGAATTGATCTCGTTCCCCACGAAGCGAGGGAGCGTCCGGTCCGCCGGGCATTGTCGAACTCGTTCGGCTTTGGCGGCACCAACGCCACGCTGATCTTCGGCAAGTGCCACTGAGACTCCGCGGTGGGCGGGAAAGCGGGGATTGTCGCCAGTCTCCTCGGTGCCGTCGCCATTGTCCTGGCCATCACATTCCTGTGGTTCCAGGCCGCGCTTGACAGGCACGGCCCCCTGGAGGCTCCGGCCACCCTGATCATCCTTGAAGGAACCGGCGCGGCGGAGATCGCTGAGAAACTCCACGCCGGAAACATCATCGCCAGCACCACCCTCTTCCGGTTGCACACGCTGCTGCGCGGCGATGCCCATCTTCTGAAGGCTGGCGAGTATGCCTTCGAGCCCGGTGAGCCTCTCGCAAGCGTCATCGCGAGGCTGGTCGGCGGCGATACCGTGGTCCACACCCTTACCCTTCCCGAGGGACTGAGCAGTGCCGCGGCGCTCGCCATCATCGAAGCCCACCCTGCCCTGGAGGGAACGGTGGCCGCCATGCCCCGCGAGGGCTCCCTGTTGCCGGAAACCTATCACTTCGCGCGTGGCACAAAGCGTCAGGAACTCGTTGCGCTCATGATGCAGTCCATGGAAACCGCTGTCGCCGAACTGTGGGCCGGACGGGCGGGGGAATTGCCTCTGACCTCACCGGCCGAAGCGGTGATCCTTGCCTCGATCGTCGAGAAGGAGACGGGCAGGGCGGACGAACGCCGGCATGTTGCCGGCGTCCTCGTCAACCGACTGAAGCGCGGCATGCGCCTGCAGTCGGATCCGACGGTGATCTATGCCCTGACCAGGGGGATCGAACCGCTTGGCCGCGACCTGCTGCGCTCGGACTGGCAGTTCGATGATCCCTACAACACCTACCGTCACAAGGGATTGCCTCCCGGGCCCATCGCCAACCCGGGACGCGAAGCCATCGCTGCAGCCCTCGACCCCCTCGACACTCCGGATCTCTACTTTGTTGCGGATGGTTCAGGTGGCCACGCCTTCGCCGCCACTCTCGAGGAACACAACCGCAATGTTGTTCGCTGGCGCCGCCATCGTTCCGGTCACTGACCGACGCCTCATCCCGGACGATGATCCTCCGGAACCGCAGGCTTGGACGGCATGCGGGAAAGCAGCCGGTCCACGATCGCAGGCGGCAGGACCGCAAGCATCTGGACGAGCCAGAACGTCTGCCATGGAAAGGCAATGCGCCCGCGGTCGCGCTCCAGTCCCTTGCTGATGAGGCGTGCGGCGCGCCCCGCGTCCATGAGAAACGGCATGGTGTAGGGATTGTCCCGACTCATCGGGGTGTCCACGAATCCGGGACAGATGACCGACAGGCGAACGCCACGGTGCCGCAGCCAGATTCGCTGGCCCTCGCCCCACAGGCGCAGGGCGGCCTTGCTGGCGCAGTAGGCCGGCGCGCCCGGAAAACCCTTGAAGCTGGCGAGAGACGACATCACCGCGATCTGTCCCTGACCCCGATTCACCATCATCTGCATCGCCGGCAGGACCGTGTTGAACACGCCATCCACGTTGACGCGAAAGAGGTGTCTTACCTGGTCCGCGGATTCGCCGGCGTCGCCGGAACCGGCAGAGACGCCGGCGTTGGCGATCACCAGATCAAGGGTGCGGGTGCCGTCGCAGCCCGCCACCCAGTCCGCCATGGCTTCCCGATCGGTCACATCGACCGTTTCCGCGATGCAGCAGGCGCCGGCACCACGACAGGCGTCCGCAATCGCTTCGAGGCGCGATCCATCGCGCCCGCCGAGAAAGAGCGTGGTATCCGGGGCGGCATAGACCCGGGCAAGGGCGGCTCCGATGCCGCTGGATGCGCCGGTCACGAGGATGGAGGACGGAGGTCGGGTCATGGCTTCGCGGCGAGAGTGACACAGGTGAAGCGCCCATGATATCACCCGTCACCCTTGCGCAGTCGGAGGCGGGTCGTGGCGTTTCAGGGCATGACGGGTATCGCCAGTGTGGCCGGTCGCGCCTGGACATGGACCGCACGCAGTGTCAACGGCAAGGGACTCGATGTCCGCTGCCGGGTTCCAGGCGGCCTTGAGTGGCTGGAACCCGTGGCCCGGGAACGGGCCGGCCGGCTGATGACGCGGGGCAGTATCTCGCTTTCCCTGGTGCTGGAGCCCGACGAAGTTATGGGTGTGGTGGTGAACCACACCGTTCTCGATGACCTTGTTCAAGCCGTGGAGAAACGTGCGGGCCCACCTTCGGCGGCAGCGCTCGCCGGACTGCTGGCGGTCCCGGGGGTTGTCACCGTTGGCGCAAAGACGGATACCGCCGCCATGGCCGATGAGCTGACCTCAGATCTCGAGGCGGTTCTCGATCGCCTGGTCGCATCCCGCCTCGGGGAGGGCGCCAGTCTGGCTGGAATCATCGGTGGCCTGCTGGACGACGTCGACAACCTCGTTTCACTGGCGCATGACGAAGCCTGCGGCGAGCCCGAACGCATCCGCCGTGCCCTTGACGAAAGGGTGCGTGAACTTGTCGACGATCCCGCGATGGATGAAGCGAGACTCGCCCAGGAAGTCGCCTTCCTCGTGTCGCGTGCCGATGTTCGAGAGGAAGTCGACCGCCTGACGGTCCATGCCTCGGCGGTGCGCGACCTGCTCGGACAGGCGAGTCCCGGGCGCCAGCTGGGATTTTTCTGTCAGGAATTGCTGCGCGAGGCCAACACGCTCTCATCCAAGTCACAGTCCGCGCCTTTGACCAACACCGCCATCAGCCTCAAGGTGGCCATCGACCGCTTGCGCGAGCAGGCCCAGAACGTGGAATAGGCTGAGATGCTCGCGATTCCCTGCCTGAAAGCCGCCGCCGGCCACCCGCACGGGCGGACACGGGGTGGAGAGTAGTCCGGTGCCGGAGGACGCCCGCCGGGGCTTCATGCTGGTGCTGTCCGCTCCGTCGGCCGCCGGCAAGTCGACGCTGGTGCGCCGGTTGGCGGACGAGGACGGCGACATCACGTTTTCGGTCTCGGTTACCACACGGGCTCCCCGGCCGGGAGAAGAGGCCGGCCGCGACCTTCACTTTGTCGATCACGGGCGCTTCCGGGAGATGATCGACCAGGACGAACTCCTCGAACACGCCACGGTCTTCGGCAATTCCTACGGAACCCCGAGGAAACCGGTCGAGATGGTCCTGGACCGGGGCCGAGACGTGGTGTCGGATATCGATTGCCAGGGTGCGGCCCAGCTTCGCCGGTCCCTCGGGGACGATGTCGTCCTGGTTTTCGTGCTGCCTCCTTCGGCAGCGGAACTCAAGCGCAGGCTCGCCGCGCGGGGTACCGGAACGCCGCAGGACATGGAGCGCCGCATGCGTGATGCCGTGGGCGAACTCGCGAGCTGGGAGACCTTCGACTATGTCATCGTCAACCACGATGTCGACGACAGCCTTGCCGTACTGAAGTCCATCCTGGCCGCCGAACGCCACCGGCGCGATCGTCTCACGTCGCTCCCCGAAACAGTGGCGACCATGCGCCGGGAACTTTCCGGCGCTTGAGGAACCACGGGCACCGGGTCGTGTCAGCGCAGCGCCGGAATGGTGTCGGGTCGCACCACGCCCGAGAGACCGGCAAGGGCGTCGGGCACCAGGGCGAGAACGTGCAGCCGTTCCCGGTCACGCGTCTCGGCCAGCGTGATGTCCCGTGGCAGCGCGGGCTCGAACCCGTAGCGTCCGTAGAGATCGGCGTCGCCGATGAGAACCACGATACGGTGCCCGAGGGCCCGCGCCCGTTCCAGGGTGGTGTTGATCAGCACCCGGCTGATGCCGCGGCCCCTGTGGTCGGGATCGACGGCGACGGGACCCATCTGGATCGCCCGGGTTCCTGCTCCGATCAGCACCGGCCAGCACCGGATGGTGGCGACGACGCAGCCTCCTTCAAGCGCCACCAGGCTCAGTTCCGCGATCTTGCGGGAACCCTGACGCAGCCGCGCCGCCGGACTGTCGACAAGCCGGTGGCCCAGCGACAAGCGGGCGATCGTCTCGACAGCGAGCCTGTCGCGGGGTCGTTCTTCGATGATCTCAACCAAGGGGAAAGACCGGAAATCAGGCAGGAACAGGAACCTGCAATAGCACCGATCGTGATGGCGGGAAACGGTGCACATGACACGAGCCGCATTGGATGATGATGGTCGTTTCCCTGTATTGGACACCACTGAGGGTACCGCCATGGTGACCGCAGGATGTCTTGCTGCACGCAAGTGAGGCCGCATATGCGGGCATCTGCGACCGCGAAGTTCCACCGTTCCGGCATCTTGACGGGGGCTACCGGACCTGCGTTCCTGAATCACCCATGACGGGAGAGTGATATGCAGGACCATGTCAGGGTTGTCATCATCGGTGGCGGGGTGGTCGGCTGTTCCATTCTCTTCCATCTCGCCAGGCACGGGTGGAAGGAGACCCTGCTGCTGGAGAGAAACGAGCTCACATCGGGGTCGTCCTGGCATGCCGCGGGACAGATACACACCATCTCCTCGGATCCCAACATCTCGAGGCTGCAGGGATACACGATCAATCTCTACGCCGAACTCGAGGAACTGTCCGGCCAGTCCGTCGGGCTTCACAACACCGGCGGCTTCTATCTCGCCTCCAACGACGCCTGGCACGACTATCTCAAGCGGGAGCGATCCAAGGCGCGGTACATGGGTCTGGACCAGGAGTTCATCAGCGTCGAGGAAGCGGCCAGACGTCATCCTCTGATCGATCCCTCCCGCTACATCGCAGCCCTGTGGGATCCGCTCGATGGCGACATTGACCCGTCCGGCGTGACTCATGCCTACGCGCGGGCGGCCCGCGTCCTTGGCGCGGACTTCCGCACACACACCCCCGTTGTGGAAACCAGACAGCGCGCCGATGGCACATGGGACGTGGTGACCCAGACAGGCGCCGTTCACGCTGAACACGTGGTCAATGCTGCCGGCCTGTGGGCGCGCGAGGTGGGACGGATGGCCGGCATCCACCTGCCGGTCCAGCCCATGGAGCACCACTACCTCATCACCGAGGACATCCCGGAGATCGTCGAACGGGAGGAACGTCTGCCCGCCGGGATCGACTACGAGGGCAACATGTACTTCCGTCAGGAGCGGAACGGCATGTTGCTCGGCACCTACGAACCCCATGCCACACCCTGGTCCGTTGGCGGAACCCCGGCGGATTTCGGCCACGAACTCCTGCAACCGCAGCTCGACCACATTGCCGACAGGCTGGAACTCGGGTTCGAGCGCATTCCCGCGCTTCGCGAAGCCGGTATCAAGAACATCATCAACGGTCCCTTTACGTTCGGTCCCGATGGCAATCCGATGATCGGTCCTGTTCCGGGCATGAGAAACTACTGGGTGGCCGTTGGCGTGATGGCCGGATTCTGCCAGGCGGGAGGCGTGGGCCTGTGCATGGCCGAGTGGATGATCTCGGGAGAACCCGCGATCGATGTCTGGGCCATGGATATCGCCCGCTTCGGCGACTTCGCGACACCGGACTGGGGAACCACCAAGAGCGCCGAGAACTACGAACGCCGGTTCGTCATGACCTTTCCCAACGAGACACTGCCCAAGGGGCGCCGCCAGATGACGACGGCGCTCTACGACAGGCTCACCATGAGGGGCGCCGTCTGGGACCAGGCGTTCGGCCTGGAGCATGCGCTGTGGTTTGCCGATGGTCCCGATGATGCATTCGAGGACCCCACCTTCCGGCGTTCGAGGGCCCATCACTACGTCGCCAGGGAAGTCGATGCGGTGCGCACGAAGGTGGGGGCCATCGAGATCGCCAACTTTGCCAAGCACGAGTTTCATGGTCCCGGTGCCAGATCCATGCTCGACCGTCTGCTCGCCGGGCGTGTGCCAGGCACGGGTCGACTGACCCTGACGCCGATGCTGACAGCGAAGGGCCGGCTCGGCGGCGACCTTACGGTTGCCTGTCTGACGGAAGACCGGTTTGTCGTCATCGGGTCAGGCGTGATGCAGAACGCCCATCGCCGCTGGTTCGAGGCGGCGCTTCCAAAATCCGGCGTCACCTATCGCAATCTCTCGGCGGACCTTCACGGCATCGCGTTGTCGGGGCCCTCGTCGAGAGACCTGCTGGCGGCGCTCACCCGTGACGATGTGACAGCCGGGGCGCTCAGGTTCCGCGATTCCCGTGAAATGGTCGTGGGCGGCGTACCCGTACTTCTCAACCGCATCTCGTTTTCCGGCGAACTCGGCTACGAGATCTACACACCGCCGCCCTACCTGCTGCGGCTTGCCGAAGAGGTCGAGCGGGCGGGAGCCGATCATGACTTGCGCTGGTATGGCGCCCGGGCCCTGATGAGCCTGCGCCTCGAGAAGTCATGGGGTGTGTGGGGTCTCGATTACCGGCCCGATTTCACGGCTGCCGAGAGTGGCCTCGACGTCTTCATCGACTGGACGAAGGACTTCGTCGGCAAGGAGGCGGCGTTGAGAATGAGGGAAGAAGGCCCCTCCAGGAAGCTCGTCACGATGAAAGTCGAGACCGGTGACATCGACGTCTCGGCGGACGAGGCCATCCTGAAGGATGGCGAGGCCGTCGGATACGTGTCGTCCGGGGGATTTGCCCATAACTCGGACGTGTCAGTGGCCATGGGCTACGTGCCGACGGAACTCGCCGCAGGCGATACGGCTGTGGAGATCGAGATCAACGGCGAGCGTTACCCGGCACGGGTCCTCGGACAGTGCCTGTGGGATGCCAACGGCGGCCGCATGCGATCCTGATCAGGAGAAGACGGCAACGGGAAGACCGAGGCTGTCGTAGCCGGGTTCGACGCCAAGCTCCCGGGGCATCGGGGGCGAAGAGCCGGCCGTCGGCCACCCGGGGCGGAGGTGGTCGAGTCGTCGCTGTGAAGGTCTGACGTGCTCAACCCGAGGGTGGCGAGACTGCGAAGTGCGCACAGGCTGCCGTGCAAAGCTCGCCACCCCAGGTGTCCTCGCAGACAACCTCGATTCCGTGTGCCACGAGGAAATCGCGTGTCCGGCGGGCCCTGACTTTCCGAGAACCGCGTCAAGGGAGCACGAGCGGTTGCCGGAACCATTCTCCAGAACGGAGCCGTCGTGCAGCCTACCGCCGTTCGTACTGTGCATTGCCGAACAGGATGTTGCGCTCCTCATCCGTCATTTCCGCCGAGCGCTGCTGGTCGCTCAGCACCGCACATCCGCGAGCGACCGCAGGGCGCTCCTCCAGGCGTTGCTGCCAACGAACCACGTTCGGATAGTCTGCCGGATCGACCCCCTGGCGTTCGATGGAGCGTGTCCAGGGGTAGGTCGCCATGTCGGCAATGGAGTAGTCTCCCGCCATGTAGTCGGCTTCGCCCAGCCTCTTGTCGAGCACACCATAAAGACGCCCGGTTTCGTTCGTGTAGCGATCGATGGCATAGGCGATTGGTTCAGGCGCGTAGTTGCGGAAGTGGTGGCACTGACCGAACATTGGCCCGATGCCGCCCATCTGGAACATCAGCCATTGCATGACGAGAGTGCGGCCGCGGGTATCATCGGGCATGAAGCGGCCGGTCTTCCCGGCGAGATAGATGAGGATGGCACCCGATTCGAAGATGCTGATCGCCTCGCCATCGGGCCCGTCGTGGTCGACGATGGCCGGCATCCTGTTGTTGGGGCTGATGGCAAGGAATGCGGGATCGAACTGATCGCCGCGGCCGATGTCCACCGGGATGACGCGGTAGGCCAACCCAGTCTCCTCCAGCATGATGTGGACCTTGTGTCCGTTGGGTGTTGGCCATGTGTAAAGGTCGATCATCTCTTCTTCCAGGTGTCGAGCTTGCGCACCACAAGCCTTGCGATGGCCAGGGACGCTGTCAATCCCGGCGATTCGATTCCGAAGAGATTGACGAGTCCGCCTGTTCCGTGTTCTGCGGGGCCGTCGATCCGGAAATCCGAGTCCCCCGAAGTCCTCAGCTTGGGACGGATGCCGCTGTAATCGGGAGCCAGGGCATCATCGGGAAGGCCGGGCCAGTAGCGGCGCACCGAATCACGGAAGGCGTGTGCACGGGCCGGGTCGACGTCGTAGGCGATATCGCGCACCCATTCCACATCGGGCCCGAACCGGCAGCGGCCGGCAAGATCGAGGGTGGCGTGGACGCCCAGGCCACCGGCGACCGGCGTTGGATAGACAAGACGGGAGAAGGGGGAGGGGCCGGACAACGTGAAGTAACTTCCCTTGGCGAGATGGAGTGCGGGAACATGAAGGGGATCGAGGCCTGCCGTCACCGATGCGAGGTGCTGTGCCCCGAGACCGGCGGCATTCACCAGTTCGCGAGCCTCCAGGATCATGGTCTCCCTGCCGCCGACCGTGAGAATCATGACTTTGTCTTGCGCGACAACGCTGCGGACATGCGAGCCCAGGGCCAGCCACGCACCGGCTGCCTCTGCCTCTCCCAGCAAGGACAGCATCAGGCCGTGACTGTCGATGATGCCGGTCGATGGCGAGTAAAGTGCGCCGCACGTCTCCAGTTCGGGTTCCAGGGCGGCCACATCCGCTGCCTTCAGGATCGCGAGGTCGTCAACGCCGTTGGCGGCGGCCCGTCGCTTGAGGCTCGAGAGGACGTCACGATCATCGTCACTGACGGCAACGATCAGCTTGCCGCAGGTGCGGAATTCGACAGTGCGCGATTGGCAGTAATCATAGAGAAGGGTCTTGCCGGCGACGCACAGGCGGGCTTTCAGGCTTCCCGGCGGATAATAGATTCCGGCGTGGATGACTTCACTGTTGCGCGACGAGATTCCGGTTCCCATGGCATCGGCTGCGTCAAGCACCATGACCTCGCGCCCGCTGTTGGCCAGCGCGCGAGCCACCGCAAGACCGATGACACCGGCGCCGACGACGACCGTTTCAAGGCTCTCCACGCGGTTTCAGCCTCCCATCCGCCTCCGGACCGGCCGACGGTCACCAGTGATTTGCCGCTTGCCGGTCCATGACCGGTCCCTGGTGTTGAGTGTCGGCGCCGCGGGTGCGACAACGTGACCGGCAGGATGGCCATGCACGCCCCGTCGTGGCAAGCACATCCCCGTTATCCAGATCTCGGCGGCCACAGATTCATGCGACAACTCGTCTATGTCTTTGCCGTCATCGTTCAGGGTTCCGCGTGGGGCGCCCAGTTCGTGATGCTGAAACTCGCCGCCGAGGGCGACTATGACGAGTTGACGGTGCTGTTCATCGCCATGTTTCTCGTCAGCGCCTGCTACTTCGTGATTCTCCTGGTGCGTCGGTCCTCGTTTCGCCAGACGCCGAAGTCCATTGAATTCTTCGCCATCACCGGGCTGCTCGGCTATGCCCTGCCATTGACGGCCACGCTCTATGCCGCACCCCACCTGCCGGCGGGCGTCATCACGCTCATTGTCTGTTTCACGCCCATGATCTCGATCGTCGTGGCGCTTCTCGCCCGGACGGAACGGGTGTCGCGAACCAGGCTGGTGGCGATGGCGCTGGGCATGGCCGCCGCTGTCATGGTGCTGGCGCCACAGCTTTCCCTGCCGGGATTGGGAGTCCTGGAGTGGATGCTGCTCGTCGGTCTCGTGCCGCTTTGCTACGGCATCGAATCGATCTATGTCGACAGGCACTGGCCGGAGGGTTTCGATATCTGGCAGGTCGGATTTGGCGAGGCCGCCGCCGCCATGATTCTCGTGGCGCCACTGGTCATCGTGTTCGGCGAACCGTTGCCGGATCTCGCATGGTCGACGGCCGAGACCGGTATCGTTCTCTTTACCCTGATCGGTCTTGTCGAGATCGTCATCTATTTCTGGATCATCAGCAGGACCGGCGGGGTGCTGGTCAATTTCAGCGTGTTCGCCGCCCTGTTCGCCGGCATCGCCTGGGGCATGATCATCTTTGGTGAACGCCACGACGTGGCGGTCTGGGGTGCCGCCGCCGTGTTGCTGGCTGCCATGGCGCTGCTGGCTCTCGAGGCCATGAGAACGGATCAGGGGCACCGCTAGACGCGACAGCTCTTCTCAGCGCACAAGACTGCGGGCGATAACGACGTTCTGGACCTCTGTGGCGCCGTCGAGCCAATGGGCCATCCGGGCACAGGCAAGATGGCGCGTCAGGGAATGACCGTCATCTCCACGGAATCCCCGGGCGCCCATGACCTGCATGCAGTCGCTGATCGCTTTCCATGCCATGCGTGTGGCGAACTTCTTGGCATGGGCACAAGCCACCTGGACATCCTCGCCGCTCTCGAAGGCAGCGGTGGCGTCGTGGGTCAGCAATCGCGCCGCCCTGAGATCCGTTGCCACATCGGCCAGCATCCACTGCACCCCCTGAAAGTCACCGATCGTGCGACCGAAGGCGTCTCTGGAGGCCACCCTATCGAGTGCCTGGTCGAGCGCGGCCCCCGCCATGCCACAGCACATCGCGGCCACTCCGGCCCGGGCGGCATTGATGCCCCGCATCGCGGTCCGGAAGGCATCGCCGGGGGCGAGGATCATCGCCGCGTGATCCACCCGTGCCGATGAAAAGCTGAAACCGCACACCCCGGCGGAATGGCCGCCGAGAAGTACGTAGGGATCGGTTCTCGCGATACCCGGGGTGTCGGCATCGACGAGGAAACCGGCGATGCCGCGCCACCCCTGGGATGGATCGGTCTGCAGGTAGACCAGCAGGACACCCGCGGCCACGCCATTGGTGACCCATGCCTTCTCTCCGTTCAGCACCCAGTCATCGCCATCAGGACGGGCCGATGCGGTGATTGCGGCGGCATCGCTGCCGGCACCGGGTTCGGTGAGGAGGAAGGCGCCGATCCGCCTCGCATGAAGGAGGTCGTCGAGATGGCGTGCAATGAGTTCCTCGCTCCCTGACCGGGCAAGGCTGGCCGTCATGTTGGCGTGGACCTTGAGAGCGAAGGCATGGCCAAAGTCCTCGGCAGCGATTCGCGAAACGATGTCGCAGGCTTCGCCGAGAGCCAGTCCGAGACCCCCTGACTCCCGTGGCGTCAGCATGCCGGCCAGTCCCGATCCGCCTGCCTCGCGCATCGCATCGAGGGGATAGTGCCTGTCTCTTTCCCAGGCGGCGGCGCCTCTGGCGACGAGAGCGCAGTGGGCCTCGAGCGCGGAACCGGTCATCCAATGCACCTCCTGGCTGGTGGCGGACTTGTGCAGCAATCCTCCGCGACCCTCAAGCCCGGAGGTTGACGCCTTCTCCATGACCGACGATGGCTGCACACTCCCGCGGGCAGCCTGAAGGTCGCCACCAGCGACTGACGCCGTCACCGCGGGCGTTACGGGCTTGAAACCCGGACTCCAGGCCCTTCCTGCACGCCTGCGCGACACGATCATCCGGGGACTGTCGCGAATGCGGTTGACAGATTGGGGTGCGGTCGTCCCGGAGGCCAATCAGGGGAACGAACCGGCACACAGGGAAGGGACGTGACACCATCGCGCATGATGGTTCGCAACGAGCTGGCTTGACATGACCACCGGCAGCGTCGGTGCTGCCCCATTGGCGACATCGACAGGGGGTTACAACAAACTGTGACACGGCCTGTTCGGGAAAATCGACCTCGATGCGGCGCTGGAAACCGTCGGGCGAAGAGGGAGTCCACAAGATGCTGCCAGTCACGGGTGACACCGGGGCGCCACGGCATGATCGGCGCTGACATGGCGCGCAGGGAGGAGACACCGTCTGCATGGCACATTGCGATGCCATCGCCTACAGTTCGGTTGTCAATATCTCGCCTCGTGAACTGCCGCAGTTGTCCGGACCGTGACGCCCCGCCCATGTGACATGACTTCACTTGTCGCCGATGTCGGCGGCACCAACACTCGGGTGGCGCTCGCCGAGGGACCGGTCGTTCTTCCCGGTTCGATTCGCAGGTACCGAAATGCCGATCATTGTGACTTCACGTCGCTGCTCGGGCATTACCTGGCAACTGCGGGCAGGGTTGCGTGCGGCATGGCCTGTGTCGCCGTTGCCGGTCCGGTCCGGGACGGCGTCGCCGAACTCACCAATGTCGATTGGCGCATTGACACCGCAGGGATTGCCCGAGCCACTGGAACCGGATCCGTTGCGCTGCTGAACGACTTGCAGGCCAAGGGCCACGCTCTGGGTCATATCGCGCCTTCGCATCTGCGCGAGATCATGCCGCAGTCCGGAGCCGGAAGCAGTGCCGCGCAACTCGTGATCGGCGTCGGCACTGGCTTCAACGCTGCGGTGGTTCATCACCTTGCTTCGGGACGCTACGTGGCTCCGGCCGAAGCCGGTCACGTCAACCTGCCCGTCGGCAACGACGCAGACCTGCGCCTATCACAGTTCATCGAGACGAGATACGGATTTGCCGGTGTCGAGGACGTCTTGTCGGGGCGCGGGATCGAGAACATTCACGCCTGGTTGGGACATCCGGAGGACATGCCTTCGAAGATGTGCGCCACAGACATCGTGCAGGCTCTCGCCAGCTGCGACCCGCGTGCCGTAGCGACATTGCGCGTCTTCGCCCGCCTGCTCGGAGTGTTCGCCGGCAATCTCGCACTCACGACGCTGCCATTTGGCGGCATATACCTCGCGGGCGGAGTGTCTCGCGCCATTGCTCCCTGTCTGAGAGATCTCGGCTTTGTCGAGGCATTCCGTGACAAGGGTCGTTTCAGTGGCTTCATGAAGAGTTTTGGCGTCTCGGTGATCGAAGACGACTATGTGGCGCTGACCGGGTGCGCAAGCCATCTTGCCGACGGATGCTGACTATCCGTCAGTCGCCGTGCGTTCCCGGACCGACGCCGGGGTGTTTTCCATGATGGTGTAACAATACTCCGCAACATCTGTGCAAATGGGACTTCTCCCAAGTCGGACATGTGCAAAGCGCGGGATCAGTCATCAAGCCGAATGCAGGATTTCCACAAGTCCTGAACGTGCTGCAATCGTCCTCGACGCCGTTTGGCGACAGCGGTCGCCAAGTGACGTCGAAACCGGGAATCCTATCTCTCGAATGCCACCGCCCGGACCTCCTCGATCCGTTCGTCCTCGGTGAAGCGCCAGATGCCGATATGGCCGCGACGCAGATCACCGTTCTCGTCCCAGTCCACACTGCCCGACGCACCTTCGTAGTCGATCTCCCCACCGTCGGCGAGAATGCGAAGCCCTTCGGCGACACCCCTCGGGCCGGCGAACACGACGGTGCCCGGCGAACCGCCCACCGCACGCAGCCGGTTGCGGATTGCGGTGCCGTCCGTCCGGCCCGCAGCCTGGGCAGCAAGCGCCAGAGCGACCGTGGCGTCATAGGCTTCCTTGACGTAGGAGAGCACCGGCAGGGCGCCGTATTCGGCGAGATAGGCCGCCTCCCATGCGGCGGACGCAGCGCTGGCCGGCGCCGACGCGGGCCCGGTGCCGAACATGTCGCCGAGGCGGTCTCCGCCCAGCGAGCGGACCAGGCTTGGCCGTTTGGCCGCGTCGCCGAAGACGAAGTTGTCGTAAAGACCGTGGTCGATCGCCTCGCGGACCATGGCGAGCGCCGCCGACTCGAACGCGATCACGACCAGGGCCTGCGCGTCTGCGCTCGCGGACTCGCGCAAGGCGGAAAGGAAGCTGGTCTGATCGCGGTCCACCGGGACGTCCTTGATGGCACCGTCCCAGGCCGCTTCGAAAGCGCCGGCAAGGCCTCGCCCCCAAGCGTCGTCGACAAACAGCAGGCCGACATTGTCGAAGCCTTGCTCACGCGCGACGCGGGCGAGGACGGGCCCTTGGGAAATGTCGGAAAGCGCGGTTCGAAACAGGAAATCGCTGTCGGCGACTCCAGTCAGTTCCGGCGACGTGGCCGAGAAGCTGATCGTGGGGATACCGGCCGGGCCGATCATCCGTGCCGCGATCGGCAGCGCACTGGCGCTGGCATTGGGGCCGACGATGGCATGCACGCCCTCGACCTCGACGAGATGCCGTGCCGCTGCGACCGCCTTCTCCGGGTTCGCCGTGGCGTCGCCGACCGCGGCGGCCACGGGCAAGCCGAACACGCCGCCGCCTGCGTTGACATGCTTGATCGCGAGTTCGAACGCCCTCTGCCGGTCTCTCCAGACCTCGGCTGAACCGCTGCTCAGGTCCATCAGCAATCCGATCTTGAGCGCGGTGACCTCGTCCGCGTTGGCAGCATTCGGTGCCGCAACTGCACCGGTCAGCACCATGCCCGTCGCGGCAAGCATCATCCCGATCGCACGCGCCCGGAGACATGCGTCGTCGTAAAGCCCGCGTATCATCGAAATCGTCCTCCATCGCAACGCGCGACTGCGGGAACCGGATCGCCATGGGCCTCCGATAGCCCGCGCCCAACACAGTATACCCGCGGGCGGCCCTTCGCCGACACGGGCGATCACCATGCGCCGGATGGGTACAAGGGATGCGCCCCGTGGATGGTGTGTCAGTCACCGGCGCACAGGCACGAAGTCATCCTTCACAGGTGCATTGAGGATTGTCGCATGGCCTACGGCGACATCCGGTGGGTGCGCCAGGCATGCCATTGAACCCCGGATCGAAGTGGCAACGGAACTCGGCGATGCGAGCCTTCAGACCAGCACATGATGGACGCATGACGGCAGACAGCCCGGGACCGGCATTGGAGATGCGGTCATGGACAACAGTGGCGAATCGTGGGAACAACGCACTGTAACAATCAGTTGCATGGCGTCCCCAAGAGGTCGCCAGTATTTTGCACCACCCTATAAGGTGCATCGGAATCATGCCCTCATGATACCGATGCGGCAGGCGGGGGGGAATGTTGCCCGGAAAATCCCGCCGATGGCACGCCTGGGCGAGGGGCTGGCAATGCCGCCAGAAACACCCCGCCGATGCCACGCCTGGTCGAGCGCGCTCAACGTCAACGGGAGCGCCATACGACCACGAATTCTCAAAGGAAAACGGCCTCCGCGCAGCAACGCGAAGGCCGTTCAAACTCAGTTGACATACCCGGCCCTCGGAGAAGAAGGCCGCGGCAAGATCGTTCGTGCCGCAATAATGCCCCCGAGGGTGGTTGTCGTCAACCCCTTCCTGCGAAATTCCATCAGGGCGTCTCCCCCATTCGCGGGGACAGACATGACGAATCAGAGTTCCTTGCCGGGTTTGCGGACCATCACCCCGGCCGCCATCGCGAGCCGCCGCCTGGCGGCGCAATTCGAAGGCCTGCCGGCCGGGATGGACAGGGGCGAGCTGGTGCACGTGATCAAGAATGGAGGGCCGCGGTGCGGGTACTCCCCGACCGAGGTCCGGCGGCTTGTCTACCTGGTCCGGCACACCGGGGACGACGACTGGCGGGACGGTGACGGGTTGCCGGTCGTGTGGAAGAGCGTGGCGGCGATGGCGGCGGATCTCGGGGTCCAGCGCGGTCAGATCAACGCGGTCGAACGCAGCCTCGTCGAAAAGGGCGCCATCGCCCACAGGGACTCCGGGTCCCGCCGACGATGGGGCTCGAGGGATCCCGGGACGGGCCGGGTGACGCAAGCCTGGGGCGTCGACCTGCGGCCGCTCGCCGTCGCCTGCGCGGAGTTCGCCGACGCGGCGAGGGCCGCGGCGACCGATGAGCGGATGAAGCAGGCGGCGCGCGCGGAATCGCTCTCGCTGCGCTGCGAGATCAGGCAGCTGACGGCAGCGCTCGGACGGGAGTGCGAGTTGGACGAACGCCCGCTCCCGGGCACGGCGGCGCTGGCGGTGCTCGTCGACGGGCGCGACCGGCTCCTGGCGATGCGGGACGCGCTGGTCGCCGAACTCCAGGATCCCGGCGGCGGCGGGGCAGTGGATGACGTCGGCCCGGATGCGCATTTGCGCAATTGCGCCACGGTGCCCGCCCACAGCGACGATGGTTGCCGCGGGTGCGGGGCGGCCGACGGGGCGGAGGATGGATCGGGTGGAGGGTACGGTTTTGCGGACGCCGAGGGTACGGAAAACCGTACCCGCATACCAATACACGTTGAATCGTTACCTGAAAATGGTAATCGCCCACCCCGATCGGGCGGCGCCGCGGACCCGGCCGGCGAGGCCTGCATCGCCGGGCCGCCTGACCCGGCTGGCGATAACGGGCCTGGACGAAACCAACACGGCCATGGCCGCAGCGGCGACGGCCAGCGCCTGAAGCCGGATCCCGCGGCGGTCCGGGAGACGGCAGGTTGCGGCGAGTCCAGGGAGTCCTGCGAGCCCGGCGCCCTCCGAGACGCCGAAGCGGGCGCTTCCCGGACCGGAAGCCCAGCGGCGGGGCGGCCCGGGGCGGTCCCCCCCCCATATCACCGCCCCTCCCCGGACGGGAAGCCCGGCGGCGGAGCGGCCCGTGCCGTGCCCCGCCGAATATCAGCGCCTCTCCCGGTTCTGCGCCGTCTGGGCCGACGGGCGCCTGCTCGTCCTCAGTGGGCGGACGGGCGACCGGGAACTGCGTCGGGCGCTGGGCCGGATGAAGGCGCGCAGAGCGATCCCGCGCGTCCTGCAGGAGACGGTCGTTCATTCCCCGGAGCGAATCTCACGGGCGTGGCAGGGTCAGGACGCCGGACCCGGGGCAACCGGCGTCAGGGCGCCCGGTTCGGATCTCATCGATCCCGAAGGGGATTTTGGAGTCCGGCACCTGCAGCCGGGCCGGGTGGCGGCGGTGGCGAGCCCCGCCTTCCGGCGTATCGTCGGCGACGACCCCGGATGGAGGGAACTCGGGTGGGCCGTCCAGCAACAACGCCTGGCGCTGGGCATCCGCGACACGGCCTGGCGCCGGGCGGTCGACGTGCTGGGCATCAGGGCGGCGGCGGTGCTGGTCGCCGTCATCGACGGCCGCTGCCAGGACAAGGCGAGTTTCGTCTGGAACCCCAGCGGGTTCGTGGCGGGCTGCGTCAAACGAGCCGAAACGGGTGACCTCCACCTCCACCGATCGGTCTGGGGTCTCGAGCGGACGCGCCAGTGGAGGGAAGCGCGGTGGGCCTACGCGGCCCCTCGCCTGGCAGCCGTGGTGGCCGAAGAGCGGCCGCGGCGCGGGACGCGCAGCAAGGCCGGGTCCACCTCGGCCAGACCGACATGGTAGGCCGCATGGGCCGCAATGACCGGTCTGACCTTGAGGCCCTGACGGCCCGGTCCCTGGTAGGACACGTGGATGCTCTCGACGAGGCTCTCGATGAGTTCGGTCTCCTCCTTCGCGGCGATGCCGGTGCGGATCCGCGCCACTGCTGTGGCAGCGCGAGCCTGGAGGGCCGCGGCAATGCTTCGGGATCCGAGGATTGGCAGCGTGCCCGCGGTCACGATGCGCAGCCGCTGGAGGTTGTCCTGCAGCGCGGCGATGTCGCAGTCGCAGGTGGCGAGATGGTCCCTGACGCGGCCCATGCCGACGATCTCCGCGATTTCGGCGGCGAGGCCGTCGGTTGCGGCCCGGGCGCGCTCGACGAAGTCGGTTGCGGTGTCGATCGCGCGATGCGCGGAACGGGAGCGTGCGGCGGTGGGGAGCAGACCCCGGAATGCGGCGTGGGCGGCAGTGGTGCAGCGGGTCGACGTGAAGTAGTCCAGCGTCGCCTCGATGATCAGCTCGCGGCGGAAGAGGTGGCGCTGGTCGCAGGCGCGGTGCTCCTTCCAGTTGCGGCAGACCATGTAGCCAGTGTGGGCGGTCGTCACGCGCCCGCCGCAACTGGCGCACCAGGTGCGCCCGCTCGTCAGGTAGCGGGGCGGGCTGTTGGTCCCTGGTGGAGACCCGGCCTTCCGCCGCCGGCGAGGTGGCGGGCGCGACTGGTCGCCGTCTATGCGCTGCTGGACGCGGTCGAACTGCTCTTCGCTGATGATGGCGAGTTCGGGCGCCGCGGTCACGAGCCACTTGGACTGGGGCTGGAGGCGGTGGATGCGCTGGCCGGTGACGGGGTGACGGACGGTGCGGAAGCGGCCGAAGACGACGCGGCCGACGTACATGGGGAGGCGCAGGAGGCCGCGACCGCGCGGCCGGTCGCCGAGGATCGTGGTGGCGGTCCACCTCCCTCCCCTGGACGACGGGATGCCGTCGCGGTTGAGGTCGGCCGCAATCTTGCGGATGGCCTTGCCGCATTCGGCTTCGGCGAAGATGCGGCGGACCACGCTGGCCTCCTTCGGATCGATGCGCCGCAGCCCAGTCTCCAGGGTGCCTTCGGGCCGCACGATCTCGTATCCGTAGATGCGTCCTCCAGGAATGCGGCCGGTGCGGACGGCGGCAAACTGACCGCGGCGCACCTTGTCGGAAAGGTCCGTGAGGAACAGCGAGTTCATCGTCCCCTTGAGGCCGATGTGCAGAGCGCCAATCGCGCCCTCGGTGACGGAGACCAGTGCGACGTCATGGAAACTGAGGTGCTTGTGGATCGTCGCCACGTCAGCTTGGTCGCGCGAGATTCGCGAAAGATCCTCGATCAGGACCGCCTCGAAGTCGCCGTCGGCTGCGTTGGCCAGCATGTCCTGGACCGCCGCGCGGGTGCGGAGCACGGCGCCGGTGACCGCCTCGTCGGCGTATTCCGCCACCACCGTCGCGTCGCCGGCCGTGGCGACAGCCCGCAGGCGATGGATCTGGGCCGGAACCGATCGGTCTTGGCCGGCGGTGGAATGGCGGGCGTAGAGGGCGACGCGCTTGCCCGTAATGTCGAACACACTGAAACCCCGGATCTGCGTGATGACGCGGCCGAAGTCGGCCACGGCGCCGGTCGCCCCCTCAGCACCTGGCGCAGGCCCCTTATAGCGGTTCGCGGGCCGGCGGGCGAGACCGCGGCCACGCGGCCGCGACGCGACCACGTTGCGCTCTTGCGCAATTGCACACCTGCGCAACCCGCCGCACCAGCAGAAAGGAGCCACCCATGATCGTCTCGTTCCTGAACCAGAAGGGCGGCGTCGGCAAGACGACGCTCGCCGTCCACACGGCCGCGGGCCTGGCGCTCGAAGGCCTCGACGTCATTCTCGTCGATGCCGATCCACAGGGCTCGGCCCTGGACTGGCTGGCGGCGCGCCGGAAGCCGCCGCTCTTTTCCGTGGTCGGTATGCCGCGGCCGGTGCTCCATAGGCAGGTGCCGCGGCTCGCCGCCGGCGTGGACGCGGTGGTGATCGACGGACCGCCGTCGCTCGCCAACATCGCCCGCTCGGCGATGGTGGCGTCAGATCTGGTGGTTATCCCGGTACAGCCCTCGCCCTACGACGTCTGGGCCGCTGGCGATCTCGTCGAGCTCGTCGCGGAGGCGAGGATCGACCGCGATCAACTCGATGCCCGCTTCGTCGTCAGCCGGCGAATCGCCAACACGGTGATCGGCCGTGACGTGACCGAGGCGCTGGGCGAGTGGCCGGTACCGGTCCTCGAGACCCACATCACGCAGCGCGTCGCCTTTGCCGAGAGCGCCGCCACGGGATTGGCGGTGATGGAGTCCGCGCCCGGCTCGGCGGCGGCGGCCGAGGCCCGCTCGCTCGCGACCGAGGTCATGGCGCTCGTCACCAATATCCGGAGGGCGGCGGCATGACGCGCAAGATCGTCAGCATCGACCCGCGGCCGCGGCGCTCGCAGCGGGACCGGGAAGCGCGGGCCTCCGAACAGTGGGTGAAGGGCGACGGCGGGCGGATGAAGCGGTTCACGGTCGAGCTCACGCCCGACCAGCACCGCCGGCTGCGGATAGCGGCGGCGCGGGACGACCGGCGCATGGCCGACATCGTGCGCGAGCTGATCGAGGAGGCCTGCCCGGATTGACGGGTAGTCGAGCAATTGCGCAACGCAGGAAGGGAGAATGGCAATGATCAACTGGGAGGACCACGGACACCGGGACGGAGCGGTGGGCCTGTCCGGCCTTGCGATGAGCGGCCGCCGCTACCAGGTCTCGGGCCCCGAGACAGGCGTGGAGGCGGTGGCATGGGGCGCCCTCGTCTCTGAGCCGGGTGAATTGCCGGATGGAGCGTTCCTGGAGATTGCGAGGGGCGTTACCCGCGACGAGGCCGTTGAGGCGTGTCTCTGCCACGAGGGGAGACTGTGCGTGGAGGAGGCGCGGAGTATCGCCAGGGATGCGCTGGCGTTTCGCGGGCGCATGCCCTTGTCTGACGGCGAAGGTGCCTGGCGAGCCGAGGCGCGATCTCTGATCGGGAGGGTGACGGAGATCGATCTCGATGTGCCTGGCGTCAGGGCCGCCGTCGAGGAGGAGGTGTCTCTGGCGGCGGCCCGGCCGGCGGACGTCCTCACCGCCGAGGCCTTCATCGAACGGGTCCGAAAGGATGCGCGGGGGCTGCAACTGATCGAGTGGCGAGAGATCGAGGAGATCTGGCCCGAACACTTGACCTACGCGTACGGCGAGGGGCCGCCCGGCGCAGGCGGGGTGCGGCGTGAGTATCACGTCTCCGCAAGCGACGAGACGGGGGCCACATGGGGCGGTGGCAGGTATCCGGATGGCCCGGGCGGTCCGGACCTGGCGCAGGGGGTTTCGCGCGAAGAGGCAATGACCGCGTGCGAACGCTACGAGGCGAACCTGTGGGTGCAGGAGGCGCGGAGTTTCGCCAGGGAAGCGCTGGCATTTCGCGGCCGCTGGCCTTCCTCCGACGATCACGCTCAGTGGCGGGAAGCGGCGAAGTCGCTGCTCGCGCGGGCGGGGCGTCTCGATCTCGATGTGCCCGGCATCAGGGCCGCCATCGAGGCGGAGGTGGCATTGGCGGCGGCCAGGCCTGAGGACGTCCTCACCGCCGAGGCCTTCGTCGGGCGCGTCCAGACGAAAACGCACCGGCGCCTGGCGATGGCGGACCTGGCGGAGGCGCGCATGCAGCGGCGGGCACTGGGACAGGGGTTCCGGGCATAGGGCCCGCAAGGCCGGCGACATCGGACAGGAGAGAACGGATGACCACGCAACTCCGTTGGATCACGACTCCACCGGACGCTCCTTGTCCTGGCAGCGGCCGACTATGCGGCGGGAAAGCGGACGAACGAGAGGACGGACATCGTGACCGTGCGAGGATGAACGGACGGGCGTCGCGAAGACATGCCTGGAGTGACGGGTGGAGAAGCGATGCGCAATTGCGCAATTGCGCAGTTGCGCAAGTGGGCAACGCAGTAAGGGAGAATGAGGAATGGCGAAGGGCCGGCAACCGACGACCAGCCTGGCGCCGATCGCGCGGCAGGTGTGGCGGCAGACGAGAACGCGGCGGCGCGGGCGGTGCTCCTCGACTGCGCAGGAAGCGGGCAACGTGCTGGCGCTGATCAACCGGGAGGACCGCGCGAGAGGTGACGGTGAACTCAAGATCGAGACGGGGTGGCGGCATGGCAATGAGGATGAGTGAGCGGATCGACCGGGCGCTGAAGTCGGGAGATCCGGGTGTCTTCTTCGACGCGGCGGGTGGTCTGCCGGCGGGCGTGGGCAAGGACGACCTGCTCGGCGCGATCATGGCGGTAGGGCGTGATTGCGGGCTCTCTGCCGATGAAGTCGACGTGCTCTCCTTCCTGGTGGCGGTGACCCAGACCCGCGAATGGCGGGGAACGAAGGCATGGCCGCGGGTGCAGGCGAGGGCGGTGGACATTGCCGGGTACTACCAGATGGATGCGCGGCGGGTCGTGGAGGCCGAGCGCAGTCTCGCCGGCAAGGGGTGGATCGGCATGGCCGCGGGTGCGAACGGCGGAGCGGGCGGCGGTGCGGGTTCTCCCCTGGTGGGGAGTGAGACGGACGAGCTCTGCCTGCGGCCGCTGCTGGACCGCTGAGAGACCATCTGCTGCATGGTCGTGGCGGGCATGGCGGCGAGGCGGGTGGTGAACTATCTGCGCGCTGCGATCGAGTGGCGGGCGGATGGTCTTGGACGGGAGAGTACCCAGGGCGAGGTGGAAGAGTCAGGCCTCTACGCGACATTGGCGGAGCTGGCCGTCGAGTGCGACCGGCTCCTGCTGTCACTGGAAGTCCTGATCGCCGTACCCCTGGAGTTCGACGACGACACGCAACCGGAGGACTGAACGATGAGCGATGACGCGAAGAAGGTGACGGCGGAAGACCGAAGGGCCTGGAAGACATGGCGATGCCCGCCGGGATGGTGGCGGGCGGCGCGGGCTTCAGCCGCCATCGTCGCGTCGTGCGCCCTGGTGGCTGCGTGCGGTGGCGGCGGCGGGAATGTCCCGACGGACGTCGGTGAATCGTCGCCCATGGACGAACCGCTGCGGCCGACCGTCCGGGTGATCGACGCGGACACGGTCGACATCGACGGGACGCGCTGGCGGCTGCACGGCATCGATGCGCCGGAGACGGACCAGACCTGCCGCGCCTGGGGACGGACCTGGGCGTGCGGGCAAGCGGCCACGGAAGCGCTCGAGTCGCGGGCCGCGGGCATGAGTTGCGCGGGCAGCGAAACCGACGTCTACGGGCGCACGATCGGGGTGTGCTCGTCGGGCGGCGAGGATCTGAATGCCTGGCTCGTGGACCAGGGTTGGGCCCTGGCCTACCGGCGGTACGCCGAGGACTATGTGGGCCAGGAGGAAGAGGCCCGGACGGAGAGGCGTGGGATCCATCTCGGGGAGTTTGTCGAACCGTGGAACTGGCGGCGAGGCGGGCGGCTCGAGGGAGAGGACACCTTCATCTCGATCGCTTCCGGCGAACTGGACGTCGGCGCACTCGCCGACCGGATGCTCCGCGGCGATGATGCGCACGTGTACGGCCGCTGGCTGGACGACAGCGTGTTCGCGGTGGTGAATGACACGGTGACCGTCTCCTTCGGCGCTTCGCCCGGCACGACGCCCACCAGGATCGGTGGCGGTGTCTGGCAGGGGGCCATCGTCGCTATCGACACCCGGACCGGGGAGCGCATCTCGGGCGAGGCCGTGATCGATATCGACGACTTCGAGATCCCCGCTGTCGATATCGCGTTCAGCGCCATCAAGGACGTGCATGGAGACGCCAGGGACGATCTCGGCTGGGAGAACATCCCGGTGGACGAGGGCGCGTTCCAGGCGAGGGGTGCTGCTGGCTCGATCGAGGGGCGTTTCTATGGGAGCGACCACGGTGACGTGGGAGGAATCTTCGAGCGCGACAACCTCTTGGGCGCTTTCGGCGGATCGCGGTGAGGGAAGCAGTGATGGGCTTGGATGACCTCAGCGCAGCGCCGGAATGGTGTCGGGTCGCACCACGCCCGAGAGACCGGCAAGGGCGTCGGGCACCAGGGCGAGAACGTGCAGCCGTTCCCGGTCACGCGTCTCGGCCAGCGTGATGTCCCGTGGCAGCGCGGGCTCTCCGGGGTCGAGGTTGACGTCCTCGTATTTCTGGTGGCGCTGTCTCGCGAGACCGATTGGCGTGGCGCGGGTGCGAGGCCGGTGGTGCGGGTGTGCGCTGAGGACATCGCAGTGTACTTCCAGGTTGATGTCCGACGAAGCCACGAGGCCGAAAGCGGCCTCGGCGACAAGGCCTGGATCGACCTCGGTCCGGACGAGAATCGCGGACCCGCCTGCAGGCGGGGTTCTATCCGGGCGAGGACGGTGGCGCGTGACGTCGACTTGCGGCGGCTTCTCTCCCACTGGAAGGTTCCGTGCAGCCTGGCCGTAGCGAATCTGACGGTCGGATGGGCGACGGGGACTCTGCGGCACGGGATCGCGTGGCGGAGGAGCTGGCGGGGAGAGCGGCTGGGCGTGGGGACTGGCGAGGGGGGATGGGGCGCCCCGGAGCTGGGGCGGGGGGGGGCGACTCAAGGCCACCTTGCCAGGGGCGGCGAGCGGGAGCCGCCCCTGCCCCGGCGGGGGGTGCCCTGGGACTGGCGCTGGGGTGCGTCATCAAGGGCAACATTGCCAGCGACGGCGAGCGGATCTACCACGTTCCGGGTGGTGGGTTCCACGAGCGGACCAGCATCGACGCCGCGCGTGGCGAGCGGTGATTCTGCTCCGAGGCCGAGGCCAGGGAGACGGGATGGCGGCGCTCGAAGCGGCAGCCGTTCCGATGGTGCAGGTGGCGCGCGGCGGGCGGAGCGGGTTTCACTCGCCCGTCGTCGATGATCGCGACGACGTCCTGCAACTGATGCAAGCGAGGTTCGGCGAAGGGGCCCCGATCTCGAACGGATGGCGGTCGGTGTGGAGCCGGATCCCGGCCGCCGACATCGCCCAGGCCCACCGGGCCCTCCTGGCGTGCGCCGGGACATGATCCAGGTGGAAAGGACGGCGATGACGAAACCGACTCTCCACCTCGCCAACGACTACGGGTTCTCGCGGTCCCTCACCGCCGGGCCTCTCCATGACCGCGTCACCGCGCTTGAGGATCTCGGCGCCGTAGTGCGGGAACCTTTCGCCGCGGCCGATGGGACCGAGCCCGATTCACCGCAGTGGGCGTGGCGCATCGGCCGGGCCGACGTCAACGCGGTGCCCCAGGCCGATGGCGTCTTCGCCGTCGTCAACGGCCGTTCTCCGGACGAGGGCGTGATGGTCGAGGTTGGCCTCGCGATCGCCTGGCGCAAGCCGGTGAGCTTCTTCCGCGGCGACGTCCGGCGCTGTTCTGACAGCGAGGGCTATCCGCTCAATCTGATGCTGTTCGCCGGGTACGGCGCCGAGGACTGGCGGCATTGCTGGTACGAGAGCCTTGAAGATCCGGGCGATCCCGATCGCGCACTGGTGCGCTGGCTCGCCGGCGATGCCGTCCGCCTTGTCGCTTTGGAGCCGGGTGTTGCCACGGCGGGCGATGGTTGACGCTTGCGATGACGGCCAGGTCTCCTCGCCCGTACGAAGGAAGCACTGTAGTCTGGCGCCAGCGGTTTGCAGTGGCACGCTGCCGCCGGATGGCACGGGATAGTGAGGGAGCACCAAGACATGACGGATGTGGACGGACGGGACGACGGCAAGGCGGCCGCCGCCGAAGGCAGCGAGGCCCCGGCCATGACCGAAGAGGAGGAGAACGCCTGGCTTGCCGGCCTCGGGTTCTCGATCAGCAGCGGCGTGGAGGACGGAGAGGAGGGCGAGCGGTGGTTCCTCTGCGACGCCGCGAACGGCGTTCCCATAGGGTACGGCTTTCCTTCGCGCGCGGACGCCGTCGCGGCTGCCCGGATCAGCGAGGGTTGGGTCACCGAGGCGAAGGAGTTCCTAGCGGAGCAGTCTGGCGACGGAGGAGGCGAGGCCTCAACCTGACACTCAGACGAGGGAGCGTTCCGCTCCGGCGTCGCCCGCCGCCGGCTCAGCCGGCGCTGGCGGCTGAGTCGCATTCGTTGCCTGCCTGCTGGATTTCTTCTTCGGCGGCGCATCGTCACCGGCGGCGATCCTAGCGATGGCCGCGGCCGACACAATGATCCCGTGCGTCTTGAGGCTGTCGCGGATCTGCTCGGGCGTGACGCCGCGGCGACTGGCCGCGATGATCTGCGGCTTTAAAAGCTCCAGCACGCCATCGAGTGTGATCGACAGCGGCTTGATCGCGGCAATGTCCGCCTCGATCGCCGGCAGATCGAGGTGTGCTTCAACGAAGGTGCGTGGCATCGCGCGTCCTGTCTCCCTGTCTGACGGCCTCATCTTGCCGGGCCGGACGGCGGCGTCAACGTCCTCTGGCCGCACGGCTACCGGGATGGCCGGCAGCCCACTGTCACTCCGCGTTCCGTTTCGGTCGATGGTCCCCGGCAAACGCCGGACGCCGGCACTGGCGACGAAACCTCCCATACTGCTGAGCGGCACGCGAACGGGGAACGGGTTGACACGACCGGATGCTGGAGTCAATGTCATTACTGGAACGCAAAATGATTTCACACCTGTTCACTAAAAGTGAGACATATTACACTACGTGATGATCTGACCTCGATGACTGTCGCCACAGTTACCCCGCAAATCCTGGAAAGGCCGCGAAACATGCTCACAATCAACGGCTTGCTCTCCGCGCCGCGAACGCGGGCCTGACACGGGAGCGGTTCGTGGTCGCAACCGTCAACGGAATGGCCGCCGACACCTACTACCTGTCGGCCCAGAAGACGTGGCGTCGCGAATCGGAAGGCGGAGACGGAAGACCGATGGAGCTTCCCGGCCTCTCGTCCTCTGGCGATGAATCGGGCGGAGCGATACCGGGCCTCGCCGCGACGACCGATGGCGGAACCGGCGGCGCGCAGTACTACCAGGGCGGCGAGGAACCTGACGGGGTATGGTGGAACCCGAACGGCATGTTCGACCTTGAGGATGGCGGCGCGGTCGGGGCTCGGGAGTTCCGCCGCCTCTACGCCGGCTTCGATCCGGACAGCGGCGATCGCCTCACTCGCAACGCCGGCGACGAGAGGCGTTCGCCCGGCCTTGACATGACCTTCTCGGCGGACAAGACCGTTTCCGCCCTGTGGGCGATCGCTGACGAAGAGACCCGGGCCGGGATCGAGGCGGCGCACAACGAGGCGGCCAGGAAGGCGCTCGACATGATCGTCGCCGAGCACTGCTCGTGGACGCGGACCAGGTCCGGCGGCGGCGACATCGTCTTCGAGAAGGCGGATATCTGTGGCGCCATGTTCCAGCACGGGACGTCCCGCGACGGAGACCCGCAACTTCACACGCACTGCCTCGTCTTCAACGTTACCCAGGCTGCTGACGGTGTCTTCCGGTCGCACTACCGCCCGCCTGTCTTCCGCTGGAAGAAGGCGGCGGGTGCGGTCTACCGGAACGCGCTGGCGCGCGAACTGCAGGACCGCCTCGGGGTGACGATTGAGCGCTACGGGCGTGACGAGGCCTTCACCCGCATCGCCGGAGTGCCGGACGAACTGGTGGCGGAGTGGTCGAAGCGCCGGCGGACCATCGCCGACATGGCGGAGTCCCTGGGCTTCGAGACCGGCGCCAACGCCGCGGCGGCGGCCGGCATCAACAAGGCGACGCGCAAGGCGAAGCTCGACGAACAGGGCGGCGACCTGCGCCATGCCGCGTGGGATCTCGAAGCGTCTGCGCACATCGAGGACCTGGCGGCATTCGTCGAGGATCTCCTCGATCAGGACATGTTGATCGACGGTGAGGACCTCGCGGCGGCGATCGATCGCGTGGTCAAGATCCCCGACGACATCACCCAGCACGAGGCGGTGTTCCGCCTGCCGGACGTCATCGAGCGGGCGATGAACGCCACCGCGGGCGTCTTCTCGCCCGGTGTGACGATGGCGACGGTCGAGCAGGTGCTGGACAACGACGAGGTCGTCGAGCTCGACATGCCTCCACCCTCGCTCGAGGTGGAGGCGGGCATGGCCCACACCCGCGTCTTCTCGACGGCCAGCCTGATCCGCAAGGAGCGGGAACTGGGCGCGATGGCGGCGGCGGTGGCGGGCGACGGCAGCCTTGCCATCGATGCCGCCGCGATCGAGACGAAGATCGGCACATTGCGCCGCGACGGCTATCCCATCTCCGACGAGCAGGCCGCGGCGATCCGCTACGGCGCCGGAGCGGGGAGCGGCAAGCTGGCGATCATCGAGGGCGCGGCGGGCGCCGGAAAGACGACGACGCTCAGGCCGATCACCGACCTTCTCCAGGAGCAGGGATGCACGGTGATCGCCACCGCGGTCGCCTGGCGGACCGCGGTGGCGCTCGGAACGGACTGCGGGGTCGCCCCCTTCTCCGTCGATCGCCTGTTGCGCCGGGCGGCGAAGGGCGAGGTCCATCTCGACGACAGGACCGTCATCGTCGTCGACGAAGCCGGGATGCTCTCGGTGCCCCAGGCCTGGCAGCTCCTGCGGCTCGCCAGGGAACACGGCTGCAAGGTGATCGCGGCCGGCGACACCCACCAGCACCAGCCGATCGGCGCCGGACCGGGTCTCAGACTGATGCGCGAGGCATCGCATGGCGTGCGGGTCGACGAGATCCGCCGGCAGAAGGCGGATGCCGAGGACGTCCTTGTCCAGGCCCACGGCCAGGACCCGCAGGACGCGCGCTACGCGGTCGGCATGATGAGCGCCGAGCAGAAGCAGAGGGTCCTCGACGAGTACGAGGCGATGCCAATCAAGCCCGAGGTCAAGGCATGGCAGATTCTGGTCTCGGAGGCCTTCCGCGACGGACGGGCGGCCGACGCGATCGCGCTGCTTGCCGAACGCGACCGGTTCGTTCTCGGCCGGGACCTGATCACGACGCTGGACGAGCTGGTGAACGACTGGGAGCGCTGGCGCCTCGAGAACCCCGAGGGCGTCGCCACCGTCATCGCCCGCACCCACGACGAGGTGCAGGTGCTGTCCCATCTCATGCGGGAGCGGGTGCTGGCGCGCGTGGCGGGGTCGGACAAGCGGGTCGTGGTGCGGGCATGCGGCGCCCGGGCCCGAGACCGCGAGAAGGATCTCGAGATCGCCCGGGGCGATCTCCTGCGGATCGGGGCGCTGGTTTGGGAGAAACGCCTCTTCAACGGCACGGTGGTCGAGGTGCAGGACATCGCCGTGCACGGCCAGGGCACGGAAGGGGAGCGGGTCGAGATCCGGGCGAGAAGCGAATACGGCGACGACGTCTCCTTCTTCGTCGACGAGCTCGTCGACTACCACGGCAAGGTGCGGCTCGATCACGGCTATGCGATGACGATCGCCTCCTCCCAGGGCCGCACGGTCGATGCCGCCTTCGTGCTGGCCGACGACCGGGCGCCCAGGCCGACCATCTATCCGGCGGTGACGCGGCACCGGGAGCACATGCGGCTCTACGTCAACCGCGCTCCGCTGGCAGAAGCGGTGCGCGAGAAGCGCTCGGAGGACCTCGTCGGCTCGCCGGTGACCGACCACGAGATCGCCGCCCATCTCGCCTCGCGCTGGTCGCGCGAGGGCGCCAAGGAGGCTGCGACCGACTACTTGGCGGCCGGTCGGCGCCACCATGCCGGCGGCAAGGGTGCCGCCGCGTGGGCGGCGGCCAACGACAACGAGGGCGGAGGCCTGCGGCGGGTGGCGCGGGCGATCCGCCATGCATCGGACCGCTGGCGGTACGGGGCGCGGGTGTCGGCGGTGGCAGGCGAGATCCGGGAGCTCGAGGGCGAGTACCGCGACCTGGTCGAGCGTCACGCGGCGGCAGCCGGCGGGGCGGCGGTGCCGGTCGAGGAGTTCGCGGAGATCGCGCGCTCCCAGGGCGCCGTGGTGCGGCGCATGGCGGCGTTCGCCGGAACGGGCCACCGGTGGCGGGCGCTCTGGCGCGAGGCCGGCGACATGGACGTCGCGGAGGTGGAGGCGTTCCGCCACCGACACGAGGATCTCTCGGCGTGGGTCGACGGAACCCGGCGGCGCATGGCGGCGGCCGCACGGCGCGATGTGGAAAGCGCGTCCCGGGATTCGGGAAGTGAACCCAGGGACGGAGAATCCGCTTCCCGGAAATCTGAAAGAGGAGAGGCATCAATGGAATCGCGAGCGGACGTGGCGCGCGCTCTCCTGGTGGAGAGCTGTGTCGCCCAGGGACAGGACCGGTACCGGTGGATCGCGGAAGGGCAGGACATGCTCGACGATCTCCACGCCCGTGCCATCGAGGCGCTCGGGCACTGGCCTGCGGGCGATGATGAAGGACGGGCGGTCGTGGCGGCCTACGTCGACGACTATGCGGCGGCGATGCGGGCGTGGACGGCCGGGCGCGAGGTGGTCGAGGCCGTCGGGCGTCTCGGTTCGAACGGGGACGCGGCGGGCGAGGCGCTGGCGGCGATCGACACGATCGAGGCCGGGCGCGGGCGCGTCTGGCACGAGGAGACGCTGCGGATCGTCGGCAGCAGCCTGCTCCGCCAGCAGCTCCTGGACTCCCCCGCGCCCTGGCTGGAGGGAGCGAGGGAAAAGGTGCAGGCTGCGCTCGCTGCGGGCGCCGCGACGACGGAGCGCCTGACGGACGACGATCATGCGGACAACTCCGCACACGCAGGCGACGACGCACCGACGTACGTGGAGATCGTCGAGCGGGACGGAGACACGCGGGCGGGCGATGTGGTGCCCCGGCCTGCTCCCCGGCCAGCGGCGGTGCGGCCGGAGCGGCGTCGGGAACTCCCGGGCGTCCGGGAGGTGCGCAACCGGCTCGCCGAGCGTGCCGAGGAGGTCTGCCGGACCTACCTCCCGGGCGGCCGGCGCCAGGGCGGCTACTGGAAGGTCGGTGGGGTCCACGGCGAGGCGGGCGAGTCGATGTTTGTCCTCCTCGGCGGACCGAACGCGGGGCACTGGGAAGACAAGGCGACCGGAGAGAGGGGCGACCTGGTCGATCTGATCAGGGCGGTGCGGGGTTTGCCCGACATCGCTGCTGCACTCCCGGAGGCGAGCGCCTTCCTCGGCGTCGACAACGTTGCCGCCATGCCGACGCAGCTGCGTGGCGGCGGTGACAGTGCCAGCAGGTCGGATGACAGGCAGAGACGGGCCCAGGCGGTGAAGAACTGGGGCCGGTGCCGCCCCTTGCGTTCGGGCGAGCGGTCGGCGGCGGCGGTCTATCTCCTCAAGCGCGGGATCGATCCGTACAAGGCCCCCGGCCTGCGCTGGTCTCCGAACCTTTCGACCCGGGACGGCGGCAAATTCGTGAAATGGCCGGCCGTGGTTGCGAAGATCGAAACCTGGCAAGGCGAGTTCCGCGGCATCCAGCGGGTGTTCCTGACGCGCCGCGGGGACAAGGCGCCGCTGTCGGGTGGGGCGAAGAAGCATCAGGGCAGCCTCGATGACGGCGGTGTGTGGTTCGGCAACCGGCAGGCGCGGCGGATCGTGATGACGGAGGGCGTCGAGGATGCGCTCGCCGCGATCACCGCGTTGCCGGCGGACGCCCTGGAGAACCTGGCCGTGGTGGCGAGCGTGGGTGCCGACCGCATGGCGCAGGTCGCGCTTCCGCCCACCGCAACCGAGGTGGTGGTGTTGCAGGACCCGGGCGAGACGGCGGCGCGGAACTTCCGCTCTCTGCAGGCCCGGTGCAAGCAGGCAGGGATCGCGGTGCGCGCCATCCTCCAGGATGTGGACGTCAACGACGCCCTCCAGACCGACCGGGCGGCCCTGGCGCGCCTGCTGGCTCCGCTGGCCGACACCGGCGCGGCGTTGGCGAGCGAGCGCGTCGAGGGCGGGGACGGACTCGGCATCGATGATCTGATGGGGCGCGTCAGGGTCTGGCGTGCTGCGGCCGCGAGCGGCGGGTGGGCTGCGGCGGACATTCGCGCCATGGGCGCCGATGTCGAGGATGGGCGAGCGATGCTGGCGCAGGGCGGAACAGTTCTCGACGCTGGAGTGCGGGAGGCACTGGCAGACTTCGTCCGCGACGGCGCGGCTGCGGCCGACGCCATGCGCCTCGCTTCGGGCGTCGTGGCCGGGATGGACGATCTCTGGCGCCAGCGGGCGGAAATTCTGGCGAACGTCGCGGGCGCGGACAATCCGGCGGTGGCGGCGCTCGTCGCGGCCGGGTCGGCCGACATGGATCGCTGGACCGAACGTGCGGGGCGCGCTCTCGACGTGATGAGCGCCCTGCAGGCAAGCCAGAGAACGGCGTGGGACGCCGCCGTCCTGGCGTTGCTCGCCGAAAAGGTGCCGCAGGACGCGATGACGACACCAACGGCGAATGCGCGGTACTATCTGATCTCGTCGGTGCAGCGGCTGAAGAAGGCCGTCAAGAGCGACGACGCGCTGCGCCGGTCCGCGACCGGCGAGGTGCTCGCTGAATCGATGGGCATGAAGCGTGGCGGTCCGGGCTACCGTCTCGGCCCGACGTAGCGCGCGGCGTTGGCCCAAGGGAGGTGATGGATGATCGTGAGCCATGAACCGTTGATGGATCTCGAGGTGGCGGTCGGAGCGAAGGTCGAGATCTCGGATGAGCACAATGCACCGGAGGCGTGGGGTGAAGTTACGCGCCTGCTGCCGGGCGGGCAGGTGGCGGTCCACTGGTTCGACGACGAAAGGACGTTCATCTCCGACGCCTCTGAGATATCCGACCTCCTGGTCGATGACTGGGCGCCGGAAACCTACGCCCTGATCCGCACGCGGGCGGCGGAGGGTCCCATCGAGCACTACGACGCGTCCGACGGGCGGCGGGTCGTTGTCGGATCGAAACTCGAGTGGTGGAGTGACGGCGCACCGTGGGCCTGGGGCGAGGTGGAGTGGCTGCGCGCGGATCGGGAGATTGCAGTGCTGCAGACCGATTGGGACGACCCGGACAGGGATTCGGTGTTCCATTGCGATGTGGATGACGTTGAGGGCGCTGTCTACGTTGACGACTGGTCGGCAGAAGTCCTTGAGCTGATGCGGCATCGCAAGGTGGTCAATGATGGCCGGGCGTAGGATCGAGGCCGAGGTCACGGACACCATCCTGGCGCAGCTGCGCCAGGGCATCCGCCCGTGGCAGAGCCCTTGGGAAAAGGGCGACAACAAGAAACTCGAGGGTGCGGGAATTCCGCTGCGCCACAATGGCGAACCCTACAGCGGCATCAACGTCGTCGTCCTGTGGGCTGCCGCCGCGGCAAGGGGATACGCGGCGCCGACATGGATGACTTTCAACCAGGCCAGGCGGCATGGCGGTGCGGTGCGCAGGGGCGAGAAGGGTCAGATGGTCGTCTATGCGGACACCTTCACAAAGACGGCGCGGGATCCGGTGACGGGTGAAGAGGAGAAGAAGACGATCGGCTTCTACAAGCGCTTCCGGGTCTTCAACGTCGAGCAGATCGACGGGCTCGACGCGCGCTTTCACCGCACCTATGCCGAGATCCATCCGATCAACCCCGAGGGTCGCGATGCGCGCCTCGACGGCTTCTTTGCCGATCTTGGCATCGACATCCGCCATGGCGGGGACGAGGCCTACTACGTGCTTGCCGAGGACTACATCCAGATGCCGCCCTTTGAGGTCTTTCATGACGCGGAGGCCTACTACACGACGCTGGCCCACGAATCGGTGCACTGGACACGCCATGCCGGCCGCCTTGACCGCAAATTCCGGGGAAGCTACCAGGTGCCTTATGCGAAGGAGGAGCTGGTCGCCGAAATCGGCTCGGCCTTCCTCTCCGCGCAGCTCGGAATCGCGCCCCGGGTGCGCGACGACCATGCCGACTACATCGGTGCCTGGCTGCGGGTTCTCGAGGACGACAGCAAGGCGATCTTCCGCGCGGCCAGCCATGCGTCGAAGGCGGTCAACTGGCTCGTGTCGCGGGCTCGGGTCCAAACCAGGCAGCTCGACCTGGCCGAGACCGCAACCACGGCGGATGTCGCCGTCGGCGCCGCGCCCGCAGTGACGCCGGCGACGGTTTCATGGCCGGACCGCGGCGTGCCCCTGGGCGCGGTGCAGGGCTCTCTCTTCCGCGGCCGGCCGGAGAATGTTGCGCGACTGCTGGTGGTGCAGGGTGCCCGGCGGTTCGCCAGGGAAGCGCTGGCGTTTCGCGGGCGCATGCCTTCCGCCGGCGACGGTGGCGCGTGGCGGGTCGATGCGCAGTCCCTGATCAGGAGGGCGGCGGACGTCGACCTGGCGGCGCCCGGCGTCAGGGCCGCCATCGAGGCGGAGGTGGCGCTGGCGGCGGCGCGGCCGGCAGAGGTCCTCACTGCCGAAGTCTTCCTCGAGCGCGTCCAGAAGGATACGCAGAGGCGCCTCGCGATGGCGGACCTGGCGGAGACGCACACGCATCAGCAGGCGCAGGGGCAGGGGTTCCGGGCTTGAGGCCCCATCAACCGGTGTTGCGGAACCTTTGACATGGCGAACCGGAAGCGGCGGGCGAAGCGCCGTGCGGCCGAACAGCGCATTGCCCGCGAGAGGAGACGCGACGCTGATCGCGAGACGGCGGTTCGGCGGCAGCGCACGGCCGCTGCCACCGCCGCGCGCCAGGCGGCGGCGAGGGCCCGGATCGAGCGTCATGACGCGGCGATGGTGCCTCTCATCCGCGAACTGCGCGAGGCGCGTGCCACGTGGTCCGAGATCGCGACGTGGCTCGACGAGGCGGCCATCAGTCCGCCCGGGCGAACGCGAGACACCCGGGGCTGGTCCGCGACCGCCGTGTGGCGGATCGCGAAGCGTGCCGGACTGACCGGCCAGCTGCCGCGCGAGAGGGAGGCCGAGGAGGCGCCGGTCGCGCTCACGGGCGGCCGCCTGAAGCTGGCGGACGGCCGGGTCGTGCGGCCGACCGGGCCGCGGCGCGGGGTCGTTGCGCACGACGAGCTGGTGCTGCCCACGATCCGGATGTTGCGGGGCCGCGGATTGAGCTGGCGCAAGATCGCCGATCACCTCGAGGCGCAGGGCGTGATTTCGCCGGGGCAACGCGATGCGCACATCCGTGCCAGGGGCTGGACCGCGACCGGCGCGTGGCGCATCGGACGGCGTCACGGCGTCACTTGATCCAGGCGCCCAGGGGATCCCTCCTTCTCTTTGTGTGCCGCCTTCATGACGGCGTCAAGGACGACGGCCTGCACCTCGTCTTGGAAGAAGGTCTCGGCTTCGCCATCGGCCTCGCTCCGAGCCGGGTGCCGGCTTGTGGTCTCTTCCGCAGTCAAGCTTTCGGAATTCACGGTCCCGGGGTGCCCGATCATTACCCGCGCGTCCCGTTTACGGCCGGCCCGTGCGGACGTCAGTTCAGGGACTCCTGTTTTGCAAGGGGCCGGGGGCTGCTAGAATGCCACCACATCCTCGATGAAGGAGTTCGATGCCATGCGGTTCCCGGTTGCCCTGCTCGGTGCCGCCGCGATGCTGACCGCCGGCGCCTGCTCGAACAGCGACGATCCCGTTGCCGGGTCCGATGAGGGCCCGATCGAGTTCACGAGAAACTCGGAGTTCTCCGGCCCGCGCCTACGGGTGTTTCTCGACCTGCCCGACGGCACGCCCGTCTCGGTCAACGTTGCGGACGACGCCGTGGCGACGCGCCCCGGAAGCACCGTGATCCCCGGCCACCAGGCGCGGGACTGGACGTTCGTCAAGGACGACGAGATCGGCACCTCGGTCGTCTACGCCCTGGTGAGCTGGGACCCTGAAAACCCGGCCGACTATCTGATGGCCGGATGGTGGGCGCAGTTCCCCGACCAGCATCTCCCGCAGCTGACGTTCGCGGGCTCGCAACAATACGCCATCGTGGACGGCCCGGAGAACGATCCCGCGTCGCCGCCCGAACTGCCGCTGTCGGGTCAGGCGACCTATGCCGGGCAGGCCGGCGGGCTCTACTCCTATGCGCTGGGCAGCGACTGGGGCGACGCCGCGGGCAGCCGTGTCCTCGAGGAGTGGGAGGGGCGGATCGCGCTGACCGCGGATTTCGCCGCGGGCACCGTGGGCGGCTGCATCGGATGCGAGGGTGATCTGGTCACCCGCCGGGCGCATTTCGGCATCTTCCTGGGCGATGAGCTGCGGGACGCCCAGGCGATCGCCACCGGCTACGAGTTGCTTCTCGTCGAGGCCCCGATCGGCCCGGATGGCACGATTGCACACCCGGCCGTGACGGTCCGCCACCCGGAGAGAGACGTCACGGAGGT
>MKWU01001033.1_pt1 | contig 50740 bp, 46 predicted proteins | sample 809101 | NCBI WGS metagenome assembly MKWU01 (sample SAMN05860141, study PRJNA318959) | sponge metagenome | host: Aplysina aerophoba | place: Slovenia: Piran, Adriatic Sea, Gulf of Piran | collected 2013-05-07 | reverse complement strand
TCATGTCATCAGCTGCCGGTCGCGCCGCGGATGCGGACCGGCCCGCCGCGGCCCAGCGTCTCGTTGCCGCGGACCACCACCTCCTGCCCCGGCTTGACCCCGTCGAGCACGACGCAACGCCCGCCGATCGCGTCCCCGAGCCGGACCTTGACCCGCCGGGCGCGTTTATCCTCGACCACGAACACGAAGGCGTCGGCACCGCTGCGCACCACCGCGTCCTTGTGCACTGTCGCCATCTGGCCGCGCCCGCCGATAGGGATCAGCACGGTCACGCTCTGGTCGGCGGCGAGCGTCATCCCGGTCTTGCCGAAATCGGCGGTGAAGCGCACCGGGCGGGTGCGCGTCCTGACATTCTCGGTGGGAACGACGGCGCGAACCGTCGCCTGGTGGCGCGAACCGTCATCCAGCGTGAGCGTGACGAGCGCGCCCGCGGTGAGCCCGCGGAGCCGGTCGGAAGGCACCTCGGCCTCGGCCTCCAGATCGGTGTCGTTGAGGATGCTGACCACCCGCGCCCCGACATTGAGATAGGTGCCGATGTCGATGTGCTTCTCGGTGACCACGCCGGGAAACGGCGCCTCGATCCGGGTATCGGCGAGGTCGAGCTCGGCCTGGCGAAGCTGCGCCTGCGCTTCCTGGAGCTGGCCGCGGCGGTCGGCCACCGCGCCGCGCCGCGCCTGGACGTCGCGCTCCAGGTCTTCGTAGCGCGCCCGCGAGAACGCGGCCGACTTGCGCAGGCTGCCGAGGCGCTTCAGCTCGCCGCGCTTCTTCATGTATTCCGCCTCGGCGGCCGCCACCAGGCCGCGGAAACGCGCCACCGAAGCGGCGGCGCGGTCGCGCGCGGCCTGCATCCGCCCGGCGGCGAGCACGGCGACGATCTGGCCGCGCTCGACCCGGTCGCCGACTTCGACCCGCATCTCGACCACCGCGCCGCGCACCTGGCTCGCGACGACGCCCGACTGGCGTGCGACGAGCCGTCCGAGGACCGGGACGGGCTCCGCCGGCGGCGCCGCGGGCTCGCGACGCCGCCGGACGGGCGTGCGACGAGCCGTCCGAGGACCGGAACGGTCTGCGCGAGCGGCTCGGCGATCACGCTGTCGAGCGAGACCATCGCCGGCGGACGCCCGCCTCCGGCCGGCGGGCCACGCCGTCGCCGGGTGGGTGCCGGGGCGGCGGCGGGCGGCGCGGGGGGGCCCCCCGCGAACCACCTTGCACCCCCCCCCGGGAACGGCGGCGGCGGCCGGCGCGGGTGACGCCGCGGCAATCGACTTGCAGCCGCCGCCGGTGAAGTGGGCGCGGATCTCGTTGGCGTCGAGCGAATTGCTCTTGTTGCAATCCATCTCGGCGAAATTCGTGTCCAGCGGGCCGCGCGCCTCGTCGCGGTCGATCACGTCGTTGTCGTTGGCATCGAGCGCCTTCGCGCGGGGCTGAAGCGGCGGCGGCTTGGCCCGTGGCGGCGCGGGAGCGGCGGCGGCGAGCGATTTGCAGCCCGCGCCGGTGAAGAAGGCGCGGATCTCGTTGGCGTCGAGCGAATTGCTCCTGTTGCAATCCATTTCCGCGAAATTCGCGTCGAGAGGACCGCGCGCCTCGTCGCGGTCGATCACGCCGTTCTTGTTGGCATCCGCCGCCTGGGCGCGCCCGGAAAGCGGCGGCGGCCGGTCCTGCGCGGATGCCGGGACGGCGAGCACGGCCAGAGCCAGCGCCGCGCAAGGCAGGGCGCGCGCACGCCAGCGCCGCCCGACCCTGGCCTGGCGATTACCGACACCCATCGCGAGTCCGATCCATACGATTCGCCATCTGCCCGTGCGCCGCAGAGAATTAAGGTCCTTTGACCGCAAGACAATAGCCCGAACCGGGCCGGGGTCACAGAGTCCACGGCCGTCGCGGCGGCGTTCCGTCGCCCGGCGGGCTCAGACCCGTTCCAGAATATGGACGCCGCGGACCCGGTCGATCAGATAGATCAGCCCGCGATCGTCGACCGTCACATCGTTGGCGCAGACCCGGTCCGCCCCGGCCGGCGGGTCAGGCAGGAAATGCGCGACCTCGACCGGCTTTCGCGGGTCGGCGATGTCGACCACCCGCAGCCCCTGGGCGAACCAGGCGAACGGGATCTCGGTTCCGGTCACGACTTCGGACGGCTGATGGCAGCCGGTCATCGGATCCTGCGGCGCGCCGTCGGGATCGACCCCGTCGACCTGGAAGGTGGAGATCGGGATCGGCCTCTCCTCGTCGGTGACGTCGAACACCCAGGCGATCGCCGGCGCGCTCGGGCGCAGCTTGGCGACGTCCTCGTCGGCAACCACCATCAGCCGCTTGCCCTGCACCGGGAACGGAATCGGCAGCGCGGTATGCTGCGGATGGGGATAGGCGGGGCTGATCCGGTATTCGGAGATCGTCCGGGGGCTCGCCATGTCCTCGATCCCGAGGATGAACACCCCGTGATGCCAGTAGCTGGTATACAGCCGCTCGCCCAGCCGCAGCGGGTGGTGGCAGCGCGGAGCGGGCCCGCCGTCCCACGGATAGTCCTCTCCGCCGGCCTCCCACTGGCCGGGAATCCACCAGCGCCCGACCTCCTCCGGCTTCGCGGGGTCCTTGAGGTCGAGGATCATCATGATGTTGCCGACATAGCCCTCGACCGTCGGCGAGATATAGGCGAAGCGTCCGTCGAAATCGAAGCGGTGGACGCCCTTCCCCCAAGTCTCCCAGTCGAGGATGCGGCGCGGCCGCGCCGGGTCCTCGACGTCGTAGATGCCGAGCCCGCCCATGAACCCCTCGGTCTGCGGGCCGCCGGTACGCTCGTGGTTGACCACCATCAGGCCGTCCTGGGCACGCACCTTGTGCGAATGGCTGCCGGGCGGCATCTCGATTTCGGCCAGCAGCCGGGGCGCCGCCGGGTCGGAGACGTCGAAAATCGAGGTTCCGAACGGCGCCGCCATGTGCCCGACATAGGCGGTGCCGCCGTCCACCCGAACCTGGCCGCCCCCGGCGCAGTCGATATGGGCGACCTCGCGGACGCCGCTCATGCTCGCCATCGGTTCTTCTCCTCTCAGGCTACGGACCGTGCCCGGCGGCCCTCATAGAGGTCGCGCCCGGCGACGATCGCGGCGATCTTGCCGTCGGCCATGAAGCGTCCGAGGTTCCACAACCCGCAATCGGGATGGACGTAGCGGATCCGCTCGGGGCCGACGACGCTCGCGGCGTGCTCGATCCGCCGCGCTACGGTCTCGGCGCTCTCGATCTCGGTCGCCTTGACGTCGACCACCCCGAGCCCCATGCCGATTTCCGGGCGCAGCGCGCGGAAATGGACCAGCTCGTCCACCGGCCGGTGGGCGTTCTCGCACACCACATGGTCGGCGTGCAGCGCGTTGAGATAGGCGATCAGCGGCTCCCAATGCGCGCCCTTCTGCGACACCTGGCCGCCGTAATTGCCGAAGCAGAGATGGACCGCGGGCGTCGCGGGCACCGCGTCGAGGACGATGTTCATCACCCGGGCCGCCCACTCCCACTCCTCGGGCGCGCCGGGCAGGTTGGCCTCGTCGATCTGGACGATATCGGCGTCGAGCCGGGCGACCTGCTCGGCCAGCACATGCGCGATCGCCTCGGCGAGAGCCACCCGGTCGCCGTAGTGGCGGTCGACCAGGGTCTTGGCCAGCATGTGCGGTCCGGTCAGCGCGAATTTGAGCGGCTTGGTGGCCAGCGCCCGGGCCCGGCGGCAGGGCGCGGCGAGGTCGAGCGTGCCGCTGGTGATCGGACCCTCGGCGACCGCGGCCGGTCGCGTCCTGAACCCCATCGTCGGCTGCGACTCGAACGCGACGATCTCGTCGAACGCCAGCCGCGCCCGCACGCCTCCCATGGGGTGGACGAAATACTCGATCATGCCGTTGGTCTCTGGATGGTTCGGGTCGAAGCGGACGAATTCGCCCTCGCAGACCACGTCGATGCCGGCCTTCTCCTGAAGGTGGATCACCATCCGCGTCGCATCGTCGATCGCCTCGGCCGTCGGGTGGGCGTGCAGCCATCCCGGCCAAGGGTATGAGCCGACCAGCGTGGTCCTGATCCGAGGGTCCGGCATCCGCCCGTCCGTTCTTCCGCGACCGGCCGGACCTTGCCAGAGATCGCCGGCTCGGCCAAGGTCGCGGCGTGAACAACGCCGAGCTGATCGTCGCCACGCTGAAAGCCGCCGGGATCGGCCACGGATTCGGCATCCCGAGCGGCAACGTGCTGCCGCTGATCGAGGCGATGCAGAAGGGCGGAATCGAATTCGTGCTCACCGCCCATGAAGGCTCGGCCGGGTTCGCCGCCGACGTGATGGGCCGCCTCACCGGCCGGCCCGGTCTCGGCATCGCGACCCTGGGGCCGGGCGCCACCAATCTCGCGACCGGCGTGGGCGATGCGTTTCTCGACCGGTCGCCGATGATCGCCATCACCTGCAATCTCGACCGCGACCAGCTCGGCCGGCGCATCCAGATGCTGATCGACCACCACACCCTGTTCCGGCCGATCACCAAGGCGAGCCTCGCGCTGCGCCCGGGGCGCATCGGCGAAACGGTGGCGGCCGCGATCCGTATCGCGCTGAGCGAACCGCAGGGTCCGGTGCATCTCGACCTCCCGGAGGACGTGGCCCTCGCCCCGGCCGAGGAAGACGTGCCGGGGCTCGACGATGTCGCCGCCCCCGACGCCCCGCCGGCGGAAGAGGTGGCCGCGGCGGCGGCGCGTATCGCCATGGCGAAGCGCCCGGTCGCGGTGATCGGCACCAGCGCGATGCGCCTCGGCAAGCCGGGCCTTCTGCGCGCTTTCGTGGAGCGGCACGGTCTCCCCTTCGCCTCGACGACGATGGCCAAGGGGATGATCGACGAGGACCATCCGCTCTCCATCGGTTGCATCGAACGGGCCTGCCGGCAGGTCCAGCGGCGCTTCCTCGCCGGGGCCGACCTCATCGTCGGGCTCGGCTACGACCCGATCGAAGTCGAGTACGAGGCGTGGATCGGCGCGACGCCGCTGCTCCATGTGGATATCGAGGCGGCGGATACCGACGGATCGGTCGATATCGTCCACCAGACGGTCGGCGACCTCGATGCGATCCTGGAGGGGCTTGTCGGAGCGGCGCCGGCGTCGAATGACTGGGCCATGGCCGAAATCGCCGCCCACCGGGACGCCTTCCAGGCCTCGCTCCGGCCCGACGCGCCGGGCTTCGCGCCGCACCGGGCGATCGACGTTGTCCGCCGGGCGTTGCCGGCCGACGGGATTCTCTCCTTCGACGTGGGCGCCCACACCCACCAGATCGCGAGCCAGTGGACCGCGCACGAGCAGCGCAGCTTCCTGATCACCAATGGCTGGTCATCGATGGGCTTCGGACTGCCGGCGGCGATCGCCGCCAAGCTGGCCGAGCCGGACCGCCCGACGGTCTGCCTGATCGGCGACGGCTGCTTCCAGATGACCTGCGGCGAGCTGGCGACGGCGCGGCGCATGGGGCTCGCGATCCCGGTCGTGGTGCTCAACGACGGCTGGCTGGGCCTGATCAAGGTCAAGCAGATGCGCCGCCAATACGCCCATGTCGGGACCGCGCTGGGTACCGCGTCAGGACCGGAGGCGGGATCGGTTCCCGAACATTATTTCGGCGTGAAGGCGGTGGGCGCGCACACCCCGGAGGCGCTCGGCGAAGCGCTGGAGGATGCGCTGGCGTCCGCCGAGCCCCGGGTGATCGAGGCCTTCGTGGACCCGGCCCATTACGACGATACGGTGTTCGACTAGCGGGGCGCCGGAACCCGCTGCGTCCCGCGGGTTCCGGCGGTCCTCGCTGCCGGAAGCAGGCCGATTCTAGTGATCGTGCTCGACCGCGCCGCTGCCGATGACGACACAATCGCGGTTGGTGGCTTCCCGGCACTGGGCGAGAGCTCCGGCCCGCGCCGCGTCGGCATCGCTCGCCAGGGCCGTGTAGGCCTTCGCGGGCAGCGACTGCGAGGCGGCCTTCGTCTCGGTGATCGCCATCGCATACTGAACCGGATGGGCGACTGCGAGGGTCGCTGCGCAGATCGCGGCGACCGTCAGAACCCCGGCAATCCAATTGTGCATTTTCGCCTCCTGTTGCGTGTTCTTGCATACTTGGGAGGAGGAAAGGGCTCTTTCAAGTATATGAAAAGTATTCATGCAATTAGTCTGTTGACGATGTCCGTCATTATTTCTTATAGAATGTATAATATTAAATAATCGTTCAAAAAGTCTGTCGTAGCGGGGTAGAACGAAACGGGCGGGGCGGATTGCGCGCGGATCAGAACTGGGCGGGGCCCGGGGGCAGGCCGAGCGCGATCCGTCCGTAGAGCGCCGACACCGCATCGAAGTTCATGCTGATATGCATCGCGGCCGCATGGATGTCCCGCCAGTAGCGCTGGATCCGGGACGAGGTGAACAGCCCGCCGCCGCCGCCGGCCTCGAACATCAGATCCGCCGCCCGGGTGGAGAGCCGGGCGGCGAAGGCGAGGTTGCGCTTGTTGCGGGCGCGCGCCTCGACGGTGAGCCGCTCGCCGGCGGCCACCGTCCGCATCAGGGTCTTGCAGTCGCGGTCGACCAGCAGCCGGGCGGCGTCGATCGCCGCGGCGGCCTCGCCGACCTTCATGTGGATATTGGGGAGCGACGCCATCGGTGCCGGCCTGGACAGCGCGGCGCCGCGGGTGACGCGGTCGCGCGTCGCGTCGACGAATTCCTCGTAGGCGCCCTGCGCCATGCCGAGGATCGGCGCGCACAGGCTGATCGAGATCATCGAGAACAGCGGGATCCGGAACATCGGCCCCGGGTTGACCGCGGCGCCCGGCGGATCGCCGGACATGGTATCGGCGAGCCGCAGGAAGCGGTGCGCGGGCACGAACAGCCCGTCGCCATAGGCCGTCTTGGACCCGGTGCCGGCGAGGCCGACGACGGACCAGTTGTCCTCGATCCCGAAATCCGACGTCGGCGCGAGGGCATAGCCCTTCACCCCCTCCCCGCCGTCGGGGTCGGGAATGGTGGTGGCGACGATGGTCCAGGCGGAATTGTCGATTCCCGAGCAGTACATCCAGTGGCCGGACAGGCGGTACCCGCCATCGACCGGCGTCGCGGTGCCGTTGGGGACAATGGAGACCACAAGCACGGCGTTGGGATCGCCGCACCAGACCTCGTCCTGGGCCTGCTCTTCGAACATGCCGAGGAAGAGGTGGTACTTGGCGGTCACCGAGTAGACCCAGCCCGTCGAGCCGCAGCCCCGGGCGATCTCGAAGGCGACGTCCACATAGGTGTCGAGACCGTGCTCGAAGCCGCCGAACCGGTCGGGCAGCAGCAGGCGGTAGAGATCGGCGTCGATCATGCGGCCGAACATCTCGTCGGAGACGCGACGCTCGGCTTCGGTGCGTTCCTGGCGTTCGCGCAAGTCCGGCACCATGGCGCGGGCGCGCGCGACCAGGTCCTCGGCCGTTACCCGTCCGCCTGCCCCGTCCGCCGGCACCGGGCTAGCCGGCATCCCAGGGCAGGCTGGCGCCGTAGCCGTGGGTCAGCGTCTTGACGTCGTCGGGGTTGTAGACATGGCGCGGCGGGGTCTCGAACGTCGCATAGGGCCTGATGCGGACGACCACGCGCCCTTCCTCCGCGGCCAGGCGGCGCAGATCCTCGCGCTCCGACCCCGGCATCGCCTGGCCGGCCATGAGTTCGCATATCCTGATCAGCAGGTCGTCGCCGCCTTCCTCCTCGATCGCGGCGTCGCCGTAGACCAGCAGATAGGTCGGCGGCCAATGCTCGTCCAGGATGCACAGCGAGACCCTGGGATCCCGCCCGACCGCCCTGGCCTTGGCGCGGCGGATCATGGTCGACACCAGGATGTCGTCGCCATCCATCACGTAGTAGCAAACCGACATCGACGGTCCGTCCGCCTTGCGCGCGTAGCCGAACACCGCCGTGCGGTGCGCCCGAACGAATTCCCGTCTCTCCGCTCCGTTCATCGACCCATCCCATCAGCCCGGCGCGAAACGCCCGCGACCGCTGAACCATAGCCGCCCGTCGACGCGCCGTCAGCGGCCGGGGCGGCTGGCGCCATACCTTCTCGAAAGCCGGTCGGAAACCGGCGGATCAATACGCGAGCGTCCCGGTCAATACCGGATGCACCTTGCCGCCGACCCGGATCGCATCGGCGACCTCCAGATACAGCCGCGAGGGACGGTCGATCTCGAAGCCCTGCTCCACCACGACCCGTCCGCCGGCGCCGAGGGAGCGCAGGAGGGCGGCGAAGGCCGCGTTCGCGCTCCCGGTCGCCGGGTCCTCGTGGAGCCCGTGATGGAAGGTCAGCATGCGGGCCGAATAGGTCGCATCTTCGCTGTAGGGCTCTTCGCAGAACACGAACAGGGAGAGCCAGCCGCCGGCCGCGAGCGCGCGGTAGAGCGCCGGATCCACGGCGATCCGGCGAAGGGATTCGAGCGTCTTCACCCCGACGAGCAGGAACCACGGACCCACCGTCGCGAACCGGCACGGGTAGCGGTCGTCGAGATCGATCGCTTCGAGGCCGAGCAGCGCCGCCACACGCCGCGGCTCCACCGCCTCCCCCATCGCCACCGCGGGCGGCTCCATCCAGACGATGCCACCGGTCTCGAAGGCGACCCGGACGCGTCCGGCGGCGAGATCGAGCACGTAGGAGTCCCGGTCCCGCCCCAGCACCCAGGCGGTGCCGAGCGTCGGGTGTCCGGCGAAGGGCAGCTCCCGGTCGGTGGTGAAGATCCGGACGCTCGCCTCGCCGCGACGCTCGTCGACGACGAAGGTCGTCTCGGAGAAATTCATCTCCCGCGCTACGGCTTGCATTTCCGCCTTGTCGAGATGGGCGCAGCCGCGCACCACCGCCAGCTGGTTGCCGGCGAGCGGGCGTTCGGCGAACACGTCGACGATCGAACAATCCATCGCCGCCCGGCGCTCGGCTCCCGTCATCCGTCCCCTCACCTCCGATATCCCGGCGACCCGGCCGGCGGAGACGGGCGGGCGATGCAGGACGGACGCGTCGACGGTTCAGAGCCGGGCCGATTCGTCGAAGAACGTCAGCGACCTGCGGGCGAACGGCTTGGCCTGCCCCTTTTCGGTCAGGAGGCCGCAGAAATAATTGTCGAATTCGACGAACCCGGCGGCCAGGGTCACCAGCGCGCCGGTATCGAGGTATCGTTCGACATGATAGCGGCGCCCCAGCGCAATGCCCCGGCCGGCGGCGGCCGCCTCCACGACATGGACGTAGCTGTCCAGCTCGACGAGACGCGGAGTGCGGTCGGGGCGCGACGCGACCTGGAACCAGTCTTCCCAGGACGCCCAGCACCGATCGGGCGGCGCGAAATCGAGGAAGGTCAACGCGCCCCAGCCGTCCACCGGTCCGTTCAGGATATCGGCATTGGCCGCCGCATAGCCGGACGAGCAGACCGGCCTGACGGCCTCCTTGAGGGCGAACGCCGCGGGTCCGGGCCGATCCGCGGACCAGGTGAACACCACGTCGGCGCTGGGGTCCGATTGCAGGGTCTGCAAGTCACGATCGTGGAGCCGGGCGCGTACCCGGATGTTCTCGCCGAGCGCATTTCGCAGCGCGTCGAGCCGCGGCATGCAAACCAGCTGCCACGAATCGTGGGAGCAGGCGATGACCACCTGCGCATCGGCCGGCATTTCGCCGGCCTCCAGCACGCCCCGATGGATCAACCGGAGCCCGTCGGAGACCGCGTCGCGCAGGCGGGATCCCGCCTCGGTCAGGCTGACACCGGTCCGCGAGCGCTCGAAGACCCGTGTCGCAAGCTGCCCCTCCAGCTTGGCGATGTGGCGGCTGATGGCCGACTGCGAGGTATGCAACTCCTCCGCCGCACGCGAGAAGTTCCCGTGCCTCGCGGCGCTTTCGAATGCGATCAGGGTACTCGTCGCCGGGATCTGGAACGGACCGCGCTTGGTCATAGCCATACCGATACATCAACTATGGAAGAAAAGCAAAGTCCCGAACTGCGATGCGCGATACAATACTCTGCCCAAGTTATCATTGATGAAAGAGGCATGAAAACGATTACTTTCTTATGCGCGTCAACATGAGTGGATGGGGCATCGTCCGGGGCCGGCCCGCTAACGCCCGGGCCGGGATTTCGACGACCCGCCGTTCCACTCCGGGTTCGCGCCGCCCGTGCCGGAGCGTTGTTCGCGCCACAGCCCGAGCCGCTCCTGCAGCGCCAGGTCGCTGACGCCGAACAGGACCGCGCCCGCGGCGGAGCTATGCCGGTGGCGGCACCAGCCGGGCACCACGAATATGTCGTGCGGCCGCCATTCGACGATCGCGTCCTCGAGCTCGGTTTCGCCCCGCCCCTCGACGACGCAGTAGATCGCACCGTCGGTCGCGCGGCGGGGCCGGCCTTCGAATCCGCCGGGCAGGCGGTGCAGGAAAGCCGCCATCGTCGGGCAGGGATCGTCGTAGCGGAACCGCCAGCCGAGACAGGGGTCGGGCGCGGCTTCGCTCGCGATCCGGTCCAGCGCCGCGCGGGCCGCGCCCGCGCGCCGGATCAGCCGTCCGCCTTGCGACCCGGTGAGCGGCTGCAGGATGTCGGCATGGGTTTCCCGGAAAACGGTATCCAGCGCGTCGATCAGCGGCGTATCGAGCACGTCGAGCCAGATCACCGGCTTGTCGCCCCGGTTGCGGTGGTCGTGCCATGTCCATTGCGGCGTGACCACCAGGTCGTGCGGTGCCATCGCCAGAGCCGCCCCGTCGACGGTGGTCGTCGCGCCGCTGCCCTCGACGACGAAGCGGATCGCGGTCTGGCTGTGGCGGTGGCAGGGCGCGATCTCTCCGGGCAGCACCAGCTGGAGACCGGCATAGAGCGTCTGCGTCGCCCGCATGGCGCCGCCGAAGCCGGGGTTCTGGAGGACCAGCACGCGGCGGAAGGCATCCTCCGCGCTGACCAGGCGGCCGGCTTCCATCAGCCGCGGGCGGATCTCGTCGAAGCGCCAGATCGCCGGCCGGGCCGGCGTTCGCGGCCGGGACAGGTCGACGCCGCGACGCCCGACCCAGAGCGCGCCGAGATTCTCCCCGCCGATGCGCGCGTGGAACGCGGCTGCGCGGTCTTCAGGCTCTCGCGACAGCCGGGGCATGCCGGTTCAGGCGGCCGCCGGCCGCAGCTGCGGGGGCCCGATCCGGTAGATCAGGACGGAAAGGATCGCGAGATTGGCGACGTTGAAAGCGACACCCAGCAGGAAGGCCGAGATGTAGGTTCCGGTGGCGTCGAACAGCACGCCGCCGATCCAGCTTCCGAAGCCCATCGCGAGAGCGCCGAACAGGAACACCAGCCCGGTTCGCCGCCCCGCCTCGGTGACCGGCATCAGCTCGCGGATCGCCACCGCGTAGACCGGAAAGATGCCGCCATAGCCGAGGCCGAAGAGGACCGCCACGACATAGAGCGAGAGCAGCCCCTCCACCGTGGTGAACGCCGCGAGCATCACCGCCTGGACGCCGCAAAACGCGATCAGCGCCCGAAGCCCGCCGATGGTGTCGGCGAGCAAGCCGACGAACACCGCGCGGCTCACGAATGCCGACATCAGCATCAGCGAAAGCACCCCGGCGGCGCTTGCCGGCGCATGGCCGAGATCGGTGACATAGGAGACGAGGTGACCGAGCGGCAGCCCCATGGCCACGCAGCAGCCGACGATCGCGGCGCACAACCCGATCTGCAGGGCACCCACCGTCAGCGGCGAGCGGGAGCCGACCGGACTCCGCCCGTCGGACGCGGCCGTCGCGGCCGTCGTCCGGCGCGGTGCCTGCGGGCTTCGCCTGAGCACCAGGGCGAGCGGCGGCAGGAAAACCAGAGCGACGGCGCCGAAGGCGAGCGCCATGGTGCGCCAGCCATAGGCCTCCATCACCAGGGTGAAAACGGGCGGCCACATGATGCCGGCCAGCGCCTGGCCGCCGGCCACCACGCCGACCGCCATTCCGCGGCGGCGGACATACCAGCGCGCGATGTTCGCCATCGCCGGGGCGGCCAGCGCGCCGGTGCCGAAGAACCCGATCATCAGCCCGTAGATCGCATAGAGCTGCCAGGCCGCGTCGAACCGGCTCAACAGGATGGCGCCGCACGGAATCATCAGCGCGGCGACCAGGGCCGGCGGGCCCATCCCGTAGCGGTCGAGCACGCGTCCCATGAAGAATCCGCCGAACCCGGCGCCGAGGAATTGCAGCGAAAAGGCGAGCGAGGGGACCTGGCGCGGCCAGGAGAACTCCGCCGCGATCGGCTTGAGCGCGACGACGACCAGGAACATGGCGCCCGAACCGACCAGCAATGTCAGCACGGAGGCGACGAGCACGTAGATTTGGCCCGCCGGTTCCTCCGTGGTCGGACTCCGCTCCGCCTCGGCCATGGTCGATCTCCCGGCGCACCGTAGACCATGGGGGCGCGCGAGGCGAGACGAGGCCCGGGGGCGATCCCTGGGCCCCGACACCGTGGCTGTCGCCGTCCGGTGGTCAGGCGTCCCACGCGGCTTCGAGGGCCGGGCGGGCCAGCAGGCGCTCGTTATAGGCTTTGAGATTGGGCTTGTCGGAGAGATCGGCGCCCCGTTTCTCCGCCATGATGCAGGCATGGCCGGTGATGGTGTCGGCGACGCTGAACGACCCGGCCAGATACTCCCTGCCCTTCAGATGCGCCTCGACCGGTCCCAGGGTGCGGCTGAGAAGACGCAGCGCGCGGTCGGCATGGGGCTGGCTGCGCCGCTCGGGCGGCAGCAGCAAGGTCTCCACCACGATGGTGTTGATCGGCGGCATGATCATGCCTTCGCCGTAATGGAGCCACTGGAGATAGGCCGCGAAATCCGGCGAATCGGGGCTGCGCGCGAGGCTGCCGTCGCCGTAGCGCGCCACGAGATATTGCGCGATCGCGGTGCTCTCGGACATGCGGGTGTCGCCGTCGTCGAGCGTCGGCACCCGGCCGTTCGGATTGACCGCGAGATATTCGGGCGAACGCATCGCCTTTTCGCCGAGCTTGTAGCGCTCGAGCTCGTAGTCGAGCCCGAGCTCGTTCAACAGCCACACCGTGCGCACCGCACGGGTATAGGGCGCGTAGTAGACCTTCATCGGAGACCCCCAGCAGTTTCGCCACGTCGGCGCGCGGACACATGCCCGAAGCATGCCCGCCGCGTCAATCCGACGGCCCCGCTACGCCGCCGCGTCGTTTGGGCTACCATGCCGGCGGGGCTCCAGACGGTCGCGAGGTTGCCGATGCGGTTCGGCATGCAGTTCTTTCCCGATGTCAGACCGGACGAGAAGCCGGGCGCGCAGTATTTCGCGGAGGCGCTCGACCTGGTGGGGCTTTGCGACCGCTACGGCTACGCCCATGTGCGGATCGTCGAACACTATTTCCATCACTGGGGCGGCTACAGCCCGAACCCGATCGTGTTCCTCGCCGCCGCGGCGCAGCGCTCACGCAGCGCGCGCATGGTCACCGGCGCCGTGCTGCCGGTGTTCAACAACCCGCTCAAGCTGGCCGGCGAGATCGGCATGCTGGACGCCATCTCGGGCGGGCGGCTGGAGGTCGGCTTCGCGCGCGCCTTCCTGCATCACGAATACGCGCAGTTCGGCATCGACATGGAGCAGAGCGTGGCCCGATTCGAGGAGGGTCTCGACCAGGTCCGCCGGCTCCTGGAGGCCGGGAACGTCACCTGCCGCGGGCAATTCCACAGCTTCGAGAACGTCACCTCGCTGCCCCGCCCGACGCAGAAACCGCGCCCGCCGATCTACATCGCGGCGGTCGGAACGCCGGCCTCGTTCGAGCGCGCGGGCATGCTCGGCCACGCGGTGATGGCGATCCCCGGCGTGGGCTCGACCCCGTCCGAGCTGATCGGGATCTATCGCGAGGCCTGGCGGCGGGCAGGGCATCCCGGCAAGCCCACGGTGATGCTCGCCGTCTTCATGTATTGCAGCGAGGATCGCGAAGAGGCGATCGACATCGCCAAGCCCCTGATCGAGCGCCATTTCGAGTCGATCGTCGACGCGACCGCGGGCTACGCCACCGGCGCGCCGCCCTCGACCTACGAGAACTACGACAGGATGCGCGCGCGGATGGCGGCCGAGACCTTCGAGTCGCAAATCGCGCACCACGCCGCCTTCGTCGGCACGCCGGACGACATCGTCGAGCAGCTGCACGCCCTGGACGAGACGATGGGCGGCTGCGACCACGTCTCGATGCAGGTCAACTTCAACGACATGCCCTACGCGCTCGCCGAGCGCTCGGTGCGCCTGTTCGGCGAGACGGTGATCCCGCGCTTCACCCCGGCCTAGCGCCGGCGGCGTGCCGAACTGCGTCGAAGCCGACGGGGATGCCCTCGAACTCCGCCATCGCATCGACCAGCACGCCCCAGGCATAGGCCGCCGAGGCGCTGTCGCCCAGCAGGTGGAAGGCGGGCACCTCGCCGAGCGCGACGCCGATCACGATCATCGACATGCGCGCCACCGATGTCTGGGCGACGCTTCCGGCGGGGAAGGCGCGCGCCCGGAGGTCGACCGCGCAGAGCGTCGCCATGGCGTCCGCGGCGTGCGCGCCGCCGAGCAGGAAATGGAAGTTCCCGTCGCGCCGCATCGCCTTGTAGCAGCCGGGACGGGGCGTTGCGTCCAGCGCCGCCTCGAGCCGGGCGCAGAGCACTTCCCGGCCCGTCAGACTGCCCAGGATCAGCGCTTCGGTCGGCGCCAGCCGGGCGGCGAGCGCCCCGCTCGTCTGGGCATCGGCCCAATTGTCGCGGGCGAGCCCGCCGACCCGCCTCCCTCGCAGCCAGTCGAGCGCGGCGGGGCCCCTGAAGCCGACCCGCGGCAGCGGCGAGAGGTCGCACAGGCCGAGCCGTTCCAGCGCGCGCCGTTCGTCCTCCGGCCGGCCGAAATCGGACGCCACCGCGGCGCCGGCGAGCCGCCGGAACCGCGCCCCGCGGGCCGCGAGCTGGCGGTAGACGAAGCTGCGGCGGGTATAGCGGTCCGGGTCCGGCACTAGGCCTCCTGTCGGGCGCCTTCGGGATCGTAGAACGGCAGTGCCGCGACCTCGGCCCTCGCCATCTCCCCGTTCGCCCGTCGGATGTCGAAGCCCGTGCCGGGCTCGGCGGTCTGCGGCGGGAGGAAGGCGAGACCCACCACCCGGCCGAGATGGGGCGAACGCATGGCGGAGGTCACGCGCCCGGCGATCTCCCCGTCGCGGATGACCAGGCAGCATTCTTCGGGTGCGGCGGCTTCGGCATCGTGCAGCGCGAAACCGGCCAGCTTGCGGGTGAGGGCGTCCCGGTCGCGAATTTTCAGCGCCCGGGCGCCGACGAAGAAGGGCTTGTTCCGCGCCACCGCCCAGGCCATGCCGGCCTCCGCCGGGGTGGTCAGCCCGTCGGTATCCTGGCCGACGATGATGTGGCCCTTTTCCAGCCGCAGCAGCCGTTGCGCCTCGACCCCGAAGGGCCCGATCCCCGCCGATTCTCCCGCCTCCACCAGGCGGTCCCAGAGCGCCTCGCCGCAGCCGGCGGGAACGTGGATCTCGTAGCCCAGCTCGCCGACGAAGCCGACGCGGAGCAGGCGGGCGGGGATCTCCGCGACCCGCGCTTCGCGCGCCCCGAGATAGGGGAAGCCGTCCGGCGAGAGATCGACCCCGGGGGCCAGCCGGCCCAGCACCTGCCGGGATCGCGGGCCCGCGATATTGACGCCGCACCAGGCGGCGGTGACGTTGGCGATGTCGACATCGAGGCGCCACCGGGCGTTGTGCCACAGCATCTCCCGGTGAACCCGGTCGGCCCCGCCGGTGGTCGCGGTGACGTAGAAATGCTCGGCGCCCAGGCGGCAGGCGACGCCGTCGTCGATGATCGATCCGGCCTGGTCGCACATCAGCACATAGCGGACCCGCCCGACCGCCTGGCGGCGATAGGCGAAGGTGTACATCCGGTCCATGAACGCGGCCGCGTCCGTGCCGCGGATTTCGATCCCGCCGAGCGTCGACACGTCGATCAGCCCGACAGACCGGCGGACATGCGCCGCCTCCTCGGCAACCAGCCGCTCCCGGTCGGCCTCGGCGCCGTAGAACGCGGGCCGCATCCAGTCGCCGGCAACCATCATCCGGGCGCCGGCCTCGACATGGCGGTGATGCATCGGGGTCAGCCGGACGGGTTCGAAGCCGCGCCCGGCGAGGACGCCGAGCGTCTCGCCGGTGACCGGGGGCCGCATTGTCGTGGTACCGGTTTGGGCGGGCTCCCGGCCGGTAGCCTGGGCCGCGATGCGAAGCGCGTTCACCGCCGAATGACGGCCCTGGGACGGCCCCATGCCGACGGTCGAATAGCGTTTCATCAGCTCGACATCGGCGTAACCCTCGTCGGCCGCATCGAGCAGGTCGCGGATTTCCAAATCCTCGTCGAGATCGACGAACTCCTTGCCTTTGGGATGCGCGAAGACCGGCCAGGAATGGTTGCGGCCCCGCCCCCGCTCGTCCGGCATGGCGGGGACGTCGCCGGCATCGAGGCCGAGCGAGCCGGCGGCCGCCCGGCCCGCCCTGCGGCCCTCCGCCATGACCGCCGCGAGGTCGTGGCTGCCATTGGCCGCGCCGGCGACGAACATGCCGTCCGGCACGTCGACGATGCGGAGCCCGGATGCCGCCCGGTCGTAGGCGAGCCGGGCGCCCGCGTGACAGGCGATATGGGCGGCGGGCGTGTAGCCGGCGGCCATGCAGACCAGATCGCAGGCGATGCTCTCCCCGCCCTTGCCGAACCGCCCGGCCGCGGTAATCGGCGAGACCCGGACCGACCGCACGCGGCCGGTCCGGCGGCTCTTGCGCGCCTCGGACGGCGTGTGCCCGGCGATGACCCGGACCCCCTGCTCCGCGACCGCCGCGGATTCGCCGCTCGGGTCCGGGTGTCGGCGCAAATCCACCACGGCCGCCACCTCCACGCCGGCCTCGAGCAGGTCGAGCGCGGCGGCATAGCCGTCCCGGCTGGCGGTCGCGACGACCGCGCGGCGGCCCGGCCTGACGCGATAGTGCCGGATCAGCCGCAGCGCCGCCGAAGTCAGCATCACCCCGGGGAGGTCGTTGTTGCGGAAAACGATCGGTTGCTCGATCGCGCCGGTCGCCAGGATCGTCCTCTTGGCGCGGATCTTGTGCAGCCGCCGTCCGCGGACGACGGCGAGCCAGCTGTCGGCGAACCGGCCCTCGCAGACGGCACCGGTCATCACGTCGATGCTTTCGGCACGCTCCACCGCCGAGACGAGGGTGCGAAGTTCGCGCTCCTGCGAGGCGCGGTCCGCGCCGAAACGCGCATAGGTGAGCGCCCCGCCCGGCGCCGGCTGATCGTCGACCAGCAGCACCTCCGCCCCGGCCTCCGCCGCGCTCGCGGCGGCGGCGAGGCCGGCCGGTCCGGCGCCGACGACGACCACGTCGCAGAACCCGTATTTCTTGTCGAACCGACTGGGCCCGGCGTCCGTGTCGACCTCGCCGAGACCCGCGCGGGCGCGAAACACCGGCTCCCAGCGCTGCCACGCGCCGGCCGGCCGGTAGAACGACTTGTAGTAGAACCCGACCGGAAGAAACCGGGCGAACAGCCCGATCCAGGCGCCCCGGTCGCGTTCGAGGCTGCCGTTATAGTTCTGCCCCGATACGACCAGCCCGTCCTCGAGCGCCCGGGTCGCGGCCGGCACGTTGGGCTCGCCCGGCAGCTGGACCAGCGAGTTGGCGTCCTTCTCCCCCAGCGAGAAAATGCCGCGCGGCCGCCGGTACTTGAAGGAGCGGGAGAGCACCGCGACCCCGTTGGCCGCCAGCGCGCTGGCGATCGTGTCGCCGGCGAAGCCCTCACAGGTCTTGCCCTCGAAGGTGAAGCGCCGGACGCGGGCGCGGTCGATCCGCTCTCCGGCCACGGGCGGCAGGCGATGCGTGCCGCCGGTCACGCGCCCTCCCCCGCTTCGCCGCCGGGCCCGAAGAGCTCCGAGGCGGGGTAGGTCCTCAGGACTTCGTCGGTGCCCGTATCGCGCTCGGCGATGAACCAGTAGGCGGTCGGCACGTGGAACCACCATTCGCGCACCACCCCGCGCGCGGTGCCGGCGCCGAAGACGTAGTCCGCCCAGGCCGCGTCGCTGACGGTGTCCGGGTGCGCCATCTCGATCGCCTCGCCGCCGCAAGCGAATTCCGAGATGTTGCGAGGTCCGTTCAGCGGGCAGTCGAGGATCTTCACGGCCCGGCCCTCAATGCCCGACCGAGGCGGCGCCGCGCTCGCCGAGCTGCCGGAAGGCGGCGAACCGCTCCAGCGCGAAGGGCTCGATCAGGGCCGGCGCCTGTCCCGTCGCGACGGTCTCCGCCATGCGCTTGCCGCAGACCGGCGTCGCCTTGAACCCCCAGGTTCCCCAGCCCGCGTCGATGTAATAGCCGCGGACCGGGGTGAGCCCCATGATCGGGCTGAAATCGGGGGTCATGTCGGCGAGCCCCGCCCATTGCCGCAGCACCCTGACCTCGGCGAGGAAGGGGAACAGTGCAAGCATCGGCGCGGCCAGGCCTTCCTTGAATTCGAGGGTGGAGCGCTGCGCATAGAGCTCATAGGGGTCGGTCGGCCCGCCCATCACCAGCTCGCCGCGGGCGGATTGGGAGACATAGACGTGGAGCGATCCCGACACCACGATGGGATCGAGGAAGGGTTTCAGCGGCTCGGTGACGCAGGCTTGGAGCGGCACCGTGCGGATCGGCAGGGGGGAGGCCCCCCCCGCCCCCCCCCCCGGGGGCCGCTCCGGCCCCGCCCCCCGCGGCCCCCCGCCCGCGCGGCCCCCCGCCATCGCCGCCAGCAGCGGGCTCGTTCCGGCCACCGCCTGCAGGACCCTGCCGCAGGCGATCCGCCCGCGCGTCGTCGCGACCCCGGTGACCCGACCCTTGTCGGTGAGGATCCCGGTGACTTCCGTCCGTTGATGGATCTCGACACCGCGCTGCGCGGCGGCGATCGCGTAGCCCCAGGCGACCGCGTCATGGCGGGCGATGGCGCCGGGCTTGTGATGCAGCGCGCCGAGAACGGGAAAGCGCTCGCCGCGGTCGAGATTGAGCGGCGGGCAGAGCTGCGCCAGCCCGTCGAGGTCGACGACTTCGGAATCGACCCCGAGATGCTTGTTGACCTCGGCCCGCCAGCGCATGGTGCGGAGCGCCGCGTCGGTATGGGCCAGCGTCAGGTGGCCGCGCTCGGAATAGAGGATGTTGAAATCGAACTCGCCCGACAGGCCGCGGAACAGGCGGATCGACTCGTCGTAGAACCGCACCCCCTCCGGCGTCAGATAGTTCGAGCGGATGATGGTCGTGTTGCGCGCGGTGTTGCCGCCGCCGAGCCAGCCCTTGTCGAGCACCGCGACATCGGTGATGCCGTGGTCCCTGGCGAGGTAGTAGGCGGCGGCGAGCCCGTGCCCGCCGGCGCCGACGATCACCACGTCGTAGCGCGGCTTGAGGCGTCCCGCGGAGGGCAGCGGGTTGCGCGCCCTCCGCTTGCCCGGCAACCCGTATTTGATCAGCCCCAACGGCATCGCGGCGCCGGCGCCAGCCAGGGCCTGCCAGGCCCTAGACGTCGAGGGTGCGATCGAGCTCCCATTGCGAGAGCGTGGTGGCGTAGCTGCGCCATTCGTCCCGCTTGAGCTTGACATAGCTGTCCACGAACTCGTCGCCGAACGCGGCCCGCGCCACCCGGTTCTTGTCGAACAGGCGGAGCGCGTCGAGCAGGTTGAGCGGCAGCCGGCGGATGCGCCGCAGCCGGTCGCCCTCGGTATACATGTTGATGTCGAGCCGCTTGCCGGGGTCGCGCTGGTTCTCGATTCCGTCGAGCCCGGCGGCGAGCACGCCCGCCTGCGCCAGATAGGGGTTGGTCGCCCCGTCCATCAGCCGCAGCTCGAACCGCCCGGCGTCGGGGATGCGGATCATGTGGGTGCGGTTGTTGCCGGAATAGCTGATCGCGCTGGGCGACCAGGTGGCGCCCGACAGCGTCACCGTGGCGTCGATCCGCTTGTAGCTGTTGACCGTCGGGTTGAACAGCGCGCAGAACGAATCCGCCGAGTGGACGATCCCGCCGAGGAAGCTGTAGGCGAGCGCCGACAGCCCGAGCTCGCCGTCTTCGTCGTGGAACAGGTTTTTCCCCGCCGCGTCCCACAGCGACACATGCGCATGGCAACCGTTGCCGGTGAGGTTCGCGAAGGGCTTGGGCATGAAGGTCGCGCGGTAGCCGTGGCGCTCGGCGACCGTCTTGACCATGAACTTGAAGAAGGCGTGCCGGTCGGCGGTGACCAGGCAATCGTCGTACTCCCAGTTCATCTCGAACTGGCCGTTCGCGTCCTCGTGGTCGTTCTGGTAGGGGTTCCAGCCGAGCTCGATCATCGCGTCGCAGATCTCGCCGATGACGTCGAAGCGGCGCATCAGCGCGGCCTGGTCGTAGCACGGCTTTTCCTGCATGTCGCGCGGGTCGGAAAGCGCGAGCTCGCCCGGCGCGAGCAGGAAATACTCGCACTCGACGCCGGTCTTCATCCGGTATCCGGCCGCGTCCGCGCGCTCGATCTGGCGCTTCAGCACCACCCGGGGCGAGGCTTCGACCGGGGCGCCGTTCATCCACAGATCGGAGGCCAGCCAGCCGACATCGCGGTTCCACGGCAGCTGGATCAGGCTTTCCGGGTCGGGGATCGCGAACATGTCGGGATCGGCCGGCGTCATGTCGAGCCAGGCGGCGAAACCCGCGAAGCCGGCGCCGTCGGCCTGCATCTCAGCGATGGCGCGCGCCGGCACCAGCTTCGATCTCAGCACGCCGAACAGGTCGACGAAGCTGATCAGGAAATAGCGGATGCCCTTGTCCTCGGCCACCCTGGCGAGATCGATGGTCATGTCCCTTCCCCCTGCCAGACGCGGTCGCGCTACGCGCGGCCCGGTATCCAGTCGGTCCCGGCGAGCGGCACGCCCGCCATCGCCGCCGCCTCGACGGTGAGCGCGACGAGATCCTCGGGCTCGAGGTTGAGCACATGGCTCTTGCCGTTGGCCCGGGCGATGGTCTGGAGCTCCAGCACCATCGCCGTCAGATAGTTCCTCAGCCACCGCGCGCCCTGCTCCGGGTCGAGACGGGCTTCGAGATCGGCGTCCTGGGTGGTCACGCCGACCGGGCAGCGGCCGGTATGGCAATGGTGGCAGGCGCCGGGCTCGGTGCCGATGGCGTGGTAGTCCTCGAGATGGACCGGGCGGTTGCAGCCGAGCGCCACCATCGCCGCCGAACCGATGGACACCGCGTCCGCGCCGAGCGCCAGCGCCTTGGCGGCGTCGGCCCCGCTCCTGATGCCGCCGGAGACGATGAGCTGCACCTTGCGGTGCATGTCGAGCTCCTGCAGCGCCTCCACCGCCCGGCGGACGGCCGGCAGGGTGGGGATGCCGACATGCTCGATGAAGACGTCCTGGGTCGCGGCCGTGCCGCCCTGCATGCCGTCGAGGACGATCACGTCGGCGCCCGCCTTGACCGCGAGCGGCACGTCGAATTGCGGCCGCGACGCGCCGATCTTGACGTAGACCGGCTTCTCCCAGTCGGTGACCTCGCGCAGCTCCCGGATCTTGATGGTCAGGTCGTCGGGGCCGGTCCAGTCGGGATGGCGGCAGGCGCTGCGCTGGTCGATGCCGACCGGGAGGTCGCGCATCCCGGCGACCCGCTCGGTGATTTTCTGGCCGAGCAGCATGCCGCCCCCGCCCGGCTTGGCGCCCTGGCCGACGACGACCTCGATCGCGTCGGCCCGGCGCAGATCGTCGGGGTTCATGCCGTAGCGCGAAGGCAGGACCTGATAGACCAGGGTCTTGGACGAGCGCCGTTCTTCCTCGGTCATCCCGCCGTCGCCGGTGGTCGAGCTGGTGCCCATCGCGGTGCAGGCCCGGCCGATCGCCTCCTTGGCGTTGGCGCCGAGCGCGCCGAAGCTCATCCCCGCCACGGTGATCGGGATCGCAAGCTCGATCGGCCGGGAGGCGAAGCGGTCGCCGAGCACCACGCCGGTGTCGCAGCGCTCGCGATAGCCTTCCAGCGGGTAGCGCGACATCGATGCGCCGAGGAACAGGAGGTCGTCGAAGCTCGGCAGATGGCGCTTGGTGCCGAAACCGCGGATCTCGTAGACGCCCTGGTCGGCGGCGCGGTGGATTTCGGCCAGCACGTGGTCCGGGAAGGTGGCGGACGGGCGCAGCGCGCGGCGGTCGACGCTCATCGATAGGCGTCCGCGTTGTCGACGTGGAAATGGTACAGCCTGCGCGCCGATCCGAAGCGCCGGAATCCCGCCGGATCGGCATCGATCCCGGCCCGTTCGAGGAGGGCGGACAGGCGGTCGCGGTGCGCGCGCGTCATGTCCTTTTCGACGCAGTCGGCGCCGAGCCGCCCGGTCGCGCCGCCGACATAGATCACCGCCTCGTAGATCGAATCGCCGAGGTCTTCGCCGGCGTCGCCGCACACCACCAGAGTCCCCGACTGCGCCATGAACGCGCTCATATGGCCGACCGAGCCGCGGACCACGATGTCGACGCCCTTCATCGAGATGCCGCAGCGCGGCCCGGCATCGCCCTCGATCGCCAGCAGCCCGCCATGGGCCGACGCGCCGGCGCATTGCGAGGCGTTGCCGCGCACCCGCACCGTTCCCGACATCATGTTCTCGCCGACCCCGGTGCCGCAATGCCCGTTGACGGTCAGCGCCGCCTCCTGGTTCATCCCTCCGCAGTAATAGCCGACATGGCCGTCGATCTCGACCGAAACCGGGACGGTGAGCCCGGCGGCGACCGCATGCGCCCCCCTCGGCTCGGTGACGCGCCACGCGGTTTCGTTGGTGTCGGCGGCGAGCGCGTGCAGCCGCGCGTTGAGCTCGCGGACCGAACAGGCGGAGAGGTCGACGGTGGTCATGACCTCCCCTCGAGCGACCACATGTAGACGGTCGAGGGTTCGGGCTCCCAGATCTTCGCCTCGTTCACCCCGGGAAGGTCGGCGAGCGAGCGGAACTCGGACGCCATCGCCACCCAGTCGTCGTTCTCGGCGAGAACGGCGGGCTTGCAGGCGAAGGCGTCGCGCAGCACCGCGAAGCCGTCCGCCGTGCCGACCGCGAAGGTGTAGAAGCCGTCGAGATCCTGGAGCCCGGCCTCCATCGCTTCCTTGAGGCTGGCGCCTTCGTCCAGGCGGTGGGCGAAATAGCGCGCCGCGACCTCGGTGTCGTTGTCGGACTCGAAGTCGAGCCCGCGCCGCCGCAGCCAGAGCCGCAGCCGGTTGTGGTTGCTGAGCGAGCCGTTATGCACCAGGCAGACATCGTCGGCCGCGATGAAGGGGTGCGAGTGCTCCGTCGTCACCGCGCTCTCGGTCGCCATCCTGGTGTGTCCGATGGCATGGGTGCCGCCCATCTCGCCGACCCGGAAACGCGCGGCGATCTCGTCCGGCAGACCCTTGTCCTTGAACACCTCGATCAGCCGCCCGTAGCCCATGACCCGGATATCCGGCCGGTTGGCGGCGAGCCACGCGACCGCGCGGCTGGCGGTTCCGGCCATGCGCAGCACCGCGTGGTTCGACCGCACCTCGATATCGGGCGTGGCGCCGAGGGCGGCGGCGAGCGCCCCGCCGACCGCGTTCCAGTCGTGTTCCGGCCGGGCCGCGAACAGCGTGAGCTTGCAGTCGGGCTCGGAGACCGGGTCGTGAAACACCGCCAGACCGGCGCTGTCGGGACCGCGGTCCGCCATGCCGGCGAGCATCGTCGCGAACCGGGCGCCGAGCTCGTCCCGGAGCGCGGGGTTCTTGAGGAACAATCCGACGATGCCGCACATCGGCGCCTCCTGGGTTCGCGACCGGAAACCTAGCCCGCGCCCCGGTAGCGCGCAAACAGCAGCGTATCGGGGTCTGAAGCGGGCGCCGGCTCAGCCGGCGCAGGGAACGCAGACCGTGACGGCGGGGTCGATTTCGAGGCGCCTTGGCGGGATCGGCTCGCCGCATTGGAGGCACTCGCCGAAGCTGCCGTCGGCGACGCGCCTGAGCGCGGCATCGATGCGCTGCAGCCGGCCCTGACGCCGGGTCTCGGACGCCTCGGCCATGGCCCGGACCTGCATGGCGTCGATTCGCGACAGCCGGCCGACCGTCTGCTGATCGAGCTCGACCGGCGCGCGGTCCCCGGCGGTGGCCGCGCTTTCGCGAAGGAGAGTCTCGCGCTCTTCGAGGAGCAGCCCGCGCATCGCCTCGATGTCGACTGCCGTGTCGCCGGCCATCGTCCGGTCTCCGCCCCGTTTCGTCGCGGGGCACGTATCGAGTCTAGCACGGCCGCGGCGAATTCAGGTCGAACATTCGGGGGGCTGGACCGGCCGGCGCAGAAACGGCAAGGTCGCGCCGCGGCGGCAGGGTGTCGAGCGGTGAAGTATAGGGTTCTCAGGGACGTCTTCGGCTTCGAGTCCTTCCGCCCCGGCCAGGAGCCGGTGATCGATACCGTGCTTGCCGGCCGCGACGCGCTCGCGGTGATGCCGACGGGCGGCGGCAAGTCGCTCTGCTTCCAGGTTCCGGCGCTGGTCCGCGGCGGGTTGACGGTGGTGGTGTCTCCGCTGGTCGCCCTCATGCAGGATCAGGTGGCGGCGCTCCAGCTTGCCGGCGTCGCCGCCGATGCGATCCATTCCCTCAACCCGCGAGCGGGCAACGTCGCGATCTGGCGGCGCGTCGCCGCCGGCGAGATCCGGCTGCTCTACCTGGCCCCGGAACGGCTGATGACCGAACGCATGCTGGCGGCGCTCTCGCGGCTTCCGCTCTCGCTGATCGCGGTCGACGAGGCGCATTGCGTTTCGCAATGGGGCCCCTCCTTCCGGCCGGAATACGGGGCGCTCTCCGCGCTGCGCGCGCGCTTTCGGGAGGTGCCCATCCTGGCGCTGACCGCGACCGCCGACGCGGTGACGCGCGACGACATCGCGGCCCAGCTTCTGGCACCGGACGCCGCGCAGTTCGTCGCCGGTTTCGACCGGCCCAATATCCACCTCGCCGTGGAGCCGCGAAACGCGGCCAGGCGCCAGCTTCTCTCCTTCGCGAAGGCGCGGCGCGGCCAGAGCGGCATCGTCTATTGCCTGTCGCGCCGCAAGGTCGAGGAAACCGCGGCGATGCTGCACGGCGAAGGGATCCGGGCGCTCCCCTATCACGCCGGCATGAGCGCTGAGGAGCGAACCGCCAACCAGGACATCTTCACCGCCGAGCCGGGGGTGGTCATCGTCGCCACCATCGCCTTCGGCATGGGGATCGACAAGCCCGACGTGCGCTACGTCTTCCACACCGACATCCCTTCCGGGATCGAGGCCTATTACCAGGAGATCGGCCGCGCGGCGCGTGACGGGGAGCCCGGCGATGCCTGCATGCTCTACGGGTTCGACGACATCCGGCTGCGCCGGATGTTCATCGACGACGAGGACGGCGGGGACGACCACAAGCGGCGCGCGCACAAGCGCCTGGATGCGCTGCTCGGCTATTGCGAGACCCCGGGCTGCCGGCGGGTGACGCTGCTCGCCTATTTCGGGGAGCGCATCGAACCCTGCGGCAATTGCGACACCTGCCTCCGCCCGGTCGCGCTGGTGGAGGCGACCGAGGACGCGCAGCTCGCCCTCTCCGCGGTGATCCAGACGGGTCAGCGCTTCGGCGCCGCGCATCTCATCGACGTGCTCGCGGGCACCCCGACCGAGAAGGTCGTCAAGTTCGGCCATGACCGCCGCGACGCGTTCGGCGGCGGGGCGCATCACGCGAAGACGGTCTGGCGCAGCATTCTCCGCCAGATCGTCGCCGCCGGGCATTTGCATCTCGATATCGCCGGCCATGGCGGGATTCAGACCACCGAACGCGGGCGGGCGCTGCTGCGCGGCGAGGGCGAATTCCAGCGCCGCGCCGAGGCGACGAGGTCCAGGCAGTCGCGCGCGAGAGGGGCGAGCAAGGAAACCGACCCCGCCTTGAGCGCCGGCGACGAAGCCCTGCTCACCCGCCTCAAGCGGCTCCGCCTCAGGCTCGCGAAGGAGCGGGGCGTGCCGGCCTTTGCCGTCTTCACCGACCGGTCGCTGATCGAGATGGCGCGCAAGCGACCGCGCAGCCGGGAGGACTTCGCCGAGATCCATGGCGTCGGGGCCGCCAAGCTCAAGACCTTCGCCGACATCTTTCTCGCCGAAATCGGCACCACCGCGTGACCGGGCGGGAGAGGCTCTTCTTCGCCCTGCTCCTCGGCCTGGTGGTCGCGCTCGACCCGCTGTCGATCGACACCGCGCTGCCGGCGGCGCAGGTGATGGCCTCGGATTTGGGCACCGACCTGTCGGCGGTCCAGCTCAGCCTCAGCCTGTTCGTGCTGGGCATGGCGGCGGGCCAGATCGTCTACGGGCCGATGTCGGACCGCTTCGGCCGCCGCCCGGTCCTCCTGTTCGCCCTCGTGCTCTATGTCTCGGCGTCGGCCGCGCTGGCGATTTCGCCGGGTGTCGAAATGCTGCTGGGCGCCCGGCTGGTGCAGGGGCTTGCGGCCGCGGCAACCCAGGTGATCGCGCGCGCCGTGGTCCGCGACCGGCTCGACCGCGAGGACGCATCGCGGGTCCTGTCTTACGTGTTTCTGGTGCTCGGCATCATGCCCATCGCGGCGCCGGTGGCCGGCGCCTGGCTGACCGAGGCCGCGGGGTGGCGGTCGATCTTCCTGGCGATGCTCGCTTACGGCGCGGCCGCGCTCGCGATCCACTGGCGCTGGCTGCCGGAGACCAATGAGACACCCGACCGCGGCGCGCTCGCGCCGGACAGGCTGCTCGCGGCGTTCTCGAAGGTCGCCCGCAGCGGCGTTTTCTGGGCCTATGTGGGGTGCGGGGCGGCGGCGTTCTCCGCCCTGTTCGCCTTCCTCGCCGGCGCACCCGCCGCCTTCATCGTCCATCTCGGCGAGACGCCCGAGGCGTTCGGCTGGTCATGGTCGGCAATCTGGTCGGCTATCCGGTGGGCAGCCGGCTGGTGATGCGGCTCGGCATCGTCCGGCTGCTGATGTGGGGCACGCTCGGCGGGCTCGCCTCGGGGCTCGCCATCGCCGCCCTCGCGATCGCCGGCGTGGCGAGCCCGTGGGCGATCGTCGCGCCGGCCTGCGCCTACATGTTCTTCTTCGCCCTCATCCTGCCGCCCGCGACCGCGGGCGCGCTCTCGCCGTTTCCCGGGGTCGCGGGCGCGGCCTCCTCGCTGCTCGGCGTGGTGCAGCTGGGATGCGCCGCGCTCGCCGGCGCCCTCGTCGCCGGGTTCGACGACGGCACCCAGATGCCGCTCGCCATCGCCATCGCCGCGGCGTCGATCGCCGGGCTGCTCGCCTTCGTCTGGGTCCGCGGGCTAGCCGCCGGCGGGCGGCGGCGCTAGCCCTCGGGGTGGAGCGACACGCAGATCGGCCGCTCGTCCGGGTTTCGCTCCCGCCCCAGGGTCTGGAGCGCTTCCTCGGCGTCGTCGAGCGCGAACTCGTGGGTGTGGAGCCGCTCGAGCCGGTACCTGTTCTCTTCCAGCATCCGGAAGGCCTCGACATAGGCGTCGCGGGCCTGGGAATAGACGCCCTTGAGGACGAGCTCCTTGTAGATCACCGCCTCGACATCGAGCGCGACGACCTGGTCCTTCGCCTTGATGCCGCTCAACACCACGGTGCCGCCGATCCTGGTCGCCGCGATCGCGTCCTCGACCGCTGATGCCGCGCCCGGCACCACGTCGAGCGCGACATCGACGCCGCGCCCGCCGGTGATCGCCATGACGCGTTCGACCACGTTCTCCCGGTCGGCTTCGATGGTGTGGTCCGCGCCGAGCGCCTCGGCGAGGCGGAGCTTGTAGGCGCTGCGAGAGGTGCCGGTGACGACGATCGTGCCGGCGCCCGCCTCGCGCGCGGCGACCACGGCGCCGAGACCGCGCTGGCCGTGACCGAGGATCAGGACGGTGTCGCCCATCGCGGTCCGCGGCACATGCACCGCCCAGCGGATCCCGGCGGCGATCGGCTGGTAGAGTAGCGCCAGGGGGAGCGGCATGCTGTCGGGCACCCTGTGCAGCATCGTGCGTTCGTGCAGGTGAATGAATTCGCTGTAGCCGCCCCACAGCCCGTGGCCCACATCGCGCGGCGTATAGCCGTAGCAGGGCGGCGCGCCGGGCGGCATCAGCGAGCGGCAGTTGTGATAGGCGCCGCCGAGGCAGAGCGCGCAGCGCCCGCAGGAGAGATGCGGCTCGAGCGCCACCCGGTCGCCGACGCCGACACCCCATGACCGGGCCGCGTCCGCGCCGATCTCGGCGATCCGCCCGACCGGCTCGTGGCCCGGGATGACGGGGTAGCGCATGATGCCCTTGGCGGCGAAATTGCCGCGATACTGGTCGACGTCCGAGCCGCACAGGCCGCAGGCCTCGACCCGGAGCAAGGCTTCCTTGGGTCCGACCGGCGGCACCTCGTGTTCGTCGGGCTCGATGCGGCGGTCCGCGACCTGGACCATGACCCTCGATTTCATGCGCCGCCTCCCGCGCCGTCGCGCGCGAGACTATCGGCTGGCGAACAGGGCAACAACCGACCACAATCCGGCCATGGAACGGGTAGCACTGCCCCGCCTCGGCCTCGCCGAACGCGACCGCCGCCACGCCGCGGTGCGCGCGGCGATGACGGAGAACGGCCTCGACTGCATCGTCGCGCCCGAGAACACCGGCGAGTGGGACGCCTGCCAGCCGGACGTCCGCTACCTGACGACGATCGGCGGCGGCGGCACCGCGGCCGCCGTCGTCTTCCCGGCGCAGGGCGAGCCCACGGCGATCGTGCGCGAGCCCCGGCGGGTCGCGTTCTGGCAGGCGGCGCAGGGCTGGGTCGCCGACATCCGCGCGACCCGGGAGGGGCGCTGGGGCGAGGCGATGGCATCCGCCCTCGGCGACCACTGCGGCGGCCGGGCGCGGGTCGGCATCGCCGGGCTCGAAGGCGTGCTGCGGTTCCCCGACGGCACCATGTCGTCGGGCGAGCTCGATGCCCTGCGACGGGCCTTTCCGGACGCCGAATTCGTCGATGCGACGGCGCTCATGCACGATGTGCGGCAGGTGAAGAGCGCCGAGGAGATCGCCCTGGTCGAGCGCGCGCAAGTCTGCGCCGATGCGATCGGCGAGGCGGTGTTCGAGCACGCCCGCGCGGGCGTGAGCGAGCACGCGCTCTACGCCGAGATGATGGCGGCCCATATCCGCAGCGGCGGCGAGGTGCCGGCGATGCTGCTGATCGGGATCGGCAAGGCGCCGAGCCAGGCCTTCCTGATGCCGACCTTCCGCGCGCTAGAGGACGGCGACATCCTGATCTGCGAGTCCGAGATCAAGTATGCCGGCTACATGGCGCAAAGCATCGAGGCGGTGTCGCTCGGCCCGCCGGAGGCGGAGTACGAGCGGCTGTTCGAGGCCTCGCTCTCATGCTTCGGGATTCTGCTGGACGCGATGAGGCCGGGCGTCCCCTATGCCGAGCTCATCCGCCTCTGGGGCGCGCATATGGAACGGGCGGGGCTCAAGGCGGCGCCGACCATGGGCCACGGGCTCGGTCTCGGCCAGGACGGGCCGACCACGCGGGCCGGGGGCGACGCCCAGGGCCGAACGGTCGAGGCCGGGCATTGCTTCATCCTCAAACCCTGGGCGACATCGGCCGACGGGGAACGGGCGATGCGCGCCGGCAACACGGTCGTGGTGGAGGAGCACGGCGCGCGGCGGCTCGGCCGGCTGCCGATGGAATTCAAGATCCTCTGAACCCCAGGTTCAGATGTTGAAGATGTCGATCGGCCCGACGATGCGGTCGTCGAGCACGTGGACCGTCTTGCGCGCGATCGTCAGCCCGGAGGCGGACCGCCTCAGCGTGTAGGCGTATCTCCCGGCGCGGAGGATCGGCGGGTCGGTCCGGCGGAAGCTGTTGACCAGCCAGGTGGCGGAGACCTCGATCTCCGGCCCCCCGGCCCCGACCGCCCGCACATTGCTCACCAGATGGGCGGTGTGGGGCAGCGGCGTGCTGGCGAAGGAATCCCCGCCTTCGATGCGGAAGATGCGCGCCTCCAGCCCGGCGCGGTCGAGATAGATCAGGCTGACATCGTTGTCGGGGTCCTCGCTGAACCCCTCGTCGCCGACGATCGCCGGCGCCCAGAACACCGCGTCTTCGGCATAGAGCGCGAGCCACGCCTCCCACTCCCGCCGGTCGAGATGGCCGGCCTCGCGGTAGAGGAGATCGGCGGCCTCGGCGGTCAGCGCCGCATCGAAGCTCACGGCCCGTCCATCCGGCGCCGCCATTCGCGCCAGAAGGCGTAGAACGGCGTCTCGCTCTCGCGCCCGGGATTGCTGTGCAGCGGCGCCGCGCCGAGCTCCCGGGCGGCGTCGTCGGCCCCCTCGATCATCGTCGCGCGGCCGAGCGCGAGATCGTTCCACCCCGCCCCGCCGGCGGCGAGAGAACCGGCATGGGCGACTTCCATCGCGCGCACGTCGTCCGGCACGGCGAGGCTGGAGGGCAGGAAGAAATCCTCGTATTTGCGGATCCGCGCGCGCCTGGCCTCGGCGCTCTCGCCGACCGGGGCGAGGCACCAGGTGTCGATCTCGGTGAGGTCGACGGCGACCGGCCGCCACAGCCGGATGCAGGTCGAGGCGACGTCGTTGAGGAAGAAATTGGGGAAGATCGTCACCGTGCGGCCGCGGTCGATCATCCAGCGCGCCTTGCCCGGGCCGAACCGCGCGACCAGCGCCTCGCGCGCCTCGTTCAGCGGGGCGGATTCGGGCGAGCCCCGGTCGGACCAGTTGATCATGTGCCCGTTGCCCGCGTCGTAGCCGCCCGACCGGATGCTTTCGAGGTCGAGGATGCGGCTCGCCTCGGTCCTGGCGCGGGCATCGCCGGTCTCGCGCGTGAGCGTCTCGCGCTGACGCACCGCATGGGCGAAGTTCCGGTGCACCGTGGCGACGTGATAGCCGTCGGTCGAGTTCTCGGTCTGCAGCTTCCAGTTGGCCCGCATCACGTAGGTGCTCTCGCCCTTCAGCACCTCCATGCCCTGTTCCGACTGGTCGGCCATCAGGTCGATGAACGGCCGCGCGCCGCCGAGGAAGGTCTCGAGATCCTCGACTTCCGGGTCGAGGCAGGCGAAGACGAAGCCGCGATAGGCGGCGAGGCGCGCGACCGGCTTGAGATCGGTGCCGAGCCTGGCCAGCGCCTCCCGGTCGTAGCCGGTGTCGCGGTTCCGCACCCGGATGCACTTGCCGTCGGCGTTGAACGCCCAGCCGTGATAGCGGCAGGTGATGGTGGGCTGAACCCCGCTGCGCCCGCGCGTCAGCATCGAGCCGCGATGCGGGCAAGAATCGTGGAAGCAGCGGATTTCGCCGTCGAGGCCGCGAATCGCGAAGACGGGAAAGCGCCCGATCGTGCCCCGTACATAGCGTCCGCGCTCGCGCAGCTGGCTCTCGTGGCAGAGATAGTTCCAGCAGCGCCCGAAGATCCGCTCCAGCTCGCGCTCGAACAGCGCGGGCTCGACGAAGGCGCCGCGCCGCACCCGGAACACCCCGGGACGGTCGTCGACGAAGCTGCGGGCGGGGGTCTCGGTCATCGCGGGCGCGATGGTCCGGGGCGCCGCGCCGGCTGTCAACTGGACGGCGCTTGCGCCGTGGCTAAGATGCGCCGCGGCTGCTGCGGTGGGGAAGGACAATCGTGTGAATGAAAGCGGCGGGCTCGCCGGCGCCCGAAAGCCGGTCGCGTTCGGCGACATGCGCGGCTGGATCGAGGCGCTGCGGGCGGCGGAAGAGCTGCGCGTGATCGACGCCGAGGTCGACTGGGACGTCGAGCTCGGCACGATCTACCGCATGGCGCAGGGCAAGGGCGACCGGCCGGCCTTCCTGTTCCGCAACATCAAGGATTACGGCGCCGGCGCGCGCTGCCGCGAGGTGTTCGTCGGCGGCCAGGGCGCCTATTCCCGCCTCGCCATGATGTTCGGCCTGCCCCCGGACACGCCGATCCGCGATCTGGTGTGGATCTGCCGCACCATCTTCAACGAGCGCATCCCGCCGGTGACGGTGGAGAGCGGCCCGGTCAAGGAGAACGTCCTCACGGGCGGGGATATCGACCTGCTGTCCTTCCCGGTGCCCAAGTGGAACCGGCTCGACGGCGGGCGCTACGTGCTGACCTATGCCGGCTGCGTGACCAGCGACCCCGATACCGGGCTGCACAATGTCGGCATCTATCGCGGCATGGTGGGCGGCAAGGACGCCATCCCGGTTCTGATGTGGCGGGCCCAGCACTGGGGCGGGCATTTCACCAAATACGAGGCGCGCGGCGAGAAGATGCCGGTCGCCTTCGTGCTCGGCTGGGAGCCCTCGCTCGGCTTCACCGCCGGGGCGCCGGTGCCGCGCGATATCTCGGAATACGACGTGATGGGCGCGATCCGCGGCGCGCCCGTGGAGCTCGTCCCCTGCGAGACGGTGCCGCTCATGGTGCCGGCGAGCGCCGAGATCGTCATCGAGGGCTGGATCGACCCCGACCCCGCGACCTTCATGGAAGAGGGGCCCTATGCCGAGTTCACCGGGTACTACGCGACCGAGCGGACCGCCAAGCACACCGCCCGGGTGACCTGCATCACCCACCGCGACAACCCGATCTTCCGCGGCACCGTCGAGGGGGCGCTCCCCTACAGCTATGCCGAGAACGCGATCATGAGCTCGATCCAGCGCTCGGCGACGGCGTGGAACGCGCTGGAGCGGGCCGGCGTGCCGGGGGTTACCGACGTGTTCGGCATGCCGATCCACGCCGGGGTCAACATGGCGGTGCAGATCCGCCAGACCTATCGCGGCCAGGCCAAGCAGGTGGCCTCCGCGCTGTGGGGCGATTCGTCGTCCCATGTGCGCTACAAGCATGTCATCGTCGTCGACGAGGACATCGACATCCACGACTACGCCGCCGTCGACTGGGCGCTCGCCTGGCGGGTCAATGCCGGCGAGGGCGATATCGTCACCTTCCCCGCCACCTGGGGCGCCGGGCTCGACCCCTCGGTGCGGCGGCGGGATGCCGACGTGCATCTGTTCGGCACCGGCAAGTGGCACCGGGTGCTGATCGACGCGACGATCAACCTCGACTACCCGCCCGAGCGCGACGGCCGCCGCTACCCGCCGACCGTCGAGCCGATGGAAGAGGACAAGCGCGCCGCGCTGGCGCGCTGGTCGGCGCTCGGCCTCGACGATCTGAATTAGACCGCATATCCGAAGGGAGTACGCGATGGACCAGCCGGAAGGTCTCTCCAACCGCTTGCAGCCGCGCCAGTTCGGCGACCTCCGCGGCTGGATCGAGGCGCTCGACATCGCCGGCGAGCTGCAGCGAATCGGCGCCAGGGTCGACTGGGACTGCGAGCTCGGCACCATCGCGCGCAAGACCTTCGGCACCGGCCACGGCAAGGCGCTGCTGTTCGACAGCATCGAGGGCTACGGGCCCGACGACGACGTGTGGTCCCGCGCGGTGTTCACCGGCGGGCTGTCGAACTATTCCAGGGTCGCGATGATGCTGGGCCTGCCGCAGGACGCGCCGGTCCGCGACCTGGTGCTGGCCACCCGGCACTATCTCCAGCAGCGCGTGCCGCCCACCGAGGTCAGGACCGGCAAGGTCAAGCAGAACGTCGTCACCGGCGACGACATCGACATCTACAAGGTGCCGGTGCCGCGCTGGCACCGCGAAGATGGCGGGCGCTACATCAACACCTACTCGGCGACGGTGACCATGGACCCCGATAGCGGGGTCCACAATATCGGCATCTATCGCGGCATGCTGGGCCAGAAGGACACGTTGCCGGTGCTGCTGTGGCGGGCGCAGAACTGGGGCGTCCACTTCCAGAAATGGGCCGACCGGGGGATGAAGATGCCGGTCGCCCATGTCTATGGCTGGGAGCCGGCGATGCCCTACTGCGCCTCGGCGCCGGTGCCGACGGGGGTTTCCGAATACGACGTGATGGGCGCGATCCGGGGCGAGCCGGTGCCGCTGGTCAAGTGCGAGACCTCGGACCTCATGGTGCCGGCCGATGCCGAGATGGTGATCGAGGGGTTCATCGACCCCGACCCGGCGACCTTCGAGCAGGAGGGGCCGTTCGGCGAGTACACCGGATATTTCGGCGGCGACCAGGGGCCCAAGCACGTCACCAAGGTGACCTGCGTCACCTATCGCGACGGCTCGATCCACCGCGGCACGCTGGAGGGCACGCTGCCCAAGATGCTCAACGAGAACTCGATCACCTCGTCGATCCAGCGCGCCGGCGTCGCCTGGAACGTGCTGGAGCGCGCCGGGGTTCCGGGCATCACCGACGTGCACTGCTCGCCGGCCAATAACGGCACCACGCTGATGATCCAGATGCGCCAGACCTATCGCGGCCAGGCCAAGCAGGCGGCGGCGGCGATCTGGGGGTCGAACGCGTCCCATCTGCGCTACAAGAACATCTGGGTGGTCGACGAGGACATCGACATCCACGATTACGGCGCGCTCGACTGGGCCTTCGCCTACCGGGTCAACGCGGCCGAGGACGACATCGTGTTCTTCCCGGGCTCCTGGGGCTCGCTGCTCGACCCCTCGACCCGGCTCAAGGACCGCGACCCGATGCTGTACGGCACTGGCAAGTGGTGCCGGGTGCTGATCGACGCCACCGTCAATCTCGACTTCGAGCCGGAAGAGGCCTATGGCGGCGAACGCTACCCGCCGATGGTGAGGCCGCACGACGTGGACATGGACCTCGTCAACAGCCGTTGGGAGGAGTACGGCTTCGAGCCCGAGGACTAGCGCCGCGCCCGGAAGCAGGCCCGCGGCGTCGAATGAAGGAGCATGACCGTCATGTCTGAGAAGAACCCGCGCGTCGGATCCGCGCTCGAAGACCTGCTTCGGGAAGACGGCACCTACGGGGACGCGAAGAACCATGCGATCAAGTCGGTGCTCGCCTACAAGCTGGCACGGGCGATGGAGGCGCAGAACCTCTCCAGGGCGGGCATGGCCGCGCGCATGGAAACCAGCCGCTCGTAGCTCGACCGTCTGCTCGACCCGGAAAACGAAGGCGTCACCCTGCACACGCTGAAACGCGCCGCCGAGGCGGTGGGGATGCGCCTCGAGCTCGAACTCCGCCAGCCCTGAGGTCGAGTGCGCGCATGCCGGCGGCTAGCGCCGCGCCCGGAAGAAGGACCGCAGCAGCGCCGCCGCCCGGGCCTCGCCGATCCCGCCATAGATCTCGGGGCGGTGGTGGCAGGAGGGCCGGTCGAAGATCCGCGCGCCGTGCTCCACCCCGCCGCCCTTCTCGTCCGCCGCGCCGAAATAGAGCCGTCGGATACGCGCCAACGCGATCGCCTGGGCGCACATCGGGCAGGGCTCCAGCGTGACATAGAGATCGCAGCCGGCGAGCCGGGGCGTGCCGAGCCGCCGGGCGGCTTCGCGGATCGCGAGCATCTCCGCATGCGCCGTGGGGTCGGCGTCGCGTTCGACGCGGTTGGCCGCCTCGGCCAGCGCCGCGCCGCGCCGGGGATCGACGATCACCGCGCCCACCGGCACCTCGCCCGCCGCGCCCGCCGCCTCGGCGAGCGCCAGCGCGCGGTCCATCCAGCTTCGGTCGGAACCGGGCATCGCCGAACCATCCGGGGCGCGCGGCGACCGGTCAAGCCGGCGATTCGGGCGGTTTGGGGAATCGCGGTAGAGTGCGGGCGATGAAACGACCGGTGATAGGCCTCACGCTCGATTCTGAGCCGGCCGGCGGCTATTCCAGCTCGCCGTGGTACGCGATTCGGGAGAACTACTGCGGCGCGGTGGTTCGGGCGGGCGGGCTGCCGCTGCTGCTGCCGCACGAGCCCGAACACGCGGCCGACTATCTCGACCGGGTCGACGGGCTGGTCGTCACCGGCGGCGCCTTCGACGTCGACCCGGCGCTGTTCGGCGCCGCGACCCGGCACGAGACGGTGACCACCAAGGACCGGCGCACCGAGTTCGAGAAATCGGCGACCGAGGGCGCGCTCGCGCGCGACATGCCGGTGCTCGGCATCTGCGGCGGCCAGCAGCTCCTCAACGTGGTCTTGGGCGGCACGCTGATCCAGCACATCCCGGACGAGGTCGAGGGCGCGCTCGCGCACGAGCAGCCCAACCCGCGCACCGAGCCCGGCCATACGGTCTCCGTCCAACCGGGCACGCTGCTGCACCGGATCGTGGGCGCGACCGAGATGGCGGTCAACAGCGCCCACCATCAGGCCGCGCTCGATGTCGGCCAGGACGTGCTGGTCGATGCGGTGGCGCCCGACGGGGTGATCGAGGGGATCGAGAGCACGCGGCACCGCTTCTGCCTTGGCGTACAATGGCATCCCGAATACGAGATCGACCAGGGGGATGCCAGGATCCTCAAAGCCTTCATCGCGGCCTGCCTCGGCTGACGCCGAACGCGCGGGCGAACGGATCGCCAAGTATCTGGCGCGCGCCGGCCTGTGCTCGCGCCGCGAGGCGGAACGCTGGATCGCCGCCGGCCGGGTCGCGGTCGACGGCGCGGTGCTGTCGACCCCGGCCACGCTGGTCGATTCGCGCAGCGCGGTCACCGTGGACGGCAAGCCGGTCGGAGCGCCGGACCGGCGGCGGGTCTGGCGCTATCACAAGCCGCGCGGGCTGATCTGCACCAACGCCGACCCGCAGGGGCGGCCGACGGTGTTCGACGCGCTGCCCGGCGACCTGCCGCGCGTGGTCTCGGTGGGACGGCTCGACTTCAACTCCGAAGGGCTGTTGCTGCTCACCAATGACGGCGGGCTCGCAGGCAGGCTGGAACGCGGCGACTGGACCCGGCGCTACCGCGTGCGCGCCTTCGGCGCCGTCGACGAAGCCCGGCTCGCCGGGCTCGCGGACGGCGCCGTGGTCGACGGCATCGCCTACGGACCGATCCAGGCGCGTCTCGATCGCAGGGAGGGGCGCAACGCCTGGCTCACCGTCAGCCTCACCGAGGGCCGCAACCGCGAGATCAAGCGGGTGTTCGAGAGCCTCGGGCTTGCCGTGAACCGCCTGATCCGCACGGGGTACGGGCCGTTCCTGCTCGGCGGGCTGGCGCGCGGCACGCTCGCCGAGGTGACGGAGAAGGTGCTCGGGGAACAGCTCGGCCGTGCGGATCGTCGGCGGTAGGCATCGCGGGCGGCCTCTCTTCGCGCCCCAGGGCACGGCGATCCGGCCCTCCGGCGACCGGCTGCGCGAGGCGCTGTTCAACATCCTCGCCCACGGCGACTTCCCCGGCATCGAGGGCGCCGAGGTGCTCGATGCCTTCGCCGGCACCGGCGCGTTCGGTCTCGAGGCGCTGTCGCGCGGGGCTGCCCGCGCGACCTTTATCGACCGCGACGTGGCCTGGGCGCGGCGCAACGCCGACGCGCTCGGCGAGGACGCCGTGGTGACGATCGCGGGAGATGCGCTCGCCCCGCCGCCGGCGCCCGGCCCGGTCGCCATCGCCTTCCTCGACCCGCCCTACGGGCAGGGCCTCGCCGGCCCGGCGCTGGCGGCGCTCGGCGATGCGGGGTGGATCGGCCCCGCCACCTGCGCGGTCGTGGAGATCGGGCGCGGCGAGTCTCTGGATGCGGCGGGCTTCTCGGCGGTCAGGCGGCGCGGCTACGGCGCCGCGCAGCTGCTGTTCCTCAAGGCGGGGTCGTGATCCCCGTCACCGCAGGCGCGGCGGCACGCGGACCCTCTCCGGCAGCGGCGCGCCCATACCCCCGGCCTCGGCGCGGGCCAGGACCTCGATGCCGAGGGCGAGGTCGGAGAGGCCCATGCCGACCGCCTTGAACAAGGTGAGGTCGCAGCCGGCCGGGCGGCGCACGTCCTCGGCGATCAGCCGCGAGATCGGGCGCACCGCCTGCCACGCGGCATCGTCGTCGCCGAAGCGCTCGCGGAACTCCGCCGACAGCGCGCGTACGCCGTCTATCGTGTCGACGGCGATGACGCCGCAGCGCGGGAACACGTCCTGGGCGAACTCGACGCGGACCGGCACGATGGCCCCCATCGCGTTGACATGGGCGCCGGGCGCGAGCATCCGGGCGGACAGGAACGGCGCGGTCGCGTTGGTGATCGCGGTGACGATGTGGGCGTCCGCCACCGCCGCCTCCACGCTCGCGGCGGGGGCCGCGCGGATGCCGAGCTCGTCCTCGATGCGCGCGGCGAGCGCTTCGCGCGCCCCGGCGCGGCGGCTGTAGACGCGGATCTCCTCGATGTCCCTGACGGCGGCGCAGGCCGCGGCGTTGGGGAGCGCTTGCTTGCCGGTCCCGATCAGGGCGAGGCGGCGCGCGTCCTTCGCTGCCAGGCGCGCGGTGCCGACGCCGGTCATGGCGGCGGTGCGCATCTGGCCCAGCGCGGTCGCCTCGACGACGGCGCGCAACCGCCCGTCCTCCAGCGAGAACAGCACCAGCACGGTCTGAGATTTGCCGCCGACATTGACCCAGGTCTTGGTGCCGCATATTCCGGCGCCCGCCACCGCGGCGCCGATCGCATGCATCGCGTCGTTGGCGGCCACCATGAGATGGGTCTTTGGCAGGTTGGCGGCGCCGCCGCCGGCCTCGATGGCGAGCGCCCGTTCGAGGGCCGAAATCGCGTCGGGCAGCGCCATCGTCGCGGTCACATCCGCCTCGGTGATCCAGATCGGCGCCCCGTCCATGCCTCGTCTCCCGCCTGCTTCGCACGGAGTCTAGCCGATGGCGCGGCGCCCGGCTGCGTTCGCCGTCATTGCGCGGCGGAAGCAGGCGCGGGATACTCCGCGTTGCGCCGGGCGGGACGGCCCGCGCACGGGACCTCAAGAACGGACAATAGGGGGAAGACGTGAAACACATAGTCAAGACGGCGGCCCTGGCCGCGGCCGTATCGCTCGCGGCCGGCGCAGCCACGGTCGCGTCGTCTTCGGACGCGACGGCGGCATGGAAGCCCAAGAAGCCGGTCGAGTTCGTCATCATGGCCGGCAAGGGCGGCGGCGCCGACCGGCTCGCCCGCTTCATCCAGGGCATCATCAAGAAGCACAAGCTATCCGCGCTGCCGCTGGTGCCGATCAACAAGGGCGGCGGTTCGGGCGCCGAAGCGCTGCGCTACGTGAAGGACAAGCAGGGCGACCCGCATGTGATCATGGCGACGCTCAACAGCTACTACACCACCCCGCTGCGCAACCCGGGGCTCGGCGTCGACATCTCCAGCTTCACCCCGATCGCGCGGCTCGCCGAGGACACGTTCCAGCTCTGGGTCCACTCCGACACCAAGATCATGTCGGTCAAGGACTACGTGGCCGCGGTCAAGACGGCGGGCGCCAAGAACTGGAGGATGGGCGGCACCGGCAAGGGCCAGGAGGATTCGCTGGTCACCGCGATGCTGGAGAAGGCCTATGGGATCAAGGTCACCTATGTGCCGTTCAAGGGCGGCGGAACGGTGGCCAAGCAGCTCATCGGCAAGCACATCCACTCGACCGTCAACAACCCGTCGGAGCAGATCGGCTTCTGGAAGGCCGGCAAGTCGCGGCCGCTCGCGACCTTCACGCCGAAACGGCTGAAGGCGTTCCCCGACGTCCCGACCTTCGGCGAGCTGGGACAGAACCTGTCCTACTTCATGCAGCGCAGCGTGGTCGCGCCCGGCGGCATCCCGGCGGACGCAGCGTCCTACTACGTCGACCTGTTCGACAAGGTCTACAAGTCCGAGGACTGGCAGAACTACCTGTCGAGCAAGGGGCTGCTGCCCGGCTGGCTGACCGGCAAGGCGCTCCAGGACTATTTCGTCAAGGAGCGTGAAGCGCATCGCAAGCTGCTGATGGCGATGGGCGAGATCAAGTAGCCGCGTAGTCGCGATCCGGCCCGGCACGCAAGGCCGGGCCGGACAGTTCCAGCCCAGCCGACACGGGAGCCGCCACCGATGCGCCGCGCGGAGCTCGTCATGGCCCTATTCATGGCGGCGTTCTCGCTCTACATCATGTGGAAGTCGACCGAGCTTCCGGTCGGCTGGATCGAGGGCGAGGGGCCGGGCGGCGGCGCGTTCCCGTTCTGGCTCGCCGCGGGCATGCTGGTCTGCTGCGGCTGGATCGTGCTGCGCTGGGCGCGGCGCCAGAGCCCGCCGTCGCGCTCGGACGAGCCCTATATGGACAAGACGGCGCTCCGGGTGTTCGCCGTCGGCGCGGGCTCGCTGCTGGTGATGATCGGGCTGATGCATATCGTCGGGGTCTATGTGGTGATCCCGCTCTACCTGATCTTTTACATGCGCGGGATCGGCCACCACGCCTGGTCGGTGACCGCCCCGCTCGCCGTCGCCATGCCGGTGGCGACCTTCCTGTTCTTCGAGATCGCGCTCAAGATCACCCTGCCCAAGGGCTACACGGAGCCCGCCTTCTACCCGCTCTACGAGCTGCTCCTGTAATGGAGATCCTGGGCCTCCTGCTCGAAGGCTTCGCGGTCGCGCTCCAGCCGATCAACCTCGCGCTGATCGTCGCCGGCTGCATCGCCGGGCTGTTCATCGGCGCCATGCCGGGGCTCGGGTCGGTCAACGGGGTGGCCATCCTGCTGCCGATGACCTTCCTGGTGCCGCCGACCTCGGCCATCATCTTTCTCGGATCGCTCTACTACGGCGCCATGTACGGGGGCGCGATCAGCTCGATCATGCTGGGCATCCCGGGCGCCTCGACGGCGGTGGCGACGACCTTCGACGGCCGGCCGATGGCGCTCCAGGGCAAGGCGGACAGGGCGCTGGTCGCCGCCGCCACGGCGTCCTTCGTCGGCGGCACGATCTCGGTCGTGCTGTTCACCCTGTTCGCCCCGCCGCTGGCCGATTTCGCCCTCGCCTTCGGCCCGCCGGAGGAGTTCGCGCTGCTCCTGCTCGCCTTCGCCACCTTCATCGGGCTCGGCGGCGACGACATCCCGAAGACCCTGTTCTCGATCTTCATCGGTCTGATGTTCTCGGCCGTCGGGCTCGACATCGTGAGCGGCGACCCGCGGCTGATCTTCCTCGACCTGCCGGGCTTCTATCACGGCATCAACTTCCTGGTGCTGGCGATCGGCATCTACGGCATCGGCGAGATCCTGTGGACCGTCGAGACCACCAGGGGCGAGATGGTGGTGAGCCGCGCCGCGGTGACCATCCGCGGCGTCGTCCGCGCGCTGACGGATCTGCGGCACAACATCCGCTCGATGCTGATGGGCTCCTTCCTCGGCTATTTCGTCGGCATCCTGCCGGCCGCGGGCGCGACCCCGGGCTCGCTGATGGCCTATGGCGTCGCCCGCACCATGTCGAAGCACCCGGAGACCTACGGCAAGGGCAATGTCGACGGCGTGGTCGCGCCCGAATCCGCCAACAACGCGGCCAGCACCGGCTCCATGCTGCCGATGCTGACGCTGGGCATCCCGGGCTCGCCGACCACCGCGATCCTGCTCGGCGGCATGGTGATCTGGGGTCTCGAGCCCGGCCCCATGCTGTTCATCGAGCACAAGGAGTTCGTCTGGGGGCTGATCGCCAGCCTCTATGCGGCCAACCTGTTCGCGCTGCTGATCAACATCGCCTTCATCCCGGCCTTCCTGATGGTGCTCAGGATGCCGTTCACCATCCTCGCGCCGGTCATCTTCATCCTCTGCGTGGTCGGCGGCTACGCGCCGACCCAGGACATGCACGACGTGTGGCTGATGCTGATCTTCGGCGTCATGGGCTATCTCATGCGCAAGCTCGACTACCCGCTCGCGCCGGCCGTGCTCGCCATCGTCCTCGGCCCGCTCGCCGAGGCCTCGGTGCGCCAGTCGCTGATCATGGCGCATGGCTCGTTCGGCATCTTCTTCGACCGCCCGATCTCGGCGATCATCATGGCGATCGCGATCGCGCTGTTCGCCTGGCCGGTGCTGATCGCGATCCGCCGGCGCCTGCGCGCCTAGGCGAGCGCCGCGGCGCGCACCGCGTCGGGGGTGAACGGGATGCGCCTCAGCCTGAGCCCGGTCGCGGCATGCACCGCGTTGGCGATCGCCGCCGCCGTCGGGCCGGCGGTGGCCTCGCCGGCGCCGAGGAAGGGCTCGCGCCCCGGATCGACCAGCACGGTCTCGAATTCCGGCACGTTGTCGAAGCCGAGGATCGGGTAGGACTCCCAGTCGCGGCTGGTGATGCCGTCGCGGTCGAAGGCGACCGCCTCGTGCAGGGTCCAGCTCGCCGCCTGGACCGCCCCGCCCTCGAGCTGGGCCGCGAGCCCGGCCCGGTCGACGATCTCCCCGGCATCGGCGGCGATGGCGCAGCGTTCCAGCCGGATCTCGGCCGCGTCGGTCACCGAGACCTCGATGACCACCGCGGCGTAGGCCGCGATGTTCTTGTAGCGGGAGAACGCGATCCCGCGTCCGCGCCCCTCCGGGCAGTCCGCGCCGGACGGGTCGAGGCGTTCGGCCGCCGCCTCGATCACCGCCCGGCCGCGCGGGTCGGAGAGATGGTCGAGCCGGAACGCCACCGGGTCGACGCCCGCCTCCGCCGCCAGCTCGTCCATGAAGGATTCGATGGCGAACACGTTGGCGTAGGCGCCGAGCGACCTGAGCGCCGAGACCCGGAGCGGCATGCCGCGCACCAGGTGCTTCACCAGCCGCTTGCCGGGCAGGTCGTAGAGCGGGTCGAGATTGCGGTGGATGCCGATATGCGGCCCCATCGCCGGGCCCATGACCGGCGGGTCCAGCGGCTCGTCGAGGAAACGGGTCGACAGAAGGCGTGCGGGGCCGATCCTGTCCGGTCCCGGGCGGGGCCGCATCATGAAGGTGTCGCCGAAGCTCTCATGCGACCAGGCGACGATCTTTCCGCCCGGATCCAGGCTCGCCCGCAGGTCCATCGACATGCAGGTTCCGTAGGGCTCCCAGGCGTGCTCCTCCTCGCGGGTCCATTTGAGCAGCACCGGCGTGCCGGGCAGCGCGCGGGCGACGATGGCGGCGTCGAGCGCCGCATCGTCGGCGCCGTTATGGCCGTAGCAGCCCGCCCCCGGGGCGTGGACGATGCGGATCGCCCCGGGCGCCATGGCGAAGGTCTCGGCGAGCGCGGCGCGCAGGAAATAGATCCCCTGGCTGTGCGAGAGGATGGTGAGCCGGCCGTCGTCGAACTCCGCCATCGCCGCCGAGGGGCCGAGCGAGGCATGCATCTGGTAGGGCCGCTCGTAGCGCGCTTCGAGGGTGACCGCCGCGCCGTCGGGCGGATCGCCTTGCGGCGGCACCGGCGCCTCGACCGGCGCGCCGTCGACCACCGGAAGGCTGACCCGCTGGTTGCGCCTGAGGCTCTCGTAGATGTCCCCGGTGGCAAGCCCGTCGCCCTTGTCCCACACCGCCGCGGCCGCCAGGCGTTGCGCCGCCTTCGCCGCCTGGAACTCGTCCTCCGCGGCGACCGCGAGGAAGCTGCCGTCGCGCACCACCCGGACGCCTTCCCCGGCCAGCCGGTCGGGAACCGCCGGATCGAGCGCCTCGAGCCGCGCGTGGTAATGCGGCGGGCGCACCATGCGGGCGTGCAGCATCCCGGGACGGCTCATGTCCGGGAGGAAATGGGGGCTGCCGCGGACGATATCCGCCATGTCCCGCGCCGTCGCCGGGGTGCCGACATGGCGCAGCGCCGCGCGCGGCTTGAGCGGCGCATCCGCGTCGACGTCGATGCCGAACGGCTCGCCCGCCGCCAGCTCCCAGTAGCTGGTCTGCCGGTTGGTGGCGCGCGACTGGATGGTGCCGTCGTCGACTTCGAGCGTGGCCGGGTCGACATCGAGCAGGCGCGCCGCGCGGTCGAGCAGATGGCGGCGCGCGGTCGCCGCCGCCCGGCGCACCGCCTCGCCGGTCTGGGTCATCGAGTAGCTGCCCGACGTGATCCCCTCGTCCGGCGAAAGCCCGGTCTCGGTCCGCACCGTCTCCACCCGGGCGGGGTCGATGTCGAGCTCGTCGGCCACCAGCATCGCGACCGCGGTCGAGATGCGCTGCCCGATATCGACCTTGCCGCTGCGCACCGCCACGGTCTCGCCGGGCCCGATGGCGAGCCAGCGGTCGAGGGACGGGTTTTTCTCCAGGCTCGGGTTAGGCGCCATCTTCGCCCTCCGCGAGCAGCCGGTCGATCGCCCGCAACACGTCCGCATGCGCGCCGCAACGGCAGAGATGGCCGTCGAGCGCGGCGATGGCGCCCTGCCGGTCGGGCTCCGGCGCGGTCTCCAGATACGCAGTCAGCGCGACGATCAGCCCGCCGGTGCAATAGCCGCACTGCGCGGCGCCCGTCTCCAGGAACGCCCGTTGCACGGGGCTGTATTCGCCGTCCCCTGCCAGGCCTTCGAGCGTGACTATCTCGCTCCCTGAAAATTCGGATACCGCGCGTACGCAGCTCAGCACCTTCTCGCCGTCGGCGATCACGGCGCAGGCGCCGCATTGCTCGAGCCCGCAGCCGAGCTTGGCGCCGACCAGCCCGAGCCGGTTGCGCAGCACATAGACCAGCGGCGTCGCGGGGTCGGCCTCGATTTCGCGGACGGCGCCGTTGACGGTGAGTGCGAACCTCTCCACGCTCAGGCCGCTTGGCGCGCGCGTTCGTCGGCGATCAGCCGGTCGTGCAGCCTGCGCGCGGCGAGCTGTCCGGCATCGGCGTTCACGTCGATTTTCCAGGGATCGGCGCGGCCGTTCATCGACTTCTGCTGCGCCTCCAGCGCGGTGAAGTCCTCGACATAGGCGCCCGAGATCGCCTCCCGCAGCCAGTCGGCCATCGCGGAATCGCGGGTAAAATTGTTGGGGAACATCCAGTAATAGACCGAGCGCGTCTCGTCGATCGGGGTCAGGGTGATGGCGATCCGCGCCTCCGCCGCCCGGGCGCGGTCGCCTTCCGGAGCGCCGGTGCCGGTCGGCGCGGCGCCGACATCGAGAAGCGTGTGCGAGGGCGGGAAGTAGTGGACGATCTGCCAGCGGTCGGCGCGCTTCGGCCCGGGCGGCGCATCGCCCCAGATCGCCTTGCTCCACAGCACGCCGGGGTCGGCGTCGATCATCCAGCGCTCGATCGAGACCGAGGAGGCGCTGCGCGTGGTCTTCATCGGGCTCTCGGTGATCGACTCGGCGGCCAGGGTGGACTGGTGGATATAGATCTCGTGCGTCAGGTCGAGGAGGTTGTCGATCGACAGCATGTAATGACAGCCGACCTCCGCCGCGCCGCCGATCGCGTCTTCCCGCGGCGGCGCCCAGCCGGGATCGGTGTTCCAGCGGTAGTCGGGGATCGACGCCGGATCGGCGAGCGCCGGCTCGCCCGGCCAGATCCAGACGAAGCCGTGCCGCTCGACCACCGGATAGGTCCGCACCGCCGCGCCCGGCGGGATCGTCGACTGGCCGGGCACCGCGACGCAGGCCCCCGACGCATCGAATTCGAGCCCGTGATAGCCGCAGCGGATGCGGTCGCCGAGATGGACCCCGAGCGACAGCGGCAGATAGCGGTGGCAGCAGCGGTCGGCGAGCGCGGCCGGCGTTCCGTCCGTTGTGCGGAACAGCACCACCGGCTCCTTGCAGATCGTCCGCGCCGCCAGCTCCCGGCCGAGATCGCGCGCGAGCGCCGCGACATACCAGGCATTGCGCAGGAACATGGCTCGTCCTTTCCCGTGGCCCGCGGATTCTGGCCCTTGAGGGCGGGCGCGCACAACCCCGTTGACGCGGCGGCGGATCCTGCCATCGTCGCCGCGATGGCCGAACCCGACCTCATTCTCCACGACGCGCGCGTCGTGACCCTCGATCCGGCGCGGCCCAGGGTCGAGGCGCTGTCGGTCCGGGACGGCCGGATCGCCGCGGTCGGCGCCTCCGCCGAGCTCCTGCGCGGGCGCGGGCGGGCGACCCGAATCGTCGATGCCGGCGGCCAGACGGTGACGCCGGGCATCTTCGATGCGCACCCGCATATGGACCGGGAGGGACTCAAACGCCGCGGCGGGATCGCGATCCGGGGTCTCGACTCGGTCGCCGGGATCGTCGAAATCGTGCGCGAGGCGGCATCGCGCACGCCGGCGGGCGAGTGGATCGTGACGATGCCGATGGAGCTCGCGCCGGAGCACGGGATGCCGCGCTATGTCAGCCGGCCGGACCAGCTCGCCGAAGGCCGCCTCCCCGACCGGCGCGACCTCGACGCCGCCGCGCCCGATCATCCGGTGCTGATCCGGAGCATCTGGGGCTGGTGGGGCGTGCCGCCCTTCCCCTCGGTCGCCAACTCGGCCGCCCTTGCGCTGGCCGGCATCGACCGGGACACTGGGGCGCCGCACGGAACCGAGATCGAGCGCGATGGCGCGGGAGAGCCGACCGGGGTGATGCGCGAGACCAACCGCGCGCCGATCCTCGAATACACGCTGTTCGGCCGGCTGCCGCGCTTCACCTTCGAAGACCGCCTCATCGCGGCGCGCACCGCCCCCCGGCTTTACAACGCCGCCGGCACCACGGCGGGCTTCGAGGGGCACGGGCTCACCCCCGCCATCGTCGAGAGCTATCGCCGGGCGGACCAGGCGGGCGATCTCACGGTCCGGCTGGCGGCGACCCTCAGCGTCCCCAGCGCGGCGCTGGACGACCGCGGCGTGGGCGACTACCTGCGCACCTGGGCGGACCGCATCGCGGCGCCGGGGGAACGATGCGGCAATCTCGCGACCGACGGGATCTGTCTCGATTTCGGCGATCCCGAAATCGCCCGCATCATCGGCGCCGGCTATCCCTACGAGCAATGGGCCGGGCATTTCTACCAGTCGGTCGCCTTCGACCGGCTGGTGGAGATCGCCACCCTGGCGGCCGGGCTCGGCATCCGGCTCGCCTGCATCGCCTATGACATCGAGGCGCTGCTGCGCGCCTTCGAGGCGGTAGACGCCAGGATCCCCATCGCGGAGAAGCGCTGGGTGATCATGCATCTGACGCGGGCGACCGACGACCAGCTGCGGCGGATCGGGGCGCTCGGCGCGATGGTCACCGTCACCCCCAATTTCATGTATCACGCGACGACCCGCCTCGGCCTCGCCGAGCTCGGCGCCGACGGCACGCCGATCCGGCGCCTCCTGGATGCCGGCATCCCGGTCGCGCTGTCGTCCGACAACGTGCCGGTCTCGATGTTCTGGGCGATGTGGTCGGCGCTCACCCGCTATGCCGCCGACCTCGATGTGCGCCTCGGCGAGAGCTTTCTCGCCCGCGAGGAGGCGCTGGAGCTGATCGCCAGGACCGGCCATCGGCTTACCTGGGACGAGGACCGGCGCGGCACGATCGCGCCGGGCATGGATGCCGATTTCGTCGTGCTCGACCGGGACCCGCTGAGCTGTCCCGAGGACGACATCCGGGAGACCCGGGCGGTGCGTACCTTCCTCGCGGGAAACCAGGTCTATTCGGCCGCCGCCACGTGAGCGCAGCCGGTCGGCACGACATGGGCGGCGCGCAGATACTGCCGGCCGATCCAGGGGATGCGCCGCTCGGCGGCGATCGACAGCCGTTTCAGCGGGCGCGGCAGGAAGATCGTGTTGCCGTATATCCGCGTCCAGCGCTGGGTATGCTCGGTGAGCGGCCGTTCGCGCCGTTCCCAGGCGCGGAACGCCGATGCGAGGTCGGGTTCCTCGTCGAGGGCGACCGCGAGGCCGAGCGCGTTCATCATCGCGTGCCCCGCGCCCTGGGCGAGATAGGGCGGCATCGCATGGGCGGCATCGCCCAGCACCGCGACCCGCCCCTTGCACCAGCGGGTGAGGCGAACCGTCTGGAACCGGGCCCAGCGCGCCTCCTCCCAGTCCGCCTCGGCGGCGACGCGGGCGAGAATGGCGCCGAGCGCCGGAAACGACCGCGACCAGGTTTCGGGGTCGATCGGGGTCGTCTTGCCGGCCTCGTCGTCGACCAGGGAGCCGAGCAGGACGTAGTACTCCTCGTCATTGACCGGGCAGTAGAGCACCCGGCGGTTGTCCGCCCAGGCCTCGATCATCACCGTGCCCGAGACCGCGTCCTCGGCGATCTCCCCTGGGGTGCGCGGGATGGTGACCCGCACCCCGCCGTCGCGCTGCCAGATACGCTGCCTGAGGAGCCCGAGCGGCGCGCGCAGCGCGGAGCCCGCCCCGTCGGCCAGCACGACGAGTTCGGCCTCCATCCGGTCGCCGCCGTCGACGGTGACGGCCCCGTCGGGGGAAATCTCCGTGACCGGCGAGGCGAGCCTGATCTCGACCCCGGCCTCGGCGGCGCGGCGGGCGAGCAGGCGCACGATGTGGCGCCGGTCGATGCGGTAGGGGCTGCGCGCGGTCTTGCGGGTCAGGACGACATTGCCCTCGCCGTCGAGCGAATCGCGCCGGTCGATCCGCGCGCCGCCGGCGATCACCGCATCGGCGATCCCGAGCGACCTGAAGATCAGCATCATGTTGGGCTGAACGGCGATGCCGTAGCCTTCGGCGTCGATCGCGCCGCGGCGTTCGTGAAGCCGAACCGACCAGCCGCGCTCGGCGAGCGCCGCCGCCGCGACAAGCCCGCCGAACCCGCCGCCGACGATCTCCGCGCGACCCGGTCGCAAGCTGACCGGCTGGCGCTGTATCCGGACCGGGGGAAGCCCGCCCTAGGCGTCCGCCGCCGCTTCCTCGACGACGTTGCCGTCGGCGTCCAGGCTGAGCCCGCTTTCCGTCGCCTCGTCGAGCACCCGCTGCGCCCAGGCGACCCGGCCGGCATCCGTGCCGCCGAGGATCGCCATCAGATAGCCGTGCTCGTCGCCGACATTGCGGAAGCCCCGCATGACTTCGGTCGGCACCGAGACCACGTCCCAGGGCTCCAGAATCACCTCGTTCTCGCCATCATCGCCCCAGAACACCGACCAGCGTCCCGACATCGAGATGAATACCTCGACCGTGGTGTGCGAATGGAGCGCCGCGCCCTTGCCGGGCTCGGCCCCGACATAGGTGACGTTGAAATCCTGTACCGCCGTGATCGCCGGCGTCAGCGAGGGATCTTCGGTGACGCCTTCGCCGATGACGTTGTAGATGTCGCGCTCGTGGCCCGGGATCCTGGTGTCGAGGAAGGCCATCTTGCTGGGCCGGAGCTCGCTGAACTGCGCCGTCCGCTCGAGCATTTCCTCCATCGAGACCACACGTGTCGCCATCTCAGCCTCCTTGTGCATTCCCATGGCGCAACACTGCGCCGAAACCGGACGAATGCCAAGCGGGGAACGGGGATCACCCGGAAGCGACGGCGATGCGCCGGTAGCTCATCGCCTCGGCGATATGCGGACGGGCGACGGCGGCGGCGCCGTCGAGATCGGCGATGGTGCGCGCGACGCGCAGCACCCGGTGGTATCCGCGCGCCGTCAGCTTGAGCGCTTCGGCGGCCTGGACGAGCAGCTCCCTGCCGTCGGCGGCGGGCGCGGCGGCTGCATCGAGCGCCTCGCCCTGGGCCTCGGCGTTGGTGCGGACGCCCGCGCTCTCGTACCGGGCCAGCTGCACCGCGCGCGCCGCGCCGACCCGGGCCGCGATTTCGGCCGAGCCTTCGGCCGGGGGCGGCAAAGCGAGATCCGCGAGGTCGACCGCCGGCACGTCGATATGAAGGTCGATGCGGTCGAAGAGCGGTCCGGAGATCCGCGCCTGGTAATCGGCGGCGCAGCGCGGCGCGCGGCTGCAGGCCTGGCCGGGGTCTTCGAGCCAGCCGCAGCGGCAGGGGTTCATCGCGGCCACGAGCTGGAACCGCGCCGGATAGCTGACATGGGTGTTGGCGCGCGCGATGACCGCCTTGCCGGTCTCGATCGGCTGGCGCAGCGCCTCCAGCGCGGCGCGGTTGAACTCGGGCAGCTCGTCGAGGAACAGGACGCCGTTATGGGCCAGCGACACCTCGCCCGGGCGGGTCTTCTGCCCGCCGCCGACGATCGCCGCGGTGGAGGCCGTGTGATGCGGGTCGCGAAACGGGCGGCTGCGCGACAGCGTGCCGTCGGCGAGGGTGCCGGCGGCCGAGTGGATCATCGAAATCTCCAGCGTCTCGGCGGGGTCGAGCGGCGGCAGGATGCCGGGAAGCCGGGAAGCGAGCATCGACTTGCCGGCGCCCGGCGGGCCGATCATCAGCAGGTTGTGCCCGCCGGCGGCGGCGATCTCCAGCGCCCGCTTCGCGGTCTCCTGGCCCCTGATGTCGCGCAGGTCGGCGACCGGGCCGGCATCCTCGGCAAGCCGCGGCTCGGGCGGGGTCAGCAGCTGGACTCCCCTGAAATGGTTGATCAGATGGATCAGCCCCTGCGGGGCGAGCACGTCGCCGCCCCCGGCAAACGCGGCCTCGCCGCCGGACACCGACGGGCAGACCAGGCCCCGGTCCGATCCCGCCGCGGCCATGGCCGCCAGCAGCACGCCCGCCACGGGACGGATGGAGCCGTCGAGGGCGAGCTCGCCGAGAGCCACATAGCCATCGACCGCATCCGAAGGCAGGACGTCCATGATCATCAGCAGGGCGAGCGCGATGGGCAGGTCGAAATGGCTGCCCTCCTTGACGACATCGGCGGGCGAAAGGTTGACGATGATGCGTCTCGACGGCAGCGACAGCCCGATCGAGGTCAGCGCCCCGCGCACGCGCTCGCGCGACTCGGCCACCGCCTTGTCGGGCAGGCCCACGACGACGAAGGCCGGAAGCCCGCCCACGATCTGGACCTGGACCTCTATGTCGAGAACGTCGATACCGTGGAATGCAACCGTCTGGATGCTTGCAACCATGGCGACAGCATAGCGCAGTCCCGCTCGCCGCAGAATTGCGGTGTCGCCGGTCCAGCCCGCATTTCCCGCCAGGGTCACGGCCTGCGCCGCGCCCGGGCGTTCGTCCGGCCAGGAGCGGGCCGAAGAGCGTAGCGGGCACTACGGTCGAGGCCCGCGACGCAGCGGGCGGGCGCCCGGGC
>MKWU01001031.1_pt1 | contig 50823 bp, 41 predicted proteins | sample 809101 | NCBI WGS metagenome assembly MKWU01 (sample SAMN05860141, study PRJNA318959) | sponge metagenome | host: Aplysina aerophoba | place: Slovenia: Piran, Adriatic Sea, Gulf of Piran | collected 2013-05-07 | reverse complement strand
TCGGCGGCCCCATGTCCAACTACCCGGACCTCAAGTTCGTGTACGTGGAGAACGAGATCTCGTGGATCCCGTTCTACCTCCACGAGTGGGACAAGTACTTCAAGCGCCACGCCACCAAGGCGCCGCTTCCGCACATGAAGAAGCTTCCCAGCGAGTACTGCAACGAGCAGTTCTACGCCACCTTCTTCAGCGACCCCACGGGCGGCCGGCTGCTGGACTGGTGGGGCAGCGAGACCTGCATGTGGTCCAACGACTACCCGCACGCGGCGTCCACCTGGCCGCATTCGCGCCAGGTCATCACCGACGAGCTCGGGCATCTGCCGTCGGACATCTTCCGCAAGGTCGTGCGCGAGAACGTGCTGAAGCTCTATGACCTCAAGCTGGAGGGGGTCAACGCCTGAGGAGACTTTGATCGATTGAGATGGCGCCCTTCGACTTCGCCTGTCCTGAGCTTGTCGAAGGGCTCAGGACGAGCGGCTAAGTCAAGGTTGCCCGACTAAACCCTGTTCGCCCTGATGGTTAAGTAAAAGGGGCCTAACTAAATCCCGTTCGTCCTGATGGCTGAGTTAACGGGGCCTGATTAAATTCCGTTCGTCCTGAGCCCTTCGACAAGCTCAGGACAGGCGAAGTCGAAGGGCGCCATCTGGAACACGAAACGTTCGGAAAGGAGATCACCATGGAAGCAGTCGCAGAGAAACAAGAGGTCGAGAGGCCCAGATCCTACAAGTACTCGCTGAAGACCCCCTACATGCAGCAGGGCCGGGTCACCCAGCTCGTGGCCAAGACCGACAACATGTGGATCCACACCAAGATCAACTCCGAAGGCGGCGAGAACGCGGTCCACTGTCACCTGGATGAGGACCATTCCTTCGTGGTGCTGGAAGGCCAGATGTCGGTGTTCGACGAAAAGGGCGACGAGTTGACGATCGAGAAGTACCAGGGGGTGATGATCCCCAAGGGCGCTTACTATCGTTACCTCAACACCGGCGACGGCAACCTCGTGGTGCTGCGCATCGGCTGCGGCATCGACGCCACGCCGCCGCGGGGCGACGATGCGCGCCTCGGCCCCGACGGCAAAGAGATCCCCTCCGACTCGGAGGAGAACAAGACGCTGCCGCCCATCGAGATGCCCGGCAAGTTCTTCGCGGAATCCGCTGGGTAGCCGCCGCGGCCGTCCGGATGACGTAGCGTATTCGAAGGCGCATCCGAATTTCCGGACGTAACAACCTGACGCAGTTTTCCCGCCGGCGCTTCGGGACCGGTCTTGCCGTCACCCCGAAGCGCCGGAGTTTTTCTGCCCGCCAATTCCGCCGGCCCATGGTCGCTGTCGCCCGCGGACCCGACGCACCCCAACTCACGGGCCGGTAGAACGATTCCCCCGCGCCATGCTGCACCACACCGGCCAGATCCTCTACAACATCCTGTTGCCGCTGCTGCTGATGGTGGGCCTCGGCACGCTGATCCAGCGGTACCAGCCCCTGAGCCTGGGGACCCTCGCCCGCGTCAGCATGTGGCTGCTGGTGCCGTCGTTCCTGCTGATCAAGATCTATGACAGCGACATCCCCTGGCGCGAGGTCGCGCTCATCGCCCTGGTCTTCCTGATGGTGCTGGGAACCCTGGGGGTGCTGCTGTACGTCAGCGGCCGCGCCATGGGCATGGCCAACGAGACGGTCGCCGCCGCGATCCTCAGCAGCGTCGTCGTCAACGCCGGCAACTTCGGCATCCCGGTGGCCCATCTGCTCTACGTAGAGGGCGGCACGCTGTTCGCGGGCCAGGCGGATCCGGAGGCGGGCTTGCACGTCCAGGCGCTGGTGGTGATGCTCAGCAACCTGATGATCTGGATACTGGGCTACATGGTACTGGCGGTGGCCAAAGGCGGTCGCGCCCGTGAAGCCCTGGGAGTCTTCAAGCTCCCCATGCCCTACGCGCTGGTGGGCGCCTTCGTGCTGCGGGAGATCCGCCTGCGGTCGTTCAACGGCGTCGACTTCCTGCCGGTGTGGGCCTCCTTTCCGTTGCGCTCGCTGTCCGGCGCGCTGGTGCCCATGATGCTCGTGGCCCTGGGGGCTCAGCTTGCCAAGGGCGCACGCTGGCGCCGCTGGCGGGAGGTGGTTCCCATCGCTTTCATCAAGCTGCTGGCCGTGCCCGCGCTCATCGGCGTCGCCGTCTACGCCTTCGGCCTGTGGCCCTGGCCCGGCGCCCAGCTCATCATCGGCGCCGCCGCCCCCACCGCGGTCAACACCCTCATCCTCACCATCGAGCTCGACGGCGACGCCGAGCTCACCGGCGACGTGGTGTTCTGGACCACCATCTTCTCCGGGATTACCGTCGCCGGCGTCATCGCGGTGGTGACGGCGCTGGGGGCGGCTTGATGGCGCCGGTGCCGGAGTGGTACCTTCGATTCGCTGTCAGGGAGACGCTGATCCATTTCCGTTCGTCCTTCGACTGTCGAAGGGCCCAGAGCGAACGGGAAATCGCGGAATCCTGATAAGACCCGTTCGCCCTGAGCGTAGCGGAGCGAAGTCGAAGGGCGCCATCTCGCTCGGCGGCGATTGACCGAGATTTTCTCGACGTCCGTGTTGAAAGAACCGCATGGCACCCCGCACCCGTCACTCCCCGAAAACGGCGATCCAAGTGGGGTGCGGTCCTTGGGAGGAATCATGAAGCTTCAAGATCAGGTAGCAGTCATCGTCGGCGGCGCCCGCGGCATCGGCGAAGCCATCGCGCACACCTTCGCCGGTGAGGGCGCGAAAATCGTTCTGGTGGATCTGGAGAGGACAAAGACCGAACTCGATGGCGTGGTTCAGGCTATCCAGCAGAAGGGCGGCGAGGCCGTGGCCATGACGACCGATGCCACGGACGCGGCACAGGTCGACAAAATGGTTGCCGACGTGGTGGCCAAGTGGGGAAGCCTGGACATCCTCGTCAACAGCGTCGGCTTCCGCGGCCCCATGGTCGAGGTGCACGAGATCACCGAGGAGGAATGGGACCAAGTCCTCAACGTCAACCTCAAGGCGATCTTCCTGTGCTGCAAGGCCGCGCTGAAGGTGATGATCGAGCAGAAACGCGGCAGCATCGTCAGCATCTCCGGCACCGCCGGACGCGAGGGCATGGCGCTCCGCGGCTCCCTGTGCGCTGCCAAGTGGGGCCTGCTGGGCCTCACCCAGACCATCGCCAAGGAGGCCGGCCCTTCGGGCGTGCGCGCCAACGTCATCTGCCCCGGCGGCATGGACGAAGCCGACCTGCGGGAAATGTACCAGGACCGCGCCAAGGGCCTCGGCGTCACCTTCGAGGAGTTGTGGGAGGGCGTCCTGGCCCACACCCCGCTACGGAAGCACGCACTGCACGAAGAGGTGGCCAACGCCGCCCTCTTCCTCGCCTCCGGGGACTCCTCCCACACCACCGGCGAGGCGCTGAACGTTTCGGGCGGGCGGTTGATGTCCTGAACCACGTGGCCGGTTCTGAACCGCGCCCGACGAGGGACCGATCGGGACCTCCTCCGGATCAGCCGCGGCGGTCGAGCGGCTGGAACTCGAGATCGGCGGCGCCCACGTACCGGGAATTGGGCCGGAACAGGCGGTTGTTGTCAATCTGCTCGATGATGTGCGCCGACCAGCCTACCACGCGGCTCATGGCGAAGATGGGCGTGTTGAGGGCGATGGGAATCTTCATCATGTGGTAGATGGGCGCGGCGTAGAAGTCCACGTTCGGGCACAGGTTCTTCTCCCCTCGCATCACCTCCTCCACGGTGATGCAGATGTCGCTCAGCCGGGTGTCGTCGAGCTGCCTGCCTAAAAGCACGCCCCACTTCTTCGCCACCTCCACCCGGGAGTCCGCGGTCTTGTAGATGCGGTGGCCGAAACCCATCACGCGATTCTTCTGCCGCAGGCTCTCCTCCACCCAGGCCTCGGCCCGGGCCGGCTCGCCGATCTCCAGGATCACGTCCATGGCCTTCTCGTTGGCGCCGCCGTGGAGCGGGCCCTTGAGGGCCGCGATGGCGCCCACCACCGCGCCGTACAGGTCCGACAGCGTGGAGGCGATGACCCGGGCTGTGAAGGTGGAGGCATTGAACTCGTGCTCCATGTACAGGATCAGCGTCACCTCCAGCACCCTCGCCTCGAACTCGTCCGGCCGCTCGCCCCGCAGCATGTGGAGAAAGTTGGCGGCGTGGTTGAGCTCCGGGTCCGGCGCCACCACCTCCAGACCCTGGGAGAGGCGGTGCAGCGCGGCAACCACCGTAGCCATGCGCGCCAGCAGGCGGGTGGCCTTGCGCAGGTTGGCGTCGCGGGAGTCGTCTCCGGCATCGGGATCGTAGAGCGCCAGCGACGACACCGCGGTACGCAGAGCGTCCATCGGCACCGCATCCGAGGGAAGCAGCTCGAGGCTCTCGATCACCCCCGGCGGAAGCGCCCGGCCGGAGCGCAACTCCGCGTCGAACGCCTTCAGCTCGGCACCCGAGGGAAGCCTGCCGAAGAGCACCAGGTAAGCCACTTCCTCGAAGCTTGCCTGCTCGGCCAGATCGTGTACGTCGTAGCCACGGTAGATCAGCTCGCCTTCCGGTCGCACCGAACAAATGGCCGTCTCACCAGCCACCACCCCTTCCAGCCCCGGCTTTACGTCTGACATCGAATGCCTCCTCTAGCAGCACCGCACAACACCCGGTTTCCCCTCCAGGAGAGGCTACCGGAAATTACTCCAATCAGGAACCGTGTTCAACCGAGCCTCCCGGACTGCCGCTCCGGGACGCTCTCGCTCAGATGGCCTTGGCCTTGCGCAGCTCGCGGATCTCCGCGGCGGTGTAGCCGAGGCCCTTAAGCACGGCGGCGGTGTGCTGCCCCACCCGGCAGATCCGCCCACCCGGCTTCCGGGCGCCGTCGAACCAGAACGGCGGGGTGAACTCGACGGCGCCGGTGTCCTTGCGCCGGGCCAGCGTCTTGCGGAAACGCACGTGAGGATCCTCCAGCACCTCCTCGGGCTCGTACACCGGCGCCACCGAGAGGCCGGTTTCGTCGCGGAGAAGCTGCACCCAGTGGTCTCTGGGCCGGGTCCTGAAAATGCGCCGCATCGCCGCCTTGATCCGGGGCGTCTTGTCCGGGTCGAAGGCCGAGTCGGCGTAACGCTCCAGGCCCAGGGCCTTGCACAACAGGCCCCACGGCTTCGGCCCCAGGGCGGCCACGGACACGAACCCGCCGTCCGACGCCTGGTAGGTGTCGTAACATGCGGCGGCGCCGGCCAGGGTCGCGTGCTCGCGCTTCACCACCGGGCGGGACCGCCGCGGCGGCGGCTCCAGCATCAGGTAACGCGCCACCATGAGCAGGGTCCAGTCGAACATGGAGATATCGACGTAGCGGCCCTCTCCTTCCCGCAACACGCCGATGTAGGCGGCAAGGATCGCGCTCAACGCCGGATACCCGCCCCCGGCCACGTCGACAACCTGGGCCGCCGGCGGCAACGGCCTCCGGCCGGCCTCCCGGCCGATGCCGAGCATGCCGCTCAACGCGAGGAAATTGATGTCGTGGGCCGAGTACGGCACCGACGGTCCGGCCTGCCCGAAGCTCGATATGGAGCAATAGACCAGGCTGGGATTCAGTTGCCGGAGCGTTTCGTAGTCCACCCGGAGCCGGCGCGCCACGCCGGGACGGAAACCTTCCAGCACGATGTCCGACGCGCTCGCCAAGGTATGCAGGACCTTGAGTCCCGCGTCGGTCTTGAGGTTCAGCGTGATGCTCTTCTTGCCCTGGTTGAGAAACGGCGCCCCCGAACGCACCGCCCCGGGCTCCTCCACCTTGAGGATCTCCGCCCCAAGGGCCGCCAGCAGCCAGGTGCACAAAGTGCCCGGGTACATGTGGCTCAGGTCCAGGACCTTGACGCCGTGCAGGATCGGTTTCGACATTGCGCCTCCCGAGAATCGTAGTACAGCTTGATAGAATCACGGGCGGGAACGTTGGACAAGCAGACGGCAACACCCGGATCCGTCCGTCCCGCGGTGCGGATTCTCCCCCCGATCCCGTTGTTGAAAAGGCCTGCTGACTGGTCTATCGTACCCCGGTGCGAATCACGAGAGGGCTCTTTACCCCAAAAAGGAGAACCATCATGTTTCGACGAATCGCATGGATCGGACTCATCATGGCGGCGCTGCTGGTATGCGGAAGCGTGGCCGGCGCGGCGTCTTTCTATGAAAAGAAGACCGTCAAGATCGTATCGGTGCATGCGCCGGGCGGCGGCTACGACACCTACTCCCGGCTTTTCGCGCGCCATCTCGGCAAGCATATCCCGGGCAAGCCCAAGGTCATCGTCGTCAACATTCCCGGCGCCAGCGGCCTTATCGGCACCAACTACGTCTACAACGTGACCAAGCCGGACGGTCTCACGCTGATCCAGCCGAGCTGGGGCGTGGCCCAGGCGCAGTACCTGAACTTCCCCGGCATCAAGTACGACGTCACCAAGATGATCTGGCTGGGGCTGGCCAACAGCGGCCCCATCACCGCGGTGGTGCGCAAGGGCTCGCCGATCCAGACGATGGACCAGTGGCTCGATCCCAAGACCAAGCCGCTGATCTTCGGCTGCACGTCGCTCAACAGCCTGACCTGCAGCATCCCCCTGGCCCTGAACGGCATCTTCGGCAAGACCTCCGAGGTCGTAACCGGCTACGTCGGGACGGCGCGCATTCGCGCCGCGCTGCTGCAAAACGAGGTGGACGGCCTGACCGGGTGGAGTTGGGACTCGGTGAAATCCACCGGCATGTCGATGCTCGACGACGGTGACGCCAAGATCATCGCCTATATCGGTTTCGACCGTCATGGGGAGCTGGACGAGCGCAAGGTGCCGTTCCTGAACGAAAGGATCACCAAGCCCGCGGACGTGGCGTTCATGAAGGTGCTGCTCCTGCCGGCGGCCATGCTGCGGCCGTGGGCCGTGCCCCCGGGGACGCCGGCCGACCGCGTGGGGATGCTGAAGACGGCATTCCAGGCCACGCTGAAGGACCCCGGGTTCCTGAAGGACGCCAAGCGCACCCGCCTGGACATCAACCCCAAGAGCGGCAAGTGGCTGACCGACCTCATCGCCAACATGAAGACGCAGATGACCCCGGAGGTGCTGAGCCGCGCCCGGAAGATCATCGGCCTGGAGAAGTGATCGGTCTCATGGAAATCGGATTGGAGCAACAGGAGGGAGACCCAACATGTTTCTGCGAGTAGCACTCATCGGTTTCATCATGGCGGCGATGGCAACCGCCGGCGGCAGCATTGCCGGAGCAGCGTCGTTTTACGAGAACAAGACGGTCAAGATCGTTTCGGTAAGCTCCCCGGGGGGCGGTTACGATACCTACTCGCGGCTGTTCGCGAGACACTTGGGGAAGCATATCCCGGGCAAGCCCAACGTCATCGTCATCAACATACCCGGCGGCAGCGGACTCATCGGCACCAACTACGTGTACAACATCACCAAGCGGGACGGCCTCGCCCTCGTGCACCCCACCTGGACCGTGGCGCAGGCGCAGTTCCTGAACTTTCCGGGGATCCGGTACGACGTCAACAAGTTCATCTGGCTGGGGCTGGCCAATACCAGCCCCATCACCGTGGCGGTGCGCAAGGGCTCGCCCATCCAGAGCATGGAACAGTGGCTCGACACCAAGACCGAGCCGTTGATCTTCGGCTGCACCGCGCGCAACAGCCTGACCTGCAGCATTCCCCTGGCCATGAACGACATCTTCGGCAAGACCTCCAAGATCGTCCCCGGTTACAAGGGGACGGCGCCGGTGCGCGCGGGGCTGCTGCAGAAAGAGGTGGACGCCCTTACCGGATGGACCTGGGACTCGGTGAAGTCCACCGGCATGTCCATGCTCGAAGAGGGCTCCATCAAGCTCATCACCTACATCAGCGAGGAACGTCACCCCGAGCTCGAGGCGCGAAACGTGCCGGGTCTGAACGACAAGATCACCAAGCCCGCGGACGTGGCCTTCATGAAGGTCCTGCTCCTTCCGGCCGCCATGGTACGGCCCTGGGCGCTGCCCCCGGGGACGCCCAAGGACAGGGTGGCCGTGCTGCGCAAGGCCTTCGACGCCATCCTGAAGGACCCCGCATTTCTGGCGGACGCCAAGCGGGCGCGGCTCGACATCAACCCCAGGAGCGGTGAGTACCTTACGGGCCTCATCGCCGACATGAAGAAGCAGATGACGCCGGAGGTGGTGAGCCGCGCGCGCAGGATCGTCGGCCTGGACAAGTAGGACCGTTCGAGCAAGAGCTTATGACCGATCCCGGCGGGTTCCGGCATATGGCCGGCACCCGCCGGAAACAAGGAGCACCGTCATGTCAAACCTATCGGGCAAGTACGCCGTCGTAGGCGTGGGCGAGACCCAGGTGGGCAAGCGGCCCGAAGCCACCACCAACTCGCTGCACGTGGAAGCCATCCGCCTGTGCCTGGAAGACGCGGGAATCAGCGCCTCCCAGGTGGACGGCCTCCTGACCAACCAGCCGCTGACGGACGCCCACCGGAGCTACGCGGTGCGGCTGGCGCACATGGCGGGCATCGATCCCAGCTACGCCACCGACCTGGCCCTTGGGGGCGCCACCCCCATCGCCATGATCCAGAATGCGGTGATGGCCATCGAGGCCGGCATGGCCAACTACGTGGTGTGCGTGCACGCGCGCAAGCGGGCGACGCCGGACCCCACCCCGGGCTATCCCATCCGTAGCGGCGACGAGCACTGGGAGCAGCCCTGGGGCCATTTCTCCGCGGTGGCCAACCACGCGTTCGCGGCCACGCGCCACATGCACGAGTTCGGCACCACCAGCGAGGACCTGGGCCAGGTGGCGGTGTCGACGCGGAAACACGCCTGCATGAACAAGAACGCCACTATGCAGAAGCCCATGACCATCGAAGACCACCAGGCCTCGCGTCTGATCGTGGAGCCGCTGCACCTGTTCGACTGTTCGCTGGAGTCGGACGGGGGCGCGGCCCTGCTGGTGACCAGCATGGAACGGGCCAGGGACCTGCCCAAGAAGCCGGTGCAGGTGCTCGGCATGGGGCAGCACCATCCGCACTCCAGCGTCATGGACGCGCCCACGCTGACCACACTGGGGAGCCGGAAGTCTTCCGAAGCGGCGTACAGGATGGCCGGGCTCGGACCCAAGGATATGGCCTTCGCCCAGATCTATGACTGCTTCACCATCACCACACTGATCACCATCGAGGACTACGGTTTCTGCGGCAAGGGCGAGGGCAAGGACTTCGTCAAGGACGGCCGCATCGAGGTGGGCGGCGAGATCCCGGTGAACACCCACGGCGGGCTGCTCTCCCAGGCCCACCTCGAGGGGATCATGCACGTCACCGAGGGCGTCAAACAGTTGCGCGGCAACGAGGTGGAGCCGGAGCGGCAGGTGCAGGGTGCCCGGGCGGGCATCATCAGCGGCCACGGCGGCAGCCTGTGCATGCACGCATCACTCGTATTGGGGGTACAATGAGCAAGACCGAGGCCCACGACAAGCGCGGGCGCGCCGCGCCACGCAACGAACCTTTTCTCGCGGAGATGGAGGCCAAGCCCTTCTGGGACAACCTGAAGGAGCACAAGCTCACGGTACAGCGCTGCAACGCGTGCCAGGCGTACTTCAGCTTCCCGCCCCAGGCGCTCTGCGCCAAGTGCCTCTCGCCGGACAACGAATGGGTTTCGGTGAGCGGCAAGGGCACCATCTACTCCTTCGTCACCTACCACCGTGCGTGGCATCCGGCGTACCAGGACCAGATCCCCTACAACGTCTCGCTCATCGACCTCGACGAGGGGCCGCGGCTGGTGAGCAACGTCATCGACATCCCGCCGGATGAAGTGAAGGTGGGGATGGCGGTGGAGGTGGTGTTCGAAGACCACGACGAGTACACGCTGCCGAAGTTCAAGCCGAGCGCATAAAGCTCGGCCATAACCTTGGGTCCGCCCGTCCGGCCGCCCCGCGCGCGCCGGGCGGGGCACCCCGCCAGGAGTGACGGATGGCTTACACGGCACAAGGGCGTACCAAGGATTTTCCCGTCTTCGACTGCGACAGTCACATCCACGAACCCCGGGAAGTCTGGGACGAGTACATACCGGAGAAGCAGCGGGCGTTCGCCAAGCAGCATTTCTACCGGGACATGGACCGGCTCGTGATGGTCGTCAACGGCCAGGTGAGCTACGGCAACCCCAACACCTACGCCTATCCGGGACAGGGCTGGCACCCGGGCATGAACAAGAAGATCCTGGGCTCCATCGCGCCCGACGACCCCCGATGGGACCAGGAGATCGGCCGCAACGCCAGCCAGCGGGACCCTCACGTCCGCCTCAAGGACATGGACGCGTCGGGCATCGACCAGGTGATGGTGTTCCCGTCCACCTTCGTGCGCATGCCGCTGGTGAAGAACCCGGACGCCGCCCGGATCTGCGCCGCCGCCTACAACGACTGGGTCAACGACTACTGCGCCGCCGACCGGAAGCGGCTCTTTCCCTGCGCCGTGCTGCCAGTGCAGGATGTGGACTATGCGATCCAAGAGCTCCGCCGCGTGGCCAGGCTGGGCTTCAAGTCCGCGGTGGTGCGGCCGGTGCTGGTGAACGACCGCTACCCCACCTTTCCCGAGTTCGATCCCTTGTGGAAGGAGTTCGAGGAGCTGGGGCTGGCCCTGGGAATGCATACGTTTCCCTCGGGCGGAGAAGCCGTTACCGCGGCCATGGCCGAGAGGATGTCGGCCGGCATCCAGGGCAAGAGCAGCGCCAAACGCTCCCCGTTCACCGCCCACGAAGTCCATGTGTACTCGCCCGGGCAGTTCGTGGAGAACATCATGCGCAGCATGGGCTCGGTGCAGCCCGGCTCCGAGTCCCTGAGCTTCATCAGCGAGGCCCAGACCTGGACCATGGTGGTGATGCTCACCGGCTGGCTGGAGAAGTTCCCCAAGCTCAGGGTCGCCATCCTGGAATCCAACTCGAGCTGGCTGCCGTTGATCCTGGAAAAGGCGGAAACCTACCTCGACCTCTACCGCTTCGTGCGTGAACAGGCCGTGCCGCCGCAAAAGGTCGCCGACCCGCGGGAGACCTTCGAGCGGCAGTGCTTCATCGCCTTCGAAAGCGACGAGGACATCACCCTCAGGCTCTGGGACATCTTCGAGAACATCGCCCTGTGGTCGTCGGACATGCCGCACCACGACGCCTCGGACACCTGGGAAGCCGTCGACAACATGGACAAGCACGGGGTGCCCCGGGAGGTGCAGGAAAAGATGCTGGGCGGCAACGCCCGGCGCCTCTACGGCATCGAGCCCGAGTTGTTCGTGACCGAGGCGCCGGCCGAGTACACGCCGACCAACATCGTGCCGCGCTACGCGGGGTAGGAAACCGCGCCGCGGAAATGTCCCGGAGGGAACGTGCCCCACACTGTAGGGGCGACCGGCGGTCGCCCCTGATGTCCGCCAGGCCGGAAAGGACACTGGTTCCGCATCGGCCGGGGAGACCGCGACCATGACCACCACGACCGAACTTGACAGCGTCACGTCGTCCAGCGAGACGGAATACCTCGAGTGGCACCTGCGCAACTACGAGGACATGCCCCGGGAGGTGATCCTCAAGATGGACCTTCTGCGGGTCGGCCACTGGTTCACCGACGCCGCCCTGGAGCTGGCCTCCGACGCCCTGGTCAAGTCCTACCGGCTGTTCTCCTACGACCTCATGTCCATGAAGGACATGAAGCGGAAGGAGCACCGCAGGACGCCCGAGTGGTTCGCCATCCGCGGCGGCCACCTAGGCCTGCGTCCCGTCTCATCGTACAGACCACCCTGAACCCCGATTCGCCTTATATCATCGACGTGATCGACGGGGAGGTGCGGCTGTTGCTTGACGGCCGCGAGCTCTGTGACGTGAGCTTCCCCAAGCCGCTGAAATACTACACGCGGTCCTTCGAGGACGGCACCAAGTACCACGAGATCATCGCCTTCGGCTACTTCGCGACGGTGTTCCGCAACTGCCAGTACTGGGGGCCGGACGAGGAGTGCCGCTTCTGCGACATCAACGTCAACGTGCGCCAGATGAAGGAGTCCCGGGACTTCACCTTCAACACGCCGGTGAAGCCCGTGTCCTACGTGGCCGAGGTGGCCCGCTCCATCGAGCAGGACGCCATCGACGAGGTGGGCTACGCTCCGCCCATCGACTTCCTGATCTCCGGCGGCACCATCCTGAAGACCCTCCACCGCAAGTCGGAGGACGACTTCTACCTGGAATACGCCTCGGCCCTCAAGTGGGGCGGCCACCGCCGCTACATCAACATCCAGACCAACGCCAAGGACAAGGAGACCATGAAGCGCTACCGCGCCGAGGGCGTGGACTGCCACCACGCCAACATGGAGGTCTGGGACAAGCGGCTGTTCGAGTGGATCAACCCCGGCAAGAACCGCCGCATCGGCTGGGACAACTGGGTCAAGTGGATGATCGAGTCGGTGGAAGTCCTGGGCGAGGGCAACGCCCGGCCCAACTTCGTCTGCGGCGTGGAGCTGGCCCGGCCTTACGGCTTCGACAACATCCCGGACGCGGTCAAGTCCACCGGCGACGGCGTCGACTTCATGATGCGCCACGGCGTCTTCCCGCGCTTCAACCAGTGGCGCCGGGAACCCGGCTCCGACCTCGTCTCCCAGCACGAGCAGCCCGCCATCCCGCTCGAGTTCTACATCCAAATCATGCGCCGCTACTACGAGAGCTGGAAGAAGTACCGCCTCCCCTTCCCCCACCACGACTCCGTGCACCCCGAACGCCGCTGGGGCTCCGGCCACGCCACCTACGACGACATGCTCTTCCTGAACGACTGGCCCAACTACGAAGAGGAATGGGACCGGGGCTCGCGGGAGGGGCTGAAGGCCTGCGTGACCAGCGAGTAGAGGCGGGATCCCAAGCCTGCCTTCCTGCACAGGCTTTCAATCGGTCGGTGCTTCACTTTCAATTGGCGTTTACCGGGTTAACAAGCCAAAAGTTTAACCGAATCTTAACACTCTAGGGCAGGGAAATCTTCATGTCAGACGAGTCTTCCGGTGGTACCGGGAACTGCGTCTATACCTGCGTCTGGAGAAAGGAGACAAAGGAGATGGAAACTTCAGTTCGGCTGTCGCAAGAAGATTGCAAGGTTACTAAGAAGAGTATCCTTTTGGGTGCCATTCGGGAGGAAACGATCGAGGAAATCATAGAGACCTTGACGTCTCTCAGTAGGCAAGGCGAAGAAGGCTCCAGAAGCCGATATCGCTTGCATAGTCTCTATGTCTCGGCGCAGCAACTCGACCTCTCTTTTCAACGAATTGATTGAGTTGGAGTAATCCATTGTAACCTCCTTGTCGGACTTTCAGTGTCAATTAGATCGTCAAAAACTCAGCTTTGAGTAGTGACCGCAAAGGGTGTTACTCGACGGTACATCCCTCTTGAGAACGTCAGCTTTGAGAACGATCCTTGTGTATCTGCCAATCCACTGGTTGACTACTTTGTGTCCTAGCGCACTCATTAGACTGGAGTATTCTTCAATATGAATTTCCGATCTCTCGATAAGCTTGAAGATTTCGTCGGTCACGTCCTCAGTCAGTGGTTGAGGAAGATCAGATAGCAGTAGTTCAACAAACATCTTAACGTCTAGCGTTTTCGGCATAATACCCCTCCCAATAGTGAAGTATCAGAAACGGACCTCTGACTCAAGAAGAGGTATCCGATGTTGTTTTTTCAAGTATTTTTATGTATATACAATATCGATCGTTCGTTAAGGAGAACAGATATGGCAGAATCAGATAGTCATGGAGCACCGACGGATACAACTGGACACAGGATCGATCCTCCCGAAGGCAAGAAGCCGAGGAAGCAGGTCACAGGCAAGAAAAAGCTCCATGATCTGGACCACGAGGATGCAGAGAGGACGGTTGACCGTCGAATTTTCCAGAAAAATTCAGATTGATGAAGGGGAAATCCTATCCCCAAACGTTATCCCCTTAAAAGGGGGACTATTGACATGCCTGGAAGATCACATCGCAAGGGTATCACGACTATCGAGCTGTTCCAGCTGTTCCCGGACGACGAGGCGGCGGAGAAGTGGTTTGAGGACCAGCGATGGCCAGAAGGCCGCTTCTGTCCAGACTGCGGCTCCACCCGTACCGTCGAGACCAAGAACCGGAAGCCGTGGCCGTACCGATGCAAGGACTGCCGTCGCGGATTCAGCGTCCGCAAAGGGACAGTGATGCAGTCCAGCAAGATCGGTCTCCAGAAGTGGGCGCTTGCCATCTACACCATGGCGACCGAACTCAACGGCACGTCCAGCATGAAGATCAGCCGCGACCTTGGTATCCATCAGGAGAGTGCTTGGCATCTGATGCATCGTATCCGTGAGGCTTTCGTCGCCGGCGCGGACAAGCCGTTCCTTGGACCTGTTGAGGCTGACGAGACCTACTTCGGTGGCAAGGAGAAGAACAAGCACTTCCACAAGAGGTTGAAGGCTCACGGTGGAGGCCGTGGTACTCTCGGCAAGGTGCCAATTGCTGGGGTCAGGGATCGTAACGCGAGGCAGATTCACGCCGAAGTCGTTGAGCGTCCGGACACCAAGACCCTCCAGAAATTCGTCAAGGACAGAGCGGCGGAGGATGCCAAGATCTATACCGACCAGTCGAAGGTTTACAGAGGTCTAAAGAACCGAGAGTACGTCAACCACTCCATCAAGCAATGGACAAAAGGAGACGTCAGCATCAATGGACTGGAGTCCTTCTGGTCTGCTCTCAAGAACGGCTATCGAGCCTCGTACCGCAAGTACAGCAGGAAGCATTTGGACCGCTACGTGCAGGAGTTTGCAGGGAGGCACAATATCCGACTGATGGACACCATCGACCAGATGAAGTTCATCGTGAGAGGGATGCTCGGAAAGCTCCTGCCGTACAAGGACTTGATCCGATGAAGGAAACCACAACAGAGGACAAGAAAGGAGGTTGACTACCCGTGTCCCTTATCGTACCGTCAGCAGCTGAACTCCACTCAACAGAGGACCCACCTGTGTCGGGTCATCTGCTGAATACAAGAGCCCGATCACGGCGAAGGGTCGCTCCCAGAGCCAGGGCGAATAAGCGGAACCTTTCACTTCCTCTGTTGTGGATGGAGTTCAAGGCCCGGCAATCCCGCCTGGTCCTAATCACCGGAACCAACAACGGAGGGACACAGTGAAGAAGCTCTTCAAGATAATCTTGGCGATTATCGGTGTCGTTTTCGGTCTATCCCTCATGCTCAGCGGCATCTTAGGTGTGCTATAAGGAGGGAGGCGACAAGTGTCTTACGTCGAGAAGACGATGGTTACAGGAGAGAAGATTATTCGGAATGCTAAGTTTCACTGGCTTTACAATTACTCGGCGATCATCCTTTTCGTAGGAGGTATCATAGGAGGCTTTGCGTTTATCGTCCCCTTCATCTTTAGTCTATTCGGACTCGTGATGCTTTTGAAAAGATGGACGACAGAGATTGTTGTCACCAGTCGTCGCATCGTCTATAAGACAGGGTGGCTTTCTCGTAAAGTCGAGGAAATGAGCCTTAACCGTATAGAGGAAATCAACGTAGGTCAGACCGTGATTGGCCGCTTCCTCAACTACGGCAACTTGGTATGCTTCGGGACAGGCTCCGGTGAGATAACCCTTCCAGTTATCTCCAGACCTTTGGCGTTCAGAAAGGCGATACAGGAAGCACAGGTTCAACTCCGGTCAAGCGGATTGAACTAGAAAGCAGACGGAACTAAGCTTCCTGAACGTCCTAACCTAGGTGACGCGCCAGAGTCAGAATTGAACGACGAGGATTCTATGCAGAAATTGGCGGTAATACGACGAAAAGATCAAGAAGGTGTGAAAAATGCAGCTGTGAACGTCAACCAAGTTCGTTACGTGTTTTCTCAAGGCTCAGGTTCATATATTACATTCGAAGATGAGCACGACGGTAGTTCAACAGGTGTTACTCCAATTGGGATGGCTTCACCGGACTCCGTTGAAGAGGTCATAAGACGTCTAAACCAGCCGTACTGGATCGACATTAGGTTTCGTGTCGGAGGTCTTCTTCTTTCTGCTGTTGGCGTAATCATCACTATTGCATTGACTTCTAACTAGAGTTTGCAGTTTGGGTGAGGCCGACAGGATTCGAACCTGCATCCCCATCTCAGCCAGAGTGGACTCTGTCCATTGAGTTACGGCCTCACCCATTAACAACGAATGAGACCGAGATTTCCCGTTGAGGATTCAGAAAATGTCGAAGAAAGATCTTGTAGAAGTCACGACGGACAAGGACACAAGAGAGGAACGCGTCAAGCTAAACGCGACGCCAGAGGAGGTCGCTAAAGCGATCTTCTCCGCTGTTCCTCCACCGAACCCGAAGCTCAGAAAGAAAAAAGAGGATAGGGATACAAGAGATCAAGGAAGAAATCGCAAAAAGGCTCGCGATCTCTAGGAGATCTTTGAGGGAATTGAGCTTGTCAAACGTTAATGCTAACGAAGGACTAAAATCGCTACATTATTTTGGCTTGTTAACCCGGTAAACGCCTTTCAATTGGTCGCTCTCCAACTTTCAATTGGTCGCTCCTTGACTTTCAATTGGTCGGATGCACCCCCGAACGCGTCAGGGAAGACAAGGCGCTGTTCGGACCTGTCCTGGAGACTTTCGTTCTCGGCGAACTCCTGAAACTGGCCAGTTGGTCCCAAGAGCGCTACGAGTTCTCGCATTTCCGTGACAAGGAGCGGAAAGAGGTCGATATCGTCATCGAGGACCGGCGCGGGCGAGTGGTCGGAATCGAGGTCAAGGTCTCCGCCACAGTGACCTCTCGAGATTTCGCGGGCCTTCGCCGCCTGTCGGAAGCCTGCGGCGACCGTTTCGTTCTGGGACTGGTCCTCCACGACCACGATTCACCCACAGGGCGTTGACCTGCCTCAACCTCCGTCACGACCGGAGATGTCGGCGACATCCGCCGCCTGTCGAAATCTGCGGCGACAGGACCGTCTCGGACTGGTCGTCTACGAGCGCATGGAAGAGTTCCGACGACCGGTTAGCATGAAGCGTTCGTCCTGAGCGGAGTGCCGCTGTCGAACGGCGCCAGTTTGCCCGTTTGCTTACTCCGGGGCATCGAACACCGCTGCCACATCGGCGGTGAAGCCTTCGAGCAGCAGTGAGCTGGCGTTGTCGTCGCGGCGGAACACGCCGTGCTCGACGTATGCATCGCCCTGGAGAGTAAGCACGGTAATGGTATCGTCGCGAGGGTCCACGATCCAGTACTCGGGGATGCCGCCCTCGGCGTAGTCGGCGCGCTTCTCCACCAGGTCCCGTTCCGGGTCGTCGGGGCTCACGACCTCGGCGACCAAGTCCGCGCCCAGCCAGTAGCGGTCCTGGTAGCGCGGGTCCGAACGATGGCGCAGGAGCAGGACGTCCGGTTCGCGGAACTTGCCTTCGCGAATGCGCATACGCAGCGCCGAGACCATCGCGACGCCGCCGAGAGGCCTCAAGCAGTCGCGGAACAGTTCATAGAGAAACAAGAGGATGGCTTGGTGCGTGGACGTGGGGATGGGCAGTTCCTCGATGTAACCGTCGGTGAACTCGATCAACCGGCGGCTGTAGTCCGTGAGCCACAAGTAGCCCTCGTCATTCCAGGCACCCTGACGCGGCAAGGTATCGCGCAGCAGGGTATTCAGCGCTTCCTGTGAGGTAATTTCGGGTCCGGTCATCCGGGTCATACGCTCGTCCTCCCAGATCATCCTCTCATGTTCAATTCTACTCCAGCAACGCCTCCTCATTCCACCTTTCGATGGCGACGCAGCCCGACAATGGCAACAGATGCCTGCCTCTTGGACCTGCTGGGGTCACTTTTGAAAGCGGTGACGTCGTTCCGGTTTCTACGGATGCACGTCCTGCAGGAACAACTCGGCCGGGATCTCGAAGCCGATGCCCTGTTCACGAGCCCGCTTGTAGGCGACCCAGGCGGGAATGTATTGCAGCCCCAGCCCGCTGGAGGGGCCGGTGCCGACACCACCGAACAGGGTGATGTCGTCGTCGCTGGTGCGTCCGTGGTCGAGGCCTTCAACGATCTCGCCCAGGAACTTGAGCTTGTCGTTCCAGTGGGGCTTCCAGCGCTCCAGCCATAGCTGGTCGGGCGGTGCGTCGCCGGTCTTCATGTGCCAGATGGTGGCGGGTTCGCGGGCTCGCGCGGTGATGGTGTCGGCGGTCTCGTGGGTGATGTCGTCGAGCTCTCCCACCTGAAGCGAGCCGACGTAGTGGCCGGGCTTCAGCATGGCGCCGTCGAACACCGGCTCATAGGAGTTGGTGGCGCAGGCGATGATGTCGGCGCCCTCCACCGCCTCCTCCGTGCTGGCCACCGGGATCAGCTTGGCGGATACCCGCCCCTGCATGGCCTCGCACAGTCCGAGCTTGTGCTCCTCCGTGGGGCAGTAAACACGGATCTCCCGGATCGGCCGGACCGCGCAGTGGCCGATCACCTGGGTCGGCGCCAGCCATCCGGCGCCGAGCAGCGCCATCACCTCGCTGTCGGCCCGGCTGAGATACTTGGCGGCGATGCCGCTGGTGGCGCCGATCATGGTGCGGTTGAGCACGGCGTCCTGGAACATCGCCAGCGGCGCATGGTCCTCGATGCTGAACATGATGATCAGGCCCGAGAACTTGCCGGCGGGGTTGGGGATCTGGTAACGCCGGGGAAAACCCTTCACGACCTTGCGCGACAGATGTTCCGATGTCATCCGTATCAGGTGCACGCCGTAGCGCGGCACCGAGGCATCCATACAGGAGTAGAGATAGAACTCGCCGTCACCAAGACCCGTGTAGTTGAGCGTACGCGGACGGCTCGACAGCCGGCCCGCGCCGAGGTCGGCGAAGGTGGGCTCCAGCACCTCGATGGCATCCTCGACGGTGACCAGCTTCTCTACTTCCTCGTTGGTCAGAAACAGCGCCATGATCTCCCTGCCTATCCAACCATTCCGGCAAAGACAAGGCGCATCGAAGCGACCTTGGCCATCAGGGGTTAACAACTATGGCGGAAGACACGACGACGGCGCTGTTCTTCGAGTTGTTCAGCGGTCTGCCGCAACAGGGACCCGGCGATGCCGCCAGCACGCTCCGGGCCCTCTCCCTCGTTCCCGGCATCGGACCCGAAACCCGCATTCTCGACGTCGGCTGCGGAACCGGCCGGCAGACGCGGGTCCTGGCGCGGAACTCCCCTGCCCGCATCGTCGCCATTGACAACCATCCGCCGTTCGTCGACGAACTGAACCGTGAAGCCCGCCGCCTCGGCCTCGCCGAGCGCGTGGAGGCGCGTGTCGCCGACATGCAAAGCCTCGACTTCGCAGACGCCTCGTTCGACCTGATCTGGTGCGAAGGCGCCATCTACATCGCCGGCGTCGAGGACGCCTTGCGTGATTGGCGCCGCCTGCTTGTGGGCGGAGGGCATGTCGCCCTGACCGAGGTCTGCTGGACCACGTCCGACCCACCGGACGAATGCGTCTCGTTCTGGGAACAGGAATACCCCGCGATACGCGATACAGCGGCCGTCCGGACCGCCATCGAGGCGTGCGGGTACGAGACGGTGGGACACTTCATGCTGCCGCGGTCCGCGTGGTGGGATGACTATTACCGTCCGCTTCAACGGAACGTGACGGCGTTTCGAACGCGGCACCGCGATCGCCCCGAGGCCCAGGAGTTGGCCGATCAGTGCCAGCGCGAGATCGACATCTGGAAGGCGTACTCGGACTGCTACGGCTACGCGTTCTTCGTGGCCCGCGCGATCAAAAACCTATCTTCAACTCATCCATGACTTCCTGGGAGAAGCCGATTTTCCGCACGATCTCCGGATAGCGCAGCCGGCCCGACGGGTCCTGCGCATCCGGGTCCATGGAGATGCCCTTCTCCTTCATGAGCGTTTCGGCCATCGCCCCATCCACGAGTGTTCCAGCCATGCCCTCATCACGGTTCGACTGGATCATGACCAACACCGTGCTGGCCTCGCCGCTGTCAAGCTCCGGCGGCTCCTTGTCGAATACGTCCCTGATGGTCTCCTTCGCCTTCTCCGTGTCTTGTTCAGACCACGCCACCCACGGGTAGAGCACAACCTGCTCGTCCAACTTCTTATTCTTGCGACGCCAAAACACGATACTCGCCCAATCCTTTCTCCTGATATACTGCGACGCCACTCCGTGTTCCCTCTCAAGACCCGGAGAGTCCGGTAGCGTCTTTGGTTTTGCCGCAGCCACTTCCCGGGACGGTGAGTCCCGTCCACGACGGGGCCCCTACGCCAGCACCCCCTCCTCTTTCCACTTGGCGATGGCGGCTTCGTCGTAGCCGAGCACGTCGCGCATGATCTGCTCGGTGTGTTCGCCCAGGTTTGGCGTGAGCGGGATCTCCTCCTCGGGCATACCCTTGAAGATGAGGCCGCCGCGGGGGACCTCGAAGGGGCCGATGGGAGATTCGTCGTAGTTCTGGAAATAGTCCCGGTGGCGGAGTTGGGGGTCCTTGCAGAGGTCGGTGCCGTTCTGCACCACGCCGGCGGGGACCCTGGCGGCCTGCAGGCGGTGGGCGACGTCCTCGACGGTTTGGGTCGCGAGCCATTCCGACATGATGGCGTCCAACTCGTCGGAATGCCGGCGCCTCTCAACACCGGTCCGGAAACGGTTGTCGTCCGCCAGCGCCTCGTTGCCCATGACGCCGCACAGGCGACGCCACTCGTCATCGCTGTTGACCGACACCACGCACCAGCGCTCGTCTCCCTGACAGCGATAACAGCCGTGGGGAGCCGCGGTCAGGCTCCGGTTCCCCCGGGGCTCGGGGTCGACGCCGTTGATGCTGGACTCCAGGTAGCTGGGCCCGAGGGTATAGGCGGTTACTTCTCCCTGGGAAACGTCGATGATGGAGCCCTTGCCGGTGAGGCGCTGGCGCAGGAGCGCGGCCATCATGATGGTAGGGCCGGAGATGAAGCCCAGGTGATCGGGATACACGCCCTGGCTGCCGATGGGGCGGTCCTGTCCGGGATGGTTCCACAGATAGGTCATGCCGCTGAAGGCGTTCAGGTTGAACCCCCAGGTGCCGTACCAGTTCTTGGGCCCGGTCTCGCCCAGCCCCGGCAGCTTGAGGATGATGATGGAGGGGTTCACCTTCCGGAGCTCGTCGTCGCCGAGCCCGAGCCGGCCCAGCACCTGGGGCCGGAAGTTCACCAGCACCGCGTTGGACTTGGCCGCCAGCTCCTTGATGATCCGCTTGCCGTCGTCGTGCTTGACGTTGACCGTGATGGAGCGGATGGCCAGGTTGCACTCGATGAAGCGCGGCGCGGCATTGACGTCGCCGGCCTCGCCGTAGTGCCGGAAGGTGTCGAGCCCGCCGGGGGAGGACTCCACCTTGATGACCTCGGCGCCGTACTGCGCCAGCAGCCGGCCGGCATAGGGGCCGGCGTAACCGGTGGTGAAAGCGATAATGCGGACGCCTTCGAGAATCCGGTTGGGACTGGGCATCAGATGACTCCCTCCGCGGCCAACACCCCCATATCCTCCTCGCTCAACCCGAGCTCCCCGCCAAGGACCTCCGCGTTGTGCTGGCCCAGCATGGGCGCGGGCCGTGGACCACGGCGTTCCCCGTCCAGCAGAAACGGCACCCCCGGCTGAGAGAACGAGCCCAGCACCGGGTGCGACACCGTGCCGAAGAAACCCCGCTCCACGATGTGCGGGTCTTCCATGAAGTCCCGTGGCGAGTTCACCGGGAGCGCCGGCAGGCCGTGCTTCTGCAGCAGCACGGACAGCTCCTCCTTGCCGTACTGGGAGGTGTACGACGCCACCATGGGGTTCAGCCAGTCCGCGGCCGCGCGCCGGTTCAGGTTGACCAGGAGTTCCGGGGCGTCCAGCTCCGTCGGATGCCCTTCCCACATGTCGAGGAAGATGGGCCAGTGCCGCTGGGTGGCAAAGAACGAAATCCAGCCGTCCTTGCACGGGAACAGGTTGGCGGGGGCCACGTGCTGGTGCTGGCTGCCGGCTCGCTTCATGAGCCGGTTCTCGGACGACCAGGTGAAGGCCACGTGCTCGTGAAGCGCCATGCTGGCCTGAACCGAGGCGTCGATGTGGGCTCCCAGGCCCTTGTCTTCGCGCTGCCACAGCGCCAGCAGCGTGCCGAAAGCGGAGTAGAGACTGGTGTAGACGTAGGTCTGGCCGCCGGGCGGGACGCACGGCGTCATAGTGGGGTCGCCGCTGATGAAGAGCAGCCCGCCCATGCCGTTGGCCACCAGGTCCGGCGCCAGGTAGTCCCGGTAGGGGCCGTCCTGTCCGAAACCGGAGATGGACACCAGCACGAGCCGGGGGCGGCGCGCCACCATCTCGCCGTAGCCGATTCCCAGGTCCTCCAGGTAGCCGGGCTCGTGGCTGTCGATGACGACGTCCGCCTTCTCCACCAGGTCCAGCAGGAGGTTTCGGCCGGTCTCGCGCGCAAGGTCCAGCGTAATGCCGCGCTTGCCGGAGTTGAAGTAGGCGAACCGGAGGCTGCCCTCGCGGTTGGCCTGGCCCTTGGCGAACGGCGGCTCGGTCCTGAGGTCGTCCCCCGACGGCGGCTCCACCTTGATCACGTCCATGCCGAGGTCCGCCAGCACCTTGCCGCAGAAGGCGCCCATGGAGGTGCTGAGGTCCAGCACCCTGAAGCCGGAAAGCAGCGACTCTCCGCTCATTACCTATTCTTGGCGCGGGCGCGCAGCAAGTTCTGGGCCATGCGCCAGCGCAACACCTCGGTGGCGCCCTCGGTGATGCGGATGCTGCGCAACTGGCGGTACCACCACTCCAGCGGCAGCTCCTTGGTCAGGCCGATGCCGCCGTGGACCTGGATGGAGCGGTCCACGACCCGGCTGGCCATCTCCGTGCATACGCACTTGACCATGTACGCCAGGTTGCGCACGTCCTCGCCGCGGTCGTGGCGCCAGGCGCATTCGTAGACCAGGTTGCGCGCCATGTGCAGCTCCATGACCGAGTCGGCAACCATGAACTGCACGGCCTGCCGTTCCGACAGCGGCTGGCCGAAGGTGGTGCGGATCTGGGAGTAGTCCATCATCATGTCCAGGGCGCGCTCGGCGATGCCGATGCAGCGGGCGCCGTGGCCCTTGACGCGACCCTCCTGGAGCCAACCCTGGGCCAGCCTGAAGCCCTGCCCCACCTCGCCCGCGACGTTGCCCGCCGGCACCCGGGCGTTCTCGAAGAGGATCTGGAACGGCGCGTCGCCCATCATGGTAGGCCAGCGGCGCTCGATGGTCACGCCGGGGGTGTCCATGTCCACCAGGAAGGTGGTGATGCCGCCGCGGGCGCGTTTCTCGGGGTCGGTCACCGCCATGACCTGGGCGAAGTCGGAGAAGCCCGCGTTGCTGATGAACCGCTTGGTGCCGTTCAACACCCAGTGGTCGCCGTCCAGCACCGCCCGGGTCTTCATGCCCGCGGGATCGCCGCCGGCGTCGGGCTCGGTCTGGGCGAAGCAGGCGGTCTTCTCGCCCCGGAGCACGGGGTAGAGATAGCGTTCCTTCTGCTCGTCATTGAGCTCGAAAAGGATGCCGCGGGCCTCCGGGCCGAAGATCGGGTTGTTGCGGAAGGGGATGCAATTGGTGCGGGAGACTTCTTCCTGGATCACGCAGCGCGTGAGCAGGTCGAGCCCGGCGCCGCCGTACTCCTCGGGCACGTCCAGCATCCAGAACCCCAGGGCCCGGGCCTTTTCCTGAAGCGGCTTGTAGAGCTCCTCGGGCATCTCCTCGCCCTCGGGCACGAACTCCCGCTCCAGCGGGATCAGCTCCCGGTCCACGAAATCGCGCATGGTTTTCTTGATGATCTGTATCTCTTCGGGAAGCTCGAAATCCATTGACTATCCTCCTTGTGCGTATTCGAAGGCCAGACACCGACCGTAGCCCGCTTGGGCGTGTTTGACAACCGCATGGGCAGTGACTATGTTTCCGATAACCTACCCGCGCGAGGCCAACTTATGCCTATTTACGAATACAAGTGTTCGGAATGCGGAGTGTTCGAGGTGACTCAGAGGATCACGGAGGATCCGCTCGATGGGTGTCCGACCTGTCAGGGTGAGGTCCGGAAGCTCATCTCGAACACGTCATTTCAGCTCAAGGGCACCGGTTGGTACATCACCGACTACGGCCGTGGAAAGGGCGCCAACGGAGACAAGCAGGAGAACGACGGCGGCAAGGATTCCTCCGATTCCGCCAAGTCCACCGAAAGCAAGTCCACCGAAAGCAAGTCCACGGAGAGCAAGACGTCCGAAAAGTCGTCGTCCGGCGCCACCGCCGCCAGCACCGCATAACCGCCCGCAGCACACGCGCCTGACTCCGACATGTCCGCACACTCCCTGCACTTCGGGGCGCGGGGCACTTCGAGGCGCCGCTTTCAGTCCGACATACCGAAGCCCCGGGATTCCATGACAGGTACCCGATGAAGACGAAAACACTCGGCGGCACCCGGACACAGGTGCCCGAGATCGGCCTGGGCGTCTGGCAATACCGGGGCGGCGTCGCCCCGCTCCAACACGGCATCGAGCTGGGCGCGAACCTGATCGACACGGCCGAGATGTATCGGACCGAGGACGTGGTGGGCGAAGCCGTCCAGGGCATGCGCGAACGGGTGTTCATCGCCAGCAAGGTATCCGGCGATCATCTGGAATACGACCAGGTGCTGCGGGCCGCGGACGCCAGCCTTCGCCGGCTGGACGTGGACACCATCGACCTCTACCAGGTTCACTGGCCGAGCCGCAGCACTCCCATCGAGGAAACCATGCGGGCCATGGCGGCCCTGGTGGACAGCGGGCGGATACGGTACATCGGCGTCAGCAATTTCTCGACGACGGAGCTGACCGAAGCCCAGGCCGCCCTGAGCCACCACCCCATCGTATCGAATCAGGTGCTGTACAACCTCCGGCGGCGTGAGATCGAGCGGACGCTGATGCCCTATTGCCAGAGCCACGGCGTCACCATCATCGCCTACACGCCGCTGGACAGCGGCAAACTGGCGGGCGGCGGCCTGTTTTCGTCGCGCGGCACGAAAGTGCTCCGGGAGATCGCCCAACGGCACGAGAAGACGCCCGCCCAGGTGGCGCTGAACTGGTGCGTCTCCCACGACAACGTCATCGCCATCCCCAAGTCCGACAGCGTCTCCCGGACCGCCGAGAACTGCGGCGCGTCGGACTGGCGTCTGTCCGCTGAAGACATGGCCCGCCTGGACCAGGCTTTCGCATAGCCGGTTGAGACGACCCGAGCAGCGTGCGCGGCGACGAAGTCGTGGCCGCGGCCCGCTCCCTGCGTCGAACCCCTCATGCCCGACTGGAACCAACCGGCGAACGTCGGGGCCGCATCCACGTCCTCCCCAAAAGTAAGAAAAATTCGATTCCCGTAAGTATTTGCGAAAAATAGACATACTTTCTATTACTCTTGACATAGAGCACCTGTAGTGCCACCACTGATATTCGGAAACTGACCGGGGCACCGGCCTGTGCGGTGCAACGAAGGAGTGGGCCGATGGCGCTGATCCTTGTCGAGAGTTCCATCCTCGGCCGCATCGCGGCCGGTCCCTCGCATCGCATCCGGATGTACATCCGGGTGCCCCCGTCCCGGGCGCGCAAACCCATGGAGTTCCAAACCGCTTGTACGCCTGTTGCCAGCAATCATGGCGACGGCTTTGCTGATGTAATCACGACCGGTTTTCGATGAATCCTGGGAGGTGGCCATGCCGGACTGCCCGTCAGCATACACCGAAGGATTTGCCAAGGCGCGTCTCCACGACGAGGAGACGGCGGTCAACTACATTCGACACACGGTCCTTGGCGATGCCGAACTGGATCCCGTCATGCAGGAGATGCACGGACTGCCTCCCGAGGATTTGCACCGGTTCGTCAAGGCCGGCATCGAGCAGGAGCCGGACGTTCTGCGGACCGCGCCGAGGGTGCTCCGGGATTTCTTCGACAAGGCAGACTCCACGGTGCCACCCTGGGTCGATTTCGAGTCATTCAAACCGGGCATGCGCGCGTTCTATGCGAACATGAGCGACATGCTGATCGCCTACGCGGTGGGGAGCGCGGTGGAGGGCTTTTCGACTCTGGTGAGCAAGTCTTTCTCGATCACCGGCCGCGTGACCGGGCTGGGGCCGGGAGCCGAAAGACGGCTCCGGCAAAACAACCGCCATATGGTCGAGGTCTATTTCCCCGACGGTTTGAAACGGGACGGCGCCGGCTGGAAAGTGTCCACGCGCATTCGCTTCATTCATGCCCGGGTACGGAAGCTGTTGGCGGATTCCGGCCTCTGGGATGTCGACGCCTGGGGGATGCCCCTGAGCACGGCGCACCTGGGCGGGATCGCGTTGTACACGTTTTCCATACGCCAGTTCGAGCACGCCATCGCCATGGGCGCGACCGTCAGCCAGGAACAAAAGGACAGCATTGTCAGGATCTGGCGCTATGCCGGCTATCTTCTGGGGGTGCCTGAAGCCATTCTCTTCACCAATGAAGCTCAGGCGAGGAAGACCTACGAGATCGGCCACATGTGTGAACCACCGCCGGACGACGACGCCATTGGTGTTGCCAACGCGGTATTCAAGGCGATTCCCGCGATGGCGGGTTTGACCGAAGAAGCCGAGATAAGAAGCTTGCAGATGTATGCCTATCGCCTTTCGCGGGCCCTCATCGGCAACGAACTGGCGGACCGGTACAACTATCCCAAAACCCTCAGAAGCAGGACCTTGGTGCTGCTTTACTACCGGCTGCGCAACCGACTCATAAGGCTCGTCAAGGGGCGCCGAATCATGAGGCAGGAGGCGTTTGGTCAGATCTTCGAGTCCGCCCAGTACGACAAAGGGGGAATTTCCTATAGTATGCCCGATCACGTCCGTGCGTCGCAGTCCTCTCAATGGTAGTCCACCGCCGGCAAGCCTGTCGTGCAAACCGCCGGTCCCCGGAAGTGATCCACATCGAGGCGGCGGCCCTGTGAAGGCCTCGAACTGGACGTTCCTGCCAGGGAATCCGTCTTGTTGAATCTGGAACGCTATAACGCAGCCATCCTGCGGCATCGGTGGTGGGTCATCTTCCTCGCGTCGCTGGCCATGCTGGCGATGGCATCGGGTGCGCGCTTTCTCGTGGTCACCAGCGACTATCGCACGCTGTTCAGTCCCGACGATCCCCACCTCCTTGCATTCGACGCCCTGGAGAATACCTACGCCGCATCCAACGCGGCGCTGGTTGCCGTTGCGCCCCGTAGCGGCGGGGTCTTCACCCGGGAGGCCTTGGGCGCCATCGAGGAACTGACTGAAGCCGCGTGGCGCGTGCCCCGTTCGAACCGGGTGGACTCCCTGACCAACTATTCCCACAGCCGGGCGGAGGGCGACGACCTGATCGTCGAGCCTCTGGTCGAAGACGCGAGTTCGCTGAACGATGCGGACTTGGAGCGAGTCAGGCGAACCGCGCTGAACGAGGTCGAACTGTCCGGCCGCCTGGTGTCTCATGACGCCCGCGTAGGCGGCGTGGCGATCAGTTTCGTCCTGCCGGAGAATCCGGAGGTGGCGTGGGTCGAGATCACCGATTCCCTCAACACAATACTCGACGAGGCCCGGGCACGGCACCCGGATATTGCCTATTTCCTGACGGGCAACGTTGTGATGAACCGCGCCTTTGCCCAGGCTACGCAGGACGATGTCGAGACGTTGATACCCGTGGTGTTCCTGGTGATTCTCGCGGCCACCGCCCTTCTTCTCCGTTCGCTCCTGGGCACCTGCGCAATCGCAGTCCTGCTCGCGTTCGTCCTGGCCTCGACGGCGGGCTTCGCCGGTTGGGTGGGCACGGTGCTCACGCCCGTCAGCGGCAGCATGCCAATTATCGTGATGACGTTCGCCGTCGCCTACTCGATCCACATCGTCACGACGACCCTGTCGGGCATGACCGAGGGTCTGGCGAGAAACGACGCCATCGCGAAGTCTCTTGCCGGCAACGTCTATCCCGTGTTTCTCACCATGTTCACCACGTCCATCGGCTTCCTCAGCCTGAACTTCGCGGAGTCGCCGTCGTTCCACGTTCTGGGCAATATGGTGGCATTCGGCGCGTTCTGCACTTTCCTTTTCTCCGTGACCCTGCTCCCGGCTCTGCTGTCCATCCTTCCGTTGCGTGCCTCCCGGGTCCATTCCGGGCGAGTCTCTCTTTTCGACCGCTTCGGCGTGTTCGTTGTGGCGCGCCGTCGATTCCTGCTCTGGTCTGTCTCCCTGGCGACCGTGATTCTCGTCCTCGGCATTCCCCGGAATGAGCTGGGCGACAACTGGACGCGATATTTCGATGATCGCTACGAGTTTCGCCGCGACACGGACTTCGTCATCGAGAACCTGACGGGCCTGGACCGGTTGGAATACTCGCTCAAGGCGGGACGCGAGGGCGGAATCACCGATCCGGAGTATCTGCGGAAGGTGGATTCCTTTGCGGAATGGTTCCGGAGCCAGCCGGAAGTGATGCACGTTCAGGCATTCACGGACATCATGAAACGGTTGAACAGGAACATGCACGGCGATGCCCCGTCCTTCTATCGGCTGCCTGACGATCCGAAGCTTGCAGCCCAGTATTTGTTGCTCTACGAGCTCTCGCTCCCCTTCGGCGGCGACCTGAACGACCGCATCGACGTGGCCAAGACGGCTACGCGCATGACCGTGGTGCTGCGCGACTCATCGTCCCGGGAGCAACGCGGGTTGAACGCACGCGCCAGGGCCTGGCTCGCTGACAACGCTCCGGGACTCGCCACCGACGCAACCGGCCTCAGCATCGTCTTCGCGCACCTCTCCCAAAGGAACATCCACAGCATGCTGTGGGGCACGCTCACCGCGATGGCGATCATATCGTTCATCCTGATCTGGGTCTTCAAGAGCATCCGGATCGGTCTGATCGCTCTCGTACCGAACTTCATCCCCCCCGCGATGAGCTTCGGTTTGTGGGGTCACCTGATCGGCAACGTCGGCTTGGCGGCTTCGGTGGTGACGGCGATCGCCTTCGGGATCATCGTTGACGACACGATCCATTTCCTCACCCACTACCTGAAACTGCGCCGGGAGGGAGTCTCCGTCCCGGAGGCGATCCGAGCGGTCTTCCGCACGGTCGGTCAAGCGTTGGCGACGACCACTGCGGTCTTGTCGTTGGGGTTCCTGGTGTTCACGCTGTCGGGCTTCGAGAGCAGTTGGTCCATGGGGGTGCTGATATCCATGACGATCGTTCTGGCCTTCTTGGCGGATTTCCTGCTTCTTCCACCCCTTGTGATGGCCCTTGACCGCGACAAACCATGATCCACCATACCGAATACACCTGATCTCTGCCGCCTTCCCGTCCTATAGACCAGGACCACCTCGGTTGCCCGCTACAGCCGCCCGCGATCGAGGGTTAAGCGCGTGTCGGACGGATCCGGGACAGACATGACCGGTGCCTGCCGCATGTGCTATATTGTATCCAATTCGGCGGCACAGGTGCCGGACGATGCGGGTTTGGTCGTATGGGTACACTTGAATCGCCACCAAGCCACCCGCAGGCACCGTGTCGACCATGTGTTGATTGTTCCTGGGCGAATCATCAGTTTCAAACCCGCCCGAAAAGAGCCACCGAGAACAGACTGGAGCCGAGGCAGCCAATGGACTTTCCCGCACTGACCCGCACCGGAGCCATGGCGTTTTTCTCCGACTACGGGAAAACGATCCACAACCCTCAGGGGATCCTTTACTGGACCCGCAAGGCCAAGGCAAAGGCTCGCATCAACGCCACCATCGGCTCGGCCCGGGGACCGGAAAGCGCGGTGTACCCGGACGGGGGCGAGCGCGAGATCACGCTTTGCGCACCGCTGATCCATTCCTTTTTCAACGGGCTTGAAACCGAGGATATCTTTCCGTACACGCCGGAGACGGGCACACCCGCCTTCCGCTCGGCCTGGAGGAAGTGGATCCTGGCGCGGGCGGGCGACGAATCCGGACGGCTCGAACGGCAGCTGCATCCGCCGATCCTCACCCCGGGCATCACCGCCGCCATCAGCATCGCCGCGCGGATGTTCGTGGACCCGGGCCGCGCCATCATCACGGCCGACCGGCGCTGGGAGAACTACGACCACGTGCTGGGAAAGAACCTGGGCATTCGCATCGCCGACTTCCCGCTGTTCGACGGCGGCGACCTCAACGTGGCCGGGATCGTCTCGGCCATCCGACGGGTGTGGCTCGAACAGGACACCGCCGTGGTGCTGCTCAACTTCCCCAACAACCCCACCGGGTTCTGTCCGTCCGCGGCGGCCGGCCGGCGGCTGGCGGAGTCGCTGGATCGACTCGCGGAGGAGACTCCGAAGCGGCTGGTGCTGCTGTTCGACGATGCCTACGAGAGCTACGTCTACGACCCCGACGCCATGCAGTCGTCGCTGTTCTACCTGTGCCGGCCAAGGCCGAACCTTCTGCCGGTGAAACTGGACGGCGTGACCAAGGAGCTCCTCTGGTACGGCGCCCGGGCCGGCACCATCACGCTGGCCTGTCCCGACGAGTGGCGGTCCGGAGACGACGCCGGGACCCTGGCCTCGGAGATCGACAACAAGTTCGCCGGAGTCAACCGCGGCCTGTTCTCCAACAACTCGACGGTGGCCCAATCGGTGGCCACCAAGGCCATGGAGCAGATGGAGCGGCTGCTGGTGGAACGGCACCGGACTTTCGAACTCCTGAAGCAGCGGTACCGGACCCTGAAGGACGAGCTCGGCAGGATGGATACGGATCTCGTTACCGTGGAGCCGTTTCAAGGCGGCTTCTTCTGCTTCATCACCCTGCGGCCCGAGTCGAGGCTCCGGGCGACGGACGTCGCCAACCACCTCCTCGACGAGCACGGCATCGGCACCGTGCCGTTCGACGGCGACAACATGAACGGGCTACGGATCGCTTTCTGCAGCGTCGAGAGCGCCGACCTGCCGGAGCTGTGCCAAAGACTGGCGCAGACGGTGAACGAACTGGCGGCAAGAGGTGGGCACACGCATGGGCAGGCTTGAAGGAAGCGTGGCCATCATCACCGGCGCCAGTCGCGGCATCGGCCGGGCGGTGGCGCTGGCCTTCGCCCGGGAGGGCGCAATCCTGGCCGTCGCCGGGGTGCGGGACCAGGCGGCCCTCGACTCGGTCCAGGACGAGCTCTCGGCCCTGGGCGCCGAAAGCATCGCGCGGCTGGTGGACGTCGGCCGGCGGACGGAAGTAGACACGCTGGTGCGGGAGGTGGAGGAACGCTGGGGCCGCATCGACATACTCGTCAACAACGCCGGCGTCCTCACCCTCAAGCGGTTCGAGGACATCACCGAAGAGCAATGGGACGAGACCATGAGGGTCCACCTCAAGGGCACCTTCAACGGCATGCAGGCCGTGCTGCCCGTCATGAAGCGGCAACGCTCGGGCAAGATCATCAACCTCACCGGCCCGGCGGCGCTGCGGCCGTCCAACGGCGTGTCCGACTACGCCGCCGCCAAGGGCGGCATCATAACCCTGAGCTTCAACGTCGCCAACGAAATGAAGCCCCACAACATCCAGGTCAACTGCATCTCGCCGATAGCCGACACCCGCATGACCGACGCCATCGCCGAGTTCCGCGGGCTCGAAGGGATTCCCGACGTCCGGCCCAACCCGGCTCCTGCCGAGACCGTGGCCCCCGCGTTCGTCTTCTTCGCGTCCAGCGACAGCGACTACATCACCGGAGAGGTCCTCGGATTCCACCGGAAGTAAACCTGCTGGCCCCTGACGTGGTGATGGTTCATAATAGATACAGAACCATTGGCCGTGGCCGGAAAACGACGCAAAGGAAACGAGGTGAAAACATGCTCCGAAAATCAGCGACGGCGTGGATGACGGCCGCGGTGCTCACAGCGCTGGCGGCGACGGCCGCGGCTCAGCCGCTCGGCTTCCAGGCGGTGCCGCGGGACGCGTTCCCGGTCTTCGACGACCCCAAGATGCTGAGCGCCGCGGAGGCGGAGAAGCAGGACGTCATCTTCGACCGGGACGTGATCATCGGCGTGGCCCACAACGGCGAGGCCAAGGCCTACCCCATTACCATCATGGGGGTCCACGAGCTCGGCAACGACACCATCGGAGGGGTGCCCATCGCCGTCTCCTGGTGACCGCTGTGCCAAACGTCTATCGTGTATAGACGCAAACTCGACGACCAGGTCCTGAGCTTCGGGCACGCGGGTATTCTCTACGAGCAATCGTTCATCATGTACGACCGGCAGACGGAATCGCTTTGGGTCCACGTAACCGGGGAGGCGGCGCACGGGCCGCTCAAGGGGAAGCGGCTGGAGTTCATGCCGTCCACGGTCACGAGCTGGGCCAACTGGAAGAAGAACTATCCCTTTACCCAGGTGCTGCCGGGGTACCGGCGCGGCGGGTTCATGGGGACCTACGTCGGCCCCTTCCAGAGTGACATCCTTGGGCTCGCCGTGGTGGTCAAGCTCAAGGGCAAGCTCTACCCCTACGAGGTGCTCGAGCGACAGAACGTTGTGAACGACGAGTTCAACGGCGCGAAGGTCGTGGTGTACTACTCGCCCGACGATGCCACGGCGACGGCCTGGCGCCGGGAGCTCGACGACCGCGTGCTGACGTTCGCGCAATCGGACCGGAAGGATGCGCAAGGCAACGTGCTGTTGCGCGACAAGGAGACGGGAAGCCTGTGGTCGTGGCTGCGCGGGGAAGCCGTGGAGGGTCCCCTCCAGGGGCGGAAGCTGCGGCAGCTCCTGTACAATCCGATCCTCAACGACCGCTTCGTCGCCTTCTATCCCGACGGGCCCGTATTCGATAACGTAAACTAGCGATCCGTACCCGGAATCCGTTATATCCCTGGAAGGAAGGTCGCTTGAGACGCATGGGGCTGCAGGATGCAGGATGAGGTTACTCCAAGATCGGTGAGCGGTACCGCCGACTATATTCGAGAAGCGCGGCAGCAAAAGGGGCTCACCCTGCGGCAGGTGGAGGAAGCGACGCGCATTCCCGCCTACTACCTCGAGATCCTGGAGGGAGGGGGAGACGACCGGCTGGTCTCGGACCGTCTCTACATGGTGCACTTTCTCCGCAGCTACGCGGCCTTCCTGGAGGTCGAGGAAGAAACGCTGGCGGCCCAGTTCGTTCGCGAGAACCGGCGACCGGAGCCCCAGAACATTGTCCCCGTCCGCAAGCGCCGCTCCTGGAAATCCATCGCCGTGGCCACGCTGGCCGTTCTGCTGCTGATGGCGGGCGGCGTCTATGTCTATGACCCCGCTCTCGTCGGCATCGTCGGCGCACCGCCAACGCGAGTCGTCGTGAAGTCCACTCCCCCCTCGACGCCGTCGGAATCACCTGCACCAGAACCATCGCCGATTCCCGCGGCAGCGCCAAGAGCGGACGAAGGGGGGAACTCCGTCCTGCAACCCGAAGCCAACGAAACGGATCCTTCGAAACCGAGGCTGGTGGCCATCCCGCCCGCCCCGCGGCCCGAGGCGGCACCCGCACCCGTGACGACCGTGGAAGGAACGCCCCGGGTTCCCGCCACGGAGGCGGCGGCCGTGTCAACCGCGGTGCAAGAAGTTCCCGCGGTGCCAGGCGCCCAGGAGACCCCCGCGTCACCGACCGAGGAACCCGTCACGGGGACTGCCACCCGCGGCGGGGATGAAGCCGACGGAGCGAATCCGTCCGGAACCGCCGCGGTGGCCGCCGCAACGGCCCCGCCGGAAACCGCCGTTGCCGGTATTCCGGCGAAACACAGCCTGACCATCACCGCCGACGCAGAGGCCTGGCTGCGGGTCTGGGTCGACGACGCACGCCCACAGGACATGCTCCTGGCCGCCGGCACAAGCCGGACACTGTCCGCGCAATCCGGTTTCGTCATCACCTTCGGCAACGCCGGCGGGGTGCGCCTCACGCTGGACGGGGAGGAGCTTCCCGCCGTCGGAGGGTCGGGACAGGTGGTGCGCGGCTTCAAGCTGCCGCCCAACCCGTAGAAACAACCAACATGATCGATCTACGTTCCGACACCGTGACGACCCCGACGCAGGAAATGCTCCGGGCGATGACGGCGGCCGAAGTGGGCGATGACGTCTACGGCGAGGATCCCAGCATCAACCGCCTGGAGGAAGAGGTGGCGGGACTCCTGGGCAAGGAGGCCGCGGTGTTCACCCCGTCTGGCTCCATGGCGAACCAGATTGCCATCCGGCTCCATACCAAACCCGGCGACTCGGTGCTGTGCGAGGAGGGCTCCCACACCTTCGCCTACGAAGCCGGCGCCGGGGCGGCGCTGTCGGGGGTGCAGTTCGACCTCATTCCGTTCAGTGCGAAGTTGTCCGATGAAGCCATCCGGGGCAGGTTTCGGGGCGACGGCCTGCACGAATCGCCGTCCACCCTCATCCTGGTGGAGAACACCCACAACCGCGGCCGCGGCCGCGCCCTGGCGCGCCAGGAGACGGAACGAATCGTCGCCACCGCGCAGGACCTGGGGCTCAGGACCCACTGCGACGGCGCCAGGCTGTGGAATGCCGCCGCCGCCACCGGCGACTCCGAACGGGAACTCGCCGCGGGCTTCGACACGGTCGCCGTCTGTTTCTCCAAGGGGCTGGGGGCGCCGGTGGGCTCCGCCCTAGCCGGCAGCCGCGAGAACGTTGCGCGGGCGCGAAAGATCCGCAAACGGCTGGGCGGCGGCATGCGCCAGGCAGGTTTTCTGGCGGCCGCGGCCCTCCATGGCGTGCGGCAGCATCGCGGGCGCCTGCGGGAGGACCACCGGCGCGCCGTGGCGCTGGCCCAGGGCCTGGAGGAATTCGTCCAGGCCGGCCGGCCGCTTGAGGTCGACCTTCCCGACCCGCCCACCAACATGGTCTATTGGCGCGTGGCCGACGGACAGGAAGTGATCGAGCGGCTGCGGTCCAAGGGCGTGCTCATGAACCACGTGGGCAGCGGCTGGATCCGGGCGGTCACCCACCTCCAGATCTCGGACTCGGATATCCACGAGGCAGTCAAACGGATCCGTGAGGTGCTGCTGGCGCCCGGAAAGTGACCATGGGACCCGAGCAGGCGCGATACGTCATCATCGGCGCCGGGTTCGCCGGCGCCGCCACCGCCTGTCATCTGGCCCTCCAGGGTGCCCGCCAAATCGTCATCGTGGAGCAGGAGGCGGTGGCCGGGTTTCATTCCTCGGGCCGGAACGCCGGGTTCATACGGCAGGTCCTGGCCGAGCCCTCGGTGGCGGACCTGGCCGCGCAATCAGCCGAGTTCATCCGCAACCCGCCGCCCGGGTGGCCGATACCGGTCTCCTACGACGCCATCGGCTGCATGATACTGGGACGCGGCGACCAGTGGGACGCCCTGCAAACAGACGCGGAGCTGGCCCGCCGGCGAGGCCTCGACGTGGAGTGCTGGTCGCCGGAAAAGACCCTGGCGGCCATGCCGCTCATCGAGGGCGCCGTCCTCGACGGTGCCGTATGGTGCGCGTCGGACGGCGTCATCGACATCAACGCGCTCCTGGCGGGCTATCTCAAGATGGCCCAGAGCGGCGGCGCGACCATTCGTTACGGTGCGGCGGTGGAGGAAGTGCGGGTACGCAACGGGCGTGTCCAGGGCATCGCCACGAGCCAGGGTTTCTTCGAGGCCGACGTGGTCGTCAACGCCGCCGGACCCTGGGCCGGGCCGGTGGGTGCCATGGCCGGAGCCGCGCCCATCGCCTTTCATCCACGCCGCCGGCACCTGTACGTGACCCCGCCCCTGGACTGGGTCAAGCCCGACTGGCCCTTCGTCCTCAACGTCTCCGACGAGGTCTACTTCCAGCCGAGCTCCGGCGGGCTGATGCTGTGCCCGTGCGACGAGGACGACATGCCGCCCTGCGACCCCCCGACGCGGCCCGAAGCGCTGGAGCTTCTGGCGGAGCGGGTGGGGGCGGCCTACCCCGACTTCCCCGACATTCCCATCGGGCGCTACTGGGCCGGGCTTCGCACCTTCACCGACGACAACCGGTTCGTCATCGGCTGGGACCCTGGCATCGAGGGGTTCTTCTGGGTCGCCGGGCTCGGCGGCCACGGCGTCACCACCAGCGCCGCCGTAGGCTCCCTGGCCGCCCGGCTCCTCTTCGGAGCCGGCGCGGACCCGAACTTCTCGCCCGCGCGTTTCCGTTAGGGTTGCGTCCGCTTCACCAGGATCTCGTCGATGATGTGGTAGTCCAGGGCCATGGACGCGGTCATGAACCGGTCACGCTCGGTGTCCTGTTCGATGGTCTTGAGGTCCTGCCCGGTGTGCTTCACCAGAATGTCGTTGAGCTCCTGGCGTACCCGAAGCATCTCCCTGGCATGGATGTCGATGTCGGCGGCCGATCCATGGTAACCGCCCAGGGGCTGGTGGATCATGACCCGCGCGTGAGGCAACGCGAACCGCTTTCCCGATTGGCCCGCGGCCAGCAACAGCGCTCCCATGCTCGCCGCCTCGCCGATGCACACCGTGGCGACGTCGGGCCGGATGTACTGCATGGTGTCGTAGATGGCCATGCCAGCGGTCACCGCTCCGCCCGGCGAGTTGATGTACAGGTAGATCTCCCGCTCGGGGTCGTCGGATTCCAGGTAGAGAAGCTGGGCCGCGATGGTGTTGGCCATCGGATCGTCTATCTCCCCCACCAGGAAAACGATCCGGTCCCGCAACATACGAGAGAAAAGGTCGTAGGCCCGCTCGCCGCGACCGCTGTCCTCCACCACCATGGGTATCTCGATCTGGTTTCGCATCACCGTGAAATATGCAGGCCAATCGTCAGGAACTCAAGAGGCCATGCCGATCCAGGAAGTCACGCATGATCTCGACGCAACTCTCGGGTTCTTCGAGCTGCAGAAAGTGCGTCGTCTCGGGCACGAAATCGTAGTCCACGGTCAGGATATGACTCAGGTCCAGCGTCGGCAGGTAGGAAAACGGCAGAGTGGGATCGGCGCCGATGACCTTGGTCGGACAACGGACCTTGTCGAGTTCCACCATCATCGCAAACGGCGCCGCGTATTGGATGATCTGCGCTTCGTAGTCACGCGGACACCGGAGCTCGTAGCCGTTCCCGTCGGCGGACTCGCGGAGCGTGGTCCTTGCCACGAGATCGTGCACGCCCGGAACGGCCCGTTGGTATACCGGCAGATAGGGCAGGATCTCGGCAAACTGTTGCTCGCTCTCAAACCGGGGTGTGCGGTGGCGGGTCATGCCCGCCACGCGGTCGGCGGCGGCATCGAATTCCTCGTAGTTCAGCCCGCGCTTGCACACGGGCGGATCGAACAGAACGCGAGCCGCGAACTCGCTGCCCAGGTTGGCCGACAAGAGCGTGGCCAGGGCGGCGACGGAATGGAAGACCCCGATCTTGGGCTTGTTTCCGTAGTGGTGGTCGATGGCCCGGAGAATCCGGTCGTGGTCACTGACGAATCTCGCAACATTGTGACTCTGCGACTTGCCGACAGCATTCCAGCCGTGGTTCCGGAGGTCATAGACGACCAGGTCGAAGTCATCGGCCAGCAGCGACCAGAAAGGGTAGTAGAGGTCGATGGCGAGCCCGTTGCCGTGGCTCAAGACCAGTCGCGGGCCCGCCGGATTGCCGTGACGCCGCAGGACGATGACCGTGTCATCGTCCACGCGGACGTCACGGGTGGAAAGCGGCTCGGGTATCGCCCACACGGTCTCTCTCGGAAGGCCTTACCCAGCGTGAGAATCCACGTAATTGATCAGATCACGCAAAGTAGCGAACTTCGCCGCGTCTTCGGGGGGGATCGAAACGTTGAACGCCTCGCCGACCGCCTTGATGAACGCGACCGCATCCAGGGATGACACGCCTGAATCCGCCGCGCTGACGTCGGGACTCGCCGGCCGGCCCAGGTTTTCCTCGAACATTTGCTTGACACGATCTTCACTTGAAGCCATACGTATTTCCTCCTTAAGCAAGCGACCTGTGTGCACTACACAGGACCAGGTTGGGAACATGCGTTCCTCCAAAGAGAATACTTTCCACGGCAACATACAGGGTATGGCAAGAGTATTTCAAACGGGTAGACCCTCGCGTCACTCCGGCGGCCGGGACGGCGCTTCGATCCAGTGGCGCCGGCGCTCGAACGGGTAGGCCGGAAGCGGGATCCGGCGCCGGGTCTCGCCCGTGAAGAGGCCGGCAAAGGCAACCTCGATCCCTGCCGCATAGGCGCCGGCCACCGCCTCGACGAACCCGCTCTCCTCCGTTTCCACCCGCGCGTCGGCGGACGGCCGCCGAAGGCTCGACAGCCCCACCGGCACCGGGCCGTTGGCGGCCGGATCCGCCGGCACCGGCCACGCCCGCGCTACCGCCGGCGCCAGCTCCTCGTCCGGGCCAACCTCCACCACCACGTTCACTTCCAATGCCGCCAGCGTCCGGACCGCCTCGGCCAATGCCGCCGGCGCGCCCACCCGCCGGGACCAGTAGCCTCCATCGGACAGGTCGGCCGCCTCCATCGCCAGCCCGGTGACGCCGCTCACCAGCACCCGTGACGGCGGCGCCATGGTGATGTCCGCGAGGATCGTTTCCATACCGTCCGTGGCAGCCTCCAACGTCCCGTTTCCGGATTGTCCCGCCAGGAACGTCCCTCGGGCCGCGGCCAACCGCAGCCCCTCCTCAAGGCCGAACACGCCGGCCGCCTGGGCGGCCGCCAGCTCTCCCACATCATGACCCAGCGCCACGTCCGGACGAATGCCCACGCTCGCCCAAAGCGCCGCCAGCGCACACTCCAGCGCATACATCGCCGGCTGTGCCCAGACCGGATCGTCCAGGTCCCCGGCGGCGGCCGAGCCGGAGAACATCACCTCCAGCAGGGAGACGCCGCGCTCTTGCCCGAGCGCCGCGTCGCAGCGGTCCAACACCGCGCGGACCGCGGGCTCACGGTCGTATAGGGTCCGGCCCATGCCGGCCCACTGGCCGCCCTGGCCGGAATAGACAAAAGCCACCTTCGCCGCCGGATGCGGCTCTACGTTTGCATCCGCCACCGTCTTGAGCTCCCGCCGCAACGACTCGACGTCGTGGAACACGATACCCGCCCGGCGATCGAAGTGGCTTCGCCCCACGCCCGCGGTCCATGCCATGTCCGCGAGGACGTCGTCCGCGGAGACCTCCCCTGAGCGCTCGTCGAGCCACGACAGATAGCGTCCGGCCAACTCGCGCAGCGCGGCGGGCGATTTGCCGGAGAGCGGCAGGATCCGCGCGCGCCGGGATTCCAGTTCGCCCGTCGCCGGCGACAGCTCCGCCGCAGGCTCCGGCAGCGTCACGGGACGTCCGGCGCCCGTCGGCGGTCCCTCTCCGCCGCCCGCGTCACCGGGCGCACGGTAACCCTCCACCACGACATGGGCGTTGGTTCCCGAGAGCGCGAAGGCGCTGACGCCGGCCCGTGGCGGGCGGTCCGGGTGGAGCGGCCAGTCCGTTGCCTCCGAGACCACGCGCACCGGGAGATCGTCCCAGTCCAGGTGCGGATTCGGCTCATGGAAGTGCAGATGCCTGGGTATGACGCCGTGGTGCATGGCCAGCACCGTCTTGATCAGACTCGCGGCACCTGCCGCGCATTCCAGGTGGCCGATGTTCGTCTTCACCGATCCCATCAAGAGCGGCCGCGCCTCTTCGCGTCCCTTGCCGTAGGCCGAGGCCGCGGCATTCACCTCGATGGGGTCGCCCAGGTCCGATCCCGCTCCATGCGCCTCCAGGTAGTCCACCTCGGCGGGCGGAATCCCCGCCCGCGACAGGGCCTCCTCGATCACCCGCTCCTGCGCCGGCCCGTTGGGGACCGTGAGTCCGGCGGCGGCGCCGTTCTGGTTCACCGCCGACCCCCGGACCACGCCCCAGATCCTGTCGCCGTCCGCCTGCGCCTCCCGCAGCCGCTTCAGCACCACCATGCCGCAGCCCTCGCCCCGGACGAAACCGTCGGCTCCCGCGTCGAAGGTCCGGCAGCGCCCGCTCGGGGACAGCATGCCGGCCTCCCGCATGAACATCGAGACCGTGGGCGACAGCATGGCGTTGACGCCGCCGACCAGGGCCAGGTCCACCTCCCCCTGCCGCAACCCAACCACCGCCTGGTGCACCGCCGTCAGCGACGACGCGCACGCCACGTCCACCGGCACGGCCGGGCCGTTGAGTCCCAGGACGAACGCCACCCGCCCGGTGGCCACGCTTGCGGTCGTGCCCAGATATCCATGGGAGCGGCCCATGGCCAACGCAAGGTCCCGGTAGTCGCCGTTGGTGACCCCGGCGTAGACGCCGGTGCGGCTGCCCCGGAGTCCTTCCGGGTCGATGCCCGCGTCTTCCAACGCGTGCCAGCTCGTCTCCAGCAGCAGCCGCTGCCGCGGGTCCATCATCCGCGCCTCGATGGGAGTGATGCGGAAGAAAGCCGCGTCGAACTTGTCGATGTCCTCGATGAACCCGCCCACCCGCGACCACTCATCCGGGCTCGCCGGGTCTCCGACGACACCGTCCCAGGCGCCCGGGTCCGGGCGTCCGTCGGTCACCGCGTCCGTGCCCGCCTCGAGCTGGCGCCAGAACGCCGTGAGATCCGGCGCGCCGGGGAAGCGGCACGCCATGCCCACGATGGCGATGCGGTCGTCTTCCACCGGCTCCCGCGGCCGGCGTTCCGGAACGGGCTCGACCTCGGCGGCGCCGATCTCGCCAAGTTCTCCGGCCAGGTGGTGCGCGAGCGCGGCGATGTCCGGGTAGTCGAACACCACGGTGTTGGGGGCCACGTACTCCCCGGCGAACGCGCGGTTCAACCGGTTGCGCAACTCCACCGCCATGAGGGAGTCGATACCAAGATCGAAAAACGCCACCGCCGGGGCGGGCGCCGACGGCAGCCGCAGCACCGCCTGCACCTCCTGTTGCAGGAACGAAACCAGCAGCGCTTCTCGCCCCGCCGCCGGGGTCGCCCGCAGCATCGACGGCAGATTGTCCGCCAGGGCCAAGGCCTCGCCGGCTCCGTCGGAGTCCGTGGACAGGAGCTCCTCCAGGAACGGTGGACGGTCCTCGACGGCCTCGCCATACGCCGCCCAGTCCACGGCCGCCACCATGGCGCAGGCCGGGTCCTGCCGCACCATCCGGTCGAATGCGCGCAGACCCTGCTGCGGGCTCATCCAGCCGGTGCCCGACGCTTCCAGCTGCCGGGCGATGCGCTCCCTCTGCTCCTCGGCTTCGCCGAGCCCGGCCCACGCGCCCCAGGCGATGGTCTGCCCCGGAAGGCCCAGCGCCCGGCGGTGGGCGGCGAGCTGGTCGAGAAACGCGTTGGCCGCGGCATGGTTGGCCTGGCCCGGATTGCCCAGCACGCCGGCCACGCTCGAGAACAGCACGAACATGTCCAGGTCGCGGTCCGCCGTGGCCCGGTGCAGATGCCAAGCGCCCAGCACCTTGGGCCACAGCACCGCCTCGAACCGCTCCCAGTTCTGGTTCCCGAGGGCGGCGTCCGACAGCACGCCGACGCTGTGGATCACGCCTCCGAGGGGAGGAAGGTCCTGCTCCATCCGCTCCAGCATGGCGTCCACCGCGGCGGCGTCGGTCACGTCCGCCAGCTCCACTCGCACCGTCGCCCCGCGCGCCCGGAGGGCGGCGACGGCTTCCGCCACCGCCGGGTCGGGATCCCGGCGTCCGTTCAACACGATGGCCCCTGCGCCCCGGTCGGCGAGCCACTCGGCCAGCACGCAGCCGATACCGCCCAGGCCGCCGGTTACCAGGTAGGTGCGGTCCTGCCGCAGGCGGCCGTTCACCAGCGGAGGCGCCGTCAGGACGATCTTTCCCTGGTGCCGGGCGGCGCGCATGAAGCGCATGGCTTCCGCGGTCTCGGCCAATGGCCAGCGGCTGTGGATCAAGGGCCGCACCTCGCCGGCCGCCAGTTGCTCCATCACCTTGTTGAGGGCCGCCCCGGGCCAGCCGGGGTCGTCCGCCTTGAGAACATCCAATTCCAGGATGAAATAGGCCACGTCCGGACGCACCGCCGCCATCTCCTCTTCGCTAAGGATGTCGCGCCGGGCCAGCTCCACGAACCGGCCGCCCGGGGCCAGGCAGGACAGGCTCGCGTCGATGAAGCCCTCGCCGGTAAGGCTGTTCACCACCACGTCCACGCCGGCGCCGACGGTGGCGTCGAGGATCTCGTCGCCGAACGCTGTGCTGCGGCTGTCGAACACGTGGTTCACACCGAGGGACCGGAGATAGGCCTGCTTGGGCGCGCTGGCGGTGGTGAAGACCTCCGCCCCGGCCGCCTGCGCCAACTGGACGGCCGCCAGCCCCACGCCGCCGGCGCCGGCGTGGATCAGCACCCGGTCGCCCGCCTTGAGCTCAGCCAGCTCGTAGGAAAGCGCGGCGGACACGAACGCGGTGGGCAGCGTGGCCAGCGCCGTGAGCGACATGCCCTCCGGCGCGGGCGCCAGCATCTCCTCCCGGGTGACCACCTCCGGGGTGAACGTGCCGAACCCCAATCCCACCACCCGGTCTCCCGGCTCGACGGCGGTGACCTCGGAGCCTACCTCCAGAACGTGGCCGCACATCTCCCCGCCCAACAGTCCCTCCTGGATGAAGCCGAGGGAACGGAACACGTCCCAAAAGTTGAGGCCCGCGGCTTCCACCGCGACCCGGACTTCCCTGGGCTCCAGGGCGTGCGCCGGCAACGGCTCCAGATCCAGCCCCTCCAGGACACCGCCCGGGTCCGGTGACACCACCCAGCCCGGCTCGTCCGGCAAGGCCAGCCGCTCCATGCCCGCGCCGGCCCGCACCAGCCGGGCCGCACGGCGGACGCCCCTGCGGTAGGCGACGTGGGTTTCCGGGTCCGGGTAGAGAAGATCTTCGGCCAGCGCCTCCGGCGGCGCCGCGGCCTCCGGATCCAGGTCGATCATCCGCGGCTGAAGGTGGGCCGCTTCCCGGGCCGTCACCTTGCCCATACCCCAGAGCAGCGCGCCGGCCAGCTCGCCACGGCTCTCCCGCTCCAGCACCTGGGCTCCGCGGGTCACCAGCCACACGCCCTTGACGGGGACCGCGTCCGAGTCCGCCACGCCCTGAAGGAGCGCCAGCGCCCCCGCCGCTGCCTGCTTCGCGTCCTCGGCCATCTCTTCCGTGGTGGCATCCGGCCCATGACCGTCGAGGCTCCCCATGTGCACGACGCCGCTCAGCGGCACCTCCGCCGGCAGACCGCGCATGAGCGCTTCCCACGACTCCCGCCGCAGCGGTTCAACCGCCCTCTCCACGACACCGGCCCCCTCCCCAAGCGACCGCCCGTTGCTCCCCTCCCCGGCGCCCGCCAGCACCACCGTCTGGTTCCGCGCCGCCAGCGCCGCCGCCAACTCCGCCGCTACCTCCCCCCGGTCCGCGGCCACCACCCACAGCCCGCGCTCCTCCGCCACCTCCGCCGGGCCCTGGGCCATGACCACGCCCCGGTCCGGGAGTCCGGCCGTGTCCAACTCGTCCACGCCCAGCACCTCGGCCGCGGCGAAGCCCACATCGCCCAGGGCCTGGCGCCACACCGGCGGCCCGGCCAGGGCGTGGTGCGGACGGTAGTGGTCGGCGAACCGCCACCAGCCGTCCAGTTGTCCGAAGGTCAGGTCCAGCCAGCCCTGGCCGCGCTGGTTCTCGAGGGCGAGGAGCTGACCCGACGGCGCCAGCAGATCCCGGCAGTGGGCCAGCGTCTCCTGGAGGTAACGCGTGGCGTGCAGCACGTTGGAGGCGATGAGCAGGTCGAACCCGTGGAAGTCGAAGCCCTGGGCCGCCGGCTCCTTCTCGATGTCCAGCACCCGGTACTGGATGGCGCCGCCGGCGTCGCCGAAACGCGCCTCCGCTTCCGCGAAGAAGCCCGCCGAAATATCCGTATACGTGTAGTCGAAGCGCCCGGCCGGAAGCTCCGGCAACACCGACGCGGTGGCCGAGCCCGTGCCCGCGCCCACCTCGATGATCCGCAGCCGCCGGTCCGCCGGCAAGCCGGCCACGAGCACGCGGACGGCGTCGGCCAGCAGGCGGTTGGCCGCGCGCGCCGCCGGCGCCTTGAGGTACAGGTCCGCCGCCGTCGGCTCGCCGCTGCTGAACAACAGCGTCAGGGGGTCCGCGCGGCCGCGCAGCACCTCGGCGAGGGCGCCCGCCGAGCGCCGGAACAGGCCGATCTCGGTAGTACCGTGTGCGTACAGTCCGAGCATCCGGACCGCGAAAGCATCCGGGTCGTCATGCATCTCATCCGGCAGCGGGGCCCCGGAACCCACCCGTACCGTGAAGCGCCCGTCCCTCTCCTCGACGACGCCCGCCCGGGCCAACATCTCCAACAGCCGCCGGAACAGGCGTTGGTGCTCCGGCTGGATCTCCAGCCATTGCCGTAACTCCTCCGGCTCCACCACCGCGCCCACCCGGCGTTCCCAGCCCAGCTTGTCGAGAGTCGCCAGCGCATAGGAACGCGACAGCCGCTCCAGGTCGTCGAGCAGCGCCGCGCGGTCTCCGGCCTCGACGCCCTCGTCCGCCATGTACTCCGAGAACAACTTGCCGCGGGCGGCGGCCGGACTCGGGAAGAAGTCCGCCGCCGGCATGCCCGGCGCCAGCGGCCGGTCGCGCCACACGATCTCGTACAGCAGCTCCTCCAGGCCTTCCACGGCGGCGAGCAGCGCGGCCCGCGTCGCCCGTTTCACCGTGTACCCGGTGAACTCGCCCACCAGGTCGCCGTCGGGGTCATAGATCCGCAGCTCGCCGCTCAGCACCTCCCGCGGCCCGGCGCCGTCCGAGTCCGGATCCGCGCCGGAAGGCGCCTCGCGCATGCGGACGTGGCACACCAGCCGGTCGGGCAACGCCCCCTTCAACCACAGCCGGTCCCAGCCGAACGGCAGGTAGGTGGTGCCGCCCTCGGCCCCGGCCGGACCGCGAGCCGCGGCCATGACCTGGAAACAGCCGTCGAGCAGCAGCGGATGGACGTCCAGACCGCTCCCCTCCAGAGCCTTCGGCAGGGCCACCTCGCCCACCGCCTCTCCGGTTCGGGACCACACGCCCTTCAGCGTCTGGAACGCCGGACCGAGGCCGATCCCCACCTCGGCCTTGGCGCGGTAGAACGCCGGCACGTCCTCGGGCGACAACCCTGCCTTGAGGCGGTCCAGGTCCACCCGCGGCTCAGCGCCGGGAACGCCTGCGCCCGGCGCCACCCGCGCCTCCGCGTGCAGCGTCCACCCCTCGCCGTCCTCGGCGCGGCTCAGTATTCTCACGCGGCGCGACGGCGTCTCGCCGGCGGGGTCGAGCAGGACCTGCAGCTTGCGGCCGGCTTCGCCGCCGTCCCGCTCGGAGAAGATCAGCGGGTTGTGGAGTTGCATGTCCTCCAACCCCCCGCCGCCGCTCCCTTCGGCGGCGGATGCCGCCGCTGCCCTCGCGCCCTACAGCGCGCCCCCCGCCCCCCGCGGGGGCGGCGGATGCCGCGGCTGCCATGGCGCCGTAGAGCGCGCCCGGCGCCACCAGCCGCCCGAACACCCGGTGATCATCGAGCCACGCGGGATCGGAGGGGAACACCTCGGTCTCGTAGGTGACCTCGCCGCTGGCGGACTCGTGGCGGTCGCCGAGCAGCGGATGGCCGGCGCCCTGTCGGCGGCGGCGGGCCGCCCGAAACCAGTGGCGTTCCCGCACGAAGGGGTAGCTCGGCAGCGAGATGCGGCGCCGTTCCTCGCCGGTGAAGAGCCCCTCGAAAGAGATCGGAAGCCCCGCTTCGTAGGCCTCGGCCGCCGCGGCCACGAAGGAGTCCCGGGCCTCGGCCGGCGGCGCGTCGCGCGGCGGCCGCCGGAGGCTCGACAGCACCGGAACGGCGATCGACGGCCAAGCCATGGACACGATGGGCCCCAGCACGGCGTGGGGTCCGATCTCCACCACGGCGTCGACCCCCATCTCCGCCAGCGTCTCCACCGCGCTCCGGAACGCCACCCGCTCCCGCGCCTGACGGCGCCAGTAGGCGCCGTCCAGCGCCTTCCCTGGTTCCGTCACCCGGCCGGTCACCGTGCTGACGAAGACCACCGAAGGCACGGCGACGGCCACGTCCGAAAGCGCCGCTTCCACGCCGTCGAGGGCCGGTTCCACCACCGCGCTGTGGTAGGCCGGGCTCTTCCGCAACCGCCGTACCTGCACCTCCTCGCTCTCGAAGCGCGCCAGCACCGTCTCCACGTCCGCCGCGTATCCGCTGATCACCTGGCTGGCGCCGTTGTCCGCGGCGATGCTGACGCCGGGGCCGGCGGCGGCTGCGTTCAACTGCCCCACCGCTTCCACCACCCGCTCCTCGGTGGCGAAGATCGCCGCCATCGCCGCCTCTCCGGGCAGCGCTCCCATGAGGGCGCCGCGGGCGGCGGCGAATCGCAGGCCGTCCTCGAGGCCGAACACCCCCGCCGCCTGCGCCGCCGCGATCTCGCCGAGGCTGTGTCCCACCACCACGTCGGGGCGGATGCCCAAGCTCCCCCACAGCGCGGTCAGCGTGCACTCCAGGGCATAGATCGCGGGCTGCGTCCACGCCGCGTCGTCCAGGTCTCCGGCGCGGCCGAACATCACGTCCAGAAGCGACTCCCCGCGCTCCTCCCGCAGCACCGCGTCGCAACGGTCCAGCACCGCACGGGCCACCGGCTCGGTCGCGTAGAGGTCCCGGCCCATCCCCGCCCACTGGCTGGCCTGCCCGGTGTACGCGAACGCCACCCGGACGGGCGCCTCCGCGGCCGGGCGGGCGGCTCCGTCGTCTTCGGCCAGCTCCCGCAACCCCTCCCGCAGGCTATCGGCATCCCGGAACGGCACTCCCTTGCGGTGGCCGAAATGGCTCCGCCCCACAGCCGCCGTCCACGCCATGTCCGAGAGCAACAGATCCCCTGCCCCGCTTCCGGACGAAAGCTCGCCGACGTGCCCGTCGACCCAGCCCAGATACCGTCCGGCCAGCTCCCGCACCGCCTCCTCGGTCTTGCCCGAAAGCGGCAGGAGCCGGGTCCGGCGCGCTTCGAGGCCGGCCGGCGCGGCGGCCTCCGCCGCCTGCCGCAAGGCGATGGTCCGCGACGGCCCCGCGGGCCACCGCATCGGCCCGGTCGCGGCCGCGGCGTCGTACCCCTGCACCACCACGTGGGCGTTGGTGCCCGACCAGCCGAAACCGCTGATCCCGGCCAACGGCGGGCGGCCGGGGCGACGGGGCCAGTCCGTCGGTTCGGAGGTTACGCGCAACGGCAGCCGGCTCCAGTCCATCTCGGGATTCGGCTCGTGGAAGTTGAGATGCCTCGGTATCGTCCCCCGCTGCATCGACAGCACGACCTTGATAAGAGCTGCCACCCCGGCGGCGGACTCCAGATGGCCGACGTTGGTCTTGACCGAGCCGATCAGCAGCGGACGATCCGGATCGCGGCCCTTGGCGTAGGCGGCCCCGGTGGCCCCCGCCTCGATGGGGTCCCCCACCGGCGTCCCCGTGCCGTGCGCCTCCACGTAATCCACGTCGGACGGCAGCACGCCGGCCCGGGCGAGCGCGTCGGCGATGACCCGCTCCTGCGCCGGTCCGCTGGGCACCGTCAGGCCTGGGCTGGCGCCGTCCTGGTTCACCGCCACGGCCCGGATCACTCCCCAGATGCGGTCGCCGTCCGCCTCCGCGTCGGCGAGCCGCTTGAGCACCACGATGCCGCAACCCTCGCCGCGCACGTAGCCGTTGGCGGCGGCATCGAAGGTCTTGCAGCGGCCGTCCGGCGCCAGCATGCCGGCGTTGCCGCGCAGCTCGAAGAGCCGCCCGGAGAGGATCGCGTGCACCCCGCCGGCGAGCGCCAGGTCCGCCTCCCCCCGCTGCAATCCCGACACCGCCTGGTGTATCGCCACCAGCGACGACGAGCAGGCGGTGTCCACCGCCATGGCCGGGCCCTCCAGCCCGAGCGCAAAGGCGACCCGGCCGATGGCGGTGTTGAAGGAGGTGCCGGTGACCGTGTAAAGGCTGGTGGCCGGCTCGGCGGTCTCGCTGGCGCCCAGGATGAGCCCCCGGTACTCATTGTTGCTGATGCCCGCGTACACGCCGGTGCGGGTGCCCTTGAGCCGCTCCGGGTCCACTCCCGCGTCCTCCAGCGCCTGCCAGCTCGTTTCCAGCATCATGCGCTGCTGCGGGTCCAGCAGCGCGGCCTCCACCGGAGAAATTCGGAAGAAGGCGGCGTCAAACAGGTCGATGTCGGCGACGAACGCGCCGAACCGGCACGCTTCGCTCTGCACCGCGGCGTCCGGGAAGAGCTCGCCGATGCGCCCGACACCCGAGCCCGGGACCCCCTGGGTGATGGCGTGCTCGCCCGCTTCGAGCAGGCGCCAGAAAGAGGAGATGTCGGAAGCGCCAGGGAACCGGCAGGCCATGCCCACGATGGCGATGGGCTCTCCGGCCCGGACGGCGTCAGACGGCTTGTTCATTCTCGCTCTCCAACTGGCGGGGCTTCCACCCGCGCGGTCAGGATATCCGTGTCATGATACTGCTGATGCCGCACCCATGCCGCGACGTGCTTCAACAGCCGAAGCGACATTTCCGACTCGTCGGGCCCGTCGCTCGCGTCCTCGGCGAGCAGCGTCATCCTGTCCTGAAGATTTTCCCCGCCAGGCGCCACCACGAACTCGAGGACCGCCCCACGGCCCTTTCTGTACGCCGTGAGTCCCAGTCGCCGCTCGCGGTCTTCGCCGCCGAGCTCACCCTGCCGCATGAGTGTCAACAACGCCTCCTCGGCGGCGGCGGTGAGCCGGTCCGCCATTGTCTTACCCCAACCATTTCTGAACGTGAAATCTTCAAAAAAATTGTTGATCCCGGGCAGCACCGCAACCCCGAGTTCGCCCTCGAACCGGCTCCGGCGGGGTTCGCCCAACTCCAGGAACGCGGTCAGGAGAATGGCCGTGAGACCGCCCGCAGTCATCCCGTTCCGGAGCAGACCGCCGGCGAAGTCGGCGACGTACTCCGGGAATACCGCGCCGTTCTGGAAACCGACCCCGATCCAGAAGGCGACGCCCACCACCAGGCCCTTGCGGTAGTCGATGCCGTCCTGGAACACCATCTTCATTCCGATGACGAAGAGCATCGCCACGATAACGGTCATGTAGGCGGCGATCACCGGAGCCGGTATCGCCACCACCAGGGCGAGAGCCTTCGGCAGGAAGGCCAGAGCCATGAGGATCGCCCCGGCGGCCACCCCGAGGCCGCGGGCGGCGACGCCGGTGAGCTCGGCCACCGATACGGCGGTGGTGTAGGCCGTGTTGGGCACCGTCCCGGCGAGACCGGAGATCAGGTTGCCGAGCCCGTCCACCGCCGCGGCGCCCTGCACCGCCCTGAAATCCACCGCCCGGGGCCGGCGCCACGACGTGCGCTGGGCGGCCATGGAGCTGCTGATGGTCCGGATGGAGCCGATCAGGGCCACCAGCAGGAACCCGGGAAGAAGCGCCCAGAACGCCGGACCGAAGTCCAGGGCCAAGCCCGGCCACCGGCCCGCGGGCAACCCGATCCACGACGCCGCCGCCACCGGCCCCAGGTCATAGATGCCGAAAGGCGCCGCCACCACGGCACCGGCCAAGACGCCGAGGACCGGCGCCCACAGCCGCAACGCTCCGGTCGCCTTCAGCGCCAGGCCGCCGATCACCAGCACCGTGACAAGGGCGCTCAGGGGAGCGGCGGCCGCCGGGCTTCCGTCCGGCACATCTCCAAGCATGCCGAAGATGTACGGCATCACCGCCACCGGGATCAGCATGATCACCGTCCCCGAGACCGTGGGCGTCAGAATGCGCCGGAAGAGCGAAAGACGCGCGGACAGCACGAGCTGGAAGAGCGCGGCCGCCAGCACCAGAGTCGCGAGCAGCCCCGGACCGCCTTCGGCCACCGCGGTGATGCAGACCGCGATGAAGGCTCCGGAACTGCCCATCATGAGCGCCTGGCCCATGCCGATGCGGCCGAGCCGGACCGTTTGCAGGACCGTGGCCGCCCCGCAGATGACGGTGGCCGCGAAAACGGCCCATGACAGGTAGGCTTCCGAAGCGCCGGCGGCACGCATGACCACCGTGGGGATCAGGATGGTGACGGTGGCGCTCAGCACCGCGAGTTGCAGGCCGAGGCCCAGGGAGGCGGCCAGCGGGGGCGTTTCGTCGGGTTGGTAGCGGATGCCGGTGGTTGTCAATCTCAACCCTCCTGACCGTCGTCCAGGATATCCCATCGGGCGCCGCGTATTCAACCGACGCCGGCCCGGCTGTCGGAACCGGCGGTTTACCGGTAAAGTGAAGCGAGACGCAATTCGGTCAACGGAGGCGAGAAGACATGCCGGAAGAATACAACCTGGAAGGCGCACTGGAATCCATGCGCGCGCCGCTCCGGCGCTACGCCGAGACCCTGAAGGAGCTGGCCGGTGACAGCGCCCGGTCGCTGACGCTGTTCGGCGCCGTCGCCGCCGGCACCTTCAATCCCCGGTCCCACACGGCCCGGAGCGTCTTCGTCGTGGGCGACGTGGACCTGGACATGCTGCACCGGTTGGCGCGGCAGGGTCCGCGGCTGGGGAAGGCGCGCATCGCCGCGCCTTTGATCATGACACCCGAGTACATCGAAGCGTCCCTGGATACCTTCCCGCTCGAGTTCCTGGAGATCGCTCAGCACCACATCCGCGTGTTCGGCGAGGACTACTTCCGGGAGCTGCCCCTCCAGGCCGCGGACGTGCGGCACGAATGCGAGCGGGAGATCAAGACCATCCAGCTCGGCATGCGGCAGGCGCTGCTGGCCGCGGCGGGGCGGGACAAGGCCCTGACCACCGTGGAGGTGGACGTGGGGGAGCGCCTGCTGCGGTCCCTGCGTGGATTGCTGTGGCTGCACGGCGAGACCGAGCCCAGGGCGGCGCTGGACGCGGTGGCCGCCGTCG
>MKWU01001030.1_pt1 | contig 50840 bp, 43 predicted proteins | sample 809101 | NCBI WGS metagenome assembly MKWU01 (sample SAMN05860141, study PRJNA318959) | sponge metagenome | host: Aplysina aerophoba | place: Slovenia: Piran, Adriatic Sea, Gulf of Piran | collected 2013-05-07 | reverse complement strand
AACGCCCCCCTACAAAAACATGCCTCACCGACCGTGTTTACTCTTCCCCAGCATCGTGTCTGGCGAACGGAGTCTACCCCCCACTTGCCGCCTAAACCAACCCACCTCCAACCGCAGAAGTTACTGCCCCCTGACCCCCGCAGTTCCCCTGCAGTTCCGCGCCCCCGCAACGCCCCCTCCAAAACCATGCCTCACCGACCTTGCGCCCTCATTCCAGCGTTGCGGCTCCATTAACCTGGCCGCCGCCAACCGCATACCCGATCAGCTAGCCTGCATGGCGCCAGCGATGAAGAGCCTGTCCAAACAGACACTGGATCTGGCTTAATCGTTATTGGAAATCGATACCAACACCAGCGACGCGAAACCGGGCACTCGGCGCCCGGTTTCTTGTCATCTTATCGTTACCGACTCCAGGCTGGCAATCCTGGTACAAAAGGCGGGCTACACCTGACGATACTCGCCTTCCACCACATCATCCTCATCAGGCGTCCCCGTCCCGTCCGCCTCACCGGCGGCGCCAGGCCCGGCGCCGTTCTCTTCAGCTTGCTGCTGATAAACCTGCTGCGCCAGCGCAGAGCTTGCCTGCTGCAACTGCTCGGTCAGGCTCGTAATTCGCTCGTGCTCAGTACCCTCCATCGCCGCCCGCAGTTCAACAATCGTCTGTTCAATCTGCTCCCGATCAGACAGCGGCACCTTGTCGCCCAAATCCTTTACAGATTTTTCCGTGGCGTAAATCAGGCTGTCGGCCGCGTTGCGGCTTTCTACCAGTTGGCGCTGCTGCAGATCCATCGTCTCATTGTCTTTGGCCTCTCGCACCAACCGGTCCACCTCATCATCGCTCAGATTGGTCGAGGCCGTAATCTGGATGCTCTGCTCCTTGCTCGTCGCCTTGTCCTTCGCCACCACATTCATAATACCGTTGGCGTCAATGTCGAAAGTCACCTCAACCTGCGGCACACCCCGCATCGCCGGCGGAATCCCGTCCAGCCGGAAGTTGCCAAGCGTCTTATTGTCGCGCGCCATCGGCCGTTCACCCTGCAAAATGTGAATGTCCACCGCCGTCTGGTTATCTTCAGCCGTGCTGTACGTCTCTGTCTTCTTCGTCGGAATCGTCGTGTTGCGCGGAATCAGCGCTGTCATGACCCCACCCAACGTCTCCAGACCCAGGCTCAGAGGCGTCACGTCCAGCAACAACAGGTCCTTGACTTCGCCGCCGAGCACACCAGCCTGCAGCGCCGCGCCAACCGCCACCACTTCGTCCGGATTGACGCCCTTGTGCGGCTCCTTACCCGTCAGGCTGCTTACCAGCTCCTGAATCATCGGCATGCGCGTGGAGCCGCCAACCAGAACGACCTCATTCAATTCGCCCGGAGTCAGGCTCGAGTCTTTCAGCGCCGCATGGAACGGTTTCTTCAACCGTTCAACCAGGACCGCCGTCAACTGTTCAAACTGGCTGCGTGTCAACGTTATCTGCAAATGCTTCGGCCCCGTGCTGTCCGCAGTAATAAAGGGCAGATTGATCTCCGTCTGCGGCGTGCTCGAAAGTTCGATCTTCGCCTTCTCAGCTGCCTCGCGCAAACGCTGCAGAGCCTGCCGGTCCTGGCCAAGATCGATCATCTGCTCGCGCTTGAACTCGTCGATCAGCCACCGTACTATCGCCTCATCCCAGTCGTCGCCGCCCAGATGCGTGTCACCATTCGTAGCCTTCACCTCGATGACCCCGTCACCAACCTCCAGCACCGAGACGTCAAACGTGCCGCCGCCCAGGTCGAAGACCAGAATCGTCTCATCCTCATTCTTGTCCAACCCGTACGCCAGCGCCGCCGCTGTCGGCTCATTGATGATGCGTAGCACCTCCAGCCCCGCGATCTGACCCGCGTCCTTCGTCGCCTGACGCTGGCTGTCGTTAAAATAGGCCGGCACCGTGATCACCGCCTGCTTGACATCTTCACCCAAATAGGACTCCGCATCCCGCTTGAGCTTGCTCAATATCATCGCGCTGATTTCCTGCGGCGTATAGACCTTGTCCTTGATCGGAACCCGCACCCGCGCATCATGATTCGGGCCCTCGACACTTGCGTAGGAAACCATCGCCTGCGTCCGCTTCGTTTCCGGATCGTCAATGTGACGCCCCATCAGGCGCTTCACCGAGTAAATCGTGTTCTCCGGGTTGACGACCGCCTGCCTCTTTGCTGTTACGCCAACCAGCCGCTCGCCGCTCTTGGAGAAGGCTACAACGGACGGCGTTGTACGGTTGCCCTCCGCGTTGGCGATCACCGCAGGGTTGCCCGCTTCCATTACAGCGATGACGCTGTTGGTCGTGCCCAGATCAATTCCAATAATTTTTGCCATCTGTATTTGGCCTCCTGTACAAGACGATGCCGGGCGCCTGTTCGGTCCGCGCCACATCCGCCCGGTCAATGAATCCTGTATAAACTGTTCGTCGCTTATGCCTATATTATCTTATACTAATATACAGGGCTTTTGTAAGTTTGGTATTGGGCTAGTATTAGCGATTTGTTTGAATTAGCCCACGATGTATATGCGCATCCTGTCCGAACCTAAACGTACACAAATAGTCAGACACCCGCAATGCCCTCCAGGACGCGCACGCAGCGATCAACCTCCGCCACCGTGTTATAGTGAACCAGCCCCAGCCGCAGCCAGCCGCCGCTCTCCTCAACCCCCATCCGCTCGCTCGCAGACTGCGCGTAAAAACTGCCGTTCCAGGCAAAAATGTTCTCGCCCGCCAACGCCAGCGCCATCTGTTCCGGCGTAGCTCCCTGCTTTCGTATAGCTACCGTCGCCACCCTCCTGTCCCAATCCGCCCGCTCTGTCAGGCCGTAAATGGAAATGCCAGGCACACGCTGCAGACCGCTGATTAGCCGCCCGGTCAGCTGCCGTTCATGTTCACCGATGACCGACCACGCCGCGATCAATTTGCCTCTCCTGCTGTCCGTCTCCGCCGCTCCGCCGTATGCAACGCCGAGCCCGGCCAGATAGTCGATCGCCGCAGTCACCCCCGCCATCGCTTCATGATTCTGCGTGCCCGTCTCCCACTTGTCCGGCGGTTGGTCCCCGGCCGGCCGCACCTGGTACGCCTGCAGCCGCTGCAAATGCTCGCGCTTGCCGAACAGCTGCCCGCTGTGCGGGCCAAAAAACTTGTAAGAAGAACAGGCCAGAAAATCGCACCCCAGCGCCCTGACATCGATCAACCCGTGTGGCGCATACTGGACCGCGTCCACAAACGTGAGCGCACCCACCTCGCCCGCCCAGCCGATGATCGTGCCGACGTCGTTAACTGTGCCGGTCGCGTTGCTGGCGTATCCGACCGCCACCATTTTCGTGCGCGGCGTAATCTGCCTCCGCACATCCTCCATATCGAGCGTGCCGGTCTCCACGTCCACATCCGCCCACCGCACAAGCGCGCCCCGATCCTGCGCCGCCAGCACCCAGGGCATCACATTGGCGTCATGGTCCAGCCTCGTAACCACCACCTCATCCTCCGGCCCCAACTCCTGTGCCAGTGACCGGCTCACGTGAAATGTCAGGCTCGTCATGTTGTTGCCAAAAATAACCTCATCCCCGCTGCAGCCGAGCAGGTCCGCCACCGACTGATGCGCCGCATCGATCACTGCGTCCGTGCGCGCGCTCGTCTCAAACAGCCCGTGCGTATTCGAGTTGCGCCGCGTCATGTAATCGACCATCGCCGCAATCACGCTCTCGTGTACCTGCGTGCCGCCGGGATTGTCGAAAAAAACGGCCGGCCGGCCGCCAAACTCCTCATGTAATGCCGGGAACTGCCTTCGAATCTCCTCCACATTCAACATTGCTATCTCCTCTCCCACCCCCCTGTGCCGGTTTGCACTGCCCGTTCATCTGCTCTTCGGCAAACCATCCGCCAGCATCCACACCCGCTCTCGGCCCAGCAGCGCGGAAACGTCTCCCTGCAATACCGCCAGCAGCGCATCCGTCAGTTCGCCCAGGCTTTCCCCGCCCACCGTCACCTCCAGGCTGCCTTCCGAAATAGGCGGCCGCGGCCGGTTCTGGTCTGCCTTCACCTGTACAACCGGAACCGTCCCGTCCGTCGGCAACTCCGCGATTTCGCATACCCGGTCAATTGCCGTCGCAAAATCGCCTATCTCGTCCACCAGCCCGTGCATCTGCGCCTGTCTGCCCGTCCACACGCGCCCGCCGCACAGCTCTTCAAGCGAGGTCGGCTCCAACTGCCGCCCTTCGGCCACCAACCTCTTGAAAGTCCGATACGTGTAGTCTATCTGCTCCTCGACCTTCTCACGCTGCTCCTGCCGCCAGGGCCCGTCGTCCGCATAGATGTCGGCGTTCTCCCCCCGCTGAATCGGGAAGCGTCTCGCCCCAACCTTGCCAAACGCCTCGCTCGTGACCAGCTTGGCCATAATCACGCCGATGCTCCCTGTCACCGTCGCCGCCTGGCACACGATCTTCTGCCCCGGCAGCGCCACGTAATAGCCTCCACTGGCCGCCACGTCGCCCATATATGTCACCACCGGCTTGCACCCGTTTAGCAGGGTCAGCTCCCGCCAGATCAGATCGCTCGCCAGTGCCGAGCCGCCCCTCGAATCAACGTGCAGCACAACGCCCGCCAGCCGCTCGTCTTTCATCGCCGCCCGGATCAGCTGCTGAACCGTTGTGCTTCCGGCTGTGCTGCCGCCAACTATGGGCATACCTGGCGGAAAGCGGCGGCTCTTGCCAGTCGTGATCATGCCGCTCAGCGAAATTACCCCAATCCTCTTCCGGTGCCGCCGACGGGGGCGGCGGTAGAGCGAGCCGCGCGCCTGGTCATAGGCCAAAATCCGCGCCTCCTCCTTCGCCCCGCCCAGCGCATTCGCCAACTGGTCTTCGTAGATAACGTCATCAACCAGGCCCAGCGCCACCACCTCATCGGCGGTCAGCGGCGCACGGTCGATAGCCGCCCGCACCTGCTCTTCACCAATGTCGCGCCCCTCGCTGATGGCCGCCACCATCTCCCCATACCAGCTGTCCAGCAGCCGTTCGATCTGCTCACGGTGGGCGTCGCTTATCTCCGACCGGGCCAGACTATCAGCCGCCGTCTTCCACGGCGCCACCTTCACCACCTCCGCCTCGACCCCGATTCTGCGCAAAGTTTCCGCCAGAAATACCGGCTCAGCCCGCAGACCGAGCACCATCCAGTCCGTCAGCGGCGAAACACATATACGGTCCGCCGCCGCTGCCATCACATACTCGGCATTGCCGCACGTCTCCAGAAAGACAACGACCTCCTTCGCCTTGGCCGCGGGATAAAGCGCCCTGTTCCAGCCGCGGAAGCGTTCGAAAAGGTCGGCCACAGTCTGGGCCTGAGCAAGGCTCAGCTGCGCGCCCTTAACCAGAAACACCACCCCCCGCACATCAGGGTCCCCCGCGATCTTTCGCAGCGCATCGTGCAGAAATTCTACCGAGGGCGCCGGCTTCCCAACCGAAAAAATCTCGAGAAACCGGGGTCGCTGCGGCGTCCGTTCCAGCAGCGGGCCCGAAAGCTCGAACAGCACATAGTCGGCCCGGCTTCCCTTGGACAGACGCCGCACCAGATTCGCAACCCCGCAGACGCAAATCTGCCAAAGCAAAGATATGCCCCGCACAATCCCGCCAACAATTCTGCCCACGAATCTCATATCGGTCCCCCGTCCATAAACCTGCCATCGCCGCGCCACACAACCCCGATGACGCCCCCGCCCAATCTCAATCTGGACTGCAAAACCATACTATACCCTGACCAATCGCTGCGGAAAAATGGACCCCCTACCCGTGCGAATGGACTGATCGGATCTACGCAACCCCAACTGACTCGCAACCCTGAACGAGGGCAGCAAAAGCGTTCGTTCTTTCCTCATCACTGTCATCTTGGCGGTCGGCCGCAAGCGGCCTCCCTTGTGCAGGGGCTGCGCCCCCGCAACGCCCCCCTAGGCTAGCCACCTTGTTCACTCTTCCCCAGCAACGTGTCTAGCCAACAGTGTCGCCTCCCCCACCCACTGTCTCAGCCCCTAACCCCTGCAGTTTCCCTGCAGTCCCCCTGCAGTCCCCCCGCAGTTCCCCTGCAGTTCCCCTGCAGTTCCCCTGCAGTTTGATCACAAAATGCCTTTCCGGTTATCATGCAACGCAATCAAAGTTCCACGCCGCCAACACAAGACCGATACCCAAGCCAGCCCGCATCACCATCCCCAATCCTCTGATCGAGGTGCATGTTGGACGCAGCGGTCGAAGTGCGAAACCTCAACAAGCGCTACCGAAACGGAACCTGGGCCAACCGTGACATCACCCTCACCGTCGCCCGCGGTGAATTGCTCGCCATCCTTGGGCCCAACGGCGCCGGCAAGACCACGCTCGTCCGTCAGATAACAACCGAGCTCCTGCCCACCTCCGGCGAAATCCGCGTCTTCGGGCTTGACGCCGTATCGCGTCCCAACCAGGTCAAGGCCCGCATGGGCGTCATCCCTCAGGAAACAAACTTCTACTGGGGCCTGTCCGTCCGCCAGCACCTGCGTATCTTCGGCAAACTGCGCGGCCTGCCTCCCCGGATCGCATCACGCCGCGCCGCAGAACTGGTATCAGACCTTGGCCTGGAGGAGCACAGCGACAAACCGGGTGAGCAACTGTCGGGGGGCCTTCGCCGTCGCCTTCTCGTCGGCATAGCTGTGCTGGCCGATCCCGACCTGCTCGTCCTCGATGAGCCCAGCGTCGGCCTCGATCCGGAATCCCGCCGCGATCTCTGGGACCTCCTCCGCTCCTACCGGCGCAGGGGCGCGACCGTCCTCCTGACGACGCACTCCATGGAGGAGGCCGAAGCGCTCTGTGACAGGGTCGGCATCATCCATGAAGGCGCATTACTTGCTCTCGACACCATCGCAAACCTTCGAGCCGCCCACGGCTTCGACTACAAAATTAGCTTTGTCGCCGATGGCCGGCCCCAGATCCTTTACGGCGCCAGCGATACCGCGCTCGTACAACAGGTCCAGGCCAAAGGCATCCGCGAATTCGCCGTCTCGAAGACGAACCTCGAAGACGTCTATCTCGGCCTGACCGACGGCAAGGGACGGCTCAACGAAGGACCGCCGACCGATGCCTGAACTGCGCTCCTCGGCCACCCAACCCTCCGGTTCCGACCCGGATGCACACGGTCGCCTGTACCCGACCGGCGGGCTCCGCAAATTCATCGCCGATTCAGCCAGCGTCTTCGAGCTCAACTTCCTGCCGGCCATGAAGCACTGGTACGTATCCGTGCTGCTCGCCGCCGGGTTCCCACTACCCTGGTTCTATGTCACCAAGGCCTTTGCCCCTGATGATCCGCAAGTGCTCCGCCGCCTGCTGGCCGGCACCATCGCTTTTGGCGTCGCCTTTTCCATCGGCATGCTTGTCGGCCAGAACTTCAATGGCCAGCGCTTTACCGGCGTTCTCCGGCTGCTCATCTCAATGCCGGTCTCCAAGGGTGCCTATTTCCTCGGCTCGCTCGCCCACTCCTCAATCTCGGGCGCAATAACCGTGGTCATCCTCCTCGCCTTCGCCCTGGTGGCCGGCGTCGACATCGACCTGACTTGGGGGCTGGCTCCCTCGATCATCCTCACTGTGCTCGCTGTAAGCGGCCTGACCCTGTTCGCCGTCAGCTTTGCCCCGTCTCCGCTGGTAGGCAACCTCGCTACAGGCGTGGTGTCGCTCATCCTGGTTGGCCTGTCGCCCGTCTACTTCACAATGGACCAGGCGCCCCTTCTGATGAAGCTGATTGGCTATGTTTCGCCTCTAAGATATACTGCTGATGCGATCGAAAAGTCCCTGTCCGGCCAGTCAGACGTCTGGGTGGAAATGGGAATACTATCGGTCATTGCTATCGGCTCCCTGTCACTCGGGCTATGGAAAATGCCCTGGCGCGAGAGGTAACATATAAGCATCTGACTCGGGACCAAGGCCCTGTGCGTCGTCTACACAATTCGTAGTGGTCAAAAGCCCTCGTTTCCAAGCGAATACCGTTCTAGCCTGTTACCTGAACCTGTGTAAGGAGCGAGCAAAATGTCCCACCAGTACACGGCCGCTGTCATCGGCGCGGGCATGGGAGGCAGAGCCAGCATGGCCGGCTTGTCCGCGTCGCCCCGCTTCCAGCTTGTCGCCTTCGCTGATATCCAGGCCGAGGCGCGCGCAGACATCCAGGATATGTACCCCGGTATCCGCGCCTTTTCGAGCCATGTCGAAATGTTCGCGGCCTGCCCCACCGACATCGTCTGCGTCTCCACCTGGCCGCCCTCCCATCTGGAGGTGACCCAGGCCGCCCTGAATCTTCCTCTTAAAGGAATCCTTGTCGAAAAACCACTCGCCGATAATTTTGCAGTCGGCCGCCAGATCCTGGAGCTTATCCGCGCAAGAAATCTGTCCATGGCCGTACCCCATGGCCTCCTCGTGGCGGACCACAGCACCCAGGTCCTGGAACGCGTTCACGGCGGCGAAATCGGCGAACTGAAACTCGTCGAAATCCAGTGTACCGGCTGGGACATAATCAATGCCGGCATCCACTGGCTCAACTTCTTTGTCCAACTGACCGGACGCGAACCCGTCGAATACGTCCTTGCCGCCTGCGATGCCAGCACCCGCACCTACCGCGACAGCATGCAGGTCGAGACGCTCGCCGTCACCTACGCACAGACCGCCTCCGGCACACGTGTCGTCATGAATACCGGCGACTATATCACCTTCTCCGAACCAATTGACGATACCCTTTTCCGCCTTATCGGCAGCCGCGGCACAATCGACTTCTACGGCTGGGAGCCGCGCTACCGCCTTCTCAACGCCAGCTATCCACATGGGCAGATGTTCGAGTTCGACCCGGGCCCAACCACCCTTCACCAGCGCCACCTCGAAAACCTCGCAGCGCAGATGGACCGCGCCCAGCCGGACTACTCGATCGCCGAAGGTTCACTAGCCGCTCTCGAGCTCTGCGAAGCGGCTTACGTCTCCATTCGCAACGGCGGCGTGCCGGTTCCGCTTCCGCTCGACGCCTTCACGCCCCCGCCGCCGGTCGACTGGCAGCCCGGCCTCCCCTACAGCGGCCATGGCGGCGGTCGCAACGGGCGCCGCCTACCTCCTCGCCCTCAACAAAATGACCAAGCCATTCGAAACGCTCACATGGAGGACGAATGATGGCCCGATTCGGTATCGTCGGCGCCGGATGGCGTGTAAACTGGTTCCTGCGCGCGGCCCGCGCCCTTCCAGACAAGCTGCAGGTCGCCGGTCTGGCCGCCCGCCGCCCGCAACGGGCCTTCGAACTGGTCGCCGACTATGGCGTAAACATCTACCGCTCACCCTCCGAAATGATCGCCGCCGAAGCGCCCGATTTCGTCGTCACCAGCGTCTCCTGGCCCGCCAATCCGCACATCATCCGGCAGCTGGTCGAACAGGATATGCCCGTCCTTTCCGAAACGCCCCCCGCCGCCACCGTGGAAGAAATGACCGAACTATGGGCTCTACAGGAGCAGGGCGCACGCATCCAGGTCGCCGAACAGTACCATCGCCAGCCCCACCACGCCGCCCGCCTCGCCTTCGCCCACAGCGGCCGTCTCGGACGCATCAGCCAGGTCCAACTTTCGGCCTGCCACGGCTACCACGGCATCAGTCTCATACGCCGTTTCCTCGGCATCGGTGCCGAGCAGGCAACCGTAACCGCCCGTCGCTTCTCCTCTCCCATCGTGCAGAGCCCCGGCCGTGACGGTCCGCCCCGCGCAGAGAAGATTGCCGAGTCAGATCAGCTCCTGGCCACCTTCGACTTCGGCGACCGTCTCGGCATTCTCGACTTCACCCCCGACCAGTACTTTTCCTGGATTCGCGGCCAGCGGCTCCTCTTGCGCGGCGATCGCGGCGAAATCATCGACGATCAGGCCGCCTACCTGCAAGACTACCTCACTCCCATCAAAGTCACTTTCACCCGCCACAGCGCCGGCCTTGAAGGCAACCTCGAAGGCAACTACCTCAAAGGCATCCAGGCCGGCGAACAGTGGTGGTATCGCAACCCCACCCTCCCCGCCGAACTCACCGACGACGAAATCGCCGTCGCCGACCTCCTCTTACGCATGGCTGAATACGTACGCGGCGGCGAAGAAGCCTACTCGCTCGCCGAAGCCTGCCAGGACCGCTACCTCGACATTCTCGCCGCACAGGCCGCAGACACCGGACAACCGGTCCACTCCCAACCCCAGCCCTGGAGCAATGCCCTGTCTATGTAACGTGAAGAATGAATCGTTTCCTTCGGCGCATGGCTTATCTCTCATTCCCCGTCTACCGGGCTCATTTTAGTCGAAAAAAACCTGTCACGATTTCTACCCTTATCCTCCTTCCCACTCCTCCCGCTACACGTCATTTCTAAGCAGTTGTTCCTCTCTGTCAACCCCACTCTTCTGTCAGTCCCACTCTAATGAGGTCTGTCGAACGCTTTCATGTCCGTAGTCGGCTGATCCGGGAATCTGATCCAAATGATCCACGAAATCGCCATGGCTGCTATTGCAGCAATCGCGGCCGATTTTTCGTGTTTTTTTCATTAGCAATTCTTACATAAAATGGTGTTGACTTCCTCACACTGAAATATGATATAAAAAACTTACAACGAGAAACAGTAGATGTAAGAGCCCAAATGAGTCCCCAAGTCTACCCCGTCGAGAATGAGTGCCGAGAAATGCCAACTGCTTGCCATCTGCGGTCCAACGGGTCTTGACTGCCCGCTGCCTTCTTGAGAAATCTTCACCGGTTTATGTTGAGGAACAGACGTCGGCTTGCATATGTCCCGCTGAAAACGCCAGAGAGATGATCGCTTTTATCACGTGTTCAAGACGGCTGTGCCCCTGTCGAGTTGGGGCGCAGCCGTCACGGATCAATCTTCTACGGTCTTAGGAGGACCACCATGAATGCGAAACGCTTGAATCGACGTGATTTCTTGAAGACGACGGGAACAGTGACAGGCGCTTCTTTGCTGGCGGCTTGTGTCGCGCCGGCCGCCCCCGCCCCGGCAGCAGAGCAGGCGGCCTCGGAAGAGCCCATGGCGGAAGAAGGCTCGGTAGCAATGTGGAGTATGAGTTTCCCGCCCCACGAGTGGATGATGGGTGCGGCGATTGATGTGTTCCAGGAGGCAGGAGAGCGCGGCTTCACGTTGGACTATCAGCCGCAACCCGGCCAATATAGCGCGAAACTGCGCGCCGCCATGTCGGCTGATGAAGCGCCCGACATATTCGTTATGCACGGGACCGCGCTGCTGGAACTGGCCCTGGCCGGGCACATCGCGCCGGTGACGCCACACATCGTGACTTTGGAGCAGGCCAAAAAAGAGTTCATGCCCGAAACCTACCTGCAGTCGTTATACGATGGCAACCTCTATGCCATAGGTGTGCCCGATCCACCGGGCGACGCCGGTATGGTGGCCAACCTCGATCACCTCGAGGAGGCGGGCCTGGAGCACCTCACCGTCTTCGAAAGTATCGACCAGATGTTGGACTATGGGGAACAGTTGGTTATCAGAGAGGGCGATGACATCCTGCGCGCAGGCCTGATGTTTACCGGGGATCCGAACAACCCGATTTATTGGCTGAGCGCGATTATTGACATGGGAGGCACCTGGTTCGACAATGACAACCAGGTCTTCACGCTGCAGACGGATGAATCTACGGCAGCGATGCAGTTCTTCTATGACCTGGTGTATGAAAAGCGCCTCGATGACCCCGCCCTTGGCAACAACAGCTCTGATGCACTGGCGCAGGGATTGGCGAGCCTGGCCTTCAAGTGGCCGGAGTTCGTCCCCTATTCCGGCACTGCCTTCCCCGGTCTGAATCTGGGCTTTATCGTAAAGCCGGGGTTTACCGAAGGCAAGCCAGCCATCTTTAACCACTCCGACACTTGGAACCTGGCAGTTTGGTCGGGCACCCAGAATGAAGACAGTGTCACCGAATTTCTCGCCTATTGCGCCCAGCGGGAAGTGCAGCGCGCCATGCTGGAACAGAACCCGGGCATCTCGCCCTTGAAGGAGATCAACTTCGGGGACGACTTCTTCGTTACAGGGAAGGGTGCCTATCTGGCCCCCGTGTTGGATGCCATTACCAAGGGGCAATACCGCTACTACGGGCCCTTCGGCAACATGGATACGCTGGAGTACGATATCATGTGGCCAATGATGAACAGAATGCTCCAGCAGGAACTGACAGTTGAAGAGACCCTGGTCGAGATGGAAAGCGCGCTGAACGATGAAATGTCGCAGTACCAGGACAAGTACCCCGGTCTGGACACGGTTCAGATCCAGTGGGATGGTCTGCCTGATGAGTTGATGGAAGGGATTCCCATGTCGTAGAGCGGATGGCACGCTCCGGGGAGATTCCCTTCTAGAGGTACAGGGGATTGGGGGCAACGAAATGAATGAACCACGTTCGACTTCCCAATCCCCTGTCTCAGTTTCGCCACCAGTCAATATAATTTAGGGAGGTTCGGGGTTGGCAACGATAGAAGATTCGCGCGGCAGTCAGGCAAGTGATCGGACTGGTAATGGATTGATTAGTCGCCTGCGCATACCCCGCAACGCCTTTCCGTGGCTGGTGCTGGCTCCCATTCTCTTATACTATTTCGTCTTTCTGATCTATCCGATTCTCTATGCTATTTGGGTCAGCCTCCACCTGTGGATCATTGAAAACCCCAGTGCCAGCCAATTTGTTCTCTTCAGGAATTACAGCGACCTCCTGCTGCCGACTTCGCGATTCCTGGACGCATTCAGGAACACACTGGTCTATGTAATAGTCCGCACGGTCGCATTGGTGCCTTTAGGCCTGCTGACGGCCCTGCTCCTGTACCAGTTTCGTCGTACGCAGCGCTTCTATCTCTTCTGCGTCTTCGCTCCGATTGTCTGTCCCAGCGCTGCCATCGCCGTTCTTTGGAAATGGCTTTATCATCCGCGCTTTGGACCGATCAACGCCCAGTTGGCTGAAATGGGTGTGCCGCGCCAGGGGTTCATAACCGAGGCCGGCCAGGCGCTCTATTCCGTTGTGGCCGTCGACATCTGGCAACATATCGGCTTCGGGGCCGTCATCTTTCTGGCAGGACTGATGAGTATCCCTGAACAGCTGTTGGAGGCAGCCCGCATCGATGGCGCCAGCCGCTGGCAGCTCTTCTGGAAGATTACACTGCCCCTCCTCTCTCATACGACGCTCTTCGTGACGGTTATCACCCTGATCGGCTCTTTTCAGGTATTCGATCTGATCCTGGTCATGACGTCAGGTGGGCCGGGGTACGCAACCTATGTACTCTCCTACCTGATCTACAACGAGGGCATTTTGCGGACTGACATGGGAGCGGCATCCGCGATTTCTCTGGTTATGTTTGCCATTATCATGGTTTTTACCGTGATCCAGTTTCGGCTCCTGCGGCCAAGGTGGGAGTACTGAGCCTTGAAGGAAAACAGGCACGCCGAAAGACCGGCACTCCGAAAGACCGGCCAAGTAATCGAAGGTCACTCCGCGCCACTGTTTCCTGGCCGGAGAACAGGAACAGGTAACTGGAATAGGAAACCGAAAGTTGCGAGTTGAACGAGCAATTACCCATGTTTGACAATGCCACTGCGCCCAGAACCTTGGGCAAGGCAAACTTATCGCTTGAGCGGGTTGTCCTCACACTCGTCATGCTGGCCATTGCGGCAGGGATGTTTGTACCTTTCATCTGGATGGTGCTGTCGTCGTTCAAACCTTACCAGGAGATCCTGTCGCTCAAACCGACACTATGGCCCAAAGGGTTCACGGTAAGTAACTATACAACCTTGACGTCAGATTTGCCCTTCTTGCGTTACTTCTTGAACAGCGCCGGAGTTTCCTCAGTTGTAACACTGGTAATTCTCTTTACAAGCTCTCTATGCGGATATGTATTCGCCAAGTTTGAATTCGCCTTCAAAGAACTGTTTTTCATGACAATCATCAGCAGCATGATGGTCCCCTTTGCAGTCGTCGTGCTGCCTCTTTATTTTCTTATCGCCCGCTTGGGAATGCTGGACACCTACTTTGGATTGGTGATTCCATTCATGGTCAATGCGTTTGGCATCTTCCTTATGCGCCAATTCATGGAGGGCATCCCCGGCGATCTGGTCGATGCCGCGCGCGTAGATGGGGCAGGAGAAATGTGGATCTATTGGAGAATAATGCTCCCCCTTTCTCTCAACGCGCTTTCCGCACTGGGTGTCTTTGTCTTTCTGTGGTCCTGGAACTCTTTGTGGTGGCCGTTCATGATTATCTCGAAAAGCGAACTACGGACGCTGCCTCTTGGCATAGCCACTCTAGCCTGGGAGTATGCCACGCGTGTAGATCTGGTGATCACCGGCGCGACAATCGGCGTGGTACCAATACTAATTCTCTTTGCGCTGATGACACGAACTATCGTGCGCGGGGTAGCTTTGACCGGCATGAAATAGAAGCAAAAAAGGCGGTCACCGAGAGTATCGACTGGTCAAAAAGGTTTCCGACCCGGTCTGTACAGCCTCCAAGTTTCACCACTCCTCTGAATGCGTCTTCTACACCTGTACACCGGTCGAACAGATGCGCATCCGTCAGGGTGCATCCCGAACTGTTAGTCTGGTCAGGAAAGAACAAGGGTTTGCAGTAAACTGACGTTAGCTTGGCCAAGTAAAGTCGAGCGCAGCGCGAGCAGTGCTTGAGCGCACACACGCGGCCAGTGCATCCCAGATTGCCGGAAACGTTGCTCGACAACGTGCATGCAGCCCTATCCCGCGCCGCCGACACCGGCCAACCCGTCCACGCCGAACCGCAACCCTGGAGCAAAGCCCTCTCTACCCCGAGCCAATTCTGACACGCTTCTCAGGCTTTGACAGCGACGACTGCTTATATGGGCGGTCGGGCGCAAGCGCCCTCCCTTGTGCAGGGGCTGCGCCCCCGCAACGCCCCCCTACAAAACCATCCCTCACCGACCGTGTGTGCTCATTCCAGCAGTGCGGCTTTACTAGCCTGACGACAGCCAACCGAACGCGCATCGCGACAGCTCGAATGGCGGCGGCGTTATTGCGCTTGTCAAGACAAGCACCGAATCTGGCTGAGTAGTTACATATGGTCATGAGATGGATATGCCGCGAAAAGTGGAGTAGCCGATACCCTAGTAAATCCATCACTTGGAGAAGGGAGAGAACGCATTACCGAACGGAGTGTATCTTCACGGGTTGAGCACTCTGCGGAATGTCAAGATCCCCCAATCGAGCGCAAAAAACGCATCAAATGCGTGATATGCCGCTGATTGCCATCTGTGCTGTCTTCTGTCGAGCGGACAACTTGCTTGAGCTACAAGAATTGTCAATCAGGGACAAGACCTCGTGATCCCACCGGACTCGTGTTCCTGCCCGAACCGGTAGGCGCCCCCCTTGTGCGTGCCCTTCGCGGGCCACTACAGCGCCCGATTTGAGATGCAACTGCCCTGACCCTAGGAGGCTGTTACGTCTCCCAAACGAAAAACCTGAAGATGAAGGAGGACCGCTGCAAATCGGTGAACTGCCCCTGATTCAACAGTCCACAGCCCGTCAAAGCCAGCGAGGAAACGTCCGAGAAGCCAGGCACAATGGTCCAAAGAGAAGGGGCTCATATACGATAGTGGGGGCTCATATACTTTAGTAGCCAAGACTAGGGATGGACAACGGTAGCAGGAATAGGGTTATGATTTCAAGCGGAGTGCAGTTAGGTGCCCGATAGGGGTTTGAAGAGGTGTAAAATCGAAGATCAGACTAAGTACCGGACACGGGAAAAGGTTCGGCGGACTCTTTGGAAGGATAAAGACGCGTTCAACGACTTCATTCGTCTTGCCTAACGTAATTTCCAGATCGCAAATTGACTCTTTGAAAGACTGAGAACATCAATTATCCATTGTGAGTCTGATCCGACTGGTGCTGTTGTTCAGATTTCTGTGGTGGTTGTGACTCTGTAGGCTCTTCTGGCTTGGATGCTTCAGACTGCGTTGAGAGAGATGTAGCGTAATCAGGCCCTCTATCTGGCGTCAAACTTGCGGGCTGGTGGACGAACTACATCTTCCATGCGACGTGGGAATGTGTAGATCATCCCAGAGAACACCATACCGTTCAGTGTAACTTTGTGGAGTACAATTACAACCCGGGATCTGATTGATCATGGCTCCGGGTAGCGGTTAACAAGAGCAAAAGCCTGGGCTGACTTTCACGCCCAGGCTTTTGTCAAAACCTGTAGGGCTGAACAAAGAGGGGACGTACGATGGAGCCAGAACTTACGCAGGGCATGAAGGATTTCGCCATTTTTATGGAACTGTACGTGGAGCCGACCTTTGCGTTCTTCTACTACTTCGGCGTTGCAGTTATGGGCCTGCTCAACTTTCTGAGTTATGTCGTGACGTTTCTTGCGGGTATGTGAGGAGCCTGAAATGAAACCTGTTCGGGAATTTGAGGAATTTCGTGTCAAGCTACAAAAAGCCCAGTTTGAAGTGGGCCCCAAAAACTGGACCACAAGCTAAGGTGTATAATCGAGCAATTCACCCAGCCTGTCGAGGAGCAGAACAATGCCCAAGAAACGCCGCGCCCGAAAGAGCGAAAAGTGGGATTGTCTGATTTTCCCTTGCTCGTCGCTCATCATCCCCCTGGCTACTTAGGCAAATGAGCCCCTAAAAAAAGAGGAAACAGTCCGTCATAGTACGTCATGACGCGCCCCAACGCACGAGTAACTGCATCGAATTGGGCTAAACCCCTGTAATGCCGCCTGTATCGGCAGGTGCGCCCTTTGCGAGAGCCCTTCGCATGCCACTTTAGCATCCTGATTCAGTTGCATTTACCCATTCTCCTCCTAGCAAGTTCCGGCCGTTCATTGTATAATGGCGATCAACTCTCAGCGGAGGGCGCGACAAGCTTACCGAAAATCGGAAACTGACTACCAAAGGCGGCAGTGCAGACCCATGGCCAAAATACTTCTCTGTCATCCACTCTTTCTGAGCCTCAATCCGGAAGAGCAGGCCCTCAAAAGCCCCTATTTCCCTCTAGGCCTTCTCTACCTCGCCGGCTATGTCCGCGCCCAGGGCCACGAAGTCGCCGTCTTCGACGGTACCTTCGAAGAAGATGCCAGCGCCTTCTCCGCCCGATTGGCCGCCGAACAGCCCGACCTCGTCGGCATCTCCGCCGTCCTGCCCTTGCAAGAGATGGCACTGACCCTGGCCGCCGACGCCAAAGCCGCCGGTGCCCTCACCATCCTCGGCGGCCCCGACCCGACCAAAGACCCAGCCTACTATCTCCAATTCCCCCAAGTCGATATGGTCGTCCACCATGAGGGCGAACAGACCCTCGACGCGCTCCTGCGCCTCATCGACGCCGGCCCGCTCACGCCCGAACTGCTGTCGGCTGAACCGGGCATCGCCTACCGCGATGCCGCCGGCGCGCCCGTCGTAAACCAGCCGCGCCCGCTCATCGAAAACCTTGACGAACTTCCTCTTCCCGCCCGTGACCTGATAGATATGGACCGCTACCTCGACACCTGGCGCGAAGAAAACGGCTACTCCTCCCTCACCATCTCCACCTCCCGCGGCTGCCCCTACGGCTGCGACTGGTGCCAGGAATCAGTGCACGGTCAGGCCTTCCGTCAGCGGTCGCCAGAGAGCGTCGCCGCCGAAATGAAACAGCTCAAAGAAACCTACGATATCGACCGCCTGCGCGTCGTCGATGATGTCGACGGCATCGAGCGCGATTGGGTCGAAGGCTGGGCCGAAGCCGCCGCAGCAGCAGATGCCGCCATCCCCTTCGAGGCTCTCTACGACCTCGAACGGCAGGATCTGCCAATGCTGGATGTGCGCGACACCTTGTGACAAAAACGCAATAAGTATATCCCCACCGTGAGTGGGGCTTTGCACGCACCTCCGGATGACTCGGTAGCCGGGAACTAAGCCTTGAAGGACTTTTTCACAGACGGCTCACCCTTTCTCCGCCACCCCCTGCTGACCACAGAACGAACGCGCCAGGAAATCGACTTCCTGGCCGGCGCGCTCGCGCTCGCACCCGCCGCACGCGTCCTCGACCTCGGCTGTGGTTTCGGCCGCCACACCATCGAGCTCGCGCACCGCGGCTACCGTCCCCTCGGCATCGACCCCGCCCCAGCCATGATCAAAGCCGCCAGAATGAAGGCGCAAGAGGCCGGCGTAGAAGTCGCCTTCAAACAGGTCGCCGCCGAAGAATTCACCCCTGCCGAACCATTCGACGCCGCCATCTGCCTCTTCACAACACTAGGACAGGTCGCGCCCGCTTCACAACAGGACAACCGCGGCCTTCTTCCTACCGCCGCACATTCGCTGAAAACGGACGGCCGCTTCGCCCTCGAAATCCCCCAGAAGCAGCCAACGCTCGACGCGCTCAAACCCGCCGACCGCTTCGGCGACGACACCAGATATACCCAGGTCCAGCGCAGTTACCATGCCCAGTCCGGCATCGTGACCGAACAGTTCCACCTCGTCACGCCGTCCCGCTCCCAGACCTACGACCTGCGCTATCGCCTGTTCACCCGCACCGAAGTCTCCGACCTGCTGACGTCCGCAGGGCTGCGAATCCTCCACTGCCATGCCGGCTACACCTGCGCCGACCTGACAAATGACAGCCCCTTTATGCTCTTTATCTGCGCCACATGACTCCGGATTGGCTGACGCCTGATCTACTCAATCTCCTGCTGCGGGGCCTCCTCCTGACCGTCGTGTTGACTGCCGTCACCGCGGCGCTGGCCCTGGTTCTCGGCATAACCGCCGGGACGATGCGCCTCTCCCGCAACCGCTTTGCCGGCGGCCTGGCAGTGCTCCATGTCGAAATGCACCGCAACATGCCCGCCCTCGTGCTCATGATCATCTGGGCCTTCGCTCTGCCAAACCTGTTCCCCGCCGAACTGCGGCGCGCCCTCTTTTTCGATAACGCCTTCCTCCACTGGCTCAGCGATTGGAGCGGGCTGTCCTTGCCCTACTACACCTTGGCCGCGGGCGTTGCCCTGATCCTCAACACCAGTGCCTATCTCGCAGAACTCTTTCGCGCCGGCGTCGGCGCCATCCCCCAACAGCATGTTGACGCCGCCCGCACGCTCGGCGCTTCACGCCTCGAACTTTTCTGGCGCGTCCTCCTGCCCCAAGGCCTGCGCACCGCCTTCCCGGCCATCTCGACCAGGCTGATTCACCACCTGAAAAACACCGCGCTGGCCGCTTTTGTCGCCACGCCCGAATTCTTTCACAGCGCCCAAACCGCAATTACCCGCACTTTCCTGGCGCTGGAATTTCTGATGCTCGCAGCCGTCGTATATCTGCTGCTGGCCTTTGCCTTTTCCGGGCTGCTGCGCTGGGTGGAGAAGCAGTGGCTCGTCGCCGGTGGCTAGCAGTGTCTGCTCGCCGCCACGCATCTTGGAATCTGATTGCAAATGAGCGATCACCTGTCCTTTCTAATCGAAAAACTGCCCGTTCTCCTCTTCGGGTTCTCAGGTCAGCGGCCCGGCGGCCTCCTGCTCAGCCTCATCCTGGCTGTGCTCGCAGTCGCCGCCGGCTTCTGCCTCGCCGTGCCCGTCAGCAGCGCAGAACGGTCCAACTGGCGCCCGCTGCGCTGGTGCGCCATCGCCTATGTCGAGTTCTTCCGCGGCCTTCCCTTGATCCTGCTGCTCGTGCTCGTTCACCAAGGGCTCGGCGGCGTGCGCTTCGGCCTCAACTGGAGCCCGCGCACCTCGGCCCTGGTCGCTCTCGCTCTCTATTCCAGCGCCTATCAGGCCGAAATCCTGCGCGCCGGCCTTGCCGCCGTACCCCTCGAACTGGTCGAGTCCGCCCGCCTCATGGGCAGCCGCCCGCGCCAGGTCTATATCCTTGTCAAACTGCGCTACGCCCTGCGTGTAATGCTGCCCGCTTTCACCGGCCAGGCCATCAGCCTCTTCAAAGACACCTCCGTCGTCGTCGTGATCGGTGTCGCCGAAGTGATGACCGTCGCCCGTATGGCGCTCGGCGCCGACGTCACCAACGCCCCCTACTGGGTTACCATGTACAGCCTTGTCGGCGTTCTCTATTTCGTCCTTGCCTTCGCCCTGTCCCGCCTGTCCCAACGCTGGGAACGGCGCAGCCGCCAGCCCGATCTCGTCCATTCATTCTTTAGCTACTGATGCCGGAGAACGACCGCAGTATGCACTCCAACCATGCAAAACTGCTGGACCTTGAGCAGGATCCGCCATTGCCAACGTTTACACAGCAACTGTAGCCAAAATGCGTACCGATGCTTACATTTATACTGCTTTCCACTGTGCTAATATTGAGCCCACACCCCGTCGCCGCGCCGTCTTTACCGTCTGCACGGCGATTCAAGGTGTGAATACAATCGCGCCCTGCACAGCGCGACCCTCATTCGCCGCACGCTTTCCAGAACGAAAGCAGCGAACCAACAGAAAGTGAGAAAGGACCAATGAAGCTTCCATCTCTCCTCTCAATCGTGCTCCTGGTCCCCGCGCTTCTACTGAGCGCATGCCAGGCTATCCCGGCGTCTCCATCAGGAAGCGTTAGCTCTCTCGCCGAAGATGTAGCCGCCCGCGGAACCGTGCGCATCGGTGTGCGCAACGACAATCCCCCCCTGAGCTTTGTAACAGAAGAAGGTGAATGGGTCGGGTTTGACGTCGATCTGGCCCACGCCATCGCCGCCCAAATGGACCTCGAACCTGAACTGATCGTCGTCGACGGCACCACCCGCATCAGCTTCCTGCAGGAAGGAAGAGTGGATATGTCGATCGCCAGCATGAACCACACACGCAAACGCGACAACGCCATCGACTTCAGTATCACCTATTTCTGGGACAATCAATCGTTTCTCGTGCGAACCGGCGAATACACCGCCATCGAAGAACTGATGGGCAAAAAGGTTGCCGCCAATGCCGGTAGTTCGGCCATTCCCTCCTGGATCGCCCACAGCGCCGCGCAGGGCGGTCCCGAACCGGAAATCGTCGAATTCAGCGACAAGCTGGCCGCCATGCAGGCCCTGCGCGACGGCGCCGTCGAAGGCTATACCGAAGACAACATCACCATGTTGGCCCTCGCAGCCGGCGACCCTGGACTGGAACTTCTGCCCGGCGGTCACAATCCCGTCCAGTTCGGCATCGGCGTGCCCAACAACCAGTCCGCCTGGCGCGATCAGGTCAACTACGCCCTGCAGGAACTGTGGAAATCCGGCGTCTTCCAGGAGATCTACGCAAACTGGTTTGAAGGCCCGGACGCACCCATCCAACTGCCTCTGGGAGGCCAGATGGAAATCTGGCCCGAGTAGTATGCATTCCCGGTTCTTGGCTCTCGTTACCTGTGGCCGCCGCAACCGGCCGCCGCATGACGAAAGGCCCACGAGCCAAAACTGGAACAGCCTGTAAAACAATGACTTCTGTCTCGCTGCACGATCTTTCATTAACCTACAACACCGGCTCTCCCGTAGTCCACGATGTCACCCTCACCGTGGGCCCGGGAGAGCTGATGGTGTTGCTTGGGCCGTCCGGCAGCGGCAAAACCACCATACTGCGCGCCATTGCCGGGCTGCTGCGTCCCGCCGATGGCGATATCCATTTCGACGAACGCTCTGTGCTCAATGTACCGCCGGAGAAACGCGGCGCAGTCATGGTCTTCCAGGAACATGCGCTCTTCCCCTTCATGGACGTCGGCGCCAATGTCGCCTTCGGCCTCAAAATGCGGCGAATCGATCCGGCCACCATCCGCGCCAAAGTGGCTCAGGCCTTGGCTGCCGTCCAGCTGTCCGGCTACGAGTCCCGCCGGCCCGCCGAGCTCTCGGGCGGCCAGCGCCAGCGCGTCGCCCTCGCCAGAGCGCTCGTCATTCAGCCGCGCGTCCTCCTGTTGGATGAACCGCTAAGCAGCCTCGAGCCCGCCCTCCGCGAGGACCTGCGCGGCATTATCCGTACCCTCCAACAGCAGGCCGGCATCACCATGGTCTTTGTCACCCACGATCAAACCGATGCCGTCGCCGTCGCCGACCGCATCTGCCTGCTGATGCAGGGCTCTGTCCGCCAGACCGGCGCCCCCCGCAGCTTCTTCGAACGCCCGGTCGACAGCGAAGTTGCCCGCTTCTTCGGCGGCATCAACTTCCTGCCCGGCATCAAGCGCGGCCGCATCGTCGAAACCGAACTTGGCCCCCTCGAAGTGGACGCCACCGACAGGCCCGACGGCGACGTCCTGGTCACCATCCGACCCGAAGCCGTCGAAGTCGGACGAAACGGCCACAACAATCTCGTCGGCATGGTCGAGTCCTACAGCTTTCAGGGGCTGGTTGCCCGCTGCGGCGCCGGCATCAGCGATACACACCTGCAACTGACCGTGCCGCCCTATCAACGCTTCCATCGCGGCGAAAAAATCCTCCTCCATCTGCCGCGCGAACGAATCCATCTCCTGCCCATCGAGCCGCACAAATGAGCATACAAGCGCCCCTGTGGCCCATCGCTGGCGCCCGCGCCATTATCGGACTGTTGTGGCTCTTTTCCTTGCGTTGGAAGCTACCGCCCGACTTCATGCCCTCGGAAGGCCGCGGCCTCATGGACTGGCTCGAACTGGAAGTCACCCACGCCGCCTTCCCGCTCTACGGCACCCTTGTCGAGCAGCTGGTAATACCGAACTTTACACTCTTCGCCTGGGCTATCTTCCTGGCGGAACTAATCGTAGGCCTCAGTCTGCTCACCGGCGCCTTCACCCGCTTCGGCGCCTTTATCGGCTTGGGCCTCGCCGTCAACCTCGGCATCGGCCTGCTCGAAGTGCCCGGCGAATGGCCCTGGAGTTACGCAATGCTTGCAATGTGGCATGGCCTCTTTTTCGTCACCCGCGCCGGCCGCGTCTGGGGCTTGGATGCACTGAGAGCCCGAAATTGAGATCAGAAAGATTCCCAAGCCGCGATGCGTCATCTTTCAGCGTGACCCCCACGCTGCCTGAACAGATCGGTTCGTCATCAGTTTTGAGTTGGCCGGCCGCGGCCGCGACTTAACACGGATAACCGCAAACGGAAGAATTTCGTATGACCATCCTGCTGGCGCTCGCCGCCGGTACAGTGCTCGGCTATCTCTTCGAACGGGGCGACTTCTGCTTTCACAGCACGTTGCGCGGCCTCGTCCGCCTCCCGCGGCAGCTGAACCTCGTACGCGCCTATCTGATGACGCTGCTAATCGCCATTCCCCTCGTGCAGGGCATGATCGCTCTCGGCTGGATCGCGCCTTGGGTCGCGCCCTGGGCCTGGCAGGCCAATCTCGTTGGCGGCCTGATTTTCGGCGCCGGCATGGTCATCGCCGCTACCTGTATCACCGGCATCTTCTATAAACTCGGCCACGGCATGCTCGGTACCCTGGTCGGCCTCGCCACCTGGTCGCTCGGTGACCTGCTCACCTGGCGCGGACCGCTCAACCCCTTGCGCACCGCACTGAATCAAAACCCTGTGGTGACCGGCGGCGAACCAACAACGATCTTGAATGTGCTGGGCTCCTCTTTGGGGCTGGGCCTGCTGGTCCTGCTGTTGGCGGCCGCAGCCGTATTCCTCTGGCGAAGCCCCCGTCCCCGCCAGGGCGACTACTGGTCATGGCTTCCCCTTGGCCTATCCGTAGGGCTTTTCACCAGCTTGGCCTGGCTGCTCGCACGTGCCGGCGGCGCAAACTATACCTTCGGCACCTCACGCGTTCCCACCATGCTCTACGAAACCCTGTCGGGCGCAACTGATCCCGGTAACCTGTGGATTCCCGTGGCGCTGATCGCCCTGCTGCCCGGCTCGTTCATCGCCGCACGCCGCGCCGGCACCTTCTGGGCCAGGGGAGAATCGTCCGGCCGCTATACCCAGCTGGCCGCTGGCGGCCTGCTCATGGGCATCGGCGCTGGCATTTCGGGCGGCTGCAACCTCGGCCATTCCCTGGTCGGCGTCCCGCTCCTGAGCCTCGGCAGTATTACAACCACCCTGGCAATGCTGCTTGGCGTCTTTCTGACCGACCGCGCCGCAGGGCTTTTGCGCCCCCTGCCGCGCCTGAATCAATCGTCTTCCAGCGCAACGACGTCCGGCTGAACAATGTTGTTCAGCCACAGAATTTCAATAGGAGTTTTCACATGGATCAGGCAGAAACCAGACTGCGACAGGCTGTCGCCATTCTACGCATAACACTGGGTGTGATTCTACTAGTCACCTGGTGGAAGAATCTGCAAGACGGGATATATACAGCCGATGGCATCGTCGGCCTCTTTAACTATCTCTTCAACGACAACGGCGGCGGACCGGCCTTCTACCAGGCGATTATCAACGGCACTATTTTGCAAGTCCCCGGCCTGTTCGCAATCTTTCAGTTGATTGGTGAGCTCCTGTTGGGCCTGGGCCTGTTGGTCGGCCTCTTCACGCCCCTGGTCGCCGTCGGCGCCGCGCTCTTCTTCTTCAACCTGTTCCTGGCATACTTCGGCGGCAACGAATGGATCTGGACCTATGTCCTGCTCACCGTCTCCGCCCTCGTCACCGCCTTGGCCCAGTCCGGACGCGCCTGGGGACTGGATAGCCTGGTCCTGCGACGCCTGGGAGAACCTCCAATCGGTCCTATCTGGTAAACACATCATAGTGTAACTTCGGTCTGCGCCCCGCTTAACAGGGGCCCAGACCCCCGTCCGTCCCTGCGTAATACGCGCAAGAGGAACAAACTGGCTTCCATAGTGAACGCAAAGCAATCCTGCCGTCGTCTCTTGGCTCTTTGCAAGCGCCCGCCCGAAAACCGATAACTGGAAACTTCGCATGACGGTTATGAAAATCATCTACATTATCGCCGCATCTCTTCTGGCCATATACGGCTTGCAGGCGCTTTTTCTGACCCTCATCGCCCGGCGAGTGCTGTTTGACGAAGACCCCCCATCGCCCCCCGTCGCCCAGGACTTACCCACGGTAACCGTCCAGCTCCCGGTCTACAATGAACGTCACGTCGTCCGGCGTCTGATCGACGCCGTCGCCGCATTCGACTGGCCCAGAGATCGGCTCCAAATCCATATTCTCGACGACTCTACCGACGATACCAGCCAGATCATCGCCCGCAGCATCGCAATCCACCAGCAGAATGGTATCGATATCGCCCAATTCCAACGCACTGATCGCAAAGGCTACAAAGCCGGCGCCCTGCGTGAGGGGCTTGCCCACGCACACGGCGAATTCCTCGCCATGTTTGACGCCGATTTCGTGCCCCCGCCCGATTTTCTGCAGCGAACCGTTCCCGCCTTCGACGATCCCTCGGTCGGCTGCGTCCAGGCCCGTTGGGGCCATCTCAACTCCACCGTTTCCCGCCTGACACAGGCCCAGTCTCTCGGCATTGACGGCCACTTCATCGTCGAACAGAGGGCCCGCCACGAGCTCGGCGCGCTCCTGAACTTCAACGGCACCGCCGGCCTCTGGCGCCGCTCCTGCATAGAAGAGGCCGGCGGCTGGCAAGAGGACACACTCACCGAAGATCTGGACCTGAGCTACCGGGCCCAACTACAGGGCTGGCGCATCGCCTTTCTGCCGCATGTCGTCGTGCCCGCCGAAATCCCAGTCTCCGTTGACGCGTTCAAGCGCCAACAGTTTCGCTGGGCCAAGGGCAGTATCCAGACAGCCAAAAAGCTGTTCATAGCCGTCCTCGGCTCCTCCCAACCTCTGTGGCGCAAAGCGCTCGGCATCGCCCATCTCACCGGCTATGCCGTCCACCCGCTCATGCTTCTCAACCTGCTCTTCCTGCTGCCGGTGATGACCTCCTTCAGCCCCGCCCTCAGAATCGCTTCGCTCTTTTCTCTTACGGCCATCGGCCCGCCTCTGATGTACTGGACCGCCATGAGGAGTCAGGGCATTCCCGTCCGCCAGCGCATTCGCTGGCTCGCGGTGCTCCTGGGGTTGGGAACCGGTCTCTCCGTCAACAACAGCCGCGCCGTCTTCGAGGCCATCCTCGGCGTGCGCAGCGCCTTCAAACGTACTCCCAAGTTCGCCGTCACCCGCGCCAGTAAAGACTGGCACACCAGCGCCTACGTCCTGCCCAGCGACCCTACTGTCTGGGCCGAAATAGTTCTGGCCGTCTACGCAAACACGCTCCTCATTTTCAGCCTCTTCAATGGCTTCTGGTGGCTGCTCCCCTGGCTCTCTCTCTACGCCTGCGGCTACACCTATATCTCCTACCTCTCCATGCGCCAGGCCTGGGAAAAACGCGGCGCTCTCCGCCACCACCTGGCAACCGTACGGGAGGCGGGAGATTGACCGCCCCCAACGAGGAGTCAGCGCAAACAACAGACGGCGCCCTTCCCGTTCCTGACTTCTCGCCCCCCCCGCATCATGGCCCCCTCTTGCAGCCGGCTACTGCCCCGCCGACCGCAAACACCCCCCGCCGCGCCTTGCTCGTCATGGCCAAACAGCCCATCGCCGGCAGCGCCAAGACCCGCCTTGTGCCCCCGCTCACCAGTGCCTCCGCAGCCTCACTCTACCTCTGCTTCTTGCAGGATGTCCTGGACACCGTGCGCGCCGCCGCCCGCCTCGAACCCTTCGACCCTGTCATCGCCTATACACCGCCCGCGGCACAGGGCTTCTTCCGCCAACTTGCCCCCGATTTCTGGCTGATCCCCCAGCAAAGCCCTGCCCGAGCACCCGATCGCATCCCGCCCTCGCAACCCGCTTCGGCATCCGCGCCCCAACCAGAGACCCCCGTTCACCATCCTGATCCGCTGGGCGACCGCCTCCAATTTGTCCTTTCCACTGCGCTGGATAGCGGCCGCCGCCAGGTCGTCGCCATCAACAGTGACAGCCCCACCCTGCCGCCAGAACTGCTCTGCACCGCCTTCCAACGCCTCGACGATCCCCGGACCGACGCAGTGTTTGGCCCCTGTACAGACGGCGGCTACTATCTCATCGGCGTCAAAAAACCGCCCGGCCGTCTCGTCACAGCGGTACAGATGTCTACCCCCACCGTCCTGAGCGATACCCTTGCCATCGCAGCTGCAGCAGGCCTGCACGTCGATCTTCTGCCCGAATGGTATGATGTGGACAGCGCCGAAGACCTGGAACGACTTTCCACCGAACTGGCGGCGCATCCCGAACGGGCGCCCGCCTCAAGCCGTTTTCTGACCGAGCCATGGACGTCGACGTCATCATCCCAGCCCTGAACGAGGCCGGCAACATCGCCCAACTCGTACACGAAGCAGCTGCCCAACCCGTTGCTCGCGTCATCGTCGCCGACAACGGTTCCACCGATGGCACCGGCCCCCTCGCGGCTGAAGCCGGCGCCCACGTGGTCACTGAGCCGCGCCGCGGCTATGGTTTCGCCTGCGCCGCCGGCACAGCCGCCGCAACCGCCGATGTCCTCGTCTTTCTTGACGGCGACTTCAGCTCCCTGCCCACCGAAATGACCCGCCTGCTCGCGCCGCTTCAACAGGGCCTCGCCGACCTGGTTCTCGGCTCGCGCGTACTCGGCGAAATCCTGCCCGGCGCCATGCCTCCCCACCAGCGCTTCGGCAACTGGCTCACCTCCGCCCTCATGCGCTCCCTGTACCGGGTGCCGGTTACCGACCTGGGGCCGTACCGTGCCGTCCGCCGCGACCTCCTGCAGCAGCTGAACATGCAGGAGATGACCTTCGGCTGGCCCACCGAAATGATGGTAAAATGCGCCCGGCAGGGTGTCCCGATTCTTGAAGTGCCGGTCAGTTTCGCCCCCCGCCGCGCCGGCCACTCCAAAGTCAGCGGCACCCTCCGCGGCTCCGTCCTGGCCGCCTACTACATCCTGGGCGTCACCCTGCGCTACGCCTTCTCAAGACAATAAAGAAGTGCGCAAAGCGCGGCCGTAAATCACAGACCGCCGCCCACCGGTGTTCACTAACCACCGACCACTGACCACTAACCACTGCCCTTATGTCCCACCGCAAGGCAATCTACTGCCAGGCCCTGGCAGCCATCCTGTTCAGCACAAGTGGCCTGCTGATCAAACTTATCTCCGTGCCGCCGCTGCCCCTGCTGGGAGTGCGCGGCGCCTTCGCCGCCCTGCTAATCATCCTCTACATGGCGCGGCCGCTCCTGCCTTCTACTCGCGGGGAATCATCATCCGGCCCCCCTACCCATCCAGCGCGCAACCTCCTGAGCTTCCGCCTGTCGCTCCCCCAACTTGGCGGGGCCATCTCCCTCGTCGGCGCCCAGGCCTTCTTTATCATCGCCGTTCGCGAAACCACAGCCGCCAACGCCATCTTCCTCCAGTACACAGCACCGGTCTTCGTCGCCTTTTTCGGTATTCACTACCTCCGCGAACCCGTCAAAAAGTCGGACTGGCTCGCTCTCGCAGCCATAAGCATCGGGCTTCTCTGCTTCTACGGCGATGGACTGACCGCCGGTGGCGCAGTCGGAAACCTCTTTGGCCTGCTGGCCGGCCTCACTTTCGCCTGGTTCCTCCTGTTCATGCGCAAACAGAAGGATACTTCGACCATCGAAACCGTCCTCCTGGGCAACATCCTGTCCGCGCTGATCGGGCTTCCTTTTCTGCTCGAGTCCGCTCCAACCGCGGCCGACTGGTACGGAATGCTATTTCTCGGTATCTTTCAGATCGGCCTCCCTTCTATCCTCATCGCCGTCGCAATCAAGAAACTGACCGCTGTCGAAGCCATCCTGATTCAGACCCTGGAACCAGTTCTCAATCCCGTATGGGTTCTTTTCTTTATCGGCGAGATGCCCACGCCACTCGCGCTGCTGGGTGGAGCAATCGTTGTCGGCGCAGTCTCGCTCCGCTCAATCCGGTCCATCCGCACGCGGCGCGTAGCGCCCGCTTCCCAGCCCACAGCATGACAACGCGAAGAAAACCACAGTGAGCCGCCTGAACTCTCTCCTCCGGGATCGCACTGCAATGGCCGCGGCGCAACTGACCCCGATCCGGCAGAGCATCCGGGCCTCCTCCCTACCCGAACTGTTCGTGCTCCTCCTGGCTGCCCTGCCGCGCCTCTGGCGGCTTGAGTACCACAGCATCTGGTTCGACGAAGCCGTCTCGCTCGACTGGGCAGGGCTCGGCCCCGCTCACATCTGGCCAAACACCATCCAACTGAGCCAGGACAAACATCCGCCAGTCTACTACCTGACACTCCACTACTGGCAGACGTTCCTCGGCTGGTTTGGCGCAGCCGAACGCGACGCCGCCCTGCGCATCCTCGGCGTCCTGATAGGTATCCTTATGGTCTGGGGGGTCCTGCGTCTTGTAACCCTGCTCAGCGGTCGCGCAACCGGCCTCCTGGCTGGCTCCTTTACCGCGCTCGCGCCCCTGCTCGTCTGGTACAGCCAGGAGCTGCGGATGTTTCAACCCGCCGCAACCGCGATCGTTTGGGCCGCCTTCTTCCTCGTCGCCGCCCGCGAGCACTTCTCGCCGCATGACACATCGCCGCCCAGAACTGCCGTACGTGCCCGTCTTCTCTGCTGGCTGGGTCTCATAACAACCCTTCTCCTCGCGCTCTACAGCTATCTGTACGCCGCCTTCTTTCTGCCCGGCCTCGCCCTCTCCGTCCTTCTACTTGCCCGCCGCCGCCAATCATTCGACAGACGTTACTTCCTCGAAGCCAGCGCAGCCCTGGCGATCGTCGCCGTCCTCTTCTTCCCCCTTTTACGCAACGCCTGGGCCGTCAACAGCGCGTCCAGCCTGCCCGGCGCCGCCTTCGCCGACTTCCTGCCAAACCTCTGGCGCCAGTTGCGTCTCTTCACTGTCTGGCTTACCGGCTGGCCCGACGCGCTCCGCACCGCCGCAATCTCTTACTTCACCGTCCTCGTCCTGGCCGGTCTGATCCTCCCCGCCCACACCCGCCGCACAACCCGCCCACTTCTCTGGCTGTGGATCGGCGCACCGCTCCTGATCGGCAGCGCGCTGCTGGCAACCAACGCCGCCATCTTCAGCGAAGATCGCTACTTTCTCTTTCTCGCTCCCTTCGTCCTCTGGGCCGCCGCACAGGGCGTCGGCGCAATCGCCAAGTGGCGCTCATCTGCCGGTCTCTTCAGCGGCTTCGCTGCCGTTGCTCTGCTGGCCGCATCGCTGCCGGTCCTGTGGTCGCCCCCTCTGTTCCGAGAGAACTGGCGCGCCGCCGCCGACTATATCAGCGCCTATCAGCAAAACAGCCCGCACTCGGACACCGCCGCACTCATCCACCCCTACTTCCTGTTCCCGGCACTGGACTGGTACCTGCGTCAGGACGACGCAACCGCAGATCTGCCAGTCTATGGCAACTTTGGCGCACCCCTTACGCCCGAACAGGCCGAACTGCTCATCGCCGCCCACCTTCAGGAGTTGACAACCGCCAATGGCGCCGACACCCTCTGGCTGGTGCAGAGCCATCTCTCCGGTGTCGACGATCAGCGCCTCGTCCAGGCCTGGCTCGATCGCAATTTCGCCCTCATCACCGAGCAATACCCGGCCGGCGTCGAGATGCGAGGATACGCCGTCCGCCACAGATATTCCGCCCTGCCCGCGCTCTCCGACACCGCCCTCTACCCGGACGCGCAGCTCTTTCCCGGCGTCGAACTCGCCGCTTGCGAGATCGTCACCCCCGTCGTCGCCGCCCGTGATCTCCTCTATCACCCCCCCAGCGGCTGGGTCCATCTGCGCCTGTGGCTGCGGGCACTCGACGTCGTCAGCGAGCCGCCTCCAATCTTCGCCCTCGCCCAGGCCGGTGACGGCCAGATCTGGGGCCGCTCCCTGGACCGCGCCGGCGATGTTCTCACAGTCCACCCACCCACCCAGTGGCAGCCCAACGAGTTCGTACGCCTCGAGCTCGACATAAATCTCAACCCCCTCGCGCCCCCCGGCCATTACAACGTCAAAGTCGAAGCTGCCGGGCATCCCGGCGTCCCCTGCGGAAAAGTCCAGCTGGAATGACAGCGCACCCACCCAACCACAACTATTCTGCGCCCCCCGCAGACGCAAGCAAAGCTGTTTCTCACTCCTCCCCCCTGTCATTTGGGCGGTCGGGCGCAAGCGCCCTCCCTTGTGCAGGGGCTGCGCCCCCCCCACCCCCCCCCCCGCCACCCCCCCCCCCTCTTTTTCTCCCACATCCCTCCTTCCCAACACAGCCTCACCACCCCCCTCCCTTGTGCAGGGCCTGCGCCCCCGCAACGCCCCCCTAGGCTACCCACCGTGCTTATTCTTCCCCAGCATCGTGTCTAGCCAACAGTGTCTACCCCCTACATGCTGTCTCAGCCCCCCAGCCCCCCCAGTTCTCCCCCCCGTCCCCCGCCGTTCCGCGCCCCACCCCCCGCGCCCCCGCATTCCCCCCGCAGTCCCCCTGCCGTTCCGCGCCCCCGCAACGCCCCCCTCCAAAACCAAGCCCCGTCACCGCCGAACTGGTTTCAGGCAACTGGTATCCACTTGGCGTCCTTGACATCAGGATAAGACAGTTAAGACTGCAATTAGGACAGGATACCTGCGGGCAGACCCGGGCCGCCTCTCGCGCTATTCTCGTAGCCTGCAACCATGAACTGCAGCGACCACAAACGGTGTTCTTCGCGGCCCTGCGTGATCCTTCGTGTCTTTCGTGGACAAAAGAGCTGTTCTTCGTGGTCCTTCGCGGCCCTTCGTGGACAAAAGAGGTGTTCTCCGCGGCCCTTCGTGGTACTTCGTGGATAAAAAGAGGGGTGTTCTTCGCGGCCCTTCGCGGTCCTTAGTGGCCCTTCGTGGATAAAAAGAGGTGTTCTTCGCGGCCCTTCGTGGTCCTTCGCGGCCCTTCGTGGACAAAAGAGGTGTTCTTCGCGGCCCTTCGCGGTCCTTAGTGGTACTTCGTGGATAAAAAGAGGGGTGTTCTTCGCGGCCCTTCGCGGTCCTTCGCGGCCCTTCGTGGACAAAAAAGAGGTGTTCTCCGCAGCCCTTCGTGGACAAAAGAGCTGTTCTTCTCCCAAAAATCAAAAGTCGCAAAACGAAAGACCCGACTTCAATCTGCCTCCTCGAATTCCTCACCCAGCCCCAACGCCTGCACCTGCGCCCGCAGAAAAAAACGTCTGTAAGCACGCACCTCCGCCAGCAACGCCTTCAACTCCTCCTGTAATAGCGCACGCTCCTCACTGTCACTCTCCCTCCCATCCCCCGGCCTGATGCGCGCAACATCGCCGCTTTCCCAACCTTGGATACGCAACAGACCCTTCCGTTCTAGCCACAGCAGGCTGCAACGAATGACCTCTTCCGTTACCCCGATGCGAGCGGCCAGCCTGTCAATCGGGAGCAGACCATCCTCGACCTTGTCGCCCTGTGCCCCATCCGTGCCAGTCTGCATTGACCACTTGGCCATCCCTGCCACCTGCTTCAGTACCGCGTCGGGCTGCGCCTCGGCCGTGTCCCGGCCTATCAGATAAAGTTCAGAAGGGGCGAGCCTCTCCACCAACCAGTCCAGCAACTCCGGCGACGGCGGACTGCTCCAAAACACCACCGCACCGCCCGCTTCCGCCTCGGCGGCCTCCAGCCGCGACTGAAACGGAACCTCACCCAAACGCATACCTTCAGCAAACCACACCGCGCTGTCGAAACTGGGCAGCTCGGCCACCCCTACGCCCTCGCGGCGCAGATCATGGAGCTTCCACTGTCCCGCCTGTCCATCCGCCGAACCTGCCGCCGCGGCCAGGCGCGCCGAACGCTCCGCCGGCCTGATCGCTTCGAGCGTCAGCTGCGGCGTCCGTTCACCGCCATACTCATTGACGCTCAGCGTATATGCTATGTCTACAGGGCTGCTGGGCAGCTCCAAGTCTGCGCTGCGCCACCACAATACCGTCTGCTTCCGCTCCTCCCCGTCCTGCAACAGCAGCCGCCTGTGCACGCCTTCCCGCCCGATCCGGCGGTCCTGAACCACAGTCAGGCCGCGGCTGACAAATTTCGGCAGTGGGTTGCCGTTGCCGAAAGGAGCAAGCCTTTCGATCTCTTCCACCATCGACAGGCTCAACTCGGAAAAGGGCAGCGCCGCGTCGATAAGCAGACCTTCCGGCCCTGAATCAATACGGTGCCGGTCGATCTGACGGCTCAGCTCGCGGCGAAAGCGGTCAATGTTCGCCGCCTCCAACGTCACGCCCGCCGCGCCCGGGTGCCCGCCGTGGTGGAGCAGCAGATCCGCGCACGCCGCGATCGACGCGCCGATATCCACCCCAGGCGTGCTGCGCGCGCTGCCCCGCGCCGGCTCCTCCGGTGGGCTGCACAGCAGCACCGTCGGCTTGTGATACTCCTCAACCAGCCGCGATGCCACGATACCGATGATTCCTGCATGCCAGTTGGGATTGGCAAGAACGATCGCATTGAAGTCCAGCAGAACGGGGTCCCGCTCCAGCATGTCAAAAGCCGTCTGCGCGATCTGGCTGGTCAGCAGCCGCCTCTCGTTGTTCAGCCGCTCCATCCGCGCAGCCAGCTGCCCCGCGCGGATCGCGTCACTGGTGGTCAGCAGTTCGACCGCCACCGTCGCATCATCCAGCCGCCCCAGCGCGTTCATGCGCGGCCCGATCTGAAAGCCAATCGACTGCGCATCTACACTTTCCGGCGAAAGACGAGCGCTCTCCATCAGCGCCTTCAAACCGATCCGTTCCGTCCGCCGCAACCTGTCCAACCCAACCTGAAGCAGGTAACGAGTGTCATGCATCTGCTCCGCCACATCGGCAACAATACCCAACGCAACCAGATCAAGGAACTGGGCCGCACCATCGGCATCTCCCGCCAGCTCGTATAGCTGCTGCACCAGCTTGAAAGCCACGCCCACCCCGGGCAGCGTGCGCAGCGGATCGCCGGCGCGCAGAAACTTGGGATTGACGATCGCGTCTGCCCGGCGCACGCTCTGGTCTCCAACCAGTTCTGCCGGTTCCCCGCAGGGGGGGTCCGCGCCTGCTTCGACGTCCGCGAACTCGGCCGGCAAGTCATGGTGGTCCGTCACAACAACCGTCAGTCCCGCATCCTTGGCAATCCCGATCCCCGTCCCATCGGCAATGCCTGTGTCGCAGGTCAGCAGCACGTGCGGCTCGAAACTCGCATCTTCCAACAACGCGCGCAGCTTCAGAGCGTGGATTCCGTGCCCTTCACTGAAGCGATTCGGCACATGAAAGCGGACCCGTTCCGGCCCCGCCAACTCCTGCAGCGCCGCCACCAGCACCGTCGTGCTCGTCTGGCCGTCCACATCGAAGTCCCCCCACACCAGGAAGTTCTTACCCTCGTGGATCGCATCGAACAGCGTATGTGCAGCCCGCTCCAGCCCAACCAGCGCGCTCGGCCGCGCCGGCCTGTAGCCCCCGCTGTCCAGAAAAGGCAGAGCCTTTTCCGGCGTATCGAACGCCCGCTGCGCCAGCAATTCCGCCACCAGCGGATGCCCACCCACCGCCGCGCGCAGCGCCGCCGAAGGCTTAACATGTGGCTTCAGGATCCAGGGTTGGGAAGGCATTACAAGTTGGGGACAGAACTGAGAAAGGCCAAGGGATTCCCTTTTAGCACTGCATTCTTAAGACAGGGCTTCACTGCAAAACGGGTTCAAACGCCATCTACCGATTCAGGAAATCTGCAATCTTGGTAAAATAGTTTCTTCAACCTTCTCGAAAACAACACTGCCCTTCACACGGAAACCAGCTCAAAGAAAAGTTTCGAAACATCAATATGTTCACCCGCATGCTCGATCGTTACGCTGAAAATCTTCCCTTCGGTGCAGACTTCAATCAAACATCCTCATTCACATCGCCGGTTTCAACGATCTTCCCGTCCGAAAAACTGATCAGGAGCGTATCTGTACCCTGAAAGTATTTTACATCCATTTCGCTCCCGCAATGGTGTACAGCGAGTCTTGCCTAGAACGCCAGCTCCTGCACTTCCTCCAACGTGAATTCCAGCTCTCTCTCCAAATCCACGTCGGAAAACTCCTCCTCGTCGTACGCTTCCAGGTCTCCCGCCACAGTGCCGCGGTCGCAGTGCGAGCGATAGATGCAATAGCTACAGTAACGCTTCCGATTCTCATCAGTATCCGGCACCTTAGGGAAGTCCCTTACTTTTTCCCCGCGCAGAATCTCATTCAGTATCTGCCCGAACCGGTCGCGAATGTCAGCATGCTTAGCACTGTCGTAACGAAAAGCTTCAACATCGGCCGGCGCCGCAGTGAACCAGTACCGCATCTCCACCTGCTCTGGCGCCAATGGACCCCAGGGCAGTCCCGCGCTCGCCTCCACCAGCACAAACGGATACACCAGCGTCTGCATGCGCTGCCGCAACATCGAACGCCGTGTCACCCGCTTAGTGGTCTTCCAGTCGAGAATCACCGCGCGCCGGTCTTCCCCTTCTCCACCCACCGCGATCATGTCGTAGCGAGCCGCCAACCGGTACTGGCCGCCCTCCACCGCCAAAGGCGCGCTCAATACACGCTCGACCTCAACCACGTCCGTCGGTAAGTCGGCCGGCCGGTGCCGCAAATAGCTCTCGAACCATTCATCCAAAGGATAATCCAGCCCCTCAGTCAGCAAATCAGTCGACAATCCGGCCTCTGCCCGTTCCACCAGTTGATGAAACTGTCTCCCCTGTCTCATCATCTGCTCATGCGCGTCGTAGGGCGCGGCCTCTAACGCCGGCCACGAAAGCTGCTCCACATAGGCCAGCCAGAACCGGCGCGGGCAGTTCACATACGATTGCAAGCTCGACTGGCTGAAGGCAAAGGTCGAGGGGAGATCTAAAGGCACGGGGAACTGTTCTCTCTGTATGTCCGGGCGGCACATAAACGATTGGTACCTGCCGTCATTGTAGCACACAAGTTCGCGCCCCCTCAACCGAATCAGCAAGTTAGACCGCATCCCCAAATAAACGTCATCGTGCCCCTCACGACTGCACCCCGCCTACATGGCTGTTCAAGGCAACCAGCGCTCAGAAACTAGCCGTCAATCCTTTGCCACTGCCATATTCCCAAAAGCCCTTCCGCTTGCGGGAAACGCCTTCTTCGCATACCATCAGAGAACCATCGCGCCCTACCCGAACCGCGGCGCACCCATCCAAGCCATCCGGATCCACCAGTTGAGGAATTAGCCATATGAGCAGGCCCACCCACGACTATTCTGCCATCGAGGTCCCCTCCGCCGGCGTCTCCCTGCCCGTCGACGGCGGCCCTGTCACCCGCCCGTCCGCGGACCTTATAGAGCAGTTGCATGATGTCAGCACCGCCACCGCCAGCGCCACCATGCACCGCTTTGGCATCCGCCACACCTTCATCCAGGGCCCCCTTCCGCGCACACCCGGCGCCAAAGTCGTGGGCCCGGCCGTAACGCTCGCCTTTATGCCCCAACGTGAAGATGTCTTTTCCGGCGCCGCCCAGGAAGGCGCCGAAAAACGCGGCGCACTCTGGGCCGTCTTCGAGACCGTCGAAACCGGCGACATCCTCGTCATCCAGGCCTTCGCCAGCCGCTATACCGGCTGCGTCGGCGAAATGCTGGCCACCTACTTCAAAGGCCGCGGCGGCGCAGGTATCGTCGTCGACGGCTGCGTGCGCGACTGGCCCAACATCCAGCAAGTCGGCGTACCCCTCTGGACCGTCGGCTTTACGCCCAACTACGCCTCCCAGGCCGAGCTGTTCCCCTGGGGGTTGAACGTTCCCGTCAACATCAGCAACGTACTCGTTCTGCCGGGCGACGCCATTATCGCCGACGACGACGGCGCCGTCGTCGTCCCCCGCCAGATGATCCCTCTCGTCCTGGAGCACACGCTCGAACACGAAGAGTGGGAAGTCTTCAGCCGTATCAAACTGGCCGAAGGCGGCGCTCTCAGCAAATACTACCCGCTCAACGACGAGGGTTGGGCCGAGTATGAGGAATGGAAGAAGCAAAACGGATAATCCAGCAACCGAAATCTGCGCCACCGAGAAGGAGCAAGCGCATATGTATCTCACTCGACACAGTACACCCGCCGGGCCGCGCTGGGCCGTGGACGGGAAACTGCTTCCCGCCGGCGTCACGCTCAGCACGCTTCTGGCCCTTCCCGCCAACAAGCTGCCTTCACTGCTGACCGAGCTTGCAACAAACGATGCCGCCGCCGGCGCACTGCTCGCGCCGCTCGATGACCAGCAGGAAGTCTGGGGCAGCGGCGTCACCTACCTGCGCAGCCGTGATGCCCGCAAGGCCGAATCCGAAACCGCGGCCGACGTATATCAGCAGGTCTACGACGCCGCACGCCCCGAAATCTTCTTCAAGCAAATAGGCTGGCGCACAGTCGGCCACGGCCAACCCGTCCGCATCCGCGCCGACACCACCTGGAACGTGCCCGAGCCCGAGCTGTGTCTCGTCATCAACGCCGCCGGTCAGATCGTCGGCTACACCGTCGGCAACGACATGTCCAGCCGCGACATCGAAGGCGAAAATCCCCTCTACCTCCCCCAGGCCAAAACCTATGACGGCTCGGCCGGAGTCGGCCCCGGCATCCGCCTCGTCGCAGCCGACGCGCTCACCGACCTCGCCATCAGCCTCGAAATCGAACGGGACGGAGCAATCGCCTTCGCCGGCGAAACTTCCACCAGCCAGATGAAGCGCACCTTCCCCGATCTCGCCGAATACCTGGTGCGCGAGCTGGCTTTCCCCTACGGAGCCCTGCTCATGACCGGCACCGGCATCGTCCCGCCCGACGAGTTCACCCTGCAAAGCGGCGATATCGTCCGGATAACGATCGACGGCATGACCCTGGAGAATTCGATAGCCTGAGAAGCGACAAAGAAAAGAAATCCCGCCGCCGGCACGTACTTGCTCTTAACCTGATCGCCAGAATGTGCCGTCCGTGCGGAACTATTCGAGGGGAGATTCACGAAGTGGCTACATTGGCGCGCAACAAGGTTGAGTTGGCGCAGGTAGTTTCTCGGGATCCCGAAGTCCACAGCGGCGACCTCGTGTTCGCCGGCACGCGCGTTCCCGTTGAGACACTCGTGGCCTATCTCATAAAGGGTTCTTCGATCGAAGAATTCCTATTGGATTTTCCCACTGTCGAACGATGGCAGGTTGAGTCGTATCTTGAGTTCTCACCCGCAGCACTTGATCACTTGCGATTGGATCATGCGAGTACTGCTTGACATGTATCTCGACAATCCATCTATCAAACCTCCCACATAACCTGGATTTTCAACCCTGCTTCACGACCTCTGAACGTCCTTCACATCCAACAGGAACCTCCAATGGACCGTCCCAATATCCTCCTCTTCCTCACCGACGACCACGGCCAGTGGGCAAATGGATGCTATGGCAACAGCGAACTGCAGACGCCCAATCTGGACCGGCTAGCCACCGAAGGAGTCCGATTCGCCGATGCCTTCACCCCCTGCCCCGTCTGCTCGCCCGCCCGCGCCTGCCTCATGACCGGGCGCACGCCCTCGCAGGTTGGCATCCACGACTGGCTGCAGGAGGCCGAACCCGTCATCGGCGACCATAACTGGCTGGCCGCAGAAGAGACCCTGCCGCAACTCCTGTCCGGCGCCGGCTACCACTGCGGTCTCTCAGGCAAATGGCACATGGGGCGTTCGCACCGCACACCGCCCGGCTTCGACTGGGCCTTCGGCCTTCCCCGCTGGCAAGGCGCCCATAACGACCGCTACACCTATCACCTCAACGGCCAGCCCCTGGAACTGACCGGCAACAAGAGCACGCTTATCACCGATCACGCCCTCCAGTTCCTCGACGACGCGCCCCCGGATCAACCCTTTTTCCTCAAGGTAGGCTACATCGCCACCCACTCCCCCTACCAGGCCGAAACCCATGACCCGGAGTTGACCGCCCGCTTCGAAGACGCCGCCTTCACCGACATTCCCCCCTACCATCCCCATCCGTGGCAGCGCAACGAGGGCTTGGCCGGCGGCTTCCAACCGACCGATCAGCAGATTCGCAGCCGCTACATCGGCTACTACACCGCCGTAGCCGAGATCGACCGCGAGGTAGGCCGGCTGTTGAGCAGGCTCGAACAAGACGACAGCCACGACAATACCGTCATTATCTACACTTCGGACCATGGCTGCTCGGTAGGCCAAAACGGCTTCTGGGGCAAAGGCAACAGCACCCGGCCTCTCAATATGTACGAGATTTCAACCCGCGTCCCCCTGATGATCCGCGCCCCGGGCCTAGTGCAAGCCGGACAGGTCAGCGAGCGCTGCGTCGATCATTACGACACCTTCAGCACCATCTGTGACTGGGCAGGGATCTCTCTCGACGAGAGCCGCAACTATGCCGGCGCCAGCTACGCCCATCTGCTCGACGGCAGCGGCCGCGGCGCATGGGACGATACCCGCTACGGCGAATACGGCGACCTGCGCATGGTGCGCACACGTCAGCACAAGTTCGTCAAACGCTATCCCGACGGCCCCCACGACCTGTACGAACTGGACACCGATCCCGGTGAACAGCTCAACCGTGCCGGCTGGGACGAATTCGCAGCTATCCAGGATGGGCTGGAACAGCAGCTGGAAGAGTGGTACAGCTGCCATCAGGAGTCAACCAGCACCGGCCTGCGCATAAAGTATCAACGCACCCACAATCGCAATGAAGCCTGGCGAGATGGCATCCGTGAAAGGCGCGGCCTGCAAGTGTATGAGAAGTGGCAAGAAGCCTGATATAGACAGCAGAAAGGAGCGCATTCCGCGCTCCTGAGGGTGGAAACACCTGCTGTCAGATCGGATGTGAGCAGGCCTGCTACAGGCCGTGCCATTCGCCGCTTCGGAACCAACTCAGGAAGACCTTTCGATCCTCCGCATCGGCAATGGCATCTCCGGCGCCCTGGGCCTGCCCCTTGGCCTTACGCGCCGCGTCCATTTCTCCGGCCGCGGCGTAGGCCCTCGCCAAAGCATCATAGGCGAAAGCATAGTCCCAATCTTCCATCTGATCCGAATTGGCTTTGATCAGCTCCAGACACCGGCGCGCGTGTCGCAGGGCTGCCTCGCCTAACCCCGCCGCCGCATAGACACTTGCCACCACAAACTCTCCGCGGGCATGATTGGCTACCGTGCCCACCTGCATCCAGTGATAGCAACTGGCGTGGGCCGCATGAATGTACGGTTCGCTCGACGCCGGTGTCACCAGCCCAGCGTCTAGGGCGTCCATTGTGCTGTTATTCAGATCAATGCCAAACCAACGCTGGGCTTTGGCAACATCGAACGGCGCTTCACGCATTCCTATTCCTTTCCAAGGTAACTACTCAGGCGCAACTGTTTCGCAACTCTGAACGAGGTCAGCAAGAGTTTTCTCTCACTCCTCATGTTTGTATTATGGGCGGTCGGGCCTTCGGCCCTCCCTTGTGCAGGGGCTGCGCCCCCGCAACGCCCCCCTACAAAACCATCCCTCACCGACCGTGTTTACTCTTCCCCAGCATCGTGTCTGGCGAACGGAGTCTACCCCCCACTTGCCGTCTCAACCCACCGACCACCGACCACTAATCACCGGTGTTCCCCTGACGACTGATGTTCCACTGAAAACTAAAAACTGCAGTTCCGGGCGGTCGGGCCTTCGGCCCTCCCTTGTGCAGGGGCTGCGCCCCCGCCACGCCCCCCTACAAAACCCCCGCTCACCGACCGTGTGTGCTCATTCCAGCAGTGCTGCTCCACTAACCTGGCTGCCGCAAACCGAATACGCAATCAGATAGCCTGAATGGTGGCAGCGATAAAGGGCTGGTCAAGACAGACACTGTAGATGGCTTAGCAGTTACCAAGAACTAAGAACTGACTACCAAAAACTGCAGTTCCGCGCCTCCGCAACGCCCCGCCCTGGCTAGCCACCGTGTTCATTCTTCCCCAGCAGCATGTCTAGCCAACAATGTCTCCTCCCCCCATGCCGTTTCTCGCCCCTGACCCCTGACCCTTGCAGTTCCCCCTACCCACCCTCGGCTCTGCGCGGGAAACGCTCCGGATCAATTGGACGATTCAGCACTTCCACCGGATACCGGTCCGCCAAGTAGTGAATAATCGCCTGGTGCGTCATATTGCCCAACAGCCTGCCGTCTTTGTCGACGACTGGCAGATTGCGGAAATGATTCTCGTCCATCAGGCGCAATGCGTCCGCCGCCGACGCGTCCGGATCAATCGTGATCGGATCCCGGGTCATCACCTCTTCCACCGGCCTGTCCAGCGACCCCGCAACATCGATAACCTTGCGCATCACATCTCGCTCGGTAAAGATGCCCACCAGCCGCACCTGTTGCGAGTCGCCTGTCTCTCCGCCGCCGCGCTCTGCCGCCGCGCCCTCGTCCACCACCAGGCAGACGACCTGTCTGTCGGCCCGCATCAGCGCCAGCGTATCGCGAACCGAAGTGCCGACCGCCACCTGCGCGCAGCCGCTGACAACCAGATGGCTGACGTGCTCCGACTTGAGATCAGTTTGCAGGTTCATCCTCTCTCCTCACTCCAAAAAGCCTACTACAACGCTAGACGTACTGACCACTGACCACTGACCACTGACCGCTATCCCCGCGGTTCCAGCGGCCGCCGTACTTGCGAGATCTGCTCAAAGGCATACGCGAGACGGATCAAAATCGGCTCGCTCCACGCCCGTCCCATAAATGAGAGCCCGATCGGAAGTCCGATCTCCGCGCCCGTCTCACTTGCAGGCGGCACAAATCCCGCCGGCACCGTCACCAGCGGATATCCCGCCACCGCCGCACAGCGCGAACTGCCGCCATGAACGGCATCCCCATCCTGCGGGTCGAGCGGCCACGCCGGCCCGCCCGTCGGCGCAATCAACGCATCCAGACCATACGCATCCAACACCGCGTCCAGCCCCTCCGCCGCCGCCAGCCGCCGTCCCGTTGCCAGCGCCTGCAAATAGTCCTCCCCATCAAGCGGTCCGCTCTCAAGCGCCAGCTCAAAACGCTCCTGGCCGAAATGGACCAGCTCCTGCTCCGCGTGCTCCCGGTTGAAACGCACCAGGTCCGCCAGCGAACCGGGCTGGGGCAGGTCCGCATTCACCACAGTCCGCGTCGCCAGATATGCGGCAACGCCATGCTTGAACTCGGTCTGCATTATGACCAATTCACTGGCGCCCATTTCCTCGCTGCCAACGGTCGGAATGTCGGCGGGATCGATCACCTCCGCCCCCGCATCCCTGATAGCCCGGATCGCATCCTCGAAAACTTTCTCGGTACCGTCGTGATATCCGCTCACCCCTTCGCGCGCCACCCCAATGCGCGCCCCGCGCAAGCCGTCCGCGTCGAGAAATGGGCGATAGTCGCCGTGAACCGTCCTCCCCTTCGCCGCAGTCGCTGCATCGCGCGCGTCGGCCATCGTCAGCGCGCCCAGCACAGCCGCCGCGTCAGCAACCGTGCGCGCCATCGGCCCCACCGTATCCTGCGTATGCGAGATCGGGATCACGCCGGCCCGGCTGCTCAATCCGACCGTCGGCTTGATGCCAACAATGCCGCAGGCGCCCGATGGGTTGACGATCGAACCGTCCGTCTCCGAACCCAGCGCCGCCGCCGCCAAACCAGCGCTTACCGCCGCCCCCGACCCGGAACTCGATCCGCCCGGGTTGCGGCTGAGATCATAGGGGTTGCGGCACTGACCCCCGCGCGCGCTCCAGCCGCTCGTCGAACTGGTGGAGCGAAAATTGGCCCATTCACTCAGGTTGGCTTTGCCCAGAATGACCGCGCCCGCCTGCCGCAGCGCCGCCGCCACCGTCGCATCCCCCGCCGCACGCGAGCCCAGCAAAGCCAGAGAGCCCGCCGTCGTCTGCATGCGGTCAGCCGTATCGATGTTGTCCTTAAGCAAAATGGGGATGCCGTGCAGCGGACCCCGCACATGGCCGTCCAACCGCTCCCGATCCAGCTGCCCCGCGATCGCCGCCGCATCCGGGTTGGTCTCGATCACCGAGCACAGCGCGCCGTCAACCGCCTCAATCGCCGCCAGATAACCCTCGGCAATGCCGGCAGCCGTGCGCGCGCCCGCGGCCATATCCTCTTGCAGTTGAGCGATCGTCACTTCGCCGAGTTCTGCCGTCATGTCGTTATGACCGGCTTCCCGCGGCCGTCAACCTCTGCAGTTGCTTGCAACCGATCACTGGCCGCTGCTCACTGCAATCAGGTTGTCCAGCGCCGCGCGCAAGTCCGCCTCCGGTTGCGCCCCCACATACTCCTGCACCACATTCCCCTCCCCGTCCAGCAGGATCAGATGGGGCTGGTACCGAAAGTTAAACTGCTGCTTGTAGGGCCCTACCGCACTGTCGTCAATGTCCAGGTAGATGAACTCAACCTGTCCCCAGTAATCAATTTCGAGCCTGTGAACCACAGGCGCAAAGCGTACGCAGACCGGTCACCAGAAAGCAAAAAGTTCGACCACCTGGGGCTTGCCCGCGCCCAGCACAACCGTCGCCGGGTCTGTCGCCTGCAACTCTTCCCTGAAGGCCGGCGGCGGCCCGATCGCAACCGCAGTCGGTTCCGGTTCCGGCGTCGCAGTCGCTTCAACCACCGGTGCCGTTGTAGCAGTCGCTTCCTCAACCGGCTCTACGGTAGCCTCCGCCACCTGTTCGCTGTCGCTGGCCGGCATCTCCTCGCTCGATATCGCACTGCAGCCGGTCACCGCCAGCGCCAACACAATAAGTAGAAGGGTCAGCTGTCTGTGAACTCTTTTCATAATGTCGAACCTGCCTTTGGGGATTGCGGCCGTTCGGCCAAGGGTAGAGTGCGCTTCCCGAATCTGCCAAGGCAACCCGCATCACCGGCGAAGGTGCCGTCCGGTCCTGACTCGGCGCCCAACTGCCGTCGGTTCACCGCTGTGCCTCAGCTTTCAGATGAGCAGGCAAATCGCCAACGCTTCCAGCATCCGCCTGAAATCCATTTGATTCAGACGGCGGGGATGAGTAAAATCATCTGAATCAGTTCAACCACATTTCAAATTCGGCGCGCGTTTACTGCATTATGCCAAACCTGCCGCCTGGCCGCCAAACACCCGCGGCTCGTGGGCAGGCCGACGAACGCTTGTATTGACGGTCAAAATGAAGTAAAGCCCGTCAATACTTCGTCAACCCCCTTGCAGCCGCGCCCTTGCCGCCGCACACTTCAGGGAGGTTCACCCTATGATTGTTGACACCCACGTTCACGTCTGGGAAATCGACCCGCCCAAATATCCCGTCGGCCCCACTGCCCCCACCTGGAACTCCTACCCCGACGAACCCGGCACCACCGACGAGCTGCTGGCAGAAATGAACGCGCACGGCGTCGATTGGGCCGTGCTCGTCCAAACCAGCTGGTCTACCTGGGACAACGGCTACATCGCCGACTCCGCCGCCCGCTTCCCCCATCGCTTCGTCGGCCACGGCCTCATCGACCCGCAGGATGCCGCCAACGCCGAGCAGGTCCACTACTGGATCCACCACCGCGGCCTCGCCGGCTTCCGCTTCCATCCCATGTACTATCCCGATGAAAAGATCCTGTTGACAGCCCAAAACGGGCCCATGTGGGAGGAAATCGCCGCCGCCGGCGCTGTCATCCAGTTCCACCTGCGCGCCGCAGAGGCCGACCAGATCGCGGAAATCGCCCGCCGCTATCCCCATCTGACACTGATCCTCGACCACCTCGGCTACCCCAAGGTCGACGCCGATAACGCCGCCTACCAGCCCATCGTCGACCTCGCCCGCTACGACAACGTCCACGTCAAACTCTCCGATGTCAACGGGCACGCCCACCAGCCCTATCCCTACGACGATGTCCACCCCTTCATCGTTCGCGTATTCTCAGCCTTCGGCGCCGACCGCATGATTTGGGGCACCGGATACCCCGGCCACCATCGCGCCAAACACAACTGGCCTTCACTTGAGCAGGAGTTAAATCTCATCCGCAAGGGCCTGCCGTTTCTCGGCGAAGATGATAAAGAACGGATTCTGGGAGGCACCGCCGCCCGCATCTGGGGCCTGACAAAGCCTGCCAGCTAATCGCCGCCAGCTTCCCCAGGCCCGCTGAAATCCCGTTCGAATGCCCTCCCTTCTGGGCGCCGCCTCATAGACCAACCGTAGGGGCACCCCTTGTGGGTGCCCTCCCTCCTCGTGGGCTTGACTCTGTTGAGGCAATAACCGACAACCACAGCCCTTCTTGCTCGGCCACAAAAGCGCGAACCCGAACATCAGGCGCAGCTCTAAAAACCTCCAAGACAACGATTGTCTTGAGGAGATAGCCGCTCATCTGGTTTTAGGCTCAAAAATGGATTCGTGCGTTCGACTTCGCGTCGACTGGGGAGTTCAAGGTCAATCCCGCGCGGCATGTTTTCCAACAGCCACCTGCCCATAGGTATACGACCTTCTTGTTGGGGCAGCCTTTGGGGTTGTTCGTGTGCCTACCACGTTTCGGCGGGCACGACGACGAAAGGCCTGTCCGCGCCGATATGTTGCCGCCCCTCTTTCGCGGCGAGCCGCAGGACTTCGCATAGCTGCGATCGGGCCTCCGCGACAGTCCAAGTGCGTTGGTGCTCAGGTTGATTTCTGTTGCTCGCCTCCTCCTTACCCGCGTCCTTCCACAAAAAACAACTTCAGCGAACTGCGCCATACCCATTCAGGCGAAGTGGCGGGGCCTTAAGCGGCAGACCGCCCCCTATCGAGTGAAGCTGGCCACTTACCACTATCCACTGCCCGCCAAAACGCCCGGCCGCCGCTCTCCCACCCGCGTCGCTCGCTCAAAAGCGTGCGCCATCTGCAGCACACCGAGATCGTCCCGGTGCCGGCCCACAATCTGCACGCCCACCGGAACACCCTCCGGCGTGAATCCGCACGGCACCGAAATAGCCGGATGCCCGGTCACAGTAATGAAGTAACAGGACTTCATCCAGTCGATATAGGTCTCCATCTCGACGATGCCGTCCCCGCTGTCGATAGCCATCGGATAAGGCACGTCCACCGAAAACGGCGGGACCTGGTTGACCGGCAGCAGCAGGAACTCGTAAGTCTCCATAAAGACGCGCATCGCCTGATACAACTCCGTGCGCATCGCCTCCGCTCGTCCCACATCCGCGCCGCTCAGCTTCTCCCCCTCTTCGATATTCCAGACAATCGTGTCCTTCATCTGGTGACGGTGCTCCGCCAGCAACGGCCCGTGCGAAAGATGGAAACTCCACGCCCGCATAATCTTGAAGATCTCGTCGGCGTCGCCAAAGTCCGGCAAGCCCGGACCGTCATCCCGCTGACGCCCAGCGCCCGCGCCGCTGAAATCGGTCACCTCACACCCGATCCCGCCAAACGCCGGCAGCTGCGCCTCGATAGCGTTCCGCACCCGCGGATCCACCGGAAATTCTCCCCCCAGATCCGCGCTGTACGCGATCCGCACACCGCTGAAATCGCGCGCCAGCGGACGCGCGAAAACGCTGCCCGGCTCCGACTGCGCAATCGGGGAACGCGCATCCGGCCCCGCGATCACGCTCAGCAGAAAAGCCACGTCCTCCACGGTGCGCGCCATCGGACCCTGTACCGACAGCCCCGACCAGCCCGCCATACTCGGCCACACCGGCACCCGGCCCGGTGAAACCCGGAAGCCGACCACATTGCAGTAGTTCCCCGGGTTGCGCAGCGAGCCTCCCATATCGCTCCCGTCCGCAATCGGCGTCATCCCGCAAGCCAGCGCCACCGCCTGCCCGCCGCTCGAACCCCCGCACGTCTTGCTCGGATCGTACGGATTGCCCGTCGCCCCGAACACAGGGTTGAACGACTGCGAACCAGCCCCAAACTCCGGCACATTCGTCTTCCCCATCGGGATCGCGCCCGCCGCATGCAGCCGCTCGATGATCAGCTGGCTCTGCTCCGGCACATTGTCCCGGTGGATAGGCGAACCGTACGTCGTCCGAATGCCCGCCGTGTCCGTCGTGTCCTTGTGCAGCATCGGCAGACCGTGCAGCGGTCCGACCTCTTCACCGCGCGCCAGTGCATCGTCCGCGGCCCGCGCGCGTTCCAGCGCCTGCTCCGGCAAAAAGGTCACCACCGCGTTGACCGCCGGGTTCACCCGTTCGATCTGCGCAATGTGCGCCTCCGTTACCTCCACACTGGAAAATTCGCCGCCGCGGATGCCCGCGGCCAGTTCCTTTGCGTTGCGAAAACAGAGATCAGTCGTCATCTTCGGGTGCGTCTCCAGGTCGGAATCCATCTTTGAAAAAGGGTAGTTTTTCGCGCTTGTCTCCTCGCCGCCACTGCTCGCAGCCCCCCTCGCCTGTGGGCCGCACCTTAGGCGCCGCCATCTCTTCATACCCGTGCCACGAATAGGGGTCCTCGCCCGCGATCATAATAATGTCCCGGTAGTCAGCAGTCGCCATGTGCTGGCCTTCCTTCGGGCTCCGCCACGGCAGCAGCGACTCCGCGCTCATATAATGGTTCACCAGCACACGCCGGTACCCGCTCTGCGCCCGGTTCGGGAACGAACGGTGCAGCAGGTAGCCGTTGAAAAAGACCAGCGAACCCGCCTTCACCTCCACCGGAATCGAGTCCTCGTCCGTATAGGGGAAACCGTAGGCCTCGCCCGCGCAATCGAAGCGCGGATCGTCATGGTCGTGCTGCGGCCAGATAATGCCGCGCTTGTGCGAGCCCGGCACAATCCACAAGCACCCGTTTTCGATAGTGGCATCATCCAATGCGATCCACGCGCCCGTCAGCGTACGGTCGCGCGTGGGTATGAAATACTCGTCCTGGTGCCACGCCTGGCCCGGCTTGCCCGTCGCCTTGATGAACAGCATCGACTGCATGCACTTCACATTCGGCCCGATGATCTGCGTCAGCACATTGGCAATATGCGTATGGCCGAGATAGTCCAACATGATCTCGGATATCTTGTGCGGAAAATGGATGCACAGATAACGGCGCAGCACATCATCCTCGCTCTCGCCCGCCATGCCCGGCTCAAAGCCGTCCACATCGCCCCGCTCACCCTTACAAATAGCCGTCGTCTCCGCCCGCAGCTCCTCCACCTCAACCGGCGTCAGCGCATCCGGCAGTACATAGTAGCCGTTCTCAGCATAGAACTGCCTGATACTCTCAGAAGATGCCGCCCCCGCACGCACGCCCTTGCCCATCTCCGGGACATTGGCTGCCTGCGCCAATTCGGGCGAGCCGTTTGCGTGCGAGACCGGGGCCTTAGGAACAGATGCCATCGTGCTACTCCTTATTGACAGACGTGAATGACCGTGAATATACCGCGTGCAACTGCCTGCTGACTAGGGCTCGCCGACACATGTCCGAACAACCATATCCGGGAGCAAATTGTGGCTGATTCGCAGAGCCCCGCAGTCACGCAAGAAAACCCGATACGTCCCAGGTGTTCTTCGCGACCCTTCGCGTGACTTCGCGGATAGGTCAGTTTTGTTGTAACTACTCAGCCGCAACTGATTCGCAACCCTGAACGAGGGGAGCAAAGGTGTTCTTTCTCCCCGCATTGTTGTATTTTGGGCGGTCGGGCGCAAGCGCCCTCCCTTGTGCAGGGGCTGCGCCCCCGCAACGCCCCCTACAAAACCATCTCTCACCGACCGTGTGCATTCTTCGCAACGTGTCGGCTGGCGAGCATGGCGGCGGCTGTACACCAGTTACGTCACAAAGAGCCTGAATGGTTCCAAGGATGACTGGCTGGTCAAGTACTGTGGCTTAGTAGTTACGTTTTGTTTCTCACAAGACTCAAGCCAGAAACATCCCAAGCGGGCTTCCAGACGTACCATTCCTATTGAACTGTGAACGGCCTTCCCAAAATGTCAACGGAACCTGAATTACCTTGGACCGTCCCGCTGCAAAAGCCGAGATCAGTCGTCATCCTCCGGCGCGTCTCCGGGCCGGAATCCATCCTTGAAGAAAGGCAGAATCTCCCGTTTACGTCCCCGCCGCCAGGTCTCACAGCCGCCCTCAAGCGTGGGCCGCACTTGCGGCGCCGCCAGCTCTTCATACGCCTTCCACGGGTAGGGGTCCTCGCCCGCAATCATCACGACATCCCGGTAGTCGGCAACTGCCATGTGCTCGTTTTCCTTCGGGCTCCGCCACGGCAGCAGCGACTCCGCGCTCATATAGTGGTTTACCAGAACCCGCCGGTAACCGCTCTGCGCCTGGTTCGGAAACGAGCGGTGCAGCAGATAGCCGTTGAAAAAGACGATCGCGCCCGCCTTCACCTCCACCGGGATCGAGTCTTCATCACCATAAGGAAAGCCGTACGCCTCGCCCGCACAATCGAACTGCGGGTCCACGTGGTCGTGCTGCGGCCAGATAATGCCGCGCTTGTGCGAGCCCGGGATCACCCACAGGCAGCCGTTCTCGACCGTGGCGTCATCCAGCGCGATCCACGCGCCTGTAAGCGTCCGGTCCCGCGTCGGGATCGAAAACTCGTCCTGGTGCCACGCCTGGCCCGGCTTGCCCGCCGCCTTGATAAACAGCATCGACTGCATACACTTCACGTTCGGCCCGATGACCTGAGTCAGCACATCCGCGATCTGCCGGTGGCCGAGATAATCCAACATCATCTCCGAAATTTTGTGCGGAAAATGCACGCACAAATATCGGCGCAGCACATCCTCCTCACTCTCCCCCGGCACACTCGGCTCGAACCCATCCACATCGCCCCGCTCGCCCTTGCAGATAGCCGTCGTCTCCGCCCGCAGCGCCTCCACCTCCACCGGCGTCAACGCATCCGGCAAAACATAATAGCCGTTCTCAGCGAAAAACTCTCTGACACTGCCAGCAGATTCGGCCGCCGCAAGCCCGGACGAGCCGCTCTCTTGAGCGACGGGTACCGTCGGTACAGATGCCATTGTGAGACTCCTTACTATAGGGCGCGAAAACTTGGTATAGGGCTGCGCTCAGTATAGCGGACGTCCCCCCACAGGTCAACGAACGGGACAGGATGGCGCATGTCCCGATGCACTGTTCATCCAATGGAGATTTCAAGTAAGGCCATGAGTGTAGGCCAAGAGTCTTCCTCCGCACCCCAGAACATCCACTGCAGAACAAGAGTTGCACCCTAAGTACTAACTAACTATAATGGTAGTAACTAACCAGCAATTGCATCTGGCCCTGACACAGAAGCTACGCATGGCAATGGACAAGGAACAGCAGTACCGGCAAATGGCGGCGAGGGGAAAGTACCAGGGGCTATACACATATCTGAACGGACTCGCAACGCCGGAGTGGAGAACTACCTTCAGCGAAATCGAGTCCGTCATCGGCTTCGCACTGCCCGCGTCAGCCCGTCTTCATCGACCTTGGTGGTCCAATCAGGCCGGCGGCAACGGTCACAGCCAGGCCTTGGCCTGGGGTGCCGCCGGATGGGAGACCGCAGAGGTGGACATGGATGCCGAAACGCTGCTGCTCCGGCGCAAAGCTGCGGTTTCGGCCCAAAAATTCAATCTGGACGAACTGTTACCCGTACACTCCGCTGGAGGCTGGCCGGAAGACCTCAGTCTCAGACGAGAGGATATCTACTAGAAGAGGATCTAGCCTCCATTATGTTTGTGGACACCAACGTGCTGGTAAATGCCCGTTTCATTGAGGCCCCGGACCACGAAGCCGCCAGGGCCAGCTTGGAGAGCGCGATTGAGAAGCCAGAGGCGCTTCGCATCAGCCGCCAGGTCCTACGGGAATACCTGGCAGTAGTCACCCGTCCACAGGCCTGGCCGGTGGCCATTTCCCGCGATGAAGCACTCGACGACTTGAACCGATTCGCCGCAGCTTTCGAGGTGTTGGAGGACGGGCCAGTAGTTACCGACCGGCTGATAGCGCTATGCCGCCAGTCCCCCGTAGGCGGTAAACAAATCCACGACGCCTACATCGTCGCCACCATGCTGGCCTACGGAGAGCGCAGGCTGCTGACCTTCAACACGGCTGACTTCCGCCGTTACGCAGACCGCATCGAACTGGTCGCCCGATAGCAAAAACCTCCCGCGCCACCGCT